>Ga0209153_1000844_pt1 | contig 12085 bp, 16 predicted proteins | sample GraSoiAngelo_120_FD_185877 | JGI IMG/M metagenome (GOLD analysis project Ga0209153, IMG submission 185877) | Grasslands soil microbial communities from the Angelo Coastal Reserve, California, USA - 14_0919_09_20cm (SPAdes) (version 2) | ecosystem: Environmental > Terrestrial > Soil > Grasslands ...
TCAGGGCGTCAATTGCGATCACGTCGATAAGATGGTCACTGAGACCAAATCGATGAAGTGGATATCTTCCGGGCTGCGAGCGCCGGTTTAGGATCCGGCATGCTCTACGCCCTCGACGGCCCTGCGCGAGTCTGGGAAGGCCGCTGGTGAGTTCGAGGCGGACCCCTAAGCGACCACGCGCGTTGAGGCCGTGAGACCGGGGCGACGACGAACACGGAGCTTTGGCTATGAGCACTATTCCTCTTCACCTTCAAAGAAAGTTTGAGCAGCGGTGGGCCGCTAGATTTGCCTCGCCGGTTGCATCGGCCGCGCCCAAATGCATCGGCTTGAAAGGTACCGTCAACAACTTGCCGCGGCCCGCAAAAGCAAAAGAGAAACCCGCTGAGTTGAGTAAGCGGGCTTAGCCAGCATTGGAGCTGGCGGCGCACTGCCAAGATTGCAAAAAGGGACGCTTGGCCCGCGGAACGGGATGCGAGCGAGTGGATTGGTCTATTCAAGCAGTAAACCATGCCACAGAGCAATCGCGACCCAAGTACGGCTGAAACAGGCGAACGGGTACCTGCACGACCGCACGACTCCGGCAGCCAGGCCAACGAGACGGTTGACGGTCTGGATGCTACCACTGAAGCAATGCGGCACGCGGTAGAAGACACGGCTTCCGGTGCCACGCCGGATGATGTCGAAAAAACGCCCGTGTTCGATCGGGCCGGTCTAGCGCCGACAATCTGAGTGAGAGTGTCGTGGCAACCAAAGGACGCGCGCGGCTGAAGCACTAACGGAAGAGACAATGTCAAAGAACCCAAAAATAGAACACGAGTACCACGCAGGCAAAGACGAGCTGAAGATATGGGTCCACGGATACGCGCTCAAAAGCAATAAGACGCGCGACAAAATTATGAAGGCGCTTTGCGATGGACTTGAGCGGAGCCCCGACCGCCTGATTGAAGACGCCAAGGCGAAAGCCAAAAAAGGAAGCACCGGTAAAAAACTCCGCGGATACCAGAGGGACGTCAAGCTTGTTGAGGTGGGCGATTGAAGCGATCGGCCGGCTTAAGAGCTAGGGCCAGGGGTGAAGAGACAACATTCGCTCGAATCTATTTTCTAGGCGAAATTTGAAGTTCCAGAAGCGCCATGGTTTTCAGAGTATTCGGATCTCGCTCACCCTCGTTGGCACTTCGAAGTATGGTTTCCGCAATGACTTGATATGGCTTGAGCTAACCGGATGAGGCAGCGTCGAAACCGCGCCCTCCAGCGCGTTCTGCATGACTGCGATCAAATCGGGTGCGAAAGAAGCGTTTGCAAAGTTATCCATTAGGTTCTCGAAAATCCCGAGCGCTATCACATGGAAGCCAAGTTTCTCCAGCGATGTATTGTTCCGGGTGTTCTCATTCTTTCTTAATCGGCATTTTTGGAACAGTTTGATGTCCTTCGCCTTGACCCAGCGGAGGAGCCTTGGCCCGCTTTTGGAAGACAGCAGTTTTCATCGTCGCCACAGCCTATTTCTTGGTGGACGGAGTGTTATCTTACGTGACGCGGCCGATCGCCGTATGGATCGCTAAAAGGAATCTTTTCGAGCGAACGCGGCTCTGGATCGTCTCTTTGCGCCCTTATCCTGCGCTCGCGCTTTTAGCGGTCCCGGTAATCATCCTGGAACCGGCAAAGCCTCTGGCGGGATATTTGATGGGAACCGGTCATTTCGGCGCGGCTGCGATTACGTTTGTCACCGCTGAGGTATTGAAGCTGACGTTCATCGAACAGCTGTTTCAACTCAATCGCAAGAAGCTGCTGTCGATTCCCGCTTTCGCTTTGGGATATCGATACTGGCGACAAATGATGGACCTGGTGGAATCGATGGAAGCTTGGAAGGTGTCACGAAGATTAGCAAAAAACGCTGCACATTTACTTCGGACTCGTTGGCTTCAATTCAAGCGAGTTCATCACCTTCAATTCCGCTTATCTCACAAGTAAAGCTCCCATCTTCGGACGCCGCGGAGCTACTTGAAGCGAGAAAGGGCGGCCAGCGGCCCGCCTTTCCTCCGTTAGAACGCGTCGCTAACAGATACGTCGTCTCATACCAACGGCCCTAATTATTGACAGTCGCCCATGTTCGGGTGGTGATTGACGCGATGCGGATTGGGTCTTGTTCAAAGAAGTTCCATGCGTCGTAGGTTTTATCAACGATGTCGTCGTAGTCGTCGAAGACGGTGATGGCGAGTTTGTTGCCGCGCAGATACTCCCAGACGTTTTCGATCGGATTGAGTTCAGGAGCATAGGGTGGCAGACGCACAAGGGTGACGTTTTCGGGGATCGTGAGCGCGGCAGCAATATGGTAGCCGGCGCCATCGAGGACGAGAGCTGCGTGACTCCCTGCCGCCACCTTGCAGCCGATCGCAGTGGGATGCAGCGACATGGCCTCGGCGTTCACGGCCGGCATGACCAAGCCTGCTGCGACGCGACGTTGCGGACAGGCCGCGCCAAACAGATAAGCCCAGTCGTAGCGTTGGTCGTGCGGCGCTCGGGGCCTCGTTCCACGCTTGGCCCAGACGCGGGTCAGTGTGCCCTGCTGGCCGATCCGGGCCTCATCTTGGAACCAGATTTCGATCGGCTTGCCTTTGGCGCGGTCGGGGAGTTGTGCCGCGACTGTCGCGGCGAAGTTTTTTTAAACGTCTCCTGGGCTCCTTCGTCAGCCTATGGGTGGCGGGGCCTGACCGACAGTTTGCGGTAGCCGAGCTTGGCCAGAATCTTCCCGACCGAACGCTCGTGGAGCGCGACACCAAAGCGCCGCTGCAATTCGTCGCGCAGATCGACCCGCCGCCAACGCACGACCCCGTGCACCGCGGGGTCGGGGCCGGCCTCGACAAGCTCGGCCAATTCGGCCTGCTGCCGCGCCGTCAGTTTCGATCCGGGACCTGGCGATTTGAGATTGCGAAGCCCGGCCAGTCCCGCAGCGTTGTAACGGTGCACCCAGTCCCGCAAGGTCTGACGGTCCATGCCGCAGGTTTCGGCCGCCGTTTTTCGGTTTACGCCATCGAGCACCAGCGCAAGTATCCGACGCGCCGCGGCACTATTCTTCTCGCCGCTCGCCGCCTTGCGAAGCTCCAAAGCCGTCAGATCAAGTCGGCTGATCGATACCGCCGCTCCCATCGATGCCGCTCCCTCAAAAGCAAGCATCGAGTCAGAGTTTCACTGATTTGGGAATCCCTAATGAGTCACAGTTTCGGGCCGTTGGTATCAGACGTGCAGGCCCAAGAAGCTTGCAACAAAGATGATAACTACCACTACGCCGATGATGTAGAAAATGTTCATTGTGTACTCCGATCGAGGTATGCGCGATTTCAATATGAAAGCGCGGCGCTTGAATAGGAAACGTCTGGGCAGGACGGTGCGTTCCATCGTTCACTGAAGGCGCCTGCTTCGATGATCGCCCGACATCGATCAATCGTTGCGCACGGATCTTCATTCGCGCGCCGGCAGCGATAGGCGGTCAATTTTATACAAACTAACTTTTCGTCGTGGGTGCACTGAAGAGTATGGCCAATTGAGCGGCCTCACTGCCTTGGCGCTAACCAAGCCTCAGTCACGGTACTTTCGATGATGTGCCGCTGCACCATCTTGCAATGCGGGCAGGCAAAGGTTCGCAAGTCCCGGCCCCACGTGCTCGGCTCAATCGCTGACAATTTCATTGGAGCATCGCAAGCCGTGCATTGCGGCCCCTGGTTTTGTCTATCGTGCATGTGCTTCCCTTGGATGAGGCGGGAGCGCAACACTCTCTCAGTCACCGATAGCTGCCGGGACGGGGCGGTGATAGCCCAGCATGACGCTTCGGGTCGGGACTCGCTGGCCAATATGGCTCACTTTCAAAGATTTCGAGTTGCGACCAACTAAGGCGGAAACACAACAACTGGGAGCTGGAATTAAAATCTGTTTTAGCCATCGCTGTTTAATGGCGGAACGTCTCTTCGTGCAGGTTGTTGGCTTCCTGACCGATCCTCTCGCCGTGTTCAGGATGCCCAACAGAAAATCAACATCTACCGGCCCAATGACCATGCAGCCCCTCGAGCGCGGCTCGATAATGCCGACACGAGGGCTGCCCATCATGCCGACCGTGGGAAGGGCAGCGGAAACGCCGCAACCGAAACAAGAGCCAACAAGGACGGAAGCAGTCCGCGCCGCCAAAGCGAGAATAACGCGGCGAAATTCCCTGCGGAAGCAGCGGGACGCCCAAAAGGGCAACATGGTGCCCTAGTTTCTGGAGTCGATGTCCTGATGGAGGTTGTGAAGGTAAGACAGCCCCTCGACCGTCAAGCGGTGCTCGTTCTTCTCGCCCCCGATGTACATTTTCATTAGATGCTCGGAAAGCCGTTCGCGGGTTCCCTTGGTCTCCGAGCGGTTTGCAAGAGCGCCATATATGATCAGCGCGCGATCAACGGGTAGAATGTTCATTCGCGTTCTCTTTGTCTGGTTCGAGCCTCTGAATTAAGGTAAGGCTCATTGCCAAGTATCGTTCCGTGAAAAATAGGCGCATTTTTTTGGGGCGCGGGTCAGCCAATCGAGGACCAGAACAGTGCCACAACGGTAACAGCCATCAGCGCCGTGCCAGCCCACCCAAAAAAAGTGAGTGTCGGCCGGGCGCTGAAACGCCCCATCACCGAAAGGCGCGTAACGACCACCATCATGACCGTCATGATCGGAACGGCGACAACGCCATTGAGCACGGCGCTCCAAACCAGCATTTGGATGGGATCGATTGGCGCATAGCCGAGTGCGAGTCCCACGACCGTGGCGGCGGCAATGATGCTGTAAAACCCAGCGGCATCCGGCGCTTTCGCTTCTTGAGTGGCGGGCCAGCCGAACGCCTCGGAAACGCAATACGCAGCCGAGCCGGCGAGCACCGGGACCGCGAGCAGTCCCGTGCCGACAATCCCGAGCGCAAACAAAACGAAGGTCAGGTCGCCGGCAAGTGGCCGCAGCGCTTCAGCCGCCTCGGCGGCGCTGTGGATGTTGGTGACGCCGCCGGCGTTGAGCACGGCTGCTGTGGTTAAAATAATAAAGAAAGCGATGATGTTCGAAAACGCCATGCCCACGCTGGTGTCCAATGCGATGCGCTCAATTTCGGATTCGCCGCCACGCAATAGCTCCTTTAAAGGACGCCGTTCCTTTATCGGGCGCCGTGGCCGATTTTGCTTCATCTCCTCGACCTCCTGGGATGCCTGCCAGAAGAAGAGGTAGGGACTGATGGTCGTCCCGAGCACCGCGACGACCATGAGCAGATAATCGCGGTTAACCTGGGCAGCCGGCCAAACTGCCCGCGCGAAGGCTTTGCCCCACGGAATATGGACGGTGAATGCGGTCGCAACATATAGGAATAACACCAAGGTGAGAAACTTCAGGGCGGGCGCATAGCGCCGGTACCGCACAAACACCTGTAGCAGCACTGAGGTTGCCGCGAAAATCAGGGCGTGCTCGTGATTAAGGCCACCGATCACGAGCGAGAGCGCTTCGCCCATCGCGGCGAGATCGGCCGCGATGTTGAACGTATTGGCCATCACCAACATGGCTACGACGGATATGACCAGCCAGCGCGGGGCGAAGTCTTTTACATTGGCGATAATACCTTTTCCTGTCCCGCGGCCGATTTGAGCGCTGACAAGTTGGATTGCGATCATGAACGGTGTCGTCAGAAAAACCGTCCACAGCAGGCCATACCCAAATTGCGCTCCGGCTTGGGAATAGGTCGCGATGCCGGACGGATCGTCGTCGGCGGCCCCGGTGACCAGCCCGGGTCCAAGCAGCCGCAGCAAAATATTCGGACGTTTAGGCGGCGATTTGTCGAGCTCAGTCTCGGAGGAATTCATGGCTCAAACTTCAAAATGCCGCCCCACAAAGATGTTGCTCCGAAACTGACCTTCGTTCCCTTCAGTGGGCGCTGATCCGCATGTGATGCAACACGAGCCGCTACAAGCGTGCTACGGAACGTACCGGCGAGAGACGATAACGTTATTCCCCTTCGAGGAAGTGCCCGAGAGCCTTTAGCGGGCGTAACCGATCAGAAATGATCTTCAGGATAGCGAGCATGGGAACGGCCAGGATCGCGCCAAGCACGCCCCACATCCAGAACCAAAACATCAGCGACAGGATAATCAACACCGGGTTCAGCGTGAAACGCCGCGCCAGCAGCATCGGCGTCAATCTTTCGCCCTCCGCGAGGTGAATGCAAAAGTAGAGGACCGGCGGCAGCAAAGCCCACCATAAGCTTTCGAAGCTCAGCATTCCGACCAGCACGAAGATGCAGACCCCGAAAAGCGGCCCCAAAATTGGAATGTAGTTGAGCAGGAAGGCTGTGGTGCCCCACAGCAAGGGGTCTCCAAGGCCACAAAGATACATCGCGAGTGCCGTCGCGGCACCCACCGCCGCATTCATTGCCGTGATTGTCACAAGATACGCCGATATGTCCTCCTGGATCTGCTGAGAGATATCGACGGCTTGTCGCTTGTTGCTAAACGTCGGCAGGATTTCAACGATGCGCCGGAGGAATATATTGCCCGCTACCAAGAGAAAATAAAGCACCAAGACGGTCGTGACCAGGCCATCGAGTACGGAGCGCGTCCCTGCGAAAAGTGCGCCCGTTATGCCAAGATCGCGGCGAACCGAAACGATCGAGCCCCGGCCGGGGGGAGCGTCGGCAGCCTGTTCGGCCTGTTGGATAACCTTTTGCAATGCCTGGATTGGCCCTTTCATAACCTGCAGGTGAGCTTCCAGACGGGGGATGCCCTCGGGAAGCCGTTCAGCCCAATTCGCAGCCGGCACTGACAAAGCCGCCACGAAGCCTACAAGCGCTGCAATGACCAGAAGAATGCTCAAGAGCGCTCCGACAGCACGGGGTAGATGCAAACGTCCGAGGAGGCGGACAGCGGGCTGAAGAAGAAGATTCAACACGAATGCGAGCACAACGGGAAGGATGACGGAGCTAGCGACGTAGAGCGCCGTGAGGACAGCCAACCCGAACAAGCCACCGAGAAAAAATGTCCGCGGATCGGACGGCAGCGGCATCTCCGTTTCGTCGACGGCCTCGTCCATCACCGCAGCATGTGGCTCTGGCGGATGATCGTCCAAAGGCGGGCGCTGAGGCGGTGGTGAGGCAGCAATCATACGTTTTCCCTCCCGAACGTACACATGCGGACGTGCTAACGCATTCATGCCGCTTTAGCCGGCCCCATGCGCGTCGAGAGAACAAAAATACGCCGGTTTGACTTCCATAGCGATAATTAAGTCGCGTCAGCAGCATAACGAGGACTGTGTGCGTTGGCAGATCGAAGCCCGCATTGCCGGAAGAATGTCGAGGTCCATGCGCCCAATGCAGGGGTGGTCAATATTGCTCATTTTTAAATGAACTCTCGTGGTATGGGACCCCCGGTGCGCTGACGCTGTTTACCTATCAACCTCGGGTACTCCCTTAAATTTGTCGCGCTATTTCGGACTCGCGCGAGTAGGAAGGTCGACAATGTTCAAGAAGCAATTCAGCGACGTCGAAGATGCTTGTGCGCTTGCGCAAGCAACGGTGGGACACCGTTCGTGAACCTCTGATCGTTCTCGACAAAGACCTTCGGGTTATCGCTGCAAGCCGTTCCTTCTATGTGAAGTTCACAACTAATCCCGACGATTCCCAAGGTCAGCATCTTTATGAGCTGGGCGACGGGGAGTGGAATATCCCAAAGCTTCGAGCATTACTGGAAAACATTACACCGGGCCGTCGCGAGATGGCTGATTATGAGGTTGAGCATGACTTTCCCCACATCGGAAAACGCGTGCTGCTGTTGAATGCCTGCATCGTTCTTTATGAGAAAGCCCACAAGAACATCTTGCTCAGCCTTGAGGATATCACGACGCAACGTGCTTTGGAGCGCGATAAAGATGAACTGCTGCGACAGAAGGACATGCTTCTCAATGAAATCCAGCATCGCGTCGCCAACAGTCTGCAAATTATCGCCAGCATCATTATGTTGAAGGCAAAGTCATGGAGTCGGAGGAGACGCGACGCCATCTGCGTGACGCCCACACCAGGGTGATATCGGTTGGAGCCGTGCAGCAACATCTTCACGCTTCGGCGGGCCTTGGGTCGATGGAAATGCTGCCCTATCTGTCCAAGCTTTGTGAGGCGCTCGCGCATTCAATGATTGGTGACGCTCAGTCGATCTCTCTGAAGGTGCTCGGCAAGGGAGGAAGTTCAACCTGCGCCAACGCCGAGAGCCTCGGATTAATTGTCACTGAACTTGTAATAAACTCGCTAAAGCATGCGTTCAACGAGAACACAAAAGACGGACAGATTACCGTTGCATACGACGTATCCGGGACCGATTGGAAGCTTTCGGTCGCCGACAACGGAATTGGCAAACCCGATGGCGTTTTTGCCCAGCCGAAAACCGGGCTGGGAACCGGCATCGTGAAGGCGCTTGCAAAGCAACTGGATTCCCAGGTCGTCACCTTGAGCGGCCCCAAGGGGACGACAGCGTCAGTTACTCACGCCACCTTCGCGGGTCGAGAGGAACGATTGGAAGCTGTCAATTGATAGCAAAGCTTCCGGCGTAAAGCGCCCGCAACCCAGTCGGCTCACGTGAAATGGCCGCCTGTTGGCACTTTGCAAAGTGCCGCCGGTTTCTTTCTGCTTATCGGGGTTCATCGGAAATGATATCCGTCCGTTGTCTGCACGGAGATGTGAATCATGACCGACCTTGGCGTCCAGGATGCGGCGGCGAAGGCCGACCATATGGTCAATCCCGCGTCCCTCGCCGCAAGCATGATCGACGAGCGTGCGCCCGATATTGTGGAGGCCCTCAACGACACGCCTCCAGAACTCGCGGTCGCGGTTCTGCTTCATCTGCCGCCCGATCGCGCTATTGAAGTCCTCGACCAGCCGGGGCTGGAACGCGAACCAGAACTTGTCACGCTGATGCCGCGGGAAGCAGCCGCGAGGCTGCTTGCCGGCGTGTCGGCCGACCGCGTCGCCGACATCTTCCATTCGACGAGCTCCAGGCCCGGCTCAGGGTCAGTCGAGAAGCGCAGGCTCTCCGACAGCACCAAGCCGAGGTTCATAGGTTTCGGTCCATCAGGTTTCGGCTTCAGCATGTCCTTCATGAAATCGGAGATCTCGTCGAACTCGAAGCGCTTCATGTGCGAGTAGTCGCCGATCTTCAGTGAGCCCATGGGGGCGCGCGCCATTTTGCTCTGGAGGGAGGGCTTGATAAACATCGTCCACCAAGTTTCCCACGGTATCGGGATCGAGTTGTCGCCCTTCGCGTCGATCACCCAATGAAAATTGGCAAGCTCTTCGGGGCGTCGCTGGGAGTAGTACATCGTCCCGTGCTCGATAACCCGGTCGATCAGCTCGAAGATGACCGCGCTCTGGATATTGAGCTGTAAGCTGTAGCCCTCCAATTCACGTCGGGCCTTCCAGATCTCATCGATGAGCGATTGATGGTGCTTATCTGTGAGGCCGTTCGTCATGCCCTCGGCCCGCTGTGCCTGGTTACGCCTTATGCCTTCCTCGCTGTGAATACCTAAATCGATTGCTGCCACTTCGAAGATGACGTCGTGGTGCCGTAGCATTGGCATAAGGCCGGCGATCTCCTTCTCGGACAGTCGCTTGCCCTTCACTTCGCCCTTTTCGGTGGGAAGGTATTTGCGCAGCTTTCCATATTCCCGCTCCAAGCTCCTTTTCCTACCGTCGGGAACAATCAACGCGCCGATCATCGAAATGCTGAGCGGCTGACCTATGCCGGTAAAGGTGCCGGTCTCGTCGATGAAGATGTGCATGAGTTGCTATTAACCACACTATTCTTGGCTTTGGATCGTCTTCCCTCGAATCAGCAGAACCCCATAGCGAGACAAGCGCGAAGCCTACTCGCTGTTACCGAAGCAGCGCAAACTGCTGTCGCGGATACCGTGCGCGAGCGTTTGGATGAATTCTTCCATCGACGGCTGCTTCGCGTACTGCAGCTTGAGAAGGTCTTCAACCTTTAGGTTGGTATAGCGCTGGAGCTGCCGCCAATCTTTGTGACCGGTGGACCAGAGCTACTTTTTCGATCGGCAGCCCTGCCTCGAACAGACGGCTCGTTCCCTCGTGGCGCAGATCGTGGAAGTGCAGGTCTTCGATCTTCAGTTCATTGCACGCCCGGGTGAACGCCGCACTCACGGATTTGTGGTTATGGGGAAAGATTCGTCCATAACCGCGAATCACAATCCGCTGCTGAAGCACGACCTCCCACGCGTCATAGCCCGTTAGGTTGAGCAAAGGTACTCTCTGATCATTTCCCTCCTTATTCCTCGGATCTTTTCTATTTCGAATGACCAACAATCGTTTTTTCATATCAACCAGCGGCCACTCGGGTTTGCAGATCTCTTCCTGGCGCAATGTCGTTGCCACGGCATAACGGACGATCCGTCCCATGGGTATGAATTGCCGGGGGTTGGTCTCAAAGTATTCGATGAGTTCGTCGAGTTCATCCTGCGTGGGCCGGCGGTCACGCTCTTTGCTCTTTCCAACCAAATTGAGGTGACTTAACGCGACGCGTGCGAGGCGGGCTTCCTCGGCTGAAACCTCGTGCCGTGCACCGCGGCGGCATGCGTGATGATTGTGCGGATGAAAGACAGATCGATCGCCAACGTCGCGGGGCCAGCGCCCTGCTTGGCGCGCTTTCTTCCGAACTCGATCAGCCGCTCTCGATTGAGCGCGGGCAGCTTCACAGTGCCGAGCTCAGCGTTCAGCGACGCCATCACGGCAGCTTTTGACCGGCGAGGGGGCCTTCCAACTTCGCGCATGTCTTCGTCGTGCAGGTCAATCAGATCGCCAAATGTGCGAACGTTCCGAACCAGGCGTGGCTTGGACGATCCGTTGCGGTCGATATTGCGCTCCATCTCGAGCGCCCATTCTTCGCCGTCCTTGCGTCGCCGGAACGTCTCGGCCACATAACGGGTCTTGCGGCGGACCTGAACGCGCCAGTTTCCAGAGGCCAACTGAGTGAATGCCGCCACGCGTGTGCACTCCGGCTTTCGTGTGCACTATGTGTGCACTGAGAGGTCAAAACGGGTACAAACGTGTGCAATTTCGGCTAGTTTGGAGTGCACACGTTCTTCTTTCATACCATTGAGAGTGTAGGATAAATCATTGGAATCGCAAGACTATCGCTTTTCTGTGGCACCCATGATGGACCGGACTGGCTGATCCAAGCTTGAGTTGCGCTACCTTTGATAACATGAGCTCAATCAGGACGGAGGCGGGACCGCGGCAGCGTAATGCCCTCGCGCTCATTAGCTGCCCAGGTCGAAGAGGAGATGCTCGAATCTCGTTCCGACAGGATGCCGCGCAGACCTGAATCCATGTCCGGTATGTGCAGTGGTCCAGACGTGGCAGTGGCGAGCTGTCACCCCCGCTTGTGACCCAAGACGGATGTTCGTTCCTACCCGCTTGCGAGCGGCCGCGTGCCCTGTTGGACGCGCAAGACAGGCGGTCTACCTACGACGATCCATCCGTTCCAGCCACCAGGTCCTCGAACTTTGTCAGATCGTCAACGGCCGCGTGGAGCTGACCCATACAGGTACGGAGGTCCGTCGCGGTGTACGTCGGAAGCTCGCGGACGAGATCCTGGCCAGCGTCCGTGTCCACCCAAGCACCTGTTGTGATACTCCAGCGTTCCGAATTCCACCGGAGTTCAACGGACAGATCGTAACTCCTGCCGTCGGTGCCCCTGACTGGCAGGGCGAGCGATATACTACCGCGGACGCCTTGGGCCGCTTCATTCTCTCGCCGGCTAAGACTGAGGATCGGCCGGTTCGGTTGCGTGCCGCGTTGACGATAGTGTGCCCAAACTTGGCCGAGCTGCTGCAAGGCGTCCTGCAGCGCTTCGAGAAATGTGGTGACATTCTGGCTTGGAGTGTCCATCTTTGAAAGGCTCCTCAGAATTCAGGTCCTTGGGATTGCGCAACGCGACGCCCGACACCACTCGGTGATGTCTGCTCGTGAGCACTTTTCGAACCGCGCGGCCGATGAAGGAGATCGAATGAAGATGCTGTTTTGCAGTGCATGAGTCCG
>Ga0209153_1000845_pt1 | contig 12072 bp, 13 predicted proteins | sample GraSoiAngelo_120_FD_185877 | JGI IMG/M metagenome (GOLD analysis project Ga0209153, IMG submission 185877) | Grasslands soil microbial communities from the Angelo Coastal Reserve, California, USA - 14_0919_09_20cm (SPAdes) (version 2) | ecosystem: Environmental > Terrestrial > Soil > Grasslands ...
TCACTAAAGCCTTGGCCAACCAAACGATAAACTGGGCCCAACGCTCCCACCTGCTCCCAAAAGACACGCATGAGGTTAACCTCTACATCAGATTCTTCGAACGCAGCCGCGGTACAAATACACCAGCTTTTAGTACATTCCGCCCATTCCACCATGGCCTGCACCAGCCGCAGCCATCTTTTCCTCTCCCTTAAGTTCGGCGATCAGGACTTCCGTTGTCAGCATCAGTGAAACGATGGACGCGGCGTTCTGCAGCGCGAGACGGGTGACCTTAGCTGGATCAATCACGCCAGCCTTGACCAGGTCGCCGAACTCACCAGTCTCGGCGTTGAAGCCGAAGTTCTCATCCCTCGACTCGCGCACGCGTCCAACCACTACCGCGCCTTCATGCCCGGCGTTAACCGCGATCTGGCGCAAGGGTTCTTCAAGCGCACGCTTTACGATATTCACCCCGATGGCTTCATCGTCGTGGAGTTTGAGCTTCTCCAGTGCCGGCAAGCACCGCAGAAGAGCAGTACCGCCGCCGGAAACAATGCCTTCCTCAACCGCCGCACGCGTGGCGTGCATGGCGTCCTCGACACGGGCCTTTTTCTCTTTCAATTCGGTTTCGGTCGCCGCGCCCACCTTTATGACCGCGACCCCGCCAACCAGTTTGGCAAGGCGTTCCTGGAGCTTTTCTTTGTCGTAGTCCGATGTGGTCTCTTCAACCTGCACACGGATCTGCTTGATTCGGCCCTCGATCTCACTGGCCTTGCCGGCGCCCGCAACGATCGTGGTGTTGTCCTTGTCGATAGTCACCTTTTTGGCGCTGCCCAACTCTGCGATTTTCACGTTCTCGAGCTTGATGCCCAGGTCCTCGGTGATGGCCTTGCCGCCGGTCAGGGTGGCAATGTCTTCGAGCATGGCTTTGCGGCGATCGCCAAAGCCCGGGGCTTTTACCGCCGCGCACTGCAGTGTGCCGCGCAGCTTATTCACCACCAGAGTCGCCAACGCTTCGCCCTCGACATCCTCAGCGATGATTAGCAGCGGCTTGCTCATTTTGGCCGTTTGTTCGAGCAACGGCAGCACATCCTTCATCGAGCTGATCTTCTTCTCGTGGATCAGGATGTACGCGTCCTCGAGTACGCATTCCATGCGCTCCGCATCGGTGACGAAATATGGCGAGAGGTAGCCTCGATCGAACTGCATGCCTTCGACCACTTCGAGAGTCGTCTCCATCGTCTTGGATTCCTCGACGGTGATAACCCCATCCTTGCCGACTTGCCTCATGGCTTCGGCAATGATGCCGCCCACCTGCTTGTCCGTGTTGGCACTGATGGTGCCAACCTGCGCGATCATGTCGCCCTTCACCTCGCGAGAGAGCCTCTTGATCTCTGCCACGGCGACTTCCACGGCCTTATCAATGCCGCGTTTCAGCGCCATCGGGCTCGCGCCTGCGGCAACCGTTCGTACACCCTCACGGAAGATGGCTTGTGCCAGTACGGTTGCAGTGGTGGTGCCATCCCCAGCCACATCCGACGTCTTAGACGCAACCTCTCGCACCATCTGTGCACCCATGTTCTCGAGCGGGTCTTGCAGCTCGATTTCCTTTGCCACGGTCACGCCGTCTTTGGTAATGATAGGCGCCCCGAACTTTTTCTCGATGACCGCATTACGCCCCTTCGGGCCAAGCGTGATCTTTACGGCGTCAGCCAGAATGTTGACGCCGCGCAAAATCGCCTGACGTGAATTCTCTCCAGTTACAATTTGTTTTGCCATTAGACTTCACCCTCCTCGGTGATCGAAACTCTCCACCCCCGTCGAAAGCTCTTGGATAGGAGATGCTACTTCTTGCCGGATGCCGACTTGGCCATTCCGCTCAGTTTCACCAGGATTTCTTCCTCGCGGAGGATCAGATACTCCCGGTCGTCGATGTTGATGTCATTGCCGGTGAATTTGCCAAACAAGATCCGGTCGCCCACCTTTACGTCGAGCGGGACACGATGGCCCTTTTCCATCTTGCCAGCTCCGATGGCCATTACTTCCCCCTCTTGAGGCTTTTCCTTAGCCGTATCGGGGATGATGATCCCGCCCCTTGCGGTTTCTTTCTCTTCCAGCCTGCGTACCAGAACGCGGTCATGTAACGGGGTAACATTTACACTCATTTTTCTAACCTCCGCATAATCCATTTCTCTAACACGCCCAAAGATTGCCTTTTACAATCTACTCCGACGACTATGGGCGAAAACTCTTCTGATTCTTCTGCCGCGTCGCTTCGAGGTCGTCGGTTCGCTTTTTCTGACGCTCCGCTTCTCTTTGCGGCCCCTCTTGCTTGTCGAGTTTCACGGCTTCGGCAATGGCAAGTTCAGCTTCTGCATTCGCTCGCTTCGAATAGATCACGAGCCCGAAACCATCGGAAAAAGAAGACCGGACAAGATTGAAGGAATATTGTGAATCTTCCCACGTCGCAACGAGCTTTTGCTTCACGTCATAAGAGTCAATCTTCGCGGAGTCGACCTCCGGAACAACATTTCTCGCCGGGCCATAGTTTGCCGAAATCGCATTCATCATATCCAGCGCAGTGAGTCCTTCTGTGGAAGCCCGATCGTACGTCAAGGAAATCTTGTAAAGCTCGCCATTCTGGAATGAGAAGAGAATCTGTTCGACGGTATCCGCTTGGAATGAAGCCCCAGGAAGGTTCGGCGGCCACCAAGTCAGCTCCTGAATCAGCGCTGGGCGGCTGTGAATCACATTTACGTCGGTCATCCGTCGTTCAGTACGGTTCAGCACTCTGGTCAAGCTCATCCCAAGAGTAAAGTGCCGATACTTGGAAAGATCCTGTGCACGAAGCAATGGTGCCAGCAGAAGCAAGGCAGCAAGACAAAGAATCGAACTGCGCATCATTTTCATTTTCATGCCTCCTACGAATTTCTAAGAACTTGAAATCAGAGCCACATGTTGCACTGTGGCGACTTCTCTGTTTGCAGCGACAACGGGCATCGTCTGGACCAAATCCTTTGCAGGGACCAGGCCAACACAGCCTGACATGCGAACAGCAGTCCCTGAGTTTAGGCCGAACCCTCTAGTTCCGTGTGGCGAGCCTCTTAGAGTTGACGGGCGTAAACCCTTCTGCCGTTCACATAAGCGGCGAGCATAGTCACAAGCACTGCGCCAACCATTGCAACCAGCGCTGTGATGACCGTTCCACCGTAGCCCGCGGAGCGCATCAGCAATCCCCCTACTACGGCACCACCAACACCCATGAGGATGTCCATAAACGGACCATACCCATTGCCTTGAAACACTCTTCCACTTCCCCACCCAACAACTGCCCCGATGATCATCCATGCGAGTAAGTACATACATTCTCCTTGCCGAGTCGGCGTCTTAGAACTGGGACAGACTTGGCTTGCCCCTCGGATCAACTAACAGGTTGGCCTCACGCGGCTGCAGCTAGCGCAGTCGCGCTCTTGTGAAAGGTTGAATTTAAGGTCTCGTAGGTATCGACTTTGGGAGTTCCTTCGATCAGCACGGCCAGCTTTTTCAGTACGGCCGGATACGTTTCGTGGCGGTAGGTTTCCGCGTTCGATGCCTTGTCCCAAAGACTGATACCTGTTACCGCGTCCTCGCTGGGCGCAAAGAATGTGATCACGTCCTGGAATCCGTTCTGCTTGCGGAGCGTGGGAATGACTTCTTCTTCCATCAAGCGGCTGTATTTTGAAATGCTGTTCGGTTTTAGAAGTATGGTCACTTTACGTATAAACATTGAACTATCCTCGGTTTCTTGGTCAGCTGTCAGGGGAAGCGACTCTTCCAGGAGGCAGATGAGCAGAACGGCGAGAGATGGACCACTTTTCGGCCCGCTTAGACTTCCTGCTACTTTCGCTCTTTCTCGCCTTTTCATGCTTCATGTTACAGACTGTCCAGGGTGCGCGCTGTTCTCTTTTATACAGTCTTGCGGGAAGGCTTCTTGGTATGGTCAACATGGCTGAGGGAACGCCCGAGTCAGACGGGGTTTCAGCCTGAATATGAAACCACACAAACAAAAGAAGAATGGAAAGGTCGACTCTTTCGACCCGCAGGTTTTCCTCGACACCGGGGGAGTAGCGAGAAAAGTTGCAGAATTTCGGAGGGGCGAATCGATTTATTCTCAAGGTGAGGCTGCGGAGAGCGTAATGTACGTCCAGAAGGGCGGCGTGAAACTCTCCGTTGTAAATGGTTCCGGAAGAGAAGCGGTGGTCGCGATGTTTGGCCCGAGTGATTTTTTTGGCGAGGGATGCATGGCGGGCCAGACGCTTAGGATGGGCACTGCAACGGCCATTACACCAACCACACTTCTAGTCATGGAGAAAAACGAACTGCTGCGCGTACTCCATACAGAGCATAAGTTATCCGACCATTTCATTAGGTATATGCTCGGGCATAACATCCAGGTCGAAGAGGATCTAATCGATCAACTCTTTAATTCCAGTGAGAAGCGCCTGGCGCGCACGCTTCTGCTTCTCGCGCGTTATGGAAAGCAAGACATGCCGGAACGCATACTGCCGACAATCTCCCAGGAAACCCTGGCGAGTATGATCGGAACCACGCGTTCGCGCGTGAATTTCTTCATGAATAAATTCAGAAAACTGGGCTTCATCGAATACAACGGCAAAATCAAGGTCAAGAAGTCATTGCTGACAGTTGTCTTGCACGAGTAAGGCCGCAAAGTGTCTCTATTGACCGGACGGATTCCCGGATCCTGTAGCAGAGCTCGTTAGCTAAAGCAGATCCAACGCGAATAGCGTGTTGGTAGCCATGCGGTGGTTTCTCCCGCCCATCACGGATTCACAGGAGGTCGAATGTCACCGCCGAAAACAATACCGTTGACAGAAACCGTAGACCTAATGGACTCGGCCTCTCTCGTATTGGAAGAGAAGACAGTCGAGCTCACGTTTCCATCGATGCGCCCGGTGCTTCCAGGGAGAATCGCGGTCGTGGGGAACTACCTTCCGCGACATTGCGGCATTGCGACGTTCACTACAGATTTATGCGACGCCATCCATTCGGAATACGGTGCGGCGGAACTGCTGGTACTCCCGGTTAACGATACGGATGAGGGTTACACCTATCCGGCCAGAGTGCGGTTCGAACTGTCGGAAGATAACCTAGCTTCCTACCGGCAGGCTGCCGACTTTCTGAATTTCAGCCGTATCGATCTGGTTTGCCTGCAGCACGAATATGGGATCTTTGGAGGACGAGCCGGCGGACACATCCTGGAGCTACTGCGGCGACTGCAAATGCCTGTCGCAACTACGTTGCACACGGTACTTCGCGATCCAAATCCCGACCAACGCGCGGTGATGGAAGAAATTGCGGCCCTTTCGGACCGCATGATCGTCATGAGCAGGCACTCCGCAGAGATTCTGCAGGAAGTGTTCCACGTTCCGAGCGAAAAGATCGATCTGATCCCGCATGGCATCCCCGATTTGCCCTTCACCGATCCAAATTTCTACAAGGACGGCTTCGGAACGGAAGGAAAAGATGTTTTGCTCACGTTTGGCTTGCTGTCGCCCAATAAGGGCATAGAAAATGTCATCCAGGCTCTGCCAAAAATCCTCTCGTATCACAGCAATGTTGTTTACATGGTTTCCGGCGCGACTCACCCACATATCCTGCGGCGTGAAGGTGACAAATACCGGGTTTACCTGCAGAGCCTGGCGAAGGGTCTCGGAGTTGAGTCCAATGTCATCTTTCGCAATCGCTTCGTGACTCCCCGAGAGATGGTTGAATTAATCGGCGCGGCGGACATTTACATCACGCCTTACAAACATAAAGCGCAAGTCGTTTCCGGCACGTTGGCGTACGCTTTGAGCGCGGGCAAGGCCATCATTTCGACGCCCTACCTACACGCGAGCGAACTCCTGGACGACGAGCGCGGCACGCTTGTCCCTTTTGATGATCCGGAAGCTATCGCCACAAAAACTGTTGAACTTCTGGGCGACGATACCGCCAGGCACGCCATGCGGAAACGCGCTTATCTATACGCGAGAGATATGGTGTGGAATCGCGTAGCACAGAAATATATGAAGAGTTTTGAACGCATCTACAACGAGCGCTTGCGAAATCCACGCGCCACATTCTTGGCGCAAAACACGGAAAAGACTCTCGACCGGCTTCCCAGCATAAAGCTGGATCACTTGGTTCGAATGACCGACCAGACGGGAATCGTCGAACACGCGGTTTTCGTGGTTCCGAACTATCCGGAAGGCTACACAACCGATGACAACGCACGCGCACTGATAGTAGCAATTCTTGTGGAAGAGTATGGAGCCGGGACACCAACAGGCGCGGCCGATCTTGCTTCCCGATATCTAGCTTTCCTGTGGTTTGCTTTTGATCTAAACACGAAACGGTTCAGAAACTGTCTGAGTTACGAGCGCCAATGGCAGGAGCGGGAGGGCTCGGAAGATAGTCACGGGCGAGCCTTGTGGGGATTGGGAACTGTTCTCGGCAGATCCAAAAACGCAGGATGGAGAGGAGCTGCTGGGCGTATGTTTGAACTTGCCGTTCCCGCAGCCATCGAGTTTAAGAGTCCGCGCGCCTGTGCTTTCGCCCTGCTGGGACTGCAGGAGTATCTTGATTCGTTCCCCGGAGATCGCGCTGCTCTCAGCGCGTCTGAGGCCCTGGCAAATCGCTTGCTAAATTCATACCGATGCTACCGATCCGATGACTGGAAGTGGTTTGAGGATGGGCTTGCATACTCAAATGCGCGACTGCCGCAGGCTCTGATTCGAGCGGGAATGCGCGCCAGCGACGAAGAGATGGTTTCGGCGGGGCTCGAAGCTTTGGATTGGCTGGTCGCGATTCAGCGTTGTGGGGTGAAGGGCCATTTCGTGCCGATCGGATCGCAGGGCTTCTATTCCATGACAACCGAGAAGGCCCGCTTCGACCAGCAACCTGTGGAGGCCTGCGCGGTCGTCTCGGCGTGCCTGCAGGCTTATCGCGCCACAGGGAAGGGCCGCTGGCGTAAAGCGGCTTGGTCCGCTTTTAATTGGTTCTTGGGAGACAACGATCTTCAGATTGCGCTCTACGATCCGACTACCGGGGGTTGCCGAGACGGCTTGCATCCCGACCGGGCAAATGAGAATCAGGGAGCGGAGTCGACCTTATCCTTTTTGATGGCGCTCCTGGAACTGCGTAAGTTGGAAGAAGCCGACGGCACAGAAAACAAGTTGTGACGAGCAGGGCGGTCACTTTAGCCTGAGCAGGATCTCGCGAGATGGATTCAATGAGTGTCGTGAAAACCTCTATGAAAGCAACGATGAAACAATACGAAACGCTATTCTGCCGGCACCCGGCCAATCCCCTCTTGACCGGAAAGCATTGGCCCTATTCCATCAACAGCGTTTTCAACGCCGGCGCAACACTTCTGCCTGATGGTTCAACCCTGCTGCTTTGCCGCGTGGAAGATCGCCGGGGAATCTCTCACTTGTGCGCTGCCCGCTCGGCGAACGGGGTCGACGGATGGCAGGTCGATCCCGAGCCGACGCTCGTGCCTAATCCCGAGCAATACCCCGAGGAGGTCTGGGGCATTGAGGATCCACGCATCACCTACGTGCCGGAACTCGAGAAATTTGCTGTGGCGTATACCTCCTATTCTCGCAGTGGTCCCGGCGTGTCTTTGGCTCTCACAGAGGACTTTCGAAACTTCGAAAGACTTGGTGTTGTGATGCCGCCGGACGACAAGGACGCAGCGCTGCTGCCTCGAAGGATCAATGGATTCTGGGCATTGATCCATCGGCCCATGACACCTCTCGGAGCTCACGTCTGGATCTCCTACTCTCCCGATCTGCGGCACTGGGGAAGTCACAAGCTTATGCTGGAAGCCCGCCGTGGGGCTTGGTGGGACGCCAACAAGATTGGTATGTCCCCTCCGCCGATCGAAACGTCAAGGGGCTGGTTGATGATCTATCACGGCGTGCGAAGGACGCCATCAAGCTCCATTTATCGGCTGGGTCTGGCGCTGTTCGACCTTCAACAGCCCGATAAGTGCTTGATCCGCGGAGATTCCTGGATGTTTGCGCCCGAGGCGGAGTACGAGCGTCATGGAGACGTCCAAGATGTCGTATTTCCCTGCGGCTACACGTTGGCAGCGGATGGGGATAACATCAATCTCTATTACGGCGCTGCCGATTCAAGCATCGCTTTGGCGCATGGCAGCATTCGCGCGCTCCTGGCCTGGTTGGATGCCAACGGCCATGCGGAACACAGTCGAGATCGACGTCACAAATGAGCTTTTCGCGGTGCACTCACACATAGTTTTCTCACTGGGCGAATCGTGTGCGCTTGATGACCTGAAAAGATTGCTCGACCGTCGTATTGATGCTCTTGCTCCTCCCTTACTTTCCACGCGTAACAGGTAGCCGGTGTCACTGCAGTCGCAACCCTGCGGCTAGCTTTTCGAGTTGCACGATTCAATGCGCAACGGGCTTTTTCTTTGGATTCTGCCATTCTGTCAGGGACTTTAATGGCGGAACCAGCTCTTTAGACGGTCAAGGTCCTTGAGAATTGCGGTGATAACCTGTTTGTGCTTCCCATTTCGGCTTTGTGGCATATGCGATTGCACCAGGGTTTTGAACTACATCGGTGTGATCGGTGTGGTTTTTGGCTTGACCGTGCCGCTGAAGATTGTTAGAAAGAAAATTGAACAACAAATCTGGCAGGAAACACTGACCAAAGAGGATCAAGGAACCAAGAAGAAAACGTTGGCAATAGATCTCTTGTGGCCGCAAGAAGACTAGCACATGCTCTCGGGCGGAAGTGTGGAAGCAATCGTGAATCGCCGCAACAAAAAATCTAAGAATATTCCTCGGGAAACTGAGCGGTTTGATCTCCAAGCCTTTCTCAATTCTGCCGGGGTGGCGAGAAAAATTAGAAAGTTCAAAAGAGCGGAGGTCGTCTACTCTCAAGGTGATGCTGCTAAGAGCGTAATGTACATACAAGAAGGCGGTGTCAGGCTCTCCGTGGTTAGTGAAGGCGGCAAAGAGGCCGTCGTCGCGATGCTGGGACCGGGCGACTTCTTTGGCGAAAGGTGTCTGGCAGGTCAGCCCGTCCGTATGGGGACGGCTACCGCGATTACGTCCAGCACCGTGCTGGTCATTGAGAAGAGCGAAATGTTCAAGGTGCTTCATGAACAGCATGCCCTTTCCGACCGGTTCATCACTTTCATGCTGGGGCGGAACATTCGAATCGAAGAAGACCTGGTCGATCAGCTATTCAACTCCAGCGAGAAGCGCCTGGCCCGCACCCTTTTGTTGCTTGCCCGTTACGGCAGAGAAGATGAGCCCCACGGAGTGCTTCCCAAAGTATCGCAAGAAACGCTGGCGGAGATGATCGGCACAACGCGTTCACGGGTCAATTTTTTCATGAACAAGTTCAGGAAATTGGGCTTCATCAGGTATAACGGCGGTCTTCAGATCAACACTTCTCTCTTGAGCGTTGTGCTGCACGACTGACGCAAACCGCTATGCCGCAATTGCGTTGCCGAGACTCACGATTGTTGAGTTCCTGCTGACGTAGGAACTTGTCCGCTTGAAGACTTACCCGTGGAAGCTGGTGTGTAATCGCCATTGCGGCCCGACATTTCGCCTGCTGGCTTCGGAACTGATAGAGGCGATCAAGTACCCTGACCGGCCCCGGCAGCTCTTGCGCGCTTTTCCTTCATCCCATACAGGGCCCCGTCCGCTGCGTATAGCAGGGCCCCAATGGTATCGGCATCCTTTGGATAACTTGCTACCCCCACGCTGACGGAAAGCATTGGCTCCTCGTTGTCTTTCGCAAGAAGATCGCAAATCCGGTGCGCTACCAATGTAGCAGCGGCCATGCTTGTCTCCGGCAGTACCAGCGCAAATTCGTCCCCGCCATGGCGTGCTGCGGTGTCGATAGCGCGGCAGCAGTCCCGCAGGATCTGTCCGAGTCTGCAGAGCGCCCGATCCCCCGTCAGATGACCAAACTGGTCGTTGGTCTTCTTCAAGCCATCGAGGTCCAGCAATACCAAAGAGCATTCTCTGCCGGTTCGTTGGGATCGGCAGACCTCCGCGTGCAGGACCTCGAAAAGGTGGCGATGATTGGCCAAGCCGGTCAGTGAATCGGTCGATGCCTGAAGGCGCAACTGATCCTCAAGCGTTCTCTGTTCTGTGACGTCTACCGCGATTATTTCGTGGCCAGCAAAGTTCCCGTAATCGTCGTGGACGCCCCGGCCGCTCAACCTCACCTTCAGTGTTGTTCCGTCCTTGCGTTTCCATTCTTGATCGACTGGCTCGATCTGTTTTTTTTCGGGCGAGCGTGTTCCAATTGGCAGGCTGTTGGGCAAACTTGGAATGATCCCGGACTTATGATTTCCCGCGAGGAGTTGCTCTTTGGACTCATACCCGAGCATCCTTAGCAATGCTTGATTTATCTCGAGCAATTCCCCTTCAGCGTTGCACCGGTACACTCCGTATGCCGGATTGTCCACGAGCGCTCTATACAGAGAGTGCGAATGTCTCAGCGCTTTTTTGGCTTCTCGTAGTTCATCGCGCAATTTCTTTTCGTTCAAGACTCGGCGAACGGTCATTGGCAATTGAGCTAGATGCTCTAGCTCAACGTAATCGAAAGCACCATGGCCAGTTAATTGCAAGATGGATTCACTTCCAATGGCCGTGGTCACGAACAGGAGGGGGATCTCCTGCACTGCTTGATCGAGGAGTTGCAAAGCTTGCGAGCCCTTCCAATTCGGGCTGGGGTACTCGGCAACAACTACATCATAACGCTGGAAGCGCAGCTGTTCTGTGCACTGCGCTAAGGTCAAGACGAAACCGGCACTGACAGTGAATTGCGCCTTTTTGAGCTCTTGCAGGCACCTTTCTACCGCGTCTCGATCGTGGTGGACGAAAAGGACGTGGAGGGGCCGGGGTCTGTGGGAAGCCGTGCTCTCCGGACGGCCACTCCGTTGATCAGACTGGATTTCGTTCTGAGCCGGCTGTGACATTGATGCCATGCCCGGAATCAGCGAAGCCGCGTAGGAAGATATAAGTGAGCGGCCGCGGTGTACCCCCCCCCATCCTCACATATGATGCCGAGATAATGGAGTCTGTTCAATTTTGAACAGTCGCCCCGTCATGCAAATCGAAGGTGACCACGGGGGCAGCCAACGCAAAGCCTCAGATTAGCCAATGGATTGCGGCAAGCGGATCCTGGTGTTCAAAAGGAAACAGAGAAGGTCCATCACTTGGCGCACACATGGAGAAATTGTGATGCCGAGCTGCCCACAGTGCTGCGGTCAACGAATCCACCAATCAAGACGAAAGGGCATCCTGGAAAAAGGAATCCTCGCCGTGATCTTCATCAGGCCGTTTCACTGCGAAAAGGGCAAGGTCCTATGAATCCGGAACTGGAACGCGCCCTCAAACGACACACGCAGTGGTTCGGGTCCTACAAGGCATCCGGCGAACTGAAGAAAATACAGGTGTGGCTCCTTGTGAATGACGGAAGGATCGAATTCCTCACTCCGGGGAATTCCTATAAAGTGAAACGAGCACGAAAGAATCCGCGTGTCATGTGTTATGTGGGGAGCAAGGACGGTCCCGCGATTTCTGGAACGGCCCAAATCATTACCGACCCAAGCGAAGTGGCGCGGGTTTACCGAGGCTACTGGAAAACCCACCCGTTGCGGATGGCGATTGTGATCGGACTTCGACTTTGGATTGAGATGCTGTTGAACAAGCGGGTGGTGGTCCGAGTCCAGCCGGACGAGCCGAATCCCTTAGAGGGGCTGACCGATCCTGCTCTGCCTGAATAATTCAGAAAACTGCCCAACTGGACATCCTCTTTTGTGAATGTGAGGCCAGGGTTGAACGTGAGTGGATACGTTGACAATGACCCGTTGGGATCGACCACAAAAAAACGTCGAATTCCCCAGGGCTCGTCCGTAAGCGGGTAGACGATTTGAAGACCGCGTTCGATGGCACGTGCGTGGACCTTGTCAACGTCCGCGACCTCTATGGACATATTCGGCAACGGTGTTGAAGGATTGTCATCGCGTACGACACTGATTTGGGCTGTCGGATTGCT
>Ga0209153_1000846_pt1 | contig 12061 bp, 13 predicted proteins | sample GraSoiAngelo_120_FD_185877 | JGI IMG/M metagenome (GOLD analysis project Ga0209153, IMG submission 185877) | Grasslands soil microbial communities from the Angelo Coastal Reserve, California, USA - 14_0919_09_20cm (SPAdes) (version 2) | ecosystem: Environmental > Terrestrial > Soil > Grasslands ...
CGAGGACATCAAGGGCAAGACCGTGGCGATCACGCCGGCGGATTCCATGACACAGATCTGGCCGCTGTTCCTGAAAAAGACCGGGCTGAAGGAAGCCGACTTCACCACGGTGGCCGGCGATGCCCAGACTAAACTGAATGCGGTGATCAACGGACAGGCCGATCTCCTGCTCGGCTACGTCATGGATCAATCGATGAAGATCAAGGACGCCACCGGCAAGGACGTCTATCCGATCAAGTTCGCCGACTACGGCATCAACATGGTCTCCTCAGGGATCATCGCCAACACCGATTACGTCAAGGCCAACGCCGATCTGGTGAAGCGCTTCATGTCCGCCACCACCAAGGCGGTCGAAGCCGCCGAGAAAGACCCGAAAAATGCGGCGCAGTCGATCCTCGACGCCAATCCGAAAGGCGGCAAGATCGATACGCTCACCCAAGGGTTCGAGCTGACCATTCCGCTCTATAGGACGGCGGAAACCAAGAGCAAGCGGCCCTTCCAGGTCACCGATCAGAACATGACCGACACCGTCAACCTCATGGTCGAATATGGCGGGCTCGATGCCAAGGCCAAGGAAAATCCGAAGGCGTTTTATACCAATGAGTATCTGCCGAAGTAATGAATGTGTTCGAGATGCGCGAGTTCGGTCACGTCGCCCCGCTTGCGGGGAGAGGTCGGATCGTTCTTACGATCCGGGTGAGGGGGTTCTCCGCGAATCCGAGGCTGACGCCAGTCCCCCTCACCCCGACCCTCTCCCCGCAAGCGGGGTGAGGGAGAGGTTGTCCATCGTAAGTTCGTGATCAAACGCGCCCGCTCCCGATCAGGCTCTCTAACGGACGTAACTGAATGAACCCGGCGACAAAACCAACCGCTGCTGATCAACCCGCCGCGCATCTGCGGGTGGTGGCCGACAGGGTATCTGCTGGCACGCCCGGAATCCATCTCTCCGGCGTGTCGAAAACCTACCGTTCGCGCGATGGCGACGTGCCCTCGCTGCGTCCGTTGGATTTTCATATCAAGGCCGGCGAGTTCTTTGTCGTGGTCGGGCCGTCCGGCTGCGGCAAATCCACGCTTTTGAAGATGATCTCCGGGCTGCTCGCGCCCTCGACGGGCGAGATTGTTGTCGAAGGCGAACAGGTGACGAAACCGCACGGCAATGTCGGCATCGTGTTTCAAAACTCGCTGCTGCTGCCGTGGCGCAACATCCTCAACAACGTCATGCTGCCGATAGACATGAAGCGGCTGCCGCGCGATCAATATTTGCCGCGCGCGATGGAGCTGTTGAAGCTGGTCGGCCTCGAAGGTTTCGAGAGGAAGCTGCCGTGGCAGTTATCCGGCGGCATGCAGCAGCGGGCCTCGATCTGCCGGGCGCTGGTGCACGATCCCAAGATCATGCTGATGGACGAGCCATTCGGCGCGCTCGATGCCATGACGCGCGAACGCATGAATGTCGAACTGATGCGAATCCAGCGCGAAACCGGCAAGACCGTGCTGTTGATCACCCATTCGATACCGGAAGCCGTGTTTCTCGCGGATCGCGTACTGGTCATGACGGAGCGGCCCGGCGCCATCGCGGCGATTTACGATGTGCCGCTGCCGCGCCCGCGTTCGCTCGACGCCATGGCCGAGCCCGCTTTCACCGAACTGGTGCAGCGCATCCGCAAGCATTTCTTCACCCAAACCGCGCTGGATTGAGGCAAAGCATCATGCCGCCACGTGTCGCCGTGCGGGACATCGAATTTTTCGAACGCCCGGTGCGCTTTGTCCGGCCGTTCCGGTTCGGCGCCGTGGTCATCAATGCCACGCCGCAACTGTTCGTGCGCGCCGAGATCGAGGTGGAGGGCAGGGGCACTTCGGTCGGCGCCAGCGCCGAATTGCTAGTGCCGAAATGGTTCGACAAGCGACCGCAGCTTTCGCCCGAGCAGACGGTTGCGGAACTGCGGCGCTCGCTTGAGATCGCGCGCGATCTCTATCTGGATGTTCAGGGATTCCAGACTGCGTTCGGACTTCATGCCCGGTGCATTGTGGCACAGGTGGCGGCCTGCGCCCGCGAAGATATCCCGGCGCTGGCCGCCGCCTACGGGCCGGCTGAAATCGACAAGGCGATTTTGGACGCGCTGCTGCGTTGCTGGGATGCGAACTTTTTCGACGGCATGGCCGCGAATATCGCAGGCCTCGATGCGAGCCTGACCCCGGATTTACGCCATGAGGACATCGCGCAATTCCTCGCCCGCTGCTGGCGACTGGAGCGGGTCGCCGTCCGGCATACCGTCGGACTCGACGACAAGATCGACGGGGAGGGGGGCGTCACGGATGCAACCCAGAACGCCGGCGCGCGCTACTTCAAGCTCAAGCTCAACGGCGATGTCGAACACGACGTCTCGCGCCTGATCCGTATCGGCCGGGACCTGGCGAGGTTGCCGCATAACTATCGCGTGACGCTGGATGCGAACGAGCAATATGCGGACCTCGTAGCCTTGCGCGCGCTGATCGATCGGCTTGACCATGACCGCGCGCTGGCGCCGATCGCGACAAGACTGCTCTACATCGAGCAGCCGATGCCGCGCGACATTACGGGGCAGTCGCCGCTCGGCGCGCTTGCCGGCCGTAACTTCATTATCGACGAGGCCGACGATTCCTATAATGCGTTTCCACTCGCCCGTGCGCTCGGCTATCACGGCGTCTCTTCCAAATCCTGCAAAGGGATCTACAAATCGGTCGTCAATGCGACACGCGCGGTCAAGTGGAGCGCGGGGGCTGAGAAATTCTTCATCACAGGCGAGGACCTGACCTGCCAGGCTGGCCTCTCGGTGCAGCAAGACCTCGCGCTTGGCGCATTGATCGGCATCAGCCATGCCGAGCGCAACGGTCACCATTACGTGGACGGCTTCGGCGATGCGCCTTCCGCCGAGGCGGAGGCGTTTTTATCTGGCCATCCCGATCTCTATGCGCGCGACGGAAACAGCATCCGGCTGGCGATCCACCAGGGCGATCTCTTGACGGGATCGTTAACGGCGCCGGGCTTTGCGAGCGCCGCGCATCCAGTGTGGTCGGCGTTATCGCCGCTCCAAAAGACACAAACAAAAATCCTAAAGGAGCAAGTCATATGACGACGCAACGGCTCGGCGTGATCATGAACGGGGTCACCGGCCGCATGGGATTGAATCAGCATCTGATCCGCTCGATCATCGCGATCCGCGATCAGGGTGGTGTGCTGCTTTCCAACGGCGATCGCGTCATGCCGGATCCGGTGCTGGTCGGCCGCGACGCCGAGAAGATCGAGCATCTGGCCAAGCAGTTCGGCGTAGCGCGATGGAGCACTGACCTCGACAAGGCGCTGAGCGGGAAGGACGACAGCATTTTCTTTGACGCCGCGACGACGCAGGCCCGACCGTCGCTGCTGACCAAGGCGATCGGCGCCGGCAAGCACGTCTATTGCGAGAAGCCGATGGCGACCAATCTCGATGAAGCCGTGGCGGTGCTCAAGCTCGCTGCCGCCAAGGGCATCAAGCACGGCACCGTGCAGGACAAGCTGTTCCTGCCGGGCTTGAAGAAACTGGCCTTCTTGCGCGACTCTGGATTCTTCGGCCGGATCACCGCAGTGCGCGGCGAATTCGGCTATTGGGTGTTCGAGGGCGACTTGCAGGAGCCGCAGCGGCCGTCATGGAATTATCGGGTCGAGGATGGCGGCGGAATCATTCTCGATATGGTCTGCCACTGGCGCTACGTGCTCGACAATCTCTTTGGGGACGTCGAAAGCGTGACTTGCATGGGCACCATCGACATCCCGGAGCGGTGGGACGAAAAGGGCAGGAAGTACAAGGCGACAGCCGATGATTCCGCCTACGCGACTTTTCGGCTGAAAGGCGGCGTGATCGCGCACATCAACATGTCCTGGGCAACGAGGGTTTATCGTGACGATCTCGTCACGTTCCAGGTCGATGGTACGCACGGCTCGGCGGTGGCGGGTCTCAGCGATTGCGTCATCCAGGCGCGGCAGGCGACACCGCGGCCGGTGTGGAACCCGGACGAAAAGCGCACGCACGATTTCTACGCCGACTGGCAAAAGCTTCCGGAAAACACCTCCTACGACAATGGCTTCAAAGAGCAGTGGGAGATGTTCATTCGCCACGTCTGCGAGGACGCGCCCTACAAATACACGCTGCTGGAAGGCGCCAAGGGCGTGCAGCTCGCGGAATGCGCGCTGCAGAGCTGGCAGGAGCGGCGGTGGATTGACGTCGCGCCCATCAAACTGTGAGGACCGAAACCATGAACAAACCGGTTTTGCCAAAATCCTCCTTGTCGCTGAAATTGCCGAGGCCCGACCGCGGCCTCGAGACCTACCGCCTGGCGACCTCGCGAAGCTTTCCCGACAAACTTCAGGGCACGCTCAACCGCGTGGCGTTTTCGGCCGCGCATGTGGTTTGCGATCCGCTCGCCAATGTCGATCCATGGCTGTCGGCGGCAATCGATTGGGACAAGACGATTGCGTTTCGCGAACACATCTGGGACCTCGGGCTTGGCGTCGCCGAAGCGATGGACACCGCCCAGCGCGGCATGGGGCTGGACTGGCCGACCTCGCTGGAATTGATCCAGCGCTCGGTGGCCGCGGCCAAGGCGAGGGGCAATGCGCTGGTGTTTTCCGGCGCGGGCACCGATCACCTCGCCCCGGACGATGCCAAAAACCTCGATGACGTGATCCGCGCCTATGAGCAGCAGATCGCCGCGATCGAAAAGGTGGATGGCCGGATCATCCTGATGGCCTCGCGCGCGCTGGCAAGGATCGGCCGCAACCCCGAGGACTACGTCAAGGTTTACGATCGCGTGTTGTCACAGGTGCGCGAGCCCGTGATCATCCACTGGCTCGGGGACATGTTCGATCCGGAACTCAGGAATTACTGGGGTACGGCCGATCTCGACGAGGCAATGGATGTCGCGGTCGGGGTCATCAACGCCAATGTCGCCAAAGTGGATGGCGTGAAGGTTTCCCTGCTCGACAAGCAGCGCGAGATCGATATGCGCGGCCGGCTCGACAAGAAGGTCAAGATGTATACCGGCGACGACTTCAACTACGCTGAACTGATCGCTGGCGACAGCAGCGGCTTTTCCCATGCGCTGCTCGGGATCTTCGACGCCATTGCGCCTGCCGCGTCCTATGCGCTGTCGCGGCTGGCTGCCGGCGACCAAGCCGGATTCCACGACGTGCTGGGGCCAACGGTGCCGCTGTCGCGCCATGTCTTCCAGCCGCCGACGAGGTTTTACAAAACCGGCATCGTGTTCATGGCCTATCTCAACGGCCACCAGGATCATTTCACCATGGTGGGTGGCCAGGAGAGCGCGCGTTCGACGCTGCATCTGGCCGAGCTGTTTCGGCTGGCCGACAAGGCGGGCCTGCTTGCCAATCCCGAGCTTGCGACGCGGCGCATGAAGGCGGTGCTTGCGCTGCGTGGCGTTGAAGCGTGATGCGAGACTTTTCCGCCGATCATCGCTGGCTTTCCCTCAATACCGCGACCGTCCGCAAGCAGGGCAACCTCTCCGAGATCATCGAGGCCTGCGCACGGCACGGCATCCGTGCCATCGATCCCTGGCGCGATCAGGTCGCGGCTATCGGCCTTGATCACGCCGTGCGTGCGGTACGCGACGCCGCGCTGGAGCTGTCGGGCTATTGCCGCGGCGGTATGTTCACTTCAGACGCCGCGCACCGCATCGAAGTGCGCGATGACAACCGCAGGGCAGTCGATGAGGCGAAGGCTCTGGGCGCGCCATGCCTGGTGTTGGTAGTCGGCGGTCTGCCGCAATATTCGCGGCCGGGAAGTATGTCCTCAAAAAATATCGCGGCCGCGAGGATGCAGGTCGAGGATGGGCTTGCCGAGTTGATGGTGTACGCGCGCGGTGCAAATATGCCGCTCGCGATCGAGCCGCTGCATCCGGCCTATGCCGCCGACCGCGCCTGCGTGAATACGACCAAACAGGCGCTTGATCTCTGCGATCGGCTCGATCCGCAACGCAGCGGCGCGCTGGGCATCGCGCTGGACGTCTATCACATCTGGTGGGACCCGGAGGTGTCGACGCAGATCGAACGGGCCGGCAAGCAGCGCCTGCTGGCGTTTCACGTCTGCGATTGGCTGGTGCCGACCGTCGATGTGCTGAACGATCGCGGCATGATGGGCGACGGCGTGATCGACATCAGATCATTACGCCGCGCGGTCGAGGCGCAAGGTTTCGCCGGCTACAGCGAGATCGAGATTTTCTCAAACGCGTGGTGGCAAAAGCCGATCGACGAGGTGTTGCGGATCTGCGCCGAGCGGCACCGCTCGGCGGTTTAAGGCGCGTGCCCGTGCTCTCAGACTTTCCGGGTGTGACCCCAGGTCTCGTCCCAATCCTGGCCCGAAGCATCGACGACACGTCCATCGGCCTCGAAAAACTTATTCGGGACCTGAAAGATCGCGAGCATCAGCCCGCCCTCGGGACACCATGCGACATGGCGGCTGCCCGGCTCGCGCCAGACGAACTCACCGGCCTTGGCCTCGACGCCCTTGGCCGGGCCTTCCTTATCGACCAGATGACCCTCCAGAACATAGGTCTGCTCGATGTTGACATGCTCATGATCGGGTAGCACCGCGCCCGGCTCGAACCGCATCAGCGCGGTCATCAATCCCGTCGCGCGATCGAACAACAACGTCTTGGCCTCGCAGCCGGGGAAGCGGGTCTTCTGCCACTCCATGGTGTCGGGGCGAACCAGATGGGAATGCGTGTCGGCGCTCTCGGCGCCTTTTGGCGTTACGGCGTCCATGCAATGCTCCGTCAACAAACCTGGACAAAATCATAGCAGATTGGCGCGATGCCGTCAGCGAGCAGATCATCGCTCGACCACACACGGTATGCTCAAAAATCCGCGGAACCGCGCGCGGCCGCCGCGCACTGGCGCCCCCTGCAGCGCGTACCGGGACAACCGCGCCAGGAACCGCGAAATTGCGATTGCGCCTTCGAGCCGCGCCAGCGCCATCCCGGCGCACTGGTGCGCGCCGGTTCCAAACGCAAGGTGCCGGTTTGGCGTGCGGCCGATATCGAATGATTCCGGATCGGGGAATTGCTGGGGATCGCGGTTGGCCGCGCCGATGCAAAGCGTTACCAAAGTTCCGGGGGCCAGTGTCACGCCGCCGAGCTCGACCTGCGCGGTGGTGATGCGGTTGCCGAGCTGGTTGGAGCTTTCAAACCTCAGGATTTCCTCGACTGCGCTCTTGATCAAGTCAGGATGTTCGATCAGGCGTTGCTTCTGCTCCTGGTGCGCCGACAACGCGACCAGTCCGTTGCCAATCAGATTGGTGGTGGTTTCGTGTCCGGCGTTGAGCAGAAAGATGCAGTTGTGCAGCAATTCCTTTTCGCTCAGCCGCTCGCCATTGTCCTCGCCCTGAATGAGGCGTGTCAGCACGTCGCGTTCCGGATTGCCCGGTTTGGCCCGTCGCCGCGCCACCAGAACTTCGAGGTAGCTAAGGAAATCCTTGACCGCTTTGTTGCCGCGGGCAAACGCTTCTGCTGAAATCACCGGTTCGAGCGCGCCCAAGATCGCCAGCGACCAGTCGCGCAACGGGGCGCGCTCCTCGCGCGGAACGTCGAGCAGGTTTCCGATCACCTCGATCGGGATCGCGGCGGCGAAATCATCGATCAGATCGACCTTGCGCTTTGCGGCGATGGCATCGAGCAGCCCGTCCACCAGCGCGATCAGATCGCCTTCCATCGAAGCGATTGCGCGCGGCGACAGCGCGCCCATGATGAGCCGCCGCACGCGGGTATGCGCTGGGGGATCGTTGAAAACCAGGCTGGTGGTGTGGTGCTCGTAAAGCGGCGAATCGCCGTATTTCGGCGCGAACTCCTTTTTCTTGTCGGAGGAGAAAATCCTGGTGTTCTTGTAGGCGCTGACCAGATCGTCATAGCGCGTGAGGAAATACGAACCGTTCGCGAGCAGCTTGACAGGCTCGTGCTCCCGCAGTGCACGATAGGTGGGATAGGGATCGGCATAGAATTCCGGCGTCAGCTTCTCGATGTCGAAAGTGGCCGCCAGCTCTCGCGCGTTCGCATCCATGCTGTCATACTCTTTGAGGGAGACGGATATGCCGTTTTCGCTATTTCCGAAAGCGGGACTGAGGTTACAGTCGCGCCGGAATACAGTCTCGCCTAACCGACTGGAAGAGAAAATGCACGCGCGCACGGAAGCAGCTTCCGAAACAACGTCCGAAATTACGCAATCCTGGCCCGAGGATATATTCAATATCTTGCGGCGCTTCGATGTCGCTCAGGTGCCCTACGTTCCCGATGCCGGGCATTCGCAACTGATCGAGCGGGTGCTCGGCGCATCCTCGATGCGCGCGATCCCGCTGACGACGGAGGAGGAAGGCGTGGCGCTCTTGGCCGGGGCCTGGGCAGGCGGCCAGCGCGGCGTATTGCTGATGCAGTCGAGCGGCGTCGGCAACTGCGTGAACATGCTGTCGCTGACGCAGATTTTCCGTTTTCCGTTCCTGACGCTGGTGACGATGCGCGGCGAATGGGGAGAGTTCAATCCCTGGCAGGTGCCGATGGGATCGAGCACGGCGGGCGTTTTCGAGTTGTCTGGCATCAAGGTGTTGCGGGCCGCCCACGCCAATGAGGTGCGGGAGGTCGTCGAGGCCGCTGCCGGGCAGGCTTATGAAGCCTGCACGCCGACTGCCGTGCTGTTGTCGCAGCGACTGATCGGCGCAAAGGTGTTCACCAAATGAGCAAGGCAAACCTTCTCGACCGCCGCCGCGTGGTTTCCAGTCTCCTGGCCGAGCGCAACGATGCAATCGTGGTTGGCGGGCTCGGCGCTTCCACCTACGACATCGCCGCTGCGGGCGATCACGATCGTAATTTCTACCTGTGGGGCGCGATGGGCGGCGCGGTCATGATCGGGCTCGGGATTGCGCTGGCGCAGCCCAAGCTGCCTGTGGTGGTGATCACGGGTGATGGCGAGATGCTGATGGGTATGGGCAGTCTTGCGACTGTCGGCCTGCAGAAGCCGAAAAATCTCACGATCGTCGTGCTGGACAATGAGGTCTATGGCGAGACCGGCGGGCAGGCGAGCCATACTGCGGCGACCGTCGACCTCGTCAGCCTTGCCAGCGCGTGTGGCATCAGCGATTCGCGCGCCATGGCGACGATGGCCGAAATCGAAGCCTTCGCGCCCGGCATGCACAACGTCCAGGCTGGACCGCGCTTTGCCAGCGTCAAGATCGACAGCGCGAACCTGGAGCGCGTGCTCTCGAGCCGCGACGGCAGCTTTATCGTCAACCGCATCCGTGGGGCGCTCGGGTTCAACCCGATTTAAGCGTTCACGGCGCCGTGTGCAGCGCAGCAATTCCTTGACTTTCGCCAAGGTGAGTGCTTACTCACGATATGAGCACTTTGCGAATGACTGGCGACTTGCGCCGGCAGCTGATCCTGAACGCCGCGAAACGTTGCTTTGCGCGCCACGGGTTTGCCGGCACCACGACCAAAAGCCTCGCGGCCGCGGCCTCGGTTTCCGAGGGTCTGCTGTTCAAGCACTTTCCGACCAAATCGGCGCTCTACGCGGAAATCCTGGTCGAGGCTTGCGAGGCGGATCCGGCCCTGCATCGGTTGCTGGAGCTGGAGCCCTCGACCGAGACCCTGGTGGTGCTGATCCGCGAGATGGTGCGCCATTTTCAACACGTCGCGGAAACACCCGACCAGCAGGAAGCCCAGCGTCTCAGGCTGATGATCAGCAGCCATCTCGATGACGGAGAATTCGCGAGACTTTGTTATGAGAAGATCGGCGACCTGATCGGACCTGTATTCATTGCATCGCTCGAGCAGGCGGTGACGGCAGGGGACGCTACCCGGATCGGGAGCGCGCCGTTGAACCTGTTCTGGTTCGCCCACCACGCGGTACTAACGGCGACGCTGTCGCGCCTGCCATCCGTGCCATGCCTTTCCTATGGCAACGCCGCCAATCTCGAACGTCAGCTTTGCGAATTTATTCTTCGCGGAATTGGACTAAACGAAGCCGCAATTGCCTTTCACCTGGATCACGAATTGTCGAGATCTCTGGAGCAAACGGTAACCGCAGAAAGTGCATAATAAGATGAACATTGTGAACGAAGCCAATATTTCCGGTAAGCCGTTAACCGAAAAACCGCGCCGTCCCATTCGGATGCTGCGCTGGTTCGTGATCGTCGGAACTGTTTTGGCCGTGGTGGTCGGCGGCTTGGTCGGGTTCAATTACCTCCGCAGCCAAGGGATCAAGCAATTCTTCGCCAGCAATAAGCCGCCGCCGGCCAGCGTCACTGTCGCCGAGGCCAAATCCGAGGTCATTCCGAACCTGTTGAGCGCGGTTGGCGATCTCGCCGCCGTGCATCAGGTCAATGTCACCTCTGACGTCAGCGGCCGCGTCACCGACATCATGTTCACCGGCGGTTCCAGTGTGAAGGCCGGAAATCCGCTGGTGCAATTGTTCGATGCTCCTGAGCAAGCCGATCTCGCAAACTTCAAGGCACAGGCGACCGTGGCGCAGCTATCGCTCGACCGCGCCAAGCAGCTCGCCTCGCGCCAGTTCGGTCCGCAAGCGACCGTCGATCAGGCGCAGGCGGCCTACGATCAGGCCAACGCTGGGATTGCGAGGACACAGGCGATCATTTCGCAAAAGCTGGTGCGCGCGCCGTTTGATGGCGAACTCGGCGTCCGGCATGTTGAAGTCGGCCAGTACCTCACCGCGGGCACGCAGGTCGTGACGCTGACCGATTTGTCGCAGCTCTACGCCAACTTCACGGTGACGGAGAAGGACAGCGGCCAGCTCAAGGTCGGACAGACCGTGCGCGTCGCGGTTGATGCTTATCCCGACCGGGTATTTGAAGGCAAGATCAACGCGATCGAACCTCAGATCGCCACTGAAACGCGAAACATCCGTGTACAGGCGACACTGGACAATCCCGATCACGTCCTCAAGCCCGGAATGTTCGCGACCACGACCGTCGTGCTTCCGGAGAAGCCGCCGGTTGTCACGGTGCCCGAAACCGCGGTCGATTACACACTCTATGGAGATTCGGTTTTCCTCATCACCGAGAAGAAAGAGGACAGCGGCAATACCAGCCTGACTGCCGTTCGCACTTTTGTGCGTACCGGCAGTCGGGTCGAGGGTCGCGCCGAAATCAGCAGCGGGTTGAAGCCCGGCGATCGCGTAGTGGCCGTCGGCCAGCTTAAGCTGCAGTCGGGGGCGGCCGTGGCCATCTCCACCGATCCGCCGCCGCCGATTCCGGCAAATCCGCCGCGTTACTAATGCATGATCCGGAGTCGACGAACGCGAAGCGTTTGTCCGGAGACGATACTTAAACAAACAAGGTTAGCTCGTGACCGTTTCAGTCTAATCGGCTCATGACCTAACGCCTCGGAGCGCATTGCGATGGTATGGACCGATATTTTCATCAAGCGACCCGTGCTGTCGGTCGTGGTCAGTCTGCTTATTCTTCTGATCGGGTTCAGGGCCGCCACGAGTTTGCCCATCCGGCAGTAACCGAAACTATCCAACACGGTCGTCAACGTCACAACGGTCTACCCCGGTGCGTCCGCGGAACTGATTCAGGGGTTCATTACAACGCCGCTCGAGCAGGCCGTCGCCTCGGCCGAAGGCGTCGACTACATCACTTCATCATCTGTGCAAGGCACCAGCACGATTCAGGTCTACATCAAGCTCAATTTCGATCCCAACCAGGCGCTGACCGAAGTTCTCGCCAAGGTGAATTCGGTCAGATATCTGATCCCGAAAGAGTCGAACGATCCGATCGTGAACAAGACCACCGGCCAGACTACGGCTGTGATGTATCTCGGCTTCTCCAGCGAAGTGCTGTCGGGATCGGCGATCTCGGATTATCTGACGCGGGTGGTGCAACCGGTGCTTTCGACCGTCGACGGCGTCGCCTCGGCCGATATCCTGGGCGGTCAGACGTTCGCGATGCGGCTATGGCTCGATCCCGTCCGCATGGCTGGCCGCAACGTTTCCCCGACCGAGGTTTCCGCGGCGATCGCCGCCAACAAC
>Ga0209153_1000849_pt1 | contig 12032 bp, 11 predicted proteins | sample GraSoiAngelo_120_FD_185877 | JGI IMG/M metagenome (GOLD analysis project Ga0209153, IMG submission 185877) | Grasslands soil microbial communities from the Angelo Coastal Reserve, California, USA - 14_0919_09_20cm (SPAdes) (version 2) | ecosystem: Environmental > Terrestrial > Soil > Grasslands ...
CGGCGCGCGGAATGGTCAGCTCTCGCTCGACACCAAACACCGCCTCTTCGAAGGTCAGGCGCAGGTCCAACCGGAGGTCAGAGCCACGGCGGACACGGGTCCCGGCGCGCCCCGCCGCCGTGCCGCCGAAGAACATGTCGAAGATGTCGTTGATTCCACCGAAGCCTGCGCCACCGAAATCGAACCCCGGCATGCCCTGCGTGCCGGCATGGCCGAAGGTGTCGTAGCGCTGGCGCTTCGATTGGTCGCTCAGAACCTCGTACGCTTCATTGACCTCTTTGAAGCGCGCTTCCGCCTGTGGGTCACCCGGATTGCGATCGGGATGAAACTGCAGCGCCAGTTTGCGGTACGCGCGCTTGAGTTCCTCGGCGCTGGCACTGCGGCTGACGCCGAGCACCTCGTAGTAGTCCCGCTTGATCGCCATGGAGGACTTCTAGGACTTTAACGCGCGCGGATGCGCAACCTTGACCAACGTGGGCCGGAGAACGCGGTCATGCAGCCGGTAGCCGGGCTGCAGCTCTTCCACCACCGTGCCTTCTTCGTGCTCATCGGTTTCTTCGCTGGCGATCGCCTCATGCTGTGCCGGGTCGAACTTCTCGCCCACCGAGGGGATCTGCGAAACACCCTGCGCTTGCAGCGTGTCTTCGAACTGGCGGGCGACCAGCTTGATGCCGTTGAACCAGTTCCGATCGATGCCTTCGGGCGCGTGTTCGAGCGCGCGGCGAAAGTTGTCCAGGATCGGCAGCAGTTTGCGAACCAGTTCCTCGTTCGCGTACTGGGTTCGGTCGGCCAATTCCTGGCGGGTTCGGCGCTTGTAGTTTTCGAAGTCGGCCGCCAGCCGCTGGTAGCGGGCGAAGGTCTCCTGCGCCTCGCCACGAACGGCCTGCAGTTCGGGGTCGGTTGCCTGGCCGGACGGATCGGCCCCCCGCTGACTGCCCTCCTCGACTGGATCGCCGCTCGTCGGATCGTTGGTTGAGCTCGAGCGGCGGTCCACGACGGTCGAGCCTGGTCGCTCAGGCTCTGGCCTGGTGGCCTTCTCATGCTTGGTTGACATCTGTTTTTTCTTACCCATGCCCCTTGATCGCGAATCAGTTGGCGAGGCGGGCCAGCACGTCCGAGGTCGCCTGGCTGACGAGCCGCAAGCGAGCGACCACCTGCCCGTAGGGCATTCGCGTCGGGCCGATCACGCCGATCGTGCCCCGCACCCGTTCGGCCATCTTATAGGTGGTCAGCACCAGGCTGCACTCGCGCAGCCCACTACTGGTGTTCTCCCGACCGATGATGATCTCCACCTCTTTCTCGAAGGCGACCTGTTGCAGGATGCCGGCCAGCTGAGCGCCCTGCTCCAGTAACTCGAGCAGCTCTTCGAGCCGGCTGAGCTCGACGAATTCCGGGTGGCGCAGCAGGTTGCGGACCCCGTCGTGCAGGACGACGGTGTGCCGCTGTGCTTGCTGGGCGCTGATCGACTCGATCACACGCTCCAGGATCTGCCGCTGTTCGCCACGGTCCGGACCCAGCACCTTGAGCCGCGCGTCGAGATCCTCAGCGGTCTGCCCGTTGACCTTGCGATTGAGCATGGCCGCCATCCGGCTCAGGTCTTCCTGTGAAGTGTCCCGTTCGAGCGCGACAACCTGCTGTTTGATCAGGTTGCCCTCGAGCACCAGGATGATCAGCACCGAACGCGGCTCGAGGGAGACCAGATCGATGTGCTTGATGCGAAAGTCACTGGTTTCCGGAGCCGTCACCAGCGACACGTTCTCGGTGACCTGGGCCAGGACCATGGCCGCCTTCTCCAGGATGCCTTCGACGCTGTGCGGCGCACCGTCGAACTCCTGCCGGACGGCGCGTCGCACCGCACCCGAGGCCGCCTCCGGCTCCATCAGGAAGTCGACGAAATACCGATAGCCACGATCGGTCGGGATTCGGCCGGCCGATGTATGCGGCTGCTGCAGGTAGCCGGTACCGACCAGATCGGCCAGCTCATTGCGAATCGTCGCCGAGGAAAGCGCAATCAAGTACTTGGCCGCCAGCACCTGGGAGCCGACCGGCACCCCGGTCAAGGTGTAGTCCGAGACGACAGCCTTGAGAATGTGCTGCTTACGCTCGTCGAGCGGGGTGGGTTCTAGCATGTTGGCAGTCTCCGATCGCGAGTGCTAAACCGGATTCTACCCGGTATCGTGGCGCCATGCCCACCTCGGTGCGCATCTATTCGGACTACGTCTGACCCTTCTGCTATATCGACTCGGTCGGAGTCGAACGGCTGAGGCGCGAATACGACGTCGCCATCGAGTGGGCCCCTTTCGAGCTGCACCCCGAGATCCCACCCGAGGGCCGGCCGCGCGATGAGGTCCTCCCTGCCCAATACCGTGCCCGCGTCGAGGAAGGCCTCAGCCGGATGGCCACCGAGGCGGGCCTGACGCTCGCCAGGCATGAGCGGCTGATCAACTCGCGGCCCACCCTGCAGGCTGCGGAATTCGCCCGGGAGCAGGGACGGTTCGAGGCCATGCACGAGGAACTCTTTCGTGTCTACTGGCAGGAGGGTCGAGATGTCTCGGAGATGTCCGTGTTGCGCGAGGTCGCGCAACGGACCGGCGTTGATGCTGCCGGCATGGAGACTGCGGTGACGTCTGACCGCTTCGGCGATTACCTCGATGCTCGCCGGCAGGAGGCCCAGGAGCTGATGATCGACGGCATCCCCGCGCATGTGATCGCCGACCGATACCTGGTGATGGGCGCCCAGCCGTACGACGTCTTCGAACGCGTCATGGGCAAGCTGGGGGTGCCCAAAAAAGCGAGCCCTTCGTCTTGATATCTAAACGAGGAAAGCTGCGCCGACCTGGTTTGCCAGCTCCACCCCGCGACGCGTGAGCCGCACCCGTCCGTTGTCCTCGATCAACAAGCCGGACTCGACAAGCTGACGCCGTACATCAAGAAAGTTACCCGTGGTCGGCGTTCCCCCCATCAGCCGAACGCCGATCATCGCTGCTTCGCCCAGCGCCCGATCATGTGACAGCTGCTCGCGATCGTCGGCTGCATCCTGTCCCTGGGCGATTCGCTTGATGTAAGCGTGAGGCCCTTTGACATTCCAGCGCCGCTCGGTGGTGCCTTCGTCCAGCCTGAACATTGAATGCGCCCCAGCGCCGCAGCCGAGATACGGTCGATAGTGCCAGTTCGCAAGGTTGTGGCGACATGTCCGCCCCGGTCGGGCCCAGTTCGAGATCTCATAGTGGACAAAGCCGGCGGCCTCGAGACGGTCGACGGCCGCCCAGTATTGCTCCAGCTGCGAGTCGGCGTCGGGCATGCGGACCAGCCCGGTCCGAACCTCCTGGCCGAGACGTGTTCCCTGCTCGACGGTGAGCTCGTAAGCGGACAGATGGTCGATGCCCTCGTCGATGACGGTTTCGAGGGTTTCCATCCAACCAGAAAGGTCCACGCCGGGAACGCCGTAGAGGAGGTCGCCGTTGATGTTGCGGAACCCGGCGGCGCGCGCCGTGCGGATCGCCTCGATGGCCTCCACCCCCGAATGCAGGCGCTCGAGAAAACGCAGCGCTCCAGGCTGAAGGCTCTGCACGCCAATGCTCAGCCGGTTGATCCCGAGCTCCAACCAGCCCTCGACGCGCTCGGCCGTGACGTTGCTCGGGTTCGCCTCCAGGGTGACCTCGGCGTCCTGACGCAAGCCAATCGCCCGAACGCGATCAAGGAGAAGCCGCAGCTGCTCTCTCGTTAACAGGCTGGGCGTGCCGCCGCCGATGAACACGGTCTCCAGCGGACCTACAGGAAGCCTGGCCTTCTGAGCCTCGATCTCACCAGCGAGCGCCTCGACATATTGGGGAATGAGGCCTTCCAGCACGGCGTACGCGTTGAAGTCGCAGTATTTGCACAGCCAGGTGCAAAACGGCACATGCAGATAGAGGCTGGAAATGCGTTCCATCAATCCAGGCTCAACACCGCCATGAAGGCCTCCTGCGGGATCTCGACATTGCCGACTCGCTTCAGGCGCTTCTTCCCTTCCTTCTGCTTCTCCAGCAGCTTCCGCTTGCGGGTGACATCGCCGCCGTAGCACTTGGCGGTGACATCCTTGCGCATCGCCGGCACCGTCTCGCGCGCGACGATCTTGCCGCCGATCGCGGCTTGGATCGGCACCTCAAAGAGCTGGCGCGGAATCAGCGTCTTCAGCTTCTCCGTCAACCGGCGGCCCTGCTGCTGGGCCTTACTACGCTCGACAATCATCGAAAGCGCGTCGACAGGGGAACCGCCGACCAGCACATCGAGCTTGACCAGACTGGCCTCCTCGAATCCGACCAGCTCGTAGTCGAGCGAGGCATAACCCTTGCTGCGCGATTTCAGCTGGTCGTAATAGTCGTGGATGATCTCGGCCAGCGGCATCCGGTAGGTGATCAACACGCGGTCGCCCGGCTCGTACTCCATGTTGAGGAACTGGCCCCGCCGCTCCTGGCTGAGCTCCATCATGTTGCCGACATACGCGCTGGGCACCACGATGGTGGCGGTCACCATCGGCTCGCTGATGCTCTCGATCTCGGCGGGATCCGGGAGATGGTCCGGGTTGTCAACCGGGACCTCTTCGCCATTACGCAGCTTGACACGGTATTCCACGGTGGGCGCGGTGCCGAGCAGGGTGAGGTTGAACTCGCGCTCCAGGCGCTCCTGGACGATCTCCATGTGGAGCAAACCGAGAAACCCGCAGCGAAAGCCGAATCCAAGCGCGGCAGACGTCTCCGGCTCATAAACCAGCGCGGCGTCGTTGAGCTGGAGTTTCTCGAGCGCTTCTTTCAGTTGCTGGTACTGTTCGGTGTCGGTCGGAAAAAGACCCGCGAAAACCATCGGCGTGACGTGGCGGTACCCGGGCAGCGGCGTCGCCGCTGGACGTGCGGCATCGGTGACGGTGTCGCCCACCCGCGAGTCGCGGACGTTGCGAATATTGGCGATCAGGTAGCCGACCTCGCCGGCGGAAAGATCCTCGATCACGGTCCGCTCCGGGCGGAAAATCCCGACCTCGTCAACTTCGAAGCTCTTGCCGGTTTGCATCATCAAAATTCTGACGCCCTTGCGCAGGGTGCCCTCGAGGACACGGACGTAGGTGACGACACCGCGGTAGGCATCGAACTTCGCGTCGAAGATCAGCGCCCGTAACGGCGCCTCCCGATCGCCGGTCGGTGGTGGCACCTCCCTGACAACCGCCTCCAGGATCTCCTTGGTCCCGATGCCCTGTCGCGCGCTGGCAAAGATCACCGATTCGGCGGGGAGCCCAATGACCTTCTCGATCTCCTCGCGCACGAGCTCCGGATTGGCCTGGGGCAGATCGATCTTATTGACGACCGGGACGATTTTCAGTTTGTGGTCCAGCGCCTGATGGACGTTCGCGATGGTCTGCGCCTCGATCCCCTGCGACGCGTCGACCACCAGGACGGCTCCATCGCAGGCCGCCAGCGCCCGCGACACCTCATACGAAAAGTCGACATGCCCAGGGGTGTCGATCAGGTTGATCTGGTACGTGTTGCCGTCGTCAGCCTTGTACAGCATCCGTACCGCCTGCGCCTTGATCGTGATGCCGCGCTCGCGCTCCAGGTCCAGTTGGTCGAGCACCTGCTCGACCATGTCGCGCTGGGCAACCGTTCCGGTGTATTCGAGCAGGCGGTCGGAGAGCGTCGTCTTGCCATGGTCAACGTGCGCAATGACGGAGATGGCGCGAATCAGCCTGGTCGGCGTGAACACCCGCCGAGTTTATCCGGGCATCAAAAAAGGCCAGCCCGCGGGCTGGCCTTTGGTCCGGTACGTTCTATGGAAGCGTCCGCTCGCGCGGGGTACCTTCGGTCGTGGTCTCGTCCGGCAAGGCTTCCACGTCGCCATCTTCGCGCTCGACGCCATAATCGCCGCCTTCGCGGGTCGTCGGGTCGGTCTCAGCCGGGTCACCCATTTGTTCGTTGCCACCGATGTTTTCGCGCTCGAGGGTGGGATCGTTGACCATCTGCGTACCTCCCTGGTCGCATGTTAGCGTAGTCATACCCTATCAGATGAGTGCCGCGATATCAAGTTCTTGGCTATGGATTAGCTTCGCGAGGCCCGTGACGCGCTCGGAACCGGCTGGGTTAGCGTTCCAAGCTCCCGTCGACCGCCAGCCTTGACCCGGTGGGCCAGCACCATGTCGGCGACCTCGTTCACCTCGGCGACGCCAACTTCGGGGATGCCGCGGTAGGCGGCGAGCGCCTGCGATGCCTTCCGTCCGACCAGGTCAGCGCGATGGCCGTCAACCTGCAGGCTGACATTGAGCTCAGCCAATCCACGCAGGATCGCGGGCGGCATGACGACGCGCGGAAAGCGGACGATTGCCTCCGCAATCCGCTGGCCGATTTCGGCATCCTGCGCGGCGAACCGCTCACTGAAGGCGGCGGCATCCGACTCCCACTCTTCGCGACGTTCGACGATCTGGACTCGCTGGCCGATGTCCTTGATGCCTTCCACATCGACGGTCAATCCGAACCGGTCGAGGAGCTGCGGTCGCAGGTCGCCCTCTTCGGGATTCATGGTGCCCACCAGGATGAAGCGCGCCGGGTGCCAGATGGAGATTCCCTCCCGCTCCACGACGTTCACGCCCATGGCGGCCGCATCGAGCAAGACGTCGACGAGGTGGTCATCGAGCAGGTTCACCTCATCGACATAAAGAATGTTGCGATTGGCTTCGGCGAGAACCCCGGGCTCAAACCGGCGCTCGCCGCTCTTGATCGCGGCCTCGATGTCGATCGCGCCGACGACGCGATCCTCTGAGGCGTTGATCGGGAGCTCGACCACACGCATCCGGCGTCGGGCTCGAGGCAGCGTTTCGCCGGCCGCGATCCGGTCCCGACAATCCGAGCACAGGGCTTCGGTCGCATCGGGATCACAACGGTACAGACAGTCGGCAACAACGGTCTGCTCGGGAAGCAAGCGAGCCAGGGCACGCACGGCCGTCGATTTGCCGGTCCCTTTCTCACCGCGGATCAGCACGCCACCGATCGCCGGATGAATGGCATTGAGGATGAGCGCGAGCTTCATCTTCTCCTGGCCGACAATCGCGCTGAACGGATAGACGAAACGTTCCATCAACCAGACCCTGTTCTTAGCATCTCACGCTGGACCGTGTCGACAATCGCGTTCTGGGAAAGGTCGAAGAGGCCGTAGTACCGCCCGCCCAGCCGGTCCGCCAGGTCATGGCAGACGTTGAAGGCGTAGGCGCCGTAGAGGCTGGTGACGCGGTTACGCGGATAGCCGGGCTGATTGCTGAAGTCCCGCGTCGAATCGATCACCATCGCGCGAATCCCATCCTGCTTGATCTGGCCGGCCGTCCGCTGCGCTTCGAGCAACGGCTCCTCGCCGAACAAACTGATGTTGCCGCGACCATCGCTGATCAGGACGAGCAGCGGATACACCTGCGGGTCACGCAGCCGCTCCGTTTTGATCAGCTTGAGCGCGGTCATCAGGCCATGCGTCAGCGGCGTCGTCCCGCCGATCGTGAGGCGCTCCAGACGCCGTTCGGCCAGGTCGACACTCGAGGTCGGTCGCAGCACGATTCGTGCGTTGCGCCCGCTGAACGCCACGAGAGCCACCTTGTCCCGCCGGACATACGCGTGCCGCAGTAACGAGAGGATTGCGCCCTTGGTCGCCAGCATGCGCTGCTCGGCATCCATCGAGGCCGAGGCGTCGACCACGAACACGATGAGGTTGCCGGTCTTCCGCTCGCGCACCTTCTGCCGCAGGTCGTGGGTCTCCAGCTGCAGTTGATTGCCGGCCTCCGGGGCTGATAACCGGCGCTTCAGCTGATGGGGCGCGGCGGCACGCATCGTGGCATCGAAGGCCACGTCCGTCACCTTCTCCGCCTGCGAGCTCCTGACGTAACGCCCGCGCTTGGTTTTGCTCTTGGTGGAGGTGCGCTTTCCCGCCGCACGCCGGGACTGCCGCTCGCGAGGCAGGTCGAGCTTTTTGACGTTGAACGTCTTGAGCTGGATCACGACGTCCGGCTCACCGTTGAGCTCGTTGGTCGGCGACTCGCGCGTCTCCGACGTCGTCCATCCATCATTGGTTTCGCTGCCCGCCGCACCTTCCTGCTGCGCAGCCTCCCCGTCGACCGCCTGGGTCGTTTGCATTGGGGTGGTCGCCTGGATCTGGGCCAGCTGCTCGGCTGCCCTGGTGGCAAGCTGCTGGACCTGCGCCTGCTTATCGGTGGCGATCTCCCGGCGGCGATGGGGCAGCGCCAGCTCGAGGGCTTCAAGGACGTCGCTCAACTCGACCGCGGTTGCCCATCGCAGCGCGCAGATCGCGCGAGCCGTGCGAGCGACGACGAGGTCGGCGCGATGGCCGGCAACCGAGCCGTCGAGACAGAGCCGCGCGATCAGGGTGCGAATCGCATCGGGAATCCTGACGGCATCCAGGTCGGCGCTGGCGCTCGTAAGCCGTTTTCGCATCTCGGCCTCTTGCCCCGCATAGGAGGCCTGGACCCGACGCGCATCCATTTCCAGACGTCGTTCGAGGTCGATCACCTCCATCCGCTGGTCGATGTCGGTGGGCGTCTCGACTTCGACGCAGAGGCCGAAACGATCGAGCAGTTGCGGTCGCAGCTCTCCTTCCTCTGGGTTCATCGTCCCCACCAGCATGAAATGGGCGGGATGGATGACCGACATGCCTTCGCGCTCGACCACGTTGACGCCCATCGCCGCGGCGTCGAGCAGGACGTCCACCAGGTGGTCATCGAGCAGGTTGACCTCGTCCACATAGAGAAGGTTGCGGTTCGCCTCGGCAAGGATTCCTGGTTGGAACCGCCGGGTGCCGGACCGCACCGCGGCCTCGATGTCGATGGAACCCACCAGCCGGTCTTCGGAGGCATTGATCGGCAGCTCGACGATGCGCATCGGCAGGCGAACGACCGGGAGTGGCCCATCTTTGGCCCGAACCCGGCAGTCATCGCAGTAGCGGGATGGCAGCGCCGGGTCGCAGCGATAAAGGCAGCCCTCGACCGCGTCGTAGTCGGGTAGGAGCCGGGCAACCGCGCGCACCGCCGACGATTTTGCTGTGCCCCGATCGCCACGGAGCAAGACGCCGCCGATGGCCGGGTCGATCGCGTTGAGCAGCAGCGCCCTCTTCATCGGCTCCTGGCCAACGACCGCCGTGAACGGCAAATTGAATTCGAAAGGCACAGTCAGAGTCTATCCAGCGACTGGACTGGAAATTACAAATCGAGCTCGCGGGCGATGATCTCGCGCATGATCTCGTTCGTCCCCGCGCCGATCGGACCCAACCGGGCATCGCGCCAGGCCCGCTGGATCGGGTACTCCATCATGTAGCCATAGCCGCCATGGATCTGGAGGGCCCGGTCGGCGACCTTGACGTCGGCTTCCGTCGCGGCGATCTTCGCCATCGAGACCTCGCGGATGCACGCGATCTTCTGCGAATGCAACCAGAGCGCGTGGTAGGTTAGCTGGCGAGCCTGCTCGATCGTCAGCGCCATATCGGCGATCTGATGCCGGATGACCTGCATCGAGGTCAGCGGCTTTCCAAACTGCACCCGGTTGGCGGCGTATCCGATCGCCAGCTCGAGGCTACGCTCGGCCGAGGCGACCGCCGAGATCGCGATCCAGAGCCGCTCCCACTGAAAATTGCCGACCGCGAGGTAGAAGCCCTCGTTTTCTTTGCCGAGCCGGTTCTCGACCGGCACCCGGCAATCCTGAAAGACCAGCTCGGCGGTGTCTGAAGCCCGCCAGCCGAGCTTATCCAGCTTCCTGCCGACGCTGTAGCCTGGTGCGTCGCGCTCGACGACGAGCATCGTCAGACCGTGATGCCCGCCTTCCGGCTTGGTGCGGGTGAGGACGACCACCAGGTCGGCGCTCACGCCGTTGGTGATGAACATCTTGCTGCCGTTGACGACGTAGGCATCCCCCTCGCGACGCGCAGTCGTCTCGACGTGGGCGATATCGGAACCGCCCGACGGCTCGGTGATGCCAAGCGCGACGATCGTCTCGCCCTTGATCGCCGGCGCCAGCCAGCGCTGCCGCTGCGCGTCAGTCCCGAAATCATTGATCGGCGGCGTCGCGATCGCGATATGGGCTCCAATCCCGGCCGCCACCCCGGCCGAGCCACAGCGCGCCAGCTCCTCGAACAGCACCGCCTCATAGATCTGGCCGGCGGCGGTGCCGCCATATTGCTCGCCGTATTTAAGCCCAAGCAGGTCGAGGGCGCCGAACCGCTTGAAGAGATCCCGCGGAAACTGCCCCTTTGCCTCCCAGTCGTCGACGTTCGGCCGGACTTCTTTCTCGATGAACTGGCGGACTGTCGTCCGAAACTCTTCATGCTCGCCGCTGAAGAGATGCGACCGCGACGTGGCTACGTCTGCCAGTAGTTGACGAACTCCGGGTAGTCGGCCACGGTGGCGCTGGCAATCGGCTCGGGAAGGCGCAGGAACATGCCGCGCCCTTCCGCCAGGACCGTCCCGTCGGCGAGCTCCACGGCCCCGGCCGCATCGATCGCGCCCCGGCGTTCCCGCACGATTTCTCCCCACACCCGCAGGGCCTGGTCCACCGGAGCGGGCCGCCGATAGCGGATCTCGAGTTTGCCGGTCATCAGCCACTCACGGCGCATCGCGCCCGTCCGGCTCATGGTTTCGTCCAGCATCGTGGCCAGGATGCCGCCGTGCAGCACGCCGGGAAATCCCTGGAATCGCTCGCGAGGCTGGTACTCGGCGACGATCCGCGCACCCTCGCGGCGGAACGTCAGTTGGAGGCCCGATTCGTTCAGTTGCCCGCAGGCAAAACAGCGCTGGTATGTGGTTTGATCATTGAGCTTGTCCGGGTCTTGCACGGGCTTGGCCCAGTCTATCAGCGCACTTGAAGGAGATCTGATTGGACCGACGTTCGGAGGCGCTGGCGCAACTACTCGAAACCGCACTCTCAGAACGCTTCGCCATGCCCGTGATCGAGGTGCTCCAGGCGCTTCCGATCCCCCTGGCGGTCATCGAAGCTCGTGAGCTTCGCTTACTGACCCTGAACGATGCCATGGCCACCTTCGTTCATCGTCCGGACGCCGCTGGGTTGACGATCACGGCCATCCTGCCGCCGTCCCATCCGCTGTCCGATCCGCGCCCCTACCGCAAGGTCGCCCAATCGGGCGATCCGTTTACCGAGACCATCGTTGTCGACAGCCAGGCCTGGACCTGGTTCATTCGTCCGCTCAAAGGCGATGGTCCGGCGGTCGACCATTGCCTGACGGGGCTTGTGGCCCAGCCGGCCGCACCTCTCGACCTCGACGTCGCCCGGCTGCGCGATATGAACGCGGCGAAAACCGAATTCCTGAATCTCGCGGCGCACGAGCTCCGCACTCCATTGAGCGTGATCATCGGCTACGGCTCGCTCCTGGCGCAGGGCGGCCTGAATGACGAACAGGACAAACTCGCCGGCACCCGCATCTATGAAAAAGGGAGACAGCTAAGCCGGCTGATCACCGACATGAGCCTGGTCGGGCGGCTCGACGAGCTCACCGGCGCGATTGTCACCGAGCGCATCGACCTGGTCGAGCTGGTCGAGCGAATCGTCAAGGATCAGCAGCGGCGCTTCGCCGATCTGGCGATTGACCTCGACCTCCAGGTGTTGAGCGCACGGGTGCAAGGCAACGGCTCCTGGCTGCACCTGGCGATCCGCGAGCTCCTTGACAATGCGGTTCGATTTCGGCCGGCGCCCACCGGCCGCATCGGCGTGAGGGTCAGCCGCGCCGGAGCCGACGTCGTCTTGAGCGTCATGGACGACGGTTTTGGCATCGACCCACGCCATCATGGCCAGCTGTTCAAGCGGTTTGCCCGGATCGAGACCGAGCAGAATTCGCACCTCGTCGGACTCGGGATCGGGCTGTACCTTGTTCAGGAGGTTGCCCATGCCCATGGAGGCCGCGTCATGGTCAATAGCGAAGCCGGAGTGGGCAGCGAATTCCGGCTTCTTCTGCCGTCTTCTGATCTATAGTGGAGGCGTCCTGACCGGACGCCATGCCCAAAGTGCTCG
>Ga0209153_1000851_pt1 | contig 12018 bp, 8 predicted proteins | sample GraSoiAngelo_120_FD_185877 | JGI IMG/M metagenome (GOLD analysis project Ga0209153, IMG submission 185877) | Grasslands soil microbial communities from the Angelo Coastal Reserve, California, USA - 14_0919_09_20cm (SPAdes) (version 2) | ecosystem: Environmental > Terrestrial > Soil > Grasslands ...
AACATTTCAGCCTCGCACGTGGCCGCCCACCCAACACTATATCCGTTCAAGCATCGGCGCTTCAATGCCGGCCGTGGCGACAAGTTAAAGCTGCGCTTGCCGGCGACAGAGAGCGCGACCGTCAATAACTGTGAACATGTGTGCGGTGCAAGTGATAACTGTGGTGGACACATCGCCTGTTCGGCAGCCACAGGGTTTGATGTTTCGGTATAAAATTTAAGCATATTTGACCAGCTTGTAAGCTGGCACAGACGTTGCTGCCATTTACGTCGGACGCAAATACTCTTGCCCGGCAGTTAAGCCTCCCGCTTCTCAGCGCCGGGCCGGCAACTCCCGCAGGTCGCGTCACCAAACGACCCGGGCAGCTTCCTGACTTCTCTGTTCTCCACTTGCACGCGCACCTATTGCGTTCCACAGCAACGCTGCTGTTTCGGTCTCAGGCAAGGAGTCGGAACTTGCCCCTCTCGCTCCGTAATCCTTGGCGGAGCAAATAAGGAGCACGACATGAGCTATATCTTCAGAGGGCGCTTATGCGGCTACATCTGTGCCGAATGCTTTGAGCCGCTCGCACAGGTCAAAGTGCAACTCTATCGCAGCGCGGTGGCAGAGGAAGTGACGGCCCGCGCAGTCGCCAATCCCAAAGAAACCTTCACGTTGCTTGACGACGAGCAGATCGCGGCCAAGAAATCTTTGCTCATCGCCGAGACTGACACGGACGAAGCCGGTAACTTCTCGTTCGAGTTGGGCCAGAAACAGAAGTACGAGGGCGAAGCTTTTGAAGTTGACGTGTACTGCGGCACAGTGCCGCGCCCGCGCCAGCCGCGCAAGCCGCCGCGCCCGCGCCAGTTCACCATCACCACGCTGCAACCGCGCTGGCGCGTCACAGCAGACGAGAACTCGCTCTACTATTGGGACTACTGCTTGCCCTATCGCTTCTGGTGCTACATCCTCGGCCTGCTCGGTCTGTGGACGATCTGCGGTCGCGTCACCACCTGCGATAGGCAGCGCGTGCCCGTCGCGGGCGTTAAGGTGCGTGCCTTCGACGCCGACTGGTGGCAAGACGACGAATTAGGTTCGGCCTTCACCGGCGCAGACGGCAAATTCCGCATTGACTATTTCACCGAAGACTTCCTGCGCACGCCCTTCTCCCCACTCATCAACGTCGAGTTGACGAGTGGCCCCGATCTCTATTTCAAGATCGAAGATGCGGGCGGCACAGTGTTACTCGATGAGCCAAGTTCGCGCGGGCGCGACGCTGATCGTGAGAACGTCGGGCCGTGCTTCTGCGTCGATCTCTGCGTGGACACACAACCCCCGCCGCCCGTCAAGAATCCTTTGTTCACACACGTCGGCGATTTCCATATCATCACCGACATCAACGCGGGCACAGGGCTGACCAACAGCACCGTGCTCGGCCACGGCGGCCCCCATTACGCTTTCTTCGGCGGCATGAAGTTGAAAGGCTTCTGCCCGAAGACTTCGCCCACAGGCCCCGCGCAGCCGATGCGTTATCGCTTCCGTTACGCCACGCTCGCCGATCCCGGCAACTTGATCGCCATCACTGGCGACAAAGTGTTGCCCGTGCTCGTCGGCAGTCGCCTGATCCAGTGGAAGCTGTTAGACGATAATCTCGTCTGGACGTTCCAATCGATCTACGTGCAAGGTTCCGGCGCGACGCCCGATCCGACGCCGACGCCGGGCGGCCTCGGCCCTTGGGGATCGGTGCCCGCGCACATCATCGTGCCCGACGCCGATGGCTGGATCAACGTCGATCAGAACGGCCTCGACGATGGCTTCTACGGCCCGCTCATACGCTTCGATTCTAACAAGGTCGTCGCGACTGCCGGCGCGCCCGGCAATGGCGCGGGCAACGCGGTCAGCAGTCCAAAGAACGGCGTGCCGATTAGGATCGTCTTCGAGGCGGGGCCGGTCGGCGGCGCAGCGACGTTCAGCAACGAGTTAACGAACGTGCTCATCAACAACTGGATCGAGGTCAACCTGATCGACCTGACAGAGTTCCACGGCGGCGGCGGCACGAACGCTTGCTCGCAGTTGTTGGATGCGCTCGACATTCTCTACACTGCCGACCACGAGCAGCTTGCTTCCTTTGCTGTGGGCATCTCATCGGCGGCGGCGATTCCCGGCGCACCGTTGACGCTGCCTTCCGGCACAGGCCCGCGCGGCGGCTCCGGCACAAAACACATAGACATCTCCACATGGCAGACGTGTTCGTACACAGTTTCGTTGACCACGTCCCGGAGACTAACCGACGGCGAAAACGACGACTCGGGCCGCACCAACTCGCTGACCTTCTGCAAGTGCAAGTAATCAGGTACGGCGCAACGGACGACGTGCAGTTTTAGTCAGCAACAGCTGCGCGCTACTTAACCGAACGGGCGCTGAGCAAATTGATCAGCGCCCGTTCTCATCATTAACTTGTTGCCACACTCAGTCGTGCGCGTAAGTCTCGACGCGCAGGTCGCGCCCGTCGGTGCTGACAGTAACAGTGCCGCGCCAACCTGTGACGAGCACCTGCGCGCCGTTCGCTTGCCAGCGCGCGACGACCGCTCGATCTGGATGACCAAAGGGCGATGTGCGGCCGACCGAGATGACGGCAAGCTGCGGATGCGCGGCCCGCACGAACCCTTCGGTTGAAGAGGTCTTGCTACCGTGATGCCCGACCTTGATTACGTCGCAGCGCAGGTCCTCCTGCGCGCGCAGCAATTCTGATTCGGCGCGGCTCTCTATATCGCCGGTGAATAAAAAGACGCGCGCGCCGAAGCGCAGGCGCAGCACGATTGACTCGTCGTTGCCCGAAGGCGCGTCGGTGCTCGTGTCGGGCGGCGGCCAGAGTACGTCGGCTATGACCGCACCGAAGCGTAGCTGTGCGCCGCGACCGAGCAGATAGATTGGCACACGGGCTTGCTTCGTGGTCGCGGACAGGCGCGCGTATTCGGGCCGGCGCGCTGGCGTGCGTGCGACGAAGACGGCGCGCACGGCGAAGTTGTGCGTCACATCGTTCAAGCCGTCTATGTGATCTACGTCTGCGTGTGTGGCCAACAAATAATCAACGCGATCGAGGCCGCGCCACCACAGATACTCCGAGACGACCGCGTCGCCGATGCTGCGCGCGTCGCGCTTGAAAGGTGGCGACTCTAGCTCATCAACGTTCGCCGACTCATCCGCTCTGTCTGCGTTCGGCGCGCCGTTTTTATCTGTACGCATCGGCGCAACCTGAACAGAGTCCGCCGCGCTTTCATCGTCGTCGGTTGGTGTCTGTTCGTCATGACTCGCAACGACGGGCGCGTTGCGCGCTGGGCGCGTCGGGCGCTTGCGCCCGTAGAATGTCGGCCGGCCGCCACCATCTATCAGCAACGTCGTGCCGTCCGGGAAGGTAATGAGCGCAGCATCGCCTTGACCCACGTCGAGAAAATCTATGCGCAGCCGGCCATCGGGCGGACTCGCGCTCAATGGGTGCGCGATGATGACGCACAACAACGCGGCGCACGCGAGACCCGCAAAGATCAAGCCGCGCGGCCTGATGCGCCAATGAACGATGAATGACGTTGGTTGCTCGTCCGTTGTTGTGGGCTTCTGTGTTTGTGTCGGCGCAAGCGGCTGCCAGCGCGCGAGCGCGAGGAGCAAGACGACGAGCGCGGCGTAATAGAGCACATAGACAGTCGCAGCCCAGCCGTGATACGCGGGCAGGCGCAAGCCTGCGATGTGCGCGCGCATGAATGGATCGACGCTGTGCGTCATCAGCCAGTTGAGTCGTTCGCCCAACCAGACGAGCGGCTGCGCGAGTTTCAGACTCAGAGACGACAGCAACGTGGCGGCGAGTGCGACGAGCGCGAGTGTCGCCATCAGCACGCCGACGAAGATGTTCAGCACGAGCGCGGCGGGCGTGACGCGATGAAAGTAGATGACGAGCAGCGGCAGCAGCGCGAGTTGCACGCTCGCGGAGATGACGATGGCGGCGCAAGCGTAACGCAACGGGCGCTGCACGTGCCAACGTTCGAGGGGCGCCGCCGCCGGGTGTTTGAACAGACGATATTGATAGACCGTGCGCGCCAGTTCGCGCTGCCATGCACGCTCGCGCCAATAGAGTATTTCGCCCAACGTGCGAAACCAACGTGGACACGCGGGCGGGTGCGGCGTCGCGCGCGTCGGTCGCCACGCACCGACTGTCTGAAGTCGTTCGAGCATGGGCCAGCCGAGCGCGACGATGCCGAGCACGGAGGCGTAGGTGAGTTGGAATGACGGATCGAACAGATCGCTTGGCCGCCAGATGAGCAGTGCGAGTGCTGCGCCGCCGAGCGCGTTCAGAGACGATGCGCGCCGGCCCAAGAGCGGCGCGAGCGCAATCAAGGTGAACATCAAAGCCGCGCGCACGACCGAAACGTTAGCGCCGACCGCGACTGTATAAGCCCACAACAACAAGATCGTGACGGCGAACTGTAACGCGCGTCTCTTGGTCACGAGGCGCAGCAACAGAAACGTGAGCCAACCGATAAAACTGATGTGCAGACCGCTAATGACGAGCACGTGAAACGTGCCGCCCGCGCGGAAGCGTTCGGCCGTGTCGCGCGATAGTCCATAACGATTGCCCAAGAGTGCAGCCTGCAATACGCCGGCCGTTTCGGCTGAAAACAGGTTCACAAAACGTGCGCGCAAAGCCTCGCGCCACACGTCGAGCCAGACGAGCGGCAGCAGCACACGCTCATCGTCCAGACGCTCGACGAGTAGCGGACTCTTGAGCGTGCCGGTCGCGTCGAAGCCGCGCCGCGCTAAAAACTCTGTCAACGAACTCGCGCCCGGATTGCGATACTCCTCTGCGCGCTCAAGCTGCACGAGCACACGCACACGCGCGCCGCGCCGCAACTCCAAAGCTTCATAGGCGGCCCGCGCTGCGTTGTCGCGTATCGGCGCGAACAACTCGACCGCGCCCGTCGCCTCTGTCTCGTCCGTCTTGTATCCGATGCGCTCGACGCGCAGTGCCAAATAGAGTCCGTCCGGCGCAACCTCCGGCGCGCGTGCGAGCACGCCCGTCAGTTCTACGGGCGCGCCCGCTTCGATCCGTGCGTCGTCGTAATAGCGCTGCAAACGATCCGCGCCGATGCTCTGTTGTTCGACGAACGCAAGCGCCATGCCCGCGCAGACGAAAGCGGCGCTCAAAGATAGCGTCGCGTATGACAACCTCCGGCGGGCGAACGCAATCAAAGCTGACACAGAACAGAGCGCGCCCCAAGCGAGCACCCAACGTATGTGCGGCGTGCCGGAGTGCGCCGCGACGATGCCGGCCGCGAAGAGTGCGGCCAAACAGAGTAGCGGGTGTGAGTTGAACGACGCGTGGTGAGAAGCAACTTGCATGATGTTCGCCTTCAAACTGTGCGCCAGTTTTTGCGAGGCCGATGTTGCCGGTTGCGACTTCCTTGTGAGACCGTCGCCAGTATATGCTCACACGCCGTTTGATAGAAGAGCGAGAACGAAAAAATTATTGCCGCGCTCGGCCAAGTCGGATGGATAAGTCGGCGCGCAGCAAAAGACGCTGCGGCGAACTCTCTTTTCACAGTGAGGCAAGAATGATGACTCGGCATAATTCTCTCAAGCTCTTTGCGGCCTGCGTCATGTTTATGTCGCTCGCATCTGCGGCACACGCGCAACAGCCAACGACGCAGCCACCGGACGCCTTTGCCGCGCAGCATGAGCAAGCGGCGGCGCAGAATCCTGAAGGGGTCATATTCATGCTGCGCCTTGCAGACGGCAAGACGCAGTTTCGCCAAGGCGAGATCATCCGGCTTGAGCTTGCCTTCAGCAGCAGCGCGCCCGGCAAGTACGTCTTGAATAATCGCTCTTATGATCGTAGCGGGCGGCTCGACATGGACAACTTTCATCTATCGCCCACAGACGGACTCGTCGATCCTTTGCACGACTATTTCTACGAGTCTGTCTTCGGCGGCTTCATAGGGGGCGGGTTGTTCTCGCCGCCGGAGTTGAAAGCGAAGCCGGTGATCATTACTGAAGAACTCAACGAATGGTATCGCTTCGACCGGCCCGGCAAGTACCAGCTCTATGTGACCTCGCCGCGCATCGGCAGAGGGTACTTTGACATTGACGCTCATCCGCTTGTTGCGACTTCCAACACAGTTGAGTTCGAGATCATGCCGGCGGAGCGTGCATGGTTAAAACAGAAGTTGACAGAGATCACGCAGGCGCTCGACGGGCAGGGCAAAGTCAAAGACCAAGCGCGGCGGGCGCGTTGTCGTGAGTTGCGCTTTCTTGGTTCTGAAGATGCGGCGCGCGCGATGGTCAGACATTATCAGGGCCGCGACAACGAGTGCGATTTTGAGTACGACTTCGGCCTGATCGGCTCGCCGCATCGCGCGCTCATCGTTGCGGAGATGGAGCGCCAACTCAGCGCGCCCGACTTTCCCGTCGCGTCCGGCTTTCTACAGACGCTCGCCTTGCTCTCGTTCTTCCAACAAAGGCCCGCGCCGTTGCCGCCTTATCCGGCCGGCAATGAAGCGCAGAGCACAGTTTGGCAGCAGGCTTATCAGGCGCGGCGCGAAGCGTTCAATCAAGTGACGCAGAGATACCTTGAGCGGCTGACGGCCGCTGTCTTTGCCAAAGATAAAGCGGCGCGTGCGGTCAGTCTCGACACGTTGCTCTCGAACGCGAGCGTGCCGCGCGGGCAAGCGCCGCCCGCCACCATCGCGCAGGAGAAGACCATGGCTGCGGCGCTTACGTCTATCTTCTCCGAGTTGCCGCCGGATAGTCAGTCTATGCTCTTGGAATATCGCTGGCGACAGATCGGCAGCCCCGACATGCTGCCCGTCTTGCGTCGCATCTTCCAACAGCCGCCACAGACAAACGAGCGCATCCGCGATGTGGCGCTGCGCCGAATTTATGAACTCGCGCCGGATGAAGGCCGCCAACTCATCCTCGCAGAGATACGTCGCCCACAACCGCGCGTCGGGATTGAGGCGCTCGGACTGCTGCCCGAACAGACTCTGCCAGAGGTTGACAGTCTCGTGGTCGAACGGCTCGCCAACGGCAAGGACAGCGCGCGGGCCGCGACGCCCGAAGAACTATTTGACGATGAACTCTTCGCCGCGTTGATCGAACGCTATGCGAGCGGCGCGGTGCAGCCGCAAGTGAGCGCCGCTTACGAAGATAAGATCGGTCGCGTCGCCTGTCGCACCCAGACGCCGCTCCTCGCCTATTTCTTGCGCGTCGCTCCAAGTTACGGCGCGAAGTTGGTCGAGCAAGCATTGACGGCGCGAACGGACACGAGATGCTACGAGAGCGAGTTCACTAACCTCGCGGGTTTGCACTTCGGTTCGGCGCTTGTTGAGACGGCGGCCGCACACTTAGACGATTCGGACACGGTCGTCGTGGCACAAGCGGCGAGTGTGTTGGGTGGCTATGGCGGGACGGACGCCGAACAGTTGTTGTGGGCGCGTCTGGCTCAGGGGCATGAGCGTTGGGCCGGGCGCGAGAAAGAGTTGAGTGCGCAGCAGGAGCGCGATCTCTGGACGGCGCAGACGCAGGTTGAGACGGCGCTCGTGCGCGCGCTCGGCATGGGCACGAGTTGGCTGACCGACGAAGCGAAATTGAACCGGCTGCGGCAGCTTTGTGTGACCAAGCAATGCCGGCAAGAGGTGGAAAACTTTCAGAGACAGTTGAACACGAGCATCAGCGTTAGCTTTGGCGAAGACGAACGCATTGACGACGCCTCGGTCGCACAGTATCACTTTCAAGCTTGGTCTGATCTGAAAGATAAAGTCGCACAGTTCCCGCGCGGCACAAGTTTCACGTGGCAAGCTTTTAACGCCGACGCGCCGACCGAAGCGCGCTTCTTCAACGAACTGAAGGCACATCTTGAAGCGCACGGGTTGAAGCTCGTCAAGCCGCCGCCGGACGATGCTCGTTAAGCTCTCTTTGCGCACGACTAAGGTGCGCGATGGTTTCGACGTGGTGCGTCTGCGGGAACATGTCGAAGGCGGCGATTGAGTCGAGTGTGTAACCGTCATCGTTCACTAGGGCGCGCAGGTCGCGCGCGAGCGTGGCCGGGTCGCAGGAGACATAGACGATGCGTTGCGGGCGCAAAGCGAGGATGGCGTTCGTCGTCTCTGCGTCCGCGCCTGTGCGCGGCGGATCGAGCAGGACTAGATCGACGGGCGCGAGTTTGCGCGCGTGGCGTGCGAGCCACTGACCTGTGGGCGCGGTTTCGATGCGTGCGTTTGTGAGTTGCGCGTCCATTAAGTTGCGCCGTGCGTATGCGCCGGCGCGTGCGTTCGCTTCGACGCCTGTGACGCGCTCGAAGCGCCGCGCGAGCGGCAAGGTGAAGAGACCGACGCCGCAGTAGAGGTCAACGGCCGTTGTGCCGTGCGCATCTCTGATCGCTGCGCGCACGAGCGGTTCGAGCAGCGCGTGGTTGATCTGAAAGAAGCAGGCTGCATCGAAGCGATAACGTTCGCCGCCGATAGTGCGGACGGTTTCGCGCACCTCGTCGGTCCAGACCGGCGGCGCGAGTGAGACCGCATCGTCAGCGCCTGCGACACCTTGAAAGTCGTGCGCGTCTTCGGGCAGCGAGCGGGCCGCGACTGCTGCGCGCAATTCACTCAAGAGCGTTTGTAAGGCGGGCACGACGACCGGACAGGCCGCGACATCGCAGACCGTGTGCGAGCCACGCTCGTAATAGCCGAGTCGCTTGCGCTCGCGGTCGTACTGCCACTGTGCGCGGGCGCGATAGTGCCAAGCATCGGGCGCGGGCGTGATGGGAATGTCGGCGGGCGGCGTGAGGCGCGCGATACGGCGCAGGCAGTCGCATATCATCTCGACTTTGGCTTCGAGTTGCGCTCCGTAAGTCAACTGTTGGAAATCGCAGCCACCACAGCGCCCGAAGTAAGGGCACGGCGGCTCGATGCGCGCGGGCGCGGGCGTGATGATCTCTGCAATCACAGCGAACGCCACACCGCCGCGCACACGTTCGATGCGCACGCGCACGTGATCACCGGGCGCAGCCAACGCGACAAACAGCGTGCGCCCGTGCGCGTGCGCCAACCCTGCGCCACCCGGCACAAGCCGCTCGACCTCAACCTCCACGACATCGCCGACACGCAAATCTTTCACCCTTAGCGCGGTTCATTGATCGTCGGCTCGTGGATCGGCTGATAGGCGTCCGCGTTCCATTGCTGCGGCGGGAGCGCGGGCGGCACGCCGAACGTTTCTGTGGCCGCGCCTTCGACTTGCAGTTCAAGGCCGCCGAGGAAACCAGATGCGGCGTTGAAGATGAGCGCGTAGATTGCGCCCATGACGAAGCCGAGCGCACCATAGAAGAGCGGGACGCCGATCATTACGAGCAGGCCGACGACGACGCCAGCGAAGGCCGGCGCGCCGCCCGCGTCGCCGCCGCGCGCTTGCGCTAGAAACGCCGAGCCGACCGCCATGATGACCAGCCCGTAGATGACGCCGATCACTAAGCCGATCACGAGCGTGATCAGGCCGAAGATTTTGGCGAGCGAGAGCACGCCGACACGTCTCACCGTCACGTTCATCATAAGGTTTCTCCTGCACGCCCACTTTCGGGGGCAGCGTTTCAGATCAGAGATAGAACAGACTGAGGCGCGGCACGCCGCAGTCTTCACGCAAAAGTTTCGCCAACAGATTGTCGCGCGTCTGCTCGAAAGTCGCACGTGCCATGCGCGCGCGATAAGGGCGCAACTGTTCTTCCGCTTGCTTGCGACGGGCGCGCACTTGCTCTGCGGGCAAGTGCGCCGTGATAGTGCGCTCAAGCAGCGCGTCCAAGTCGGTCAACGCGGCTTCGAGTTGCTCCGCGTTCGGGCGCACGCTTCGCGCGAAGTTCGCCTCCAATTCCGCGAGCCGCGCCGCCGCGCGTGCGAGCGCCTCGCATAACTCGTCGCTGCTCGTCGCGCATCTGCTCGCGTGCGCCTGCTTGAGTTGCGCATGACATTCCGCCAGGTGCGCTTGAATCGCGGCGCGCGGAAACGGCAGCCCCGCATTCTCATCCGACGAAACGCCTGCGCCATTTTGTCCGTTCGCTTCAACGCTTGCGCTGTGCTCCGCTTCAACCGCACGCGCGCCCTGTTGTCGCTCGCGCCACTCGGCGTACTGCGCCTCAACCTCCTCCTCGCAATAGAGCAGGGACTTGACGCTGCGCCGGCGCGGGCGGGCCTCGAACGAATCGAACGCCTGCTCGATGCCGCGCAACGCCACATGCAACGGCACGCCCTTCTGTTTCCAACTCTCAATCAACGCCCAATCCATCGGACTCAACAACAGATGCTTCCCGCGCCGCCGGATGAACGTGTCTTCGATTTCGGTGAAATAGTTGAAGTAGTTCAAGGTAACAGTTAATAGCTGATAGTCAGCAGCAGAGGCTCACTTGAATGCCCATTTTCTTAACGAGCGATCTCGACGACAAACTGACAATGGGCGCGCATGGGAACTTTCAATCTCGATCACTTCATGAGTTTCTCGATTGACTCGAAGCCGCAGACACGCGCATCCATAACCATAATGTACGTTCGTCTCCACCCATTGCTTTGCGCCAAAGTCCGGCCAGTCTCCTTTAGCTTGATACCCGCCCTGCACCCCGATGACCCACTCCGCATCACGGTCGAACAACGAAGCGTTCGCAGGCGTAGGATTACTGAACCAGCCGCAGCGTGTCTCAAACTGTTTGGCCGCAGATGCGTCAGATTTTCTAGGCTGCCCACTCACGAAGGCTACAGTAGCGAACAGCAAGCAACTAATGATCACTAATCGGAGTTTTTCTAGTCGCCTATTCATAATTTCTCCATGTTAACAGGCAAGTGCCTAATGGCTGCTCTTCTATTGACTAATCACTACTGCCTACTCTTTCATAAATGATTCTCAACCCTTCAAGCGTCAACGTGTCGTCCACCGTTTCGATCAATTCCGAGCCGGTGGCGATGAGTGGCGCGAGGCCGCCGGTGGCGACGATGCGCGTCCGTGCGCCAAGTTCTTCACGCATGCGGCGCAGGATGCCGTCCACGAGACCGACGTAACCGTAGAAGAGACCGGATTGGATCGAGCCGACGGTTGATGAGCCGATGACCTTGTGCGGGCGTTTGATCTCGACGCGCGGCAGGCGCGCGGCGCGGGCAAAGAGCGCGTCCGAAGAGATCGTAATGCCGGGCGTGATGACGCCGCCGAGATAGCGCCCATCGGCGTTGATGGCGTCGAAGGTTGTGGCTGTGCCGAAGTCCACGACGATGCAGGGCGTGCCGTAGCGCCTTATGGCGGCGACCGCGTCCACAATGCGGTCTGCGCCCACGTCCGACGGCGGCTCGTAATCAATCGGCATGCCTGTGTCGGTCGTGTGATCAATGAAGAGCGGTATGCGATGAAAATAGAGTTCCGCCATGCGCTTCAAAGTGAAGTTGAGCGGCGGCACGACTGAGGCGATAGCCACAGCCGTGATCGCTTGAAAGTCCAGCCCGGTGAGCGCGAAGAGGTTGCGCGCGTGGACACCGTACTCGTCCACCGTGCGCGCCCGCGCCGTCGTCAAACGCCAATGCGTCACCAGATGCTCGCCCTCGTACACGCCGAGCGAAGTGTTCGTGTTACCAACGTCAATCACTAAGAGCATGATAGTTCAAGGATGAAGGTTCAACGCGCTCACGTCAACTTTTGCGTTCTTTATCAGAGTCTATTCGTTCACCGTCGCTGATAGCAAAAGCTAAACCACGAACCCCCACGAAACAAAAACAACTAACACGAAATAAGACCGCAGGTTTCGTGTCTTGTTCGTGTGACTTCGTGGTTTATGTTCTGACTGCACATGAGAATCTTTGCACCTTAACTATTCGAGGACAAGACCTCTTCGATTGCATCACAGGCGGCGCGTGCGCCGTCTTCGCGCTGCACAATCTTGCCGATCTCTGCGGCGCGCTCGGTGTAGCTCGGCTCGTCCAACAGTTTGCTTAACTCCCGCGCCGCGTTCTTAGCGTTGTAATTGGGTCGGGGCAA
>Ga0209153_1000853_pt1 | contig 12008 bp, 10 predicted proteins | sample GraSoiAngelo_120_FD_185877 | JGI IMG/M metagenome (GOLD analysis project Ga0209153, IMG submission 185877) | Grasslands soil microbial communities from the Angelo Coastal Reserve, California, USA - 14_0919_09_20cm (SPAdes) (version 2) | ecosystem: Environmental > Terrestrial > Soil > Grasslands ...
GCGGCAGCTTGTGCGCGCGCGCCTCTTCGCCCGCGGCGGCGACGAACGGCTCCGTCGTCGCAATCGGCAGATCTTTGTTGACGATGTACCAGACCTTGATCGCGTGCGAGCCGTGCGCGGCGAGATAACGGACGCCGCTGCGCGCCGCGTCTGCATCTTTCAGCGCGACGAACTGCCGCTCGGCGGGAAGGTTCAGCCAGTGATCGAGCGTCGACAGCAGCGGACCGGCGGCGACGACGCGCGGCGCACGCGTGTCGTTCGCGAACGCTTCATTGAGTTTCAGCGTCCACGGAAAACCGCCGACGTCGAACACGGACGTGACGCCGGAACAGATGTACGAGCGCGCGAAGCGCTGCGGGTTCGCTTTCAGATCGGCTTCGACTTCTTCGTATGGATGCTTCGCGCGAACGTCGAGCGCATCCGGCCGCGCATCCGCCCATCCGGTTTGCGAAAAGTGGACGTGCGCGTCGATGAGTCCCGGCGCGATCCACATCCCTTTCGCATCGACGACGGTCACGCCTTCCGGCACCGCGCAGTTCGTTCCCGCGCACTCGATTTTTCCATCGCGGATGATGACGTTCGCGTTCGCGACCGGCGCGCCTCCGCGGCCGTCTATCAGCGTTGCGCCGACGATTGCGCGCGGCGGCGCGGGTGTGCCGGGCGGCGCATCGATCGCGCCGGTGATCGCGATCTTCCAGCCGTTCGGCGTGCGCAGAAACAGCCGCTCCGAAATCCCGGAATGCTCGTCGGTGCCGTAGCGCACGCGATAGCGATACGTGCCGTAAACGACGCCGTCCTGCACGCGCAGCAGATGAATGTCCGACGCATCGATCGTGTCCGGCCAGCCGCTGCCGGCTTCCTTCGCAAAATCGGCGAAGCCGGTCGTGAATCCGGTCGCGCCACCGCGCGCGAACTGCTCGCTCTGCAGGTAGTACGACAGATACTTCGCGCGATCGCGCTGGCGAATCGCTTCGATGTTCTGCTCGAAGACGGATCGCGCGGCGGCGAGGTCCTGAGCTTCATCGGCGGCGAGCGGAACAGCGACGAGGAGCAGCGTGAGAGCGAGACGGCGCATCCGCGCAGTGTACGAAGAAGTGTCGCCGTCTGACGACGCGCTGTCCCCGAAAGTGGAAAATCGAGAGGACGGTAATATCGCAAACAGTTGAAAACAAACGCGGAATAAACGCTACGACCAGGCACGACGGCGGCACAGGCGGGGAGAATCCATGTTCAAGTCACTGATCGCCGCACTGCTCGCCGCAGTTACAGCCGCTGCCGCCGTCCCTCAGTCGCAGCCGCCGCGCGCCTCCGCCGGAGAGACGCTCGACATCTCGATCGTGAACGTCGACGTCGTCGTCACCGATCGCAACGGCAATCGGGTTCGCGGTCTGACGCGCGATGACTTCGAGTTGCTCGAGAACGGCAACGCGCGTCCGATCACGAATTTCGCGGAGTACCGATCGCGCACCGGCGACAGCCGCACCGGCGTCCTCGCCGACGCATTCGGCGCGCCGATGGGTGAAGGATCCGCGCCTCCTCCGCGCTCGGTCGTGCTCTTCGTCGATGCGTTCGCGCTGCCGCGTCACGATGCCGATCGGATGTTCGACGCGCTCAGGAAAACGCTGCACGATGCGGTGCGCGCAGGTGACGTCGCATCGATCGTGCGATGGAATCCGATCTGGCTGCGACCGGAAGTCGTGGTCGCGTACACATCCGACAATCGCCGGCTCACGCGTGCCGTCGACGACCTCCGCGACGAGATGACGATCGGCGCACCGCGCCGCAACTACACGAACGTGCGCGGCACCGGAATGCTCTCGCCCGACACCGCCAATCTGATGGGTGGACCTCGCAATCCGGAGGCGCGGAACGCTGCCATGCGCGAGGAGGGAATCAAGGTCGTCAACACGACGCAGAGCCGCGTCAGCGGAGCGCGTCACGTCGAAGCGGCGAGCGGCGACGCCGTCCTGTACGAGGCACGCGCGCAGGCGACACTCGCGCTGTGGGAACAGCGCCGCAAAATCGGCGTCATCAACGCGCTGATCTCATCAATGTCCGCGATCGAAGGCCGCAAGGCGCTGATCCTCGCCACGCACCGAATGGGCTATTACGCGGGTGCCGAATACTTCTACGCTACGGCTTCAATGACGTTCCGCCTCACGACCGCGGCGCGTTCGACACGCGTCCGCTGATGGATTCGATGATCGACACGGCGAACGCCGCCGGCGTCACGATCTATCCGATTTATCCGGAAGGACTCGGCACCGACGGCGCGCTGCCGAATGCCGCGTCAAGCTCATCGCAGCTCAACACCGTCTACGACCAACTCGTGCTGACGAACGAGACGTCGGCGCTCGCGAACGTCGCGCTGAAAACCGGCGGCATGATGGCGTGGGGCGCGAAAGACGTCGCGACGCTGATGCCGCGCATCAACGACGATCTCGACAGCTACTACTCGCTCGCGTATCGCACCGAGCCGGCGACGAAAGACACGCAGCGCGCCATCGCGGTGAAGACGAAGAACCCTGACTACGTCGTCCGCGCGCGTCGCGAGTACGCCGTGACGACGGAGGAAACGAAGATCCGTCAGCGCGTCACCGCCGCCGTCTTTCGCGAGCCGGAAACCGCGTCGCGCATCGATGTGAAAGCGACGTTCGGCCACGCGCAGAAAAAGGGAAAGAACACGTGGCGCGTACCTCTGTCGCTGCGAATTCCGATGTCGCAGCTCGTCGCGCTGCCGTCCGCCTCGGGACAAAAATCCGGCGCGCTGTCGATCTACGTCGCGAGCTCCGCGACGCTCGGCGCGAACGCGGAGGTGACGCGTCAGACGCAGCCGTTCACGTATCCTGAAGCGAGCGCGGAAGCGGTCGCGAAGCAGTACGTGACTTACGACGTCGATGTGCTCGTCGACAAAGGTGCGGAGTTCATCGCAGTCGGAGTCGTTGATGATGTCTCGCGCGACGCGTCGGTGATCCGGCTTCGTCTGCCGAGGAGATGATCGATGCGTTCACTCGTCGCACTTGCGATCGCGATTTTCGCCGCGACGCCGCAGCAGCAGCCGAAGCTGCGATTCATCGGCGAGTCCATCGAAGTATCGATCGTCAATGTCGACGTGTTCGTCACCGACAAAGCCGGCAATCGCGTGACGGGGCTGACGCAGGATGACTTCGAAATTTACGAAGACGGCAAGCTGCGGCCGATCACGAATTTCGCGGAGTATCGCGGCGCGACGACGGCATCGGTAAGCGTCACGCCAGGCGCCGGCGAGCAGCAGGTGGTCGCGTCGTTGCCGGCTGCCGCTCCGCGACAGAAGCGGACGATCACGATCTTCATCGATCGCCTGATCATGCGTCCGAACAAACGGAAAGAGGTGTTCGATCAGCTGCGGACGACGATGCGCACGCTGTTGCAGCCGGGCGATCGCGCGTCGATCGTCACGTGGGAGCGGCCGGCCAACGTCCGCGTGCGGCAGCCGTACACGGAAGACGTCGCGCAACTCGACCGCGTCCTGGAGACGCTCGCGTCGCGCGGCCAGGCTGCCGAATCGACGTCGGACGTCGACGACGTTCGTCGTGAAGACCAGGCGGAACAGCAGCGCGAGGAATTGCTGGCCTCGGCCGGACTCACCTCGGCGAAAGGCGGCAACATGACGGCGATGATGCTCGCCGAGGCGGCGCTCACCGAGATGAAGGCGAAGAGCGCGGCGATCAATTCGCTGACGAGCGCGATGTCGGCAGCGGAAGGACAGAAGGCGCTCATCTTCCTCTCCCGCCGTTTCCCGATGAACGCCGCGACGGAATTCATGACGCCGCAGCGCGCGATGGCCGGGCCGCCGGGCAAGGACGAAGTGCTTTACGACACGCGCCGTTTCGTCGAATCGGTGGCGCGCACCGCGAACGCGAACGGCGTCCGCGTCTACGCGATCTACCCGGCGGAGCTCGCCGGCGCGGTCGTGCAGACGCCCGACAACGCGAGCATGCCGAACGCCGATGATCCGGTCACCAGCGGCCGCGAGTACATCCTGCTCTCGAATGAGCTCGAAGCGTTGACGATGGTCGCGGACCGCACCGGCGGCGCCGCGACGTGGCATCCGGCCGAAGCGATCAAACTACTCGATCGCATGCCGGACGACTTTTCGACTTACTACTCACTCGCCTATCGCGTCACCACATCAGGCGCCGACAAAGCGCACTCGATTCGCGTGAAGGTGAAGCGGGACGGGCTGCGCGTCCGCTCACGAAACGAGTTCGTCGAGAAATCGGGCGAGACGAAAATGGGCGACCGCGTGATCGCGCAACTGTTCGGAATCGCCACCGCGGAACCGAAGGTGCCGCTGAACGTGCGCGTCGGCGCGGCAACGCGAGGCCGGAAGAAGCGCCTCACGATTCCGGTCTCGATCCAGCTGCCGATCGCGTCGCTGACGACGCTCCCGGACGGCAATTCGAAACGCGGCGCCTTCTCCGTCTACGTCGCATGGACCAGCGGCCTCGGCGACATCAGCGACGTCACGCATCAGACGCAGGCGTTCACGATCCGCCCCGGCGACGAAGCGCGTGCGAAGAATCGCAATTTCACGTACGACCTGCAGATCGTCGCGGACGACCGCACCGACGCGCTGGCGGTCGGCGTGATCGACGAAGTCTCGAAAGAATTCGGTCTCGCGCGCGTTCAACTGCGCACACCTGCAGTCATCGACAACAGAGGAAGGTAACCACGGAATGCGCTCGATCGCAGTCGTTCTCGCGCTGCTCGCTGCAACGCCGCAACAACCGAAGCTGCCGTTCATCGGCGAATCGATCGAAGTCTCGATCGTCAACGTCGACGTGTTCGTCACCGACAAAGCCGGGAAGCGCGTGACCGGATTGACGCAGAACGATTTCGAAATCTACGAAGACGGCAAGCTGCGGCCGATCACGAATTTCGCGGAGTACGCGAACCCGGCGAGCGTTGCGCGCGTGTCAGTCGAAGGTGTTGCGGATTCATCCGCGCAACCGACTGCTGCCGCCGCTGCGCCCGAAGTTGCAAAGCGTCAGCAGCGCACGATCGCGATCTTCGTCGATCGGCTCGAGATGCGTCCTGACCAGGAGCGCGAAGTCTTCGATCGGCTGCGCAGCACGCTGCACGATCTCGTCGATGAAGGCGATCGCGTTTCCGTCATCACGTGGGAGCGCACGCGTTCGCTGCGCATCCGGCAGCCGTACACCGGCGACCTGAACCTCATCGGTGAGACGCTGTCGAAGATCGCCGAGGATCCGACGCTTTCGTCGAGCTCTGAACTGGAAGAGATTCGCAAAGCCGACGAAGCGGAAGCAGAGCGAGAGGCGATGTTGAAAGCGCGCGGCGCGCCGTCCGGCGGCGGCGGTGAGGCGTCGATGGAAGCGATCATGCTCAGCGATCACGCGCTCGCCGAGATGAAGTCGAAAACGGCCGCGCTGAATGCGCTGCTGTCGTCTATGTCGGGTGCCGAGGGGCAGAAGGTGCTGGTGATGTTGTCGCACCGCTTCTCGTTGAATCCCGCGCACGAGTTTCTGACGCCGAAGCGGACAATCGGCGCGCCTCCGACCCCGCTCGAAATGCGGTACGACACGCGGAAAGAAGTCGAGTCCGTGGCGCATACCGCGAACGCGAACGGCGTCCGCATTTACGCGATGTATCCCGCCGCGTTGCCGGCCACCGTCGTTCAATCGCCCGAGGACAACAGCATGCCGCAGGGCGGCGAGGCAGGCGTCGGCGGCTATGACTTCGAAGTGCTGCACAACGAGCTGAACGCGCTGCAGACGATCACGGAAAGAACGGGCGGCGCGATGACGTGGCATCCGTCAGAAACCATCAAGCTGCTCGATCGCCTGCCGGACGACTTCTCGTCGTACTACTCGCTCGCATATCGCGCGAGCACGTCCGGCGCGGACAAAGCGCACAGCATCAAAGTGAAGGTGAAGACGCCGGGACTCACGGTGCGTTCGCGCACGGAGTTCGTCGAGAAATCTGCCGAATCGAAGATGGGCGAGCGCGTCGTCGCGCAACTGCTCGGACTGCCGACTCCGCCGACGCACGTTCGGCTGCTCGCAACCGCGAACGGCGCGAAGCGCGACTCGAAAAAGAAAGTGAACTTTCCGCTCAACGTTCAGGTGCCGATCGGCGCGCTGACGACGCTCCCGGAGGGGGCGGCGAATCGCGGCGCGTTCTCGGTGTACGTCGTCTCGATGAACGGCCGCGGCAACATCAGCGAAGTCACACATCAGACGCAGGTCTACACGATTCCGGCGGCCGACCTCGCGCGCGCGAAGCAGGGACACTTCACATACGAGCTGAACTTCGTCGGCGATGAGACGACGAAGAAGCTCGCGGTCGGCGTGCTCGACGAAGTATCGAAGGAGTTCGGACTCACGCAGCTCGACGTGCAGGTGCGCTGACGCGGAAGTTGCACTACGTTTGTCCAGGAGGTACGCGATGGATATTCAATGGACGACTGATGTGAACGCCGCGCTCGAACAGGCGAAGAAGAACGGCCGGGCTCTGCTGCTCGACTTCACCGCCGCGCCGATGTGAGGGGGTTGCGCTCGGCTGGAAGCCGAGGTGTACCCGGAGGCGCGTGTCAGCGAGTTTGTGAGCGGTAACTTCGACGCCGTGCGGCTGCACGTGAAGTCGAATGCGGAAACGATGGAGCGCTTCGGCGTGAACTGGACGCCGACGGTGCTGATCCTCGATTCGAACGGAACGGAGCGGCATCGCATCGAAGGTTTCCTCGAAACGGAAGACTTCCTCGCCCAGCTCCGCCTCGGCGCCGCACACGTGGCGTTCGCGGAGAAGCGCTTCGACGACGCGGAGAAGCAATACCGCGCGATCGTCGACGAACAGCCGAAGACGGACGCGGCGGCGGAAGCGCTGTACTGGACGGGCGTCTCCAAATACAAAGGGAGCGGCGACGCTGCTGCACTCGGTGCGACGGCGAAGGCGTTCAAAGAGCGCTACACCGATTCGAGCTGGGCGAAAAAATCGTCGATCTGGGCAGCATGAAAATCGGAGTCATCAGCGACACGCATGGCGTCGTGCACGAGCGTGTCGCGGAGATTTTTCGAGGCGTCGATCACATCCTGCATGCCGGCGACATCGGCGGCAGCGATGTGCTCGACGCGCTCGAAGAGCTCGCGCCGGTTACGTCGGTTGAAGGAAACGTGGACGACGGCAGCGGCACGTCGATCGTGCGCACGACGATCGGCGATTTGTGCGTGCTGCTGACCCACGTGCTGCCGCGACCTTCAGCGCCCGATGGTCGCGTGCTGTCGTCGTTGCGGGATGAGCCGGCGGATGTGGTGGTGTTCGGCCACAGCCATCTGCCGCACAATGAAGTTCGCGACGGCGTGCGGTTCTTCAATCCGGCGAGTGCCGGCCCGCGGCGGTTCGACTACCCGCGTTCGGTGGCGATGTTCGAGAAGAAGAACGGGACGTGGATCGCGTGGCACATCGCGCTCGATGAGAGATCGGTGGACGCGCTGCGGCTGCGGATGAACCAGTTGTAAGGACCGCGGGCGTCCCGCCCGCTGGTCCGAGAGCGTCTCGCTCTCGGGGTTCCGCGCGGGGGCAGCGAGACGCTGCCCCGACCAGCGGCCGGGACGGCCGCGCTCCGGTTCTCAGGGACCGCGGGCGTCCCGCCCGCTGGCCCGAGAGCGTCTCGCTCTCGGGGTTCCGCGCGGGGGCAGCGAGACGCTGCCCCGACCAGCGGCCGGGACGGCCGCGCTCCGGTTCTCAGGGACCGCGGGCGTCCCGCCCGCTGGACCGAGAGCGTCTCGCTCTCGGGGGTTGGGGAAGGCGCGTGCTTATAATCCGCGCCGTGCCGTTCCTCCATGCCTCGTCGCTCTCGAAAACGTATCGAAATGCCGAGGTGCCGGTCGACGTGTTTCGCTCGCTCGACATTCAGGCGGAGCGCGGCGAAATGGTCGCGATCGTCGGTCCGTCCGGCATCGGTAAATCGACGCTTCTGCATTTGCTCGGCGGCCTCGACCGGCCCGACTCCGGAAACATCACCGTCGCCGATCGCGATCTCACCTCCATGTCCAACGATGAGCTCGCGCGCTTTCGCAATCGCAGCGTCGGATTCGTCTTTCAGTTTCACCACCTGCTGCCCGAGTTCACCGCGGTCGAAAACGTCGCGATGCCCGGCTGGATCGGGCGCATGCCGAAACAGGAAGCGCTCGCGAAAGCGTCGCAGCTGCTCGGCGAGCTCGGCCTCAGCGAGCGCGCCGGTCACTTCCCGAATCAATTGAGCGGCGGCGAGCAGCAGCGTGTCGCAATCGCAAGAGCATTGCTCACCGATCCCGTTCTGTTTCTCGCCGACGAGCCAACCGGCAATCTCGATCTCGAAACGAGCGAGCGCGTGTTCGAGCTGATGCGGCGCTGTCACGTCGCGCGGCAGCTCACGTCGATCATCGTCACGCACAATCCCGATCTCGCCGCGCGTTGCGACCGCACCATCGAAATGTACGCGCGCCGCTGACGGCAAACTTCCTGCGTCAGCAGAATGCGGTTGCGTCACAGAACGTTGCGTAAAAGCGGCGTTACACTACCTGGCAGGCCATGTTCGAAAAATACAACGAGAAAGCACGCCGCGCTCTCTTCTTCGCCCGATACGAAGCGTCGAAGCTCGGCTCAAGGGTCATCGAGTCCGAGCACATCCTCCTCGGCGTACTCCGCGAGGGGGAGGAAATCATCAAAGAAATCTTCAGCCGCTTCAATGTGAAGCCGGAACAGATTCGCCGTGAAGTCGAAGGCGATCGCCTGTTCGTCGACCGTATCTCGTCATCCGCCGAACTGCCGCTTTCCGAGGAGTCGAAAAAGATCCTTGCGTATGCGGCGCATGAAGCGGAGTCGATGCTCCATCAGTACGTCGGCACCGAGCACCTTTTGATTGGAATCCTGCGCGTCGAGTCGTCGACCGCCGCGCGCATCCTCACCGCCAAAGGACTCAACGTTTACGGCGTGCGCGAGGAAACGATCTCGATATTGAAAGAGCGCGAGGCGGACAAGCAGAAAAAAGAGCTGCCGTTCCTTGCCGAGTACGCTCGCGACCTGACGCAGATGGCGCATCAGTCGCAGTTCGATCCGCTGATCGGACGCGAGAAAGAGGTCGAGAGAATCATTCAGATTCTTTCGCGCCGCACGAAGAACAATCCGATCCTCCTCGGCGAGCCCGGCGTTGGAAAGACGGCGATCGTCGAAGGGCTCGCGCAGCGCATCGTCGACGGCGCGGTGCCGCTGTTCATCGCCAATAAACGAATCCTTTCACTCGATCTCTCGCTGATCGTCGCGGGAACCAAATACCGCGGCCAGTTCGAAGAGCGGCTCAAAGGCATCATCAAAGAGCTGAAAGAGAACACCGACATCATCATCTTCATCGATGAGATTCACTCGCTCATCGGAGCCGGTTCGGCGGAAGGCTCGCTCGACGCCGCGAACATCCTCAAGCCGGCACTGTCGCGCGGCGAGATCTCATGCATCGGCGCGACGACGATCCGCGAGTACCGCCGCTACATCGAAAAAGACCGCTCGCTGCTGCGCCGCTTTCAGGCGATCAACGTCGCGCCGCCGAACGAAATCGAGACGCTGCAGATTCTCGAAGGCGTCAAAGAGCGCTACGAGAGCTTCCACAAAGTGAAGTACAGCGACACGGCAATTCGCAGCGCCGTGTATCAGTCGAACCGCTACATCACCGACCGTTTCTTTCCCGACAAGGCGATCGACATCCTCGACGAAGCCGGCGCGAAAGTGAAGCTGCGCCGCGTCGCCGATACGCAGAACCTCCGCAGACTCGAAGCGGAAGTGCGCGGCATCGTCAAAGAGATGAAGAAAGCGATCTCGGACAAAGACTTCGAGAAAGCAGTCTTCCTCCGCGAGCGCGAGATCGAGCTGAAAGCGGAGATCGATCACTACAAGCAGGAACGCGAATCGGTCGGCGAAGAGCTGATGGAAGTGACGAAGAAGGACGTCGAGGAGATCATCAGCTCCTGGACCGACATCCCGGTCACGTCGATCGAAGCGGACGAAGCGGCGAAGCTGATCAACATGGAAGAGATCCTGATGCGGCGCATCGTCGGTCAGGACAAAGCGATCAAAGCGATCTCCCGCGCGATCCGTCGTTCACGCCTCGGCGTCGCATCGCCGAATCGTCCGATGGGCTCGTTCATCTTTCTCGGATCGTCGGGCGTCGGTAAGACCGAAGTCGCGCGGCGCCTCGCGGAGTTCCTCTTCGGATCGCAGAAGCACCTCATCCGTTTCGACATGTCCGAGTACATGGAAAAGCACGCGGTGTCGAAGCTCATCGGCTCGCCTCCGGGCTACGTCGGACACGAAGAAGGCGGACAGCTCACCGAGCGCGTGCGCCGCAATCCGTATTCCGTCGTGCTGCTCGACGAGATCGAGAAAGCGCATCCGGACATCGCGAACATCCTGCTGCAGATTCTGGAAGACGGCATCCTGACCGACTCGCTCGGCAACACCGTCGACTTCCGCAACACGCTGATCATCATGACCAGCAACCTCGGCACGCGCTTCCTGACGACGAAGGGTCACATGGGGTTCCGCGAAAAAGGCGGCGAGGCCGATCAGAAGAGCGCGGAACAGCTCATTCATCAGGAGCTGAAGAAAGAGTTCTCGCCGGAGTTCATCAACCGCATCGACGACATCATCATCTTCAACCCGCTGACGGAGACGGAGCTGCGCAACATCTGCCGTCTGCTCGTCGACGACGTCAACATCGCGCTCGCGCAGAAGAACGTGCAGATCGCGATCGACGACAGCGTCGTCGACTGGCTGCTCAAGCGCGCGGAAGAAGAGTCGAACTCCGGTGCGCGTCCGCTGCGCCGCGCGATTCAGCGGTACATCGAAGACGAGCTGTCGGAGTTCATGATCCGGCACAAGGATTCTGTGCCGGAGCGGATCGACTTCACGATGAACGGCGCCGAAGTGCTGCTGGTTGCGGCGCCGAAAGAAGACGTTGATCTGATCGCGAACTAGGAACCGGCGGGCGGACCCTGCGAGGCCGCCCGCCGCGCCATCTCTTCTTCCGACACGTCTTCGATGTGAGTGCCGATCGTCCACCAGTGGCCGAACGGATCTTCGATCGTGCCGTTGCGATCTCCGTAGAACTGATCGGCGAGATCCTTCAGCACTTTCGCGCCGGCGCCGACCGCGCGCTGAAAAACGGCATCGCAATCAGCGACGTATAAGCTGAGGCCGACCGTCGTGCCGCCGCGCGTTGCCGGGCCGACGTATCCCATTTCGGGAAATTCGTCGGCGAGCATGATGAACGAGTCACCGATGCGCAGCTCGGCGTGGCCGACGCGTCCGTCGGGCATCGCAAAGCGGCGGACTTCGACGGCGCCGAAGACGTCTTTGTAGTAGTCGATGGCCAGAGCGGCGTCGCGCAGCATGAGGTAGGGAGTGATGGTGTGATAGCCGGCGGGAATTGGGTTGGTCATCGTTCCTCCACGATGCGGCGATGGCTTCGTCTCGCCGCGCGCGAACCGTACTTCGCGGTGCTCGCGGACGAACGATACCTCGCTTCCGCGATCGACGCGTTCTTCGCAAGTGGCGAGGAGCACGTACGATAGGAACGCGGCCGTCCCGGCCGCTGGTCGGGCAGCGTCTCGCTGCCCCGCGCTGAACCCGAGAGCGAGACGCTCTCGGACCAGCGGGCGGGACGCCCGCGCTCCCTATGGACGCGAGCGGCGCGAACTGAAGGACGGGCGACCCGACGACGGGCGCGACTGCGACTGACCGCGCGACGGCTGCGATGACGAAGCTGACGGACGGCCGTGCGCGCGACCCGACGACTGCGGCCGCGCCGACTGCTGCTGCCCCCGACCCGGACGCGGCGAATTGAACTGTCTCCGCGGGCGATCGTCGAAGGTCACCGCTCCGATTTCCGGCGGCGCGTCGTAGTCGAACTTCTCCGCGCGCTTGCGCGGAACGCCGCGGCCGATGAACTTCTCGAGCGCGCGCAGGTTCGCGGT
>Ga0209153_1000856_pt1 | contig 11964 bp, 10 predicted proteins | sample GraSoiAngelo_120_FD_185877 | JGI IMG/M metagenome (GOLD analysis project Ga0209153, IMG submission 185877) | Grasslands soil microbial communities from the Angelo Coastal Reserve, California, USA - 14_0919_09_20cm (SPAdes) (version 2) | ecosystem: Environmental > Terrestrial > Soil > Grasslands ...
CGAGCAATTTGCAAGTGCGGAAGCCTCGACGCGAGTTGTAGAGGCGCTCGCCGCGGCGAGCACCTGTTCGTTAATCCAGCGTTTGACACAAACGCCGCTACAACGTTATCCCGAGCGCAGTCGAGGGATCCCGCCGCGAAACCTTTAAGGTAGCTTGGCTCTGTTGAAAAGGTACTTGTACTCTGGGTCGTTGTGTATAAATAGGGAGGGCATGAGCGAAGTTGGACTGGTGCCATTTGCCCGTGTCGCGCTGGAAGTAGCGCGGGAAGTTTTGCCTTCTTACAGTCACCGTTTTTCGCCGCAACGTTTTACCCAACCTCAGTTGCTGGCCATTCTGTGTCTGATGCGATATGAGGATTGGACTTTCCGCGGGGCCGAGATTCGCCTGGGCGAGCATGGAGAGTTGCGGCGGGCATTGGAGGTACAAGCGGTGCCTGATCACAGCACACTTTTTCGTTTCATGTTGCGCTTGGAAGAGCGCGTCATCGGGCAGGCTTTGGCTGAGGTGGTGCGCCGTTTGCAGAAAAAAAAGCCGGGCTCGAGCAGAACAAAGATTGTTGTGGCGGTGGACGCGACCGGTTTGGCCCCTGGGGCCATCAGCACGTTTTTCATTCGCCGGCGCGAGCAGCATGGTGGTGCTCCCATGCCGTGGCGTTATTGGCTCAAATGGCTTCTTGCCATCGATACGCGCCGGCGCCTGATCCTGGCGCAAAAGGCGCATCAAGGACCAGTCAATGATTGCGCCACCTTGCGCCCATTGCTGGATGAGGTAGTGACCACTCTGCCTATCACCACGGTCTTGGCCGATGCCGAGTTTGATAGTGAACGCAATCATCGGCACATCCGCGAGCAATGCCGTGCAAAGAGTATCATTCCAGCTAAACGCACGAGGCCAGAGTGGAAGCTCCACGGAGTGCGAGCTCAAATGCGGGCGGCTTTTCCAGCCAAAGCCTATCGCCAGCGGGTGCATGCCGAAACCGTTTTTAGTGCCATCAAACGCAAACTCTCCGCTCGTGCTCCGGGCCGTTCGCTTATTACCCAACGCAAACAAGCTCTCCTGCTTGGTCTGGCTTACAACCTCTACCGCCTCTGGCGTCGAGCGCTTCTCCAGCTTCCTATTGCCAACGCCTAACCAATCATGAGTCAAAGCTTTTCAACAGTGCCAGGCAACTTCAACGGGATCCCTCGAGTATTGCTCGGGATGACGGAGGGACGGGGAAAGAATTTGACGGCACACTGCCCAACCCGCATTTTCTTCGGCTCAGGCGACTTCGATTCCACCTGCAGGTAGGCGGTTTAATCAGGGCCGCCGGAGAAATTTATGCAGGAACTTTCCTACGCCATCGTGACGCCTTATTCGATGCGCAAATCGCGCACCGGCGGAATTGTGTCGCGACTGATTTCGCGCACCGGACTCGACGTTGTGGCGGGACGGATGTTCGCGCCTAGCGCCGAACTGGTGAAACGGTATGCGGAAACGATTGTAACAGAAACGGAATCCCGGCACCGCGCCACGCAGGAGCTGATTCGCGAATACGTGCGGCGGAATTTTACCGGTGAGATCAACGGTCAACGGCCGCGTGTCCTTTTTCTCGTTTTTCGCGGCGAGGACGCGGTAGCCAAGGTTCATCGTACTGTCGGTCACATCGTGAACGAGCGAACAAGCGGCGAAACAATCCGCGATACTTTTGGCGACTACATAGAGGATGAAACCGGCAAGGTCACCTATTTCGAGCCTGCGGTGCTAACTGCGATTCAGCCCGCTCAGGTGGAACGCGACTTAAAATTATGGGCCGAATTCTCGGACAGGGACGGGGGAATTTTAGAAAAAGTGATTGAACATCCGGCCGGCGCGAAAGTCGAAAAGACACTCGTTCTGATCAAACCAGATAACTTCAAATTTCCAAACTTGCGACCCGGAGGTGTGATTGAGGTTTTTTCGCGCACCGGGCTTTATATCATCGGATTCAAGGTTCATCGCATGAGCGTGGCGCAAGCGGAAGAATTTTACGGGCCTGTCTTGCCGGTATTGCAGGAAAAACTCGGAACCGAAAAAGGCCGGGACGCGTGGGAGGACATTGTGGAATTCATGTCCGGCGGACGGCCAAGCCAGATCGCGCCGGCGCAAAAGAGCGAACCCGGCACGGAAAAATGCATCGCAATTGTCTATCAAGGCGAGAACGCGGTGCAAAAAATTCGCGAAGTGTTGGGTCCGACCGATCCAAGCAAGGCGCCACCGGGTTCAATCAGAAAAGAATTTGGCCAGACCATTATGATCAATGCCGCGCATGCCTCCGATTCGCTCGAGAACGCCCGATGCGAGATGAAAATCGTGCAGGTTGACGAGAACAATTTTAAACCGCTGATTGACGACTTTTACCGCCAGAAATAATAAATTATGACTACTACTCCCATGGAAATCTCAGGCCGCGCCGCCCAACTCACACCCTCCCTCACCCTCAGCATCGACGCCAAAGCAAAGGCGATGAAAGCGGAGGGAATCGACGTCTGCGGATTTGGCGCGGGCGAACCGGACTTTGATACGCCCGAACACATCAAGCAGGCAGCGATTAGCGCTCTGCAAAGCGGGTTTACCAAATATACCCCGAGTTCCGGCATTCCGGAATTGCGACAGGCGATTGCGGAAAAATTGGCAGCGGACAACGCCCTTAATTACAAACCGACGCAAGTGGTGGTAAGCAATGGTGCGAAGCATGCCTGTTACAACGCCATTCTCGCCACCTGCCAGCCCGGTGATGAAGTAATTATTCCGGCTCCCTATTGGGTGAGCTATCCCGATATGGTGAGATTGGCTGGGGCAGAGGCGGTGATTATTCCAACGAGCGAGCGCAACGGCTGGAAAATGCGCGCAGAAGATTTTGAGAACGCGATGACGCCCCGAACGAAAATGCTGATTTTGAATTCGCCGGGAAACCCGAGCGGCTCAGTCTATACCCGCGAAGAAATGGAAGCGCTAGTCGACATCGCCGCCGGCGAAGACATTTACATTTTATCGGACGAAATTTACGAGAAGCTTGTTTATGACGATGCGAAACATGTCAGCATCGCATCGCTTTCGAAAGAAGCGTACGATCTCACCCTCACCGTCAACGGTTTCAGTAAATCATATGCGATGACGGGCTGGCGACTTGGTTATCTGGCGGCGCCGGAGGCAGTAGCGAAAGCAGTCGATTCCATTCAAAGTCACAGCACGGCCAACCCATGTTCCTTCGCGCAGCGCGGCGCGCTCGCGGCCCTCAAGGGCGATCAGCAGCCGATTGCGGACATGCGCGATGAATTCGATATGCGCCGCAACTACATGTTTGATCGTATTTCCAAGGTTCCAAACGTTACCGCGGTCAAGCCGCAAGGTGCCTTTTACGTGCTGGTGAATATCAGCCAGCTCGGCCTGACCTCGCAAAATTTTGCCGATCGCCTTTTGAGCAAGGCAAATGTCGCAGTCGTACCCGGTGCGGCCTTCGGCGACGATCGCACCGTTCGACTCAGCTACGCCACCAGCATCGATGTAATCAAGAAAGGACTGGATCGCTTCCAGGATTTTTGCCGGACGCTCTAGGCGACCCCTGCGAAACTCAGTCATCCCGAGCGAAAGCCGAGGGATCCCGCGGCGAAACCTGAAAGTTCATTTCAACGGGATCCCTCGACTTCGCCCGGAATGACGTCATGACCGGCTTGCTCGCCCTCGTTCTCCACGCGCATTTGCCTTTCGTGCGGCATCCCGAGCACGAATTTTTTCACGAAGAAAACTGGCTCTTCGAAGCGATCAGCGAGAGCTATGTGCCGCTCCTGCAAATGATGCAGCGCCTGCTTCGCCGAAGCGTTCGTTTCAAGCTCACTCTTTCGGTTTCGCCCACCCTGTCCGCCATGCTAAGCGATCCGCTTTTGCGGGACCGCTATATCAGACATCTCGACTTGCTGATCGCATTGACGGAGCGCGAATGCGAACGCAACTGCGCCGAGAAAAATTTGTTGTCGCTCTCGGAGTTCTACCGCGAATTTTTTGCGGAGATACGGCGCACCTTTATCGAACAATGGAATTGTGATCTGCTTGGAGTTTTTCGACAGCTTCGCGGGACTGGCGCGGTTGAAATAATGGCGAGTGCGGCGACGCACGCGATTCTTCCGATCTTGCAGCAATCGCCGGAGGCGGCACAGGCACAGATTGCAATCGGGTGCGATCAGTTTCGGGAGACATTCGGCGGCGAACCGAGTGGGTTTTGGCTACCAGAATGCGCCTATTCCGCTGGAATCGGAAAATTCTTGCAGGCGGAAAATATTCGCTGGTTCATCATTGATGCGCATGCGCTAGGGCAGGCACTGCCGCCGGCGCGGCGGGGAACTTTTGCGCCCTGTTTTACAAGCGCGGGACCAGCTGCGTTCGCTCGCGAGATCCAGGCCAGCCGTCAGGTTTGGAGCGCGCAACAAGGTTATCCCGGTGATCCGGCGTATCGCGACTTCTATCGCGACATCGGATTCGACTTGTCAGCCAGGGAGCTTGCACCGTTACCCGGCAACAGCTTTACCGGAATTAAATATCATCGCGTCACCGGCCGCGACGTCGCGAAACAAATTTATGATCGTGCGGCCGCGGAAGAAACGGCCCGCCGGCATGCCCATCATTTTGTCGAGCGGTGCGCCGCCGAACTTCAAAGTCTGCAAGCTGATGACTGGAATCCAATTATGACAGTGCCGTTCGATGCAGAGCTCTTCGGACATTGGTGGTCCGAAGGACCAATCTTTCTTGAGCACCTGATTCTTGCGGCAGCGGAAAATAAATTGCCGCTGACCACGCCGAGCGAATTTCTCGAGCAAAATCCGACCCAGCAAGTGACGGAGCCAGCGACATCGAGTTGGGGTGATCAAGGTTTTCTCGATGTCTGGCTCGATCAGAAATGCGGCTGGATTTATCCGCATCTTTTCGCGGCGAACACCCGCATGACCATGCTGGCAAAATCGCGTGGCGGTGAGGCAACGGCTGATGATAAACGGGTCCTACGCCAGCTCGCGCGCGAGCTCCTGCTCGCGCAATCCAGCGATTGGGCGTTTCTCATCCGCAACGGCACAGCGAAGGATTACGCAACGCAACGAGTGACCGATCATCTTTCACGTTTCCAAAAACTGGCGGAGCAATTCGAACACAGAAATATGGACGGTGAATTTCTCGCCCAATGCGAAGCCAAAGATAATTTGTTTCCACATCTCGAGTGGCGGCGCTTTCTCTAGCTTGTCATTCCGAGCGAAGTCGAGGAATCTCTCGATATTCTCGACTTCGCTCGACATGACAAAAACGGTCCTGGCGCTAACAATCGGGTTCTTGGCTGTCTCATTCTTGCGCGCGCAGGAAACGTTACCTTCACCTAGTCCGACCGCGACCCCGTCGCGATCTATTCGCATCAGTTTTGTTCCACCACCGCTCGAGGGAAAAATCAGTCTCGGCGTCTACAGCGAGTGGGGTCAGCTCGTGCGGGTGCTCCATCAAGAAGCAGAGTTCGATGAGTTCACCATTGGGGCCGATGCGCTCAGCACGAAATGGGACGGCAAGGATGATTACGATTACGATTTGCCGCCAGGAAAATATTCCGCCCACGGTTTCCTGGTTGCGCCGATGAAGATCGGAGCGGAAACAATTACGAGTAGTGCCGTGGCATCGGGGGCCAGCTCGGTCCGTATCAAGTTAATAGCAAATCCGTTGGAGAATAACGAACGGCCAACTGTCGATATCTGCGCAGGTTTTGATGATGACGATGGTTATCTGCAAACAATCGATGGCCTGCCGTTGGTCACAGTCGCAAAGCGCCAGGACGCGAAAAGTGCGTCGTTGGCCGCGGGGCGCGACAACAAAAGTGTGATCGTCTTCCTAAGTAACGGCGCAAATGTCCGCCAGGTCGAAGTTAGCGGCATTACCAAAATGATGGCGTTCGATTGCGGCACATTTGAATTGAAATAGCCCTCTGAGATTCCGCTGGCTTTGGTAGGGCGAGACTCTGTCGAGCCGCATACGCGATGGAATACAGACTTCCAAGTCTGTGCGCCAAACAGGCATTCCTGCCTGTTTCTCCTTGCAAAGAAGCCGGCTGAAAGCCTGCTGGGCGCACAGGCAAGAATGCCTGTGTTCCGCACGCGTCGCCCAAAAAAGAAAATGCGAGGGCCCCATTCAATTGATGTCATCAACCGATTGCTGGCCAGCGCACCAATTCTTTGTTAGTTAGCGCGCGATGACTGCCGAGCTTCAACATACGCTGGCGAAATCTGCCGGATTCAGCGGCACTTCTTTGCACACTGGTGAAAAGGTGACGCTCAAGTTGCAGCCGGCCCCGGTTGATCATGGGATCAAATTTAAACGCAAAGACCTGGCGGACGAGCCGACCATTGATGCGAACGTTGCGAACCTGAAGACGGTCGAGCGCGCTACCACAATCGGGGAAGGCGCGGTCCGGGTGCACACGGTTGAGCACGTGCTTTCCGCCTTAAGCGCGATGGGGGTGGATAACGCGATCATCGAAATGGACGCGAACGAGCCGCCGATCGGCGATGGCAGCGCTGCGCCATATGTGGAAGTGATCAAAAAAGCTGGGACGGCCGCGCAAGAAGCGCCACGCAGATTTTTCGACGTGCGCGAACCAATTCATGTCGAATCAAAAAGCGGTTCCCTCCTCGTGCTCTTGCCCGATGACAAGTTTCGCGTTTCCTGTACACAGGCGGGACCGAACAATCGCTTCACCCAATTTTTCTCCGCCGAGATTTCGCCGGCGCTTTACGAACGCGAAATCGCGCCCGCACGCACCTTTGTTTATTACGAAGAAGTCGCGCCCCTGATGGAGAAAAATTTGATTAAAGGAGGAAGTTTGGAAAACGCCATTGTAGTTCGGGGCGATGCTGTCCTGAGTAAGGAACCGTTGCGTTTTGCCGATGAATTCGCGCGGCACAAAATTCTCGACATCATCGGTGACATCGCGCTCATCGGCACGCGCATTCGCGGCCATATCATTGCGGTGAAGCCGGGTCATGCCGCCAACGCGGACCTGGCGCGGGCGATCGTGAAACAACACGCCAAGATCACTGCGCTTTCCGTTCCCCGGACCTTTCCGCCGGGAGAAGGCGGTCTCGATATTAATCAAGTGATGGAAATTCTACCGCATCGCTTCCCGTTCCTGATGGTCGATCGCATTCTGGGCTTCGAGGGGGAAACGAAATGCACCGGAATGAAAACGGTAACGGTGAATGAACCGTATTTTGCCGGGCATTTCCCCGGCCATCCGGTGATGCCTGGCGTCCTTCAGATCGAAGCGATGGCACAGGTCGCGAGCATTTTATTGATGAAGCTGGCGAAGAGCGCGAGCCGAATCGGTTATTTCATGAGCGCGGACGAAGTGAAATTTCGCAAGCCAGTTTTTCCAGGCGACACGCTTTTCATTCACGCGGAATTGATCAAAGCGCGCAGCAATCGGCTGGCGAAAGCACGTTGCAGTTGCGTGGTGAACGACGCCGTCGTTTCCGAAGGTGATCTCATGTTCACGTTCCTGGATAAATGAGCGTGGCTCGAGACTTATGAATTTCCCGGGTCCCTCACCCTACCCTCTCCCCGGGGGAGAGAAGGACACAGGTCGCGGGTGTCTTGGGAATCAGGGCAGGAGACCGTACGCGGCAGCGCCTGGTGGGGGAAGGACGGTCACGTCCCCGCCGCAGTGTCAATGTTTGAAATGAGCGACGAGCAGATTCACTCAACTGCGATCGTTGATGCAAAAGCAGAGCTGGGCGCTGACACGATTGTCGGGCCTTATTGCATTGTCGGCTCCGGGGTCGTGCTGGGCGAAGGATGCTGGCTGCAACATCATGTCACCCTTTGCGGACCGATGCGGGCGGGGAGGGAAAATAAATTTTATGCCTACTGTTCGATCGGCCAGCAAACGCAGGATTTAAAATACTCGGGCGAACCGTCCTATCTGGAAATTGGCGACGAAAATACGTTCCGCGAATTTTGCACGGTCAATCGCAGCACCAAAAGCGATGGCAAAACGCGGGTTGGTAATCGCGGAAATTTTCTCGCTTACAGTCACATCGGCCACGATTGCACGGTCGGCGATTCGGTGGTGTTCTCGAACAACGGCACTCTCGCCGGGCATGTTGAGGTGGGCGATCACGCGGTCATGGGCGGACTCACCGCCGTGCACCAGTTTTGCCGGATTGGACGATTCGCGATCACCGGCGGTTGCTCCAAGATCGTCCAGGACGTCCCGCCATTCTTGATCGCGGACGGAAATCCCGCCGAGATTCGCGGAGTCAATCTCGTCGGACTCGAACGCGCTTGCTACGCACCCGAAAGCCTTAAAGCGATCAAGGAAGCGTTTCGGTTGATTTACCGATCGAAATTAAACACGCGCCAGGCAATCGAAGCCGTGCGCAACCAAATCGAGCCGCGCGAAGAGGTCACTCATTTGATCGAGTTCATCGAAAAATCCGAGCGCGGGATTATTCGCTGACCGGCTACTAGGGCGTGGGTTTGGGCACGAGTTCGCTCTCGACTTTGTGCAACAACTTCAATGCGGGCGATTCCGGCACAATGCGCAAGACCCTGCGAGCAAGATCGACGGCCCGATTCGGTTTGCCGGATTTTATGAAAGCGTCGCATTCTTCCAGGACGCAGCGGATGATGTCATCCCGTTTGGAATAGGCGCCGCGGGCCTGTTCCAGCGCCGCGATTGCGGTAGAAAATTTGCCATCGCGCATTTCCATTAGTCCAACGTCCTCCAGCATGGCGGCGTTGCGGGCGCGAGCGGCGGCGACGCGGGCTTGAGTGCGATAATCCGAAGACTCCAGCTTGCTGTTCTTAATCGCGAAATCGTGATAGGCGCGCCATCCGGCGGCGGACTTCGTCGGAGTTTTTGAGTCGATCTGTGTCCAATTGAGATACGGACGATAAAGCGGATCGCCCAAGGCCACTCCCATCCAGGAGAGCACGCGCGACGACATGAAAACGCTCTCGGCAAAAGTAAATCCATGCAGCAAGCGATCGTTGAGAATATCGAGGTGCGCGGTTAGCTCGAGATAGGGTTCGTAAACGTTGCCGACGGTGGCAGCAGCGCCGCGCGAGACTAGCGGGCCGGCCCAACCTGAATTCTCATCGCGCAACGTTGCCGCGCTGTAGGAATGAATGTGCGCGGCGATCGCCCCCGGCACAAACTTGAAGCCCGGCTGGTTGAACGGGCCAGCAATGTTGCCAGTATACCATCCATAATAAAGAGCGCAGTCGCTCATCGGAAACGCATCCGGAAAAATCGTAGGCAGATCATCAAACACGACCGGCACGCCGTCCTTGTGACATTGATCGACAATCGCGCGCATCCAGGCGTCGCCGATTTCCCTGCCGCCACTGGTTTCGTAGGTGCCGTCCACAAATGCGCGCCCCCACAATCCGTTTTTCTCCGCCTCGATCGCATCAGTAATCATTTGTCGTACCGTCGCGCTCTCTGGCGCATCGAGCCGGGTAACGAGAAGAAGAGGCGCAGCGGTAAGCTCCTTAATCGGGCGGAATCCTTGAAAATAAGGATTAGTGATCGCGCCAGAGATTTGCCTCGTGAAGAAACCGAGTGCGCTCAACTCCGAGTCAACTGAAGCTTCGTTGCGGCCCTGAACGGGACCGCCGCCCGCCGGGTTATCACCCAGATACGGCGTCGCGATAGGACGTATCTTCAGTGGCATGCCCCTGATGAGAGCGACGAAATGAATCCCAAGTGTCTGCACTCGCTTACCTCCATCGGGCGTTTCGTGAACGCGCCACCATTGCCGCTCCTCAAAAATTTTGCGCAACGGCTCAGCCACCGTGGTGTCGTACTGCTCGCGGGAAATCTCTTCTTCGGGGGGACAATCGAGCCCGACCACATGATCACCGGCAATATCGCGTTTCTCGGCATAAAATTTCGCAAGCGCTTCTGAGTCGGGAACAGCGGTGTTGAAAACGACGATGGTTTGAGCCGGCAAATTTTCCGCTGCGTGCGCTTCGATGCTTAACAGGAAAACGAATACGAACACCAGCATCCGTGGGACATAGAGACGAGATGGTCGGATGTAGCCGCCGTCACTCGCGGCAGAATGCAAAAGATGGTGCCGCCAGTGACGGCGGCAGCTATAACGACGAATTCGGGTTTTCAACGAAAGCTCAGCTTCAGCCCGTCGTAGGCGATGTGGGTATGCGGCGGCAGATTTTGCTCGAACGATTGCGCCAGCTCATGCGCGATGTGGATGAAATAAGTTTCTTTGGGCTGAACGCGCGTTGCGACTTCGAGCGCTTGCGCGACACTCAAATGAGTCGGGTGTGGCTTCTCCCGCAGCGCATCGATGATCAAACATTCAACGCCGAAAATCTTTTGCGCTATTTCATCCGGCACCGCGCTGCAATCGCTGAGGTAAGCGATGAGATTACGTTCTTGTCGGAACATAGGGCTCTGCCCTGTGCGCCCAGCGGACATTTTGTCCGCTGCCTGAGGAAGCACGTCTTCTCTTCCCGCCTTCGATTCAGCGGAGTGCAACTCCGCTGGACGCACAGACTGTAAGTCTGTGTTCCTGGGGCGGGAAAATAGATAACCATTCACCTCCGCCTTGCCGTGCGGAACCGGCAACGGCGTGATTGTTGTTTCACCCAACCGAAATGGACCGGAAATAAGATGGGGCTCAGGTTTCAAATAACCGGGAAATGGGTTGGTCCCTTTAAAGGCGAACATAAAAACGCGCTCGAGATCGGCCATGGTTTTGGCGGAGGCGTAGACCGGCATCGAGCCGCGTTGCCAGGAAAACCGCCGCAGATCGTCGAACCCCATGATGTGGTCGGTGTGCGAGTGAGTGAAAACGACCGCATCGACGCGACGGATATTTTCGCGTAAAGCCTGCGTGCGAAAGTCCGTTCCGGTATCGACGATAAAGGCGGTCTCGGGCGTTTCGATGTAAACAGAAGAACGCAGGCGTTTATCGCGCGGATCGGAGGAGCGACAAACGGCGCAGTCGCAACCGATCATTGGCACGCCTTGCGAGGTCCCGGTGCCGAGAAAAGTGAGAGTGAGTTCGGAGTTGAGAGTTGCTGATGGAGAGTTCAAGATTTTTCGGCGCGCGCACTGTCAACTCTGAGCTCTCAACACTCAACCGATGCTTCTCCAACTCCTACGAATCAAGAATCTCGCGCTGGTTGAGGATTTGGAATGGGAAATTGCGCCGGGATTCACTGCCATCACCGGCGAAACCGGTGCCGGCAAATCAATCATTATTGGCGCGCTCCAGTTGTTACTTGGCGAACGTGGCGACAAGTCGCTCGTTCGCACAGGAGCGGAGATGTGCACGGTCGAGGCAATTTTTCAGGGCAATGATTTCGCGAAATGGAATGCGCGCTTCGAGGAATCGGGAATCGAACCATGCGACAACGATTTAATTTTGAAACGCAGTCTTTCTCTATCCGGAACGAATCGCCAGTTTATCAATGGGTCGCCCACCACCCTGGCGAATCTCAAGGAACTCGGTGATGACCTAGTTGACCTTCACGGACCACACGATCATCAATCACTCCTGTCGCCCGATCGACAGCTCGATTTGCTTGATGCTTTTGCCGCTGCAGGCGACGCGCGGGAGAAATTTGCAAAAATTTTCCAGCAACTGCGAGCGCTCGAAGCGGAACACGCGGCCCTTAATACGGCCGAGACCGCGCGTGAACAGGAGCTCGATTTGCTGCGACATCAGGTAAATGAGGTCGCCTCCGCTACTTTGTCGGCCGAGGAAGAAGCGCAGATTGAGTCGCGCTATCGGCTCGCGAGTAACAGCCGGCGATTGATTGAGATTGCATCCACCGTGGCAACGAAACTTTCCGAAGCGGACGACGCGATCTTGTCGCAGCTGGGCGAAACGCAAAAGCTGTTGCGCGAATTGGAAAAGTTGGATCCGGCGATGGCGACCGCGGCGAAT
>Ga0209153_1000859_pt1 | contig 11946 bp, 14 predicted proteins | sample GraSoiAngelo_120_FD_185877 | JGI IMG/M metagenome (GOLD analysis project Ga0209153, IMG submission 185877) | Grasslands soil microbial communities from the Angelo Coastal Reserve, California, USA - 14_0919_09_20cm (SPAdes) (version 2) | ecosystem: Environmental > Terrestrial > Soil > Grasslands ...
TGGGGCAACAAGCGCGACTGCGTCGCAGATGATCGGGTTGCGTGAGATTCGCGAACTGCTCGAAAGACGAATGTCGCTCTTGCAATGTATCGCGCAGATTCAGCAGGCGACCCGGCGCTACGCCAAAAGACAGTTGACCTGGTTTCGGTGGCAAACTAATTTTTCGCCGCTGAACTTATCGCTTCTTAGTCACAACGAAGCCGTGAAATGGAGTTTGCTCCGATTGCTTTCGGGGGTTCGCACAAGGGATGTTTGAAACGCGTCCGCAAAAAACACAGGAGCGCGCGCTCCTGATTGGCCTGGAAAAGAAAGGCGTCTCGAAGTGGGACTTGCACGATTCGCTCGAAGAATTACGCGAGCTGGCAAACTCCGCGGGAGCCGAGGTCGTCGATACCGTGACGCAAAAATTGCAGAAACCGACCGCGCCATACTACATCGGTCGCGGCAAAGCGGAGTCCATTAAAGAATCGTGTCAGGACCAACGGGTGACCTCGGTCATTTTTGATGATGAGCTTTCGCCCGCGCAGGGTCGCAACCTGGAAAATTTATTGGCGCGCAAGGTTCTGGATCGAACACAATTGATCCTGGATATCTTCGCGCAGCGCGCCCGCAGCCGGGAGGGTCGATTGCAAATCGAGCTCGCGCAGTTGCAGTATCTTCTGCCGCGCCTCACCCGGATGTGGCATCACCTGTCCCGGCAAACAGGCGGGATCGGCACACGTGGCCCGGGGGAAACGCAATTGGAAGTTGATCGACGCCGCGTGCAGGAGCGCATTGCACGGCTCGAACGGGAGCTGGAAGCCGTGCGCAAAACGCGCGCGATACAGCGCGAAAGTCGCAAACGACATCAATGGCCTGTCGCGGCTGTGGTGGGCTACACAAACGCGGGCAAATCGACGCTGTTGAACTTACTCACTGGCGCTGATGTCGTAACCGAGAACAAACTTTTTGCCACGCTCGATCCGACCACGCGTAGCCTGGTGTTGCCTAACAAACAGCGAGTCCTTCTAACGGACACCGTTGGCTTCTTACGAAAACTTCCGCACACCTTGATCGAATCATTCAAGGCCACGCTTGAGGAGGTTAGCGAAGCCGATCTGCTCATTCACATTGTCGATCTGAGCCATCCTCGCGTGGACGAGCAGATGGCAGCGGTCGATGGCGTGATCAAAGAGCTGGACGCTTACGGCAAACAGACTCTGATCGTTTTCAACAAGATCGATAAGCTTCCGAATCGCGAGCTTGCCGAGTCATACACGAAACGTTTTCCTGGCAGCGTCGCAATCTCCGCGCGCACGGGAGAAGGAATTAACAAACTCGTGCAAGCTCTCGAGGATGCGCTGAGTTCCTGGCGATTGCGCTCTCGCTTTCGTATTCCATCGAATGAATCTGCGTTGATCGCCGAGATCCATCGAGTCGGTCACGTGCTGGAATTGCGCTATGAAGGCAACGATGCCGTGATCGTCGCCCATGTTCCACCCGATCTGGCGCAAAGGCTCGAGCGATACACAGAAAGGTAGAAGCCATCTCATAATGTCATTCTGAGCGAAGCGAAGAATCTCGGATCAAATCTGGATCGATCCACCGACGGAAATAGACAGAGATGTTTCGCTTCGCTCAACATGACAGCGCCATCGATGAGTTGAGTTGTAGCGACTTCATCCTGCGGCAAGATTGCGGACCGCGGATTCCACGCTCTGCGCAATTTGCGACCAGCCGGTGCGATCGTTGGCTGTTGATGCGAACTGAAGTGCATCCCCAATAACTAACTTGATCGTCACTGGCCGCGGTAGCCTTCGATGTGGCGGCAGAGCCGCAAAAGTTCCCGCGAGACGGCAAGGCACAACGGGCACGTCTGTCTCCGCAACGAGCATCCCGAGTCCGTGCTTGAACGGCATCATGGAGCCTGTGCGACTGCGGCCGCCCTCGGGGAAGATGATGAAGATCGCTCTTTCTTCCTGTAATTTGCGGCGCAAATCGGACAAGGCGTGGGGGCCGCAATTTTTTCGCCACATTGGCAAGGCGTTGAGCATGATCGCCGAGAACGTGCTGGTCACATTGCTTTGAAAAAAAACGTCGCCCGCGGCGATTGGGAAAGCGTGTTCGCGATGGCGAGGAATGAGGGCTGCTCCAAGAACCAACGCGTCGAGATGACTGCAATGGTTCGCGGCGAGCACAAACGGTCCGTGCGCCGGCAGCTTCTCGCGGCCGATGATCGTGAGTCGATGCGCGATCGCAAAATAACTTCGCAGCAGCGAAAAACAAAGATGATGCGCAAGGCTTTCGAGAAGCCCGCTCTCACGTCGGACGCTCCGAAACCGCTCGCTCGGCGTAAGGCCGGTATCGCGCGCAGGCTCAAGTTTCCACGGTTCCATCACCTTCCCCATCCGGTAAAAATTTGCTGCGGTTGGCCGACAGCGATGCCGACAAAGTAATTGACGTAATGAAACACCGCTGGCGCGACCAGAATGAGACTATCGAACCGGTCGAGGATGCCGCCGTGCCCGGGAATGAGTTTTGCGGTATCCTTGAGGCCGAGATCACGCTTGATGGAGGACAACATGAGATCCCCAAATTGCCCCACAATGCTTACGATCACACCGAGACCCACCAAGCGGACGGGCGTGTCGAGCGCTGTGCCGAACCAGACAAAATGCGCGCCGAGCGCAAACAGTGGCGTGGTCAGCACAATTGCGCCGAGCGCGCCGCCGACTGTTTTGTTTGGACTGGTGTTCGGAACAAATTTTCTACGACCAAATAAATGGCCACAGATGTAAGCGAAGATGTCATTGAGCTCCACGGCGAAGATGTTCAGCAACAGGATTGGCCGATAATTCCAGTCGTTCGCCATGTAGCCAAGATTGCCGAGCGCGCTTCCGAAGAGAGCGAACCCAAGCACACCCAGGCCAACGCGTTGGATATAGCCTTTCGGTTGATCGGGGATCAAGCCGCCGGTGGCAATCACCGCCACGATCAATGGGAACAACGCAACAAAGAGGCGGTACCAATTATCCAGCGCGGCAAACGTGATGAGGAGAATCCCGATCGCCACGATGAGGCTGATGGTTCGTTCTCGAAACAGCCCGGTAATGCGGGCATACTCGCGATAACAAAGAAAACTTAGCGTGCCCACGGCCAGAATCGTCCAAAAAGCGCCCGCGAGAATGGGAATGAGTATGAACGCAGCGAGCCAAATCCAAGACCGATAACGATCCCAGAGTTCCTTTCTCTTATCGGGGGCGCTATTAGCTGCCCGGCTCACGATAAAAATCAGCAGCGGCGCTAACAGGAACAGAATGAGAGCTGTCAGCGTCAGAACAATGGTCACGGGATCGTCAAAGGCGTGACGAAATCCGAAAAGTCGTTCGCGTGTAATCGGGTTCATTTCAGCGCTCGTCCGATTCGGCTAACTCGGCGAAAAACTGTGATTACGCAGCCCAGGATGATGACCGCAAGCCCGAGGGTCATCAGGCCGATTTGCGAATCGTTAAATGAAATGATCTGCCAGGAACGTGGTGTGACTGCGGAGTACAAACAGATCAGCGTGACGACCAACATCCGATGTTGCTTGGCCATCGGTCCGCAGAATTCGTTAGGCGCTCCCGCGATCTTGCCCGCTGCGCGAACGTAGGCGGTGAAGATCGCCAGAATTGTGGCGATATAACCGAGCGCAATGTTTCCACCCCACGCGAAACCGGCGCCGATGAAGACTGCCGCGTCGGAAATGCGATCCGGGACTTCGTTGTAAAGTTCTCCTAGGTTTGAAGAGCGACCGGACGCGAGCGCGACCATTCCATCGAGCATGTTCGCGGTCAGCCGCAATTGCGCACCAAGCGCCGCGATGATCCACAGGATCCGGTAGTCCGCAACCGAAGTCGCGCCCAGGGCGATTCCTGCGCCAATGCAGGCGCACATGCCCGCGATCGAAATTGCATTCGGCGAAACGTGTCGTGCAACGAACCAAGCCGTCGCCGCTTGAGCCCATTTACGATTTCGGGTGGCAATTGGACGACGATCCATCGTTCACGCCATTAGCACGCCAAACAAACTCACCGGCAGTTTATTCATCGGACACTCGCCTCTGAGGACCCTTGGGGGAAATTCTTGAGGAAATTCATCATTCACGCTCCTCGGCGTGAACGCGATGTAGCATGCGGTGCACAAACGGCGCGAGCAGCACCGATACGATGCCGATAAAAGCCAATCCCGAAAACAGGGCGTAACACGACGCGAAAATTTTTGCCGCGTCGCTCTTCAATGGATCGACTGGCCCCATTCCTCCGAGAATCATCGATGCATTCAGGAGCGAATCGATCCAGCTCAAGCGCGCAAGCCAATGATAGCCCAGCACACCGATCCCAAGTCCAAACACCAAAACTCCAAGCGCAACCAGCCCGTGTCGCCCAACCCGTTTGCGAAATTCAGCCCGGCTGAGAAGATGCTGCCTTCGGTGCTCGTACATGCGCGCGGACTGCTTGTCTCATAAACAGCACTGTCATGTCGAGCGAAGTCGAGACATCCCGGAAAAATTACCTCCGGGTTCCGCTACGGAATTTCGCGACTCCGCTCGGAATGACAATATGCGTTGATTTTCCGCGCGAGATAAGCTGAGAAATATCCGGCATAACGCTTTTGCAATTCCAGAAGCTGCCAGTCTTTGCCGGTGAGAATTTTTCGGCAATTCAGCGCGCCGCATTTGCATTCGAGAGAGTAATCGTCGTCATCGGTCATCGCCCAATCGTGAGTGAGCTCTTCACCCGCGCAGATGTCGCGCATGGCCACGAACGTGATGTCGCCGCGCATCCCCAGATTCGCGTTGCACGAGTGATTCGAATACAACATCGACAACTCGCGTTCTTCATCAGTGACGGGCGCGATGAACAAATCGTCATCGATCTGAATTTCCACCGGGCCAAGTCGTGGCGTGATTGTTTCGCGCAAAGTCTTTCGATCAATAATGTGGCCGCCTTTCACCGCAACGATTTCGTCTTTTGCAATGTTAGCCGCTGCGAATAAACCGCGCCCGTGGATCTTGCTCTCGAGCACTTCCGTTTTGGATGAGCGATAGGAAAGTCTCATCGTGATTTAGCGACAGATTAGTTGTAGGCGGTCGCCGCGGCGAACACCTTCATTTTGTTTCGGCGATTGACACAACTGCCGCTGCAACGTTGCGTTCATGCTCTCCACTCTCATGAAATCACGCCCGGCCGCGGTCATTTTCATTCTTGTGACGGTGACCCTCGACGTTCTGGCCATGGGCTTGATCATCCCGGTTTTGCCCAAGCTAATTCTCGATTTCCTCGGGGGCGAGATGACCGATGCAGCGAAATGGAGCGCTCGGTTCGCGGTGGTCTTCGCGCTGATGCAGTTCTTCTTTTCGCCCTTGCTCGGAGTTTTGTCGGATCGATTCGGAAGACGCCCAATCATCCTGCTCTCGAATCTCGGACTCGGACTGGATTACATCGTTATGGCCATGGCGCCCACGTTGAACTGGCTTTTCCTTGGCCGGATTATTTCAGGAATCACGACTTCAAGTATTCCGACCGCGATGGCGTACATCGCCGATGTCACTCCGAAAGAAAAGCGAGCGGGAGCGTTCGGCCTGATCGGTGTGGCATTCGGCATCGGATTCACGTTCGGACCTGCAATTGGCGGATTGGCGGGCGATATCAATCCGCGTCTGGCGTTTTGGATTGCAGCCGTTCTTAGCCTGGCGAACTGGCTGTGGGGTTACTTCTTCGTGCCGGAATCGCTCTCGCGCGAACAGCGAAAAGCCTTTCAACTGCGCCGCGCGAATCCAGTCGGCTCGCTGACACTACTGCGTTCTCATCATGAACTTTGGCGACTGACCACGATCCAGTTTCTTGCCTACCTTTCCCACAACGTTTTTAGCGTTTGGGCGCTGTACGCGATCTATCGCTACAGTTGGAGTCAGGGAATGATCGGAATATCGCTGATGGTTGTTGGCATCGTGACTGCCATTATTTCAGGAGGCTTGACTGGTCGAATGGTGAAACGGTTTGGGGAGAAACGGACGCTTTACATCGGCCAGTTTTTTGGTGCGAGTGGAATGGTCATTGCAGGCCTGGCTAAAACGGGGGCTTGGTTGCTGGCTTCAGTTCCAATTATTTCGCTTTGGAACATTTCCATGCCGGCGGCCCAAAGCATGATGACTCACCGCGTCAGCCAGCGAGAACAAGGCGAGTTGCAGGGCGCTTTGCAAAGTATGCGCTCAATCACGTTCATCATCGGACCGTGGTTGTTCCTCCGAATCTTTGGGTGGTTTATCGATGCAAAAAATCCGATCCACCTGCCGGGAGCGCCCTATTTCCTCGCGGGCGCGTTGCTTTTCACCGCGATGCTCATGGCAACCCGGATTGAACAACCCCAGATCTCACAGAACTCGGCTGGTCCGATTCCCGACGTCGTCCCACCAGAAGGTACACCGTCCGCAGCGATCGCGCCGATCCTTGATTCCGAAAAAAATGTTTGAGCAGCCGGTTACCGAGGGCTATTTGGAGTGTTGTGACACATCACCGCTTTCAAAGCGCGGACGCGTCCGCGCAATCCAAAGCCTGACACCGAATATGAATGCATGCGCGCGCTACACGGTGGTTGCGATTGCGATCTGTTCCTGGTTCGCGATCTCGAATCATTGCGCGTTCGCGGCAGTGGCGACCAAGACCCACTCGGTGCAAACCGAATGCCCGTTCCATTCCAAACAGGCAAAGCAAAAGCAGGAGCCCTCGCAGTTACAATGCTGCAAAATTCTACGCGCAGTTGTTTTCGCCCAAACAAAAAGTTGGGGCCGGGATGATTCCAAATTTTCGGATGTCGGTTTTCGAATCGAAGAGTTCGCGGACGTTCCTCTCTGGTACGACGTGCATGCATCGTTGTGTCTCGATACAGGCCCGCCTGGCGTGCGCTCTTTCGCTGAACTGATCCTGCAGCGGAGCCTTCTCGCTCACGCTCCGCCCGTTCGCGCGTAGAACGCGAACATCTGCGTTCTGTTTGTAGGGCAACCGCTCCGGTTGCCGTTCTGTCCATCTGGCAGGCGAGGCGCCTGCCCTACAACCAGAAAATGCGAAAAGAAATTGCAGCCATAACCCTGAGCGCGGTTGCGTTGGTCACACTCGCAGCACGCGCGCAGGTAGGAGCGATTGATCCCAATCGCCCGCACATCGAGCACGAGCACGAGCATGAGCAAGAGCAAGAGCAAGAGAAGAAACAAGAATACACGTGCCCGATGCATCCGGAAGTTGTGATGGATCATCCCGGCAACTGTCCAAAATGCGGAATGAAACTCGTGCCGCTGAAACGAGAAGAACGTCGGATGTCCAACGCCGAACGCCCAACGTCGAACTCAGAACACATGATGCAAGGAGATCACATGGCGATGCCGCATCATGACCATCGCGGCCACGAGATGCAGATGGAAATGCATTCGTCCGTAAACCTCGCCGATCCAATGAATCGCGAAGGCTCAGGTACAAGCTGGCTGCCCGATTCGAGCCCGATGTATGGCCGCATGTTCATGTTCGACGACAACATGCTGATGTTGCACGGCGCAATTTTTCCGCGTTACACCAACGTGAGCACCCGTCGCGGCGACGACCGGATCGATGCGCCGAACTGGATCATGGGAATGTTTTCGCATCCGCTGGGAGAGAGTGCCCAGTTCGGCGCGCGTTTAATGATGAGCCTCGATCCGCTTACCGAAACCGGTCGCGGTTATCCGCTTCTGTTTCAAAGCGGCGAATCGTGGCACGATCAGCCGTTGCACGATCGGCAGCACCCGCACGATCTATTCGATGAACTTTCAGTGAGCTTATCGCAGAAATTCGAGCACAATCTAAGCGCGTTTTTTTATTTCGGTTACCCGGGCGAACCCGCGCTCGGTCCGCCCACATTCATGCATCGACCGTCGGCGATGGATGATCCCGACGCGCCGCTCGGGCATCACTGGCAGGATTCGACGCACGTTACTTTTGGCGTTGCCACGTTGGGTGCGCAATGGTCCCGCTTCGGCGGGATGAAAATTGAAGGCAGCATCTTCACCGGTCGCGAACCGGACGAAGACCGTTATGATTTCGATCGGCCGCGTTTCGATTCATTCAGCGGCCGGATTTCCTGGAACCCAACGCAAAATCTGGCGCTGCAAGTTTCATATGGTTACATCAAAAGTCCCGAAGCCCTCGAGCCCGACCTGAAACGGCATCGCACTACTTCGTCCGTTATCTACAACCTCCCGCTCGGGCACGATAGCAACTGGTCGAACACATTCGTCTGGGGCCAGAACCACGATACCGGCGAAGGCAAGACACAATCGTTCCTGATCGAGTCGGATTACCAGCGCGGACGCGACACCGTTTACTTTCGCTGGGAGCGCGTGGAGAAATCCGGACACGAGCTCGTTCTCGATCCCCCAGATGAATCGCGCATTTTTCCGGTGAGCGGTTACACGATCGGATACGTGCGAGATTTATCGCACGGCAACGGCATTGACATCGGGCTCGGCACGCAATTCACCATAAACGATCGTCCCAGCCGCCTCGATCGCTACTACGGCGACGATCTCGGGTATGCGTTCGAATTCTTTCTGCGCATCCGTCCATCCCTGCACAGTCACGGCGCACACGACCACGCGGAGCACGTCGCCGGAATGCAAAAATGAGGCGGAGAAGTGGGATTGCCGATCTGAGGCGCCCTGTGCCGAAAGCTGATGGGTTTGGCGCGGATGGGACGCACCAAATCCCATAGTCGATCAGACGTCCGATGTCGTCGTAACATCCGAGCAGTTTTTACTACGGCACGCGTACCGCCGTTCCTACGCTCACTCCGATGCCGGCAGGATTGGGGGAGGTCTCGAGAGTCCAAACCTGCTGTGCACCCGGCCCGACGTATATATTGAAAGTTGGGGCGCCGGTGATTGACAGGGTGCCTGTGCAGTCCGCTGCGACTGTATAGGTTCCTACCCCTCCGGTGGCATCGATAATGATCGTGCCCCCGATATTCACAGTGCCGAATGGATTGAACGTCGTACCATCTCCGTTGAACCGGAGGCCTTGCATAACTGCTTTCGGTACGAAGTTCCCACCGAAGTTTTGGTACCCGTCGAAGCTCCACAGATATAAGCCCCTTAGCATGTCCACGCTGCAATGCCTGTCGGCTGCCGCCCGCGCGGTAGCGGATGTGCCCGGCGCCATAGTGGCAGCCAAGCACACCAACGCACAGGCGATCGCCAGGGAGCTCATTATCGTCTTTGTTAACTTTGTCTTCATAGTTGTTGTGTCTTTCTGTTTAAGTTCTTTCATTGTTTTAGCCTTCCTTGGCTTTCCACAGTGGGAGGTCACATCTGGCCGTTCACTCCTTCGTTCGGAAAATTTTGTCCGGCGTTGCAAAACCGAAGATTCTTTCGGGCGAGCCGCCGAAACCAACGTGCGAGGATAATGGCAACAGCGCAGCGATCCGCAAGAGCATCGTCTTGCCGAGGTAGCGCTTCTCCTATCAACGGGATCAAGCGCTACGCTCGGCGACGGTTTGGCAGAGGCCTGCCAACGCTCACCGTCCTCTTACGACGATGGTGCCGCTGATGGTACCGCTGGTCTCGCCGGTATCAAGGTTCGAGCATTGGTCCGTGGTGAAGCTGCCTCCAGCACCAGCGTATCGGCCCGTTCCGCCGATAATGGTCCAGGGATCCACATGGCGAACATCGCCGTTGGCGCATAAACCACTGTTTATTCCCAAAAAGCACGCCAAAATGCTGTCACCGTTGGCGGCGTCTCCCACTATCAAACGACTTCCCCCGGCGTTCCCAGGTGGCGTATTCGCGAACGCGAAGTCCACTGGGATCGAATAAAACAGTGTGAATGGACCAAGTGCCGTGTCGGTTGACGTGACGCTCCCATTGACATAAATCCCTTCCGCTGGATTGGGGAAAGGCGTGCCACTTTCGCTCCCTGCGATAGTACCATTAATTCGTATCACTCCCGCTTCCACCGCGGAGCTGATGAGCGCCACGGTCAGGAAGATTGCTGTCATTAGGCTGATCCTTTTGATGTTATTCATAATTTTGATTTTCTTTCTGATTTTGGCCTTCCGTGATTTTGCGTCATTGCGAAATCATTTCTGGCCTTCACTGAGTACAGAACGGAAATCAGCGCGAGGTTATGACCAAGTGTGGGAATTTTTTCAGACCAGAGGAAACAAAAGGCAGGGAAGACTCTATTTGGTTCCATACGAGTGAAAGCAGTCTTCGTTCTCTTCGCTTGCTCGCGAAAGTCCAGAGACAGCTTGCGAATCACAACGTTGGATTGGATATGTGAACATGCTCCTAACGACTGTGCAAAAAATCAAATTGTGGTGCCCGCTTATCGAAGCGGGATATCCCCGGCTTGGACGCGCGGCACGCGCCAGCCGGAGCTTCCATGGGCGGTGAGCGTCACAGCTCGAAACAAAAAGCCGCCACACGACAAGTGCGACGGCTGATTGTGAAATGCTGCTGATTTACGGATTTTGACCAGTTGCGCAGGTTATTTGCTCGCGGCGGTGTATGACTTTGTTTTAATGGCGGTGCGCATCACAACCGGTCTATACCCCTCCCCAGGATGCCACTGTTGTGTTATCACTCGTCGCTACTGCGTGGTAAAGGTCCCGTCGTTGCCGTACCTGGTGCCGACACTGTTGGTAGCTACAATTCGAAAATGATAAGTAGTATTCCCAGCTAGGCCAACGATGTTGGCAGCAATATTCCAGAAAGCGTTTCCAGTCTGACTCTGCACAGCCGTGGTGCGCCCGTAATTGGTCGTGGTACCATATTGGAAATAAACGCTCGTGGTCAGCAAAACTCGAAAAGGCGATCTTCGCCGCTACGGGGATGATCATAGCCGCTAAGGCGTGGTAAATGTCCTGTCGCTGCCGAACGTGGTGCCGGCGCTATTGGTGGCGACAATTCGGAAATGATAAACGGTGCTCGCACTTAAGCTGCTGATGTTGGCACTAACGTTCAGGTACGTGTTGCCAGTGTGATTCTGGGGGACGGTGGTGAGTCCGTAGCTGGTCGTGGTGCCATACTGGAAGTGAATACTCGTCGCCAACCCGTGTGGATCCACTGAGCCATTGAGCGTGGCTGAAAAACTCGCGATCAACGTTGCCGGATTAGTTGTAACGACCGGCGGGCCGGTCGGACTAAGCGTGGTAAATGTCCTGTCGCTACCGAACGTAGTGCCGGCACTGTTGGTGGCGACAATTCGAAAATGATAGGTGGTATGCGCGGCTAAGCTGTTGATGTTAGCGCTGACAGGCCGGGACGTGTCTCCTGTGTGAGTCTGGGGAGCGGTTGTGAGTCCGTAGCTTGTGGCTGTGCCATATTCAAAATGAAAAGTAGTGCTCAGCCCATCTGGGTTGAGGGACCCTTTAAGCGTAGCGGAAAAACTCGCGATGAACGCTGCCGGATTAGTTGTGGCGATCGGAGGCCCGATCGGAGGAGTTGGTGTTGGGGTCGCATTCGTTACTATTACCTGGCCTGTCTGCCTATGCTCACTGCAATAGTACGGAAACGTACCCACGCTATTGAACGTGTGAGTGAAAGTCGCTCCCTGGCTACGAACTCCAGAGTTCCATATGCCATTGGGCATCCCCGGGCGACCTGACGTTGTGCTGTGGCCGCTCGTATCCCAAACCCAATTCACCTGCTCGCCAGGGTGGATCGTCACCGACGAAGGATGGAAATCTATCAGGCCGCCATAATATCTGACACCTACATTAACTGTCGCCGCGCTTGCTGGCTTGGGATAACCGATAAGAGAGACAGCCGTTGCTAAGAGAAAGACAAGACGCCAGGAATCGATTTTCACGAGCGCAAGCGTGGTGTAAATGGTATTCATTGTTGTTTTCATAGGTTTTTCCTCTCATTTGGTTTCGGGATTTGATGGCCGAAGTTTGGAA
>Ga0209153_1000860_pt1 | contig 11946 bp, 10 predicted proteins | sample GraSoiAngelo_120_FD_185877 | JGI IMG/M metagenome (GOLD analysis project Ga0209153, IMG submission 185877) | Grasslands soil microbial communities from the Angelo Coastal Reserve, California, USA - 14_0919_09_20cm (SPAdes) (version 2) | ecosystem: Environmental > Terrestrial > Soil > Grasslands ...
GAAGAGCTCCAGCCGGCCGAGCGCGCGATCCCCGAGCGCGATCGGCAGCGCGAGCGAGACGCTGAGACCAAGCCGGTACCCGGTAGAGCGCAGGACGTCGCCGTCCTCATACGGCGCGACTCGTGAGCCTTGCAGCTCGGCCGCGATCGAGGTCGATGACGCCGAGACCGCTCGGGCCTCGAGCGACCGGCGGCTCTCGTCGAGCACACGCACCACGACGACCTCGGCGGAGACAGCGGCGGCGGCTGCTTCGGCGATCGTCTCGAGCGCGTCATCGAGCGGGCTGCCCTCGGCCAACCGCCGCAGCGCACTCGTCAGCGCTGCGAGCGCCGCGGCGCCCTCGGCTGCCCCCGTCGTCCGGCCCGATTCGATGCTCATCGCCCCCCACCGGGAAGTATGGCGGCACGCGCGGAGGCCGGGCGTCGCCTCGTGCGCCTACTAGACTTCCGCGGATGGCGGAGCCCGCAAGGAAGACGCCGCCGGACGTTCCGGTCTACGACCCCGGCGTCGTCCGTCGCGAATATCGGCGCCAGCGGGCGCGGCGGGAGGCCCGGCTGCGGCGCACCCGCGAGCGGCGCGCGGCGAACGTTCGCTTCTGGCTGATCGTACTGGCCCTGCTCGCGCTCAGCGTCTACCTGAGCATCGCCATGTGGCATCAGGTCCAGAGGCTGTTTGGCCTTTAGAGCTCCTTTCATAATGGGGCCTCGTCGCCGGGGTGCGATGGTCGGTTCCTGGCAAGGACGCAGGGAGCGCCCGTATCGGTTGATACGGGGCGACTGAGGACGCCGCCAGGGGCCGCCCAGCGCGGCCCGGCGGCACAGTGCTTCATTGTGAAAGGGGCTCCTAAAGCGGCTCTGAGGCGTGAGAGGCCGTCGAGGTCGCCAACGCGCGGGCGAAGGGGCTCCAGGGTCTCGCCTGCCAGGACTCGCAACCGCACATCGCGCAGGGAGGAAGCTCTCGGCAGACCGTGATCGCGTATCCGCAGTCGGCGCAGCGGAACTCGCCTTTCACATGGTCGCCGGCGGCGGAAAGCTGGATCTCATCGCCGTCGGCGGCTGTGGTCGGACCCTGGCGGAACGCACTCATCACAACCCCTTCGGTCGGCGACATGCGAATCAAACCACGAAAATGCACATACTTCCACCGTGGCGACTGAGGAACCCCTCTCCCCCGGCGGCGCCGGCCGCAGGCCGGCAGACCGGATTCAGGCGATGCCGGGCGGGATGACGGCGCTCGGCGAGCGCGTTACCTGGATCGCCGGACTCGTGCTCAGCATCTCGGCCTTCACCGACTGGTATGCGGGGTCTGGTTCGGTCGGGCCGACGATCGGCGTGATCGGCTGGCACACCGGAACGCTCGGCAAGCTCGTCTTCTTCATCGGGCTGGCGGTCGTCGCCCTCGTCGCGCTCCGTGAGGCCGGGATCGAGCTACCACCGACGGTTCCGGAGAGCTTGATCGTGATCGCGCTCGGCTCACTCTCGACGATCTTCGTCCTGATCCGCCTGATCTCGATCCCCGACGAATTTTTGCCCGCGGGCGGACGCGGGATCGGAATCTGGATCAGCCTGCTGGCGTCGCTCGCGGTGATCGGGGCAGGTTTATTGACAGCCAGCGAAGAGCTATAGCGATCGCGATCCCGAGGACGGCGCCGCCGAGCACATCAAGGGGGTAGTGCACGCCGACGTAGACGCGCGACCAGGCGATCGCGGCAGCGAGCAGGAAGAAGCGGGGCGCCGCGCGAGGCGCGTAAAAGGCCAGGACCGTCGCGCAGGCGAAGCTCGCGGTCGCGTGGCCGGAGGGAAACGAACCGTCATGCGGCGCGCGGACGAGCGGCTTCGGCAACGGGTACACCTCGGAGGGCCGCTCTCTGCCGATCCACTGCTTGAGGCCGTACGAGATCAGCTGCCCGGTGAGGTCGGCGATCGCGACCTGCAGGAACAGCGGCGGTCGTCTCCACCAGACGGCGAGCACGCCTGCGATCGCGAGCCAGACGAGTCCCTGGCCGCCGATCCAGGACAGACCTTCGAAGACCGGATTGAGCCACCCGACCCGGTGGTGGACCGCCCAGCGCTCGAGCTGCCGGTCGCCGCTCAGGCTGGTAGCAGCTGCTTGGCGTGCTCGATCAGCTGCTGTGGGTCAAAAGGCTTGCCGACGAAGCCCTGCGCCCCCCGAGCGGTCGCCTCCTCGGCGGATTGCTCGTTGACCTTGCCGCTGAACATCACGACCGGAATCGCACCGACTCCGTGCCGCTCCTGGACGCGCCGGAGCATCTCCCACCCGTCGACTTCGGGCATCATCACGTCGAGCAAGATCAGGTCGGGCGAGACCTCCTCGAGCACTCCCAGTCCTTCGTTCGCGCTGCCGGCCTCGCGCACCGCGTACCCCTCCATCTCGAGATTGACGCGCACGTATTCGCGCACCCGCTCGTCGTCGTCGACGATCAGGACGAGCGGGCCCTGCTGCATCGAGCCGCCCGGGCCCGAGCGGTTGAGGAAGTTGTCGAGGTCCGGCCGGCGATAGCGACGGTGCCCGCCCGGCGTGTAGAACGCGGGCACGCGGCCCTGGTCGGACCACTTCCGAATCGTGCTCTGGGCGACGCCGAGATACTTCGCCGCCTGGCCGAGCGTCAACCAGTCCGGATCGCTCGTCGGGGCTCGTCTTCCCGGAAACTCACGGCGGGCCACGCTCGAAAGCTACCCAAAGCTGCAGCTTCTTAACCTGATTGGGTCCCGGTCAGCGGTGGCAGCGTCCTGAAAGAAGTCTGCACACCGCCGGGACGCGGGTTGTCGTGCAGCGCCTGTCCCAGCGCGACCCCGACGGCGAAAGTGACAACGAGCGCGAACCCAAGGAGGATCGTTTTCCGAGCTGGGCGCCGCCGGCCCCGGCGGCGCCCGCGGAGGCCACGGCCGTCCCGGCGCGACGTTGACGGCGTCACGGCTCGTAGTCCACGGCGCCACGCGAGTAGAGGTGGAACGCAGCATCGGTGACCGTCGCGAGCCGCCGCGGCCAGCCGCTCGCGGGCTCGGCGTCTTCAACGGCCTCCCGACTCCAGACTTCGGCCGATGTGTACGCAGCTGCGAGCTCGGCGAGCGTGAAGCTCTGTCCGACTCGGCGGCGGAGCTCCGCGGTGACGGCTTCGAGCTCGTCGAGCCAGACCTGGCCGCCGGGTGTCTCGCGGACCTCCTGCTGGAGCCGGCGATGACCGAGCTCCCACTCCCGGCGGGTCTGATCGAGGGCGATCGGCATGTGAGCGGACCTATTCCGCACTGCAACAGCCTGAATCCGGCCAGAGCGGCGCGACCTCGGCCAGGATGCGCTCGCCGAGCTCGTAGCCCGGGCGCGCGAGCGCGAACGCGGCGTGCGCGTGAAGGCACTTCAGGCTGCCGGTGCGCGTCGACCCGGCGATCCCGCCCGGGAGCTCTGGCCGCAGCTCGCGCTGCTCCTCGTTCGCGCGTTCAAGGCTCTCGCGAAGCTCAGGGTCCTCCTCGACGGCGCGCGTCCAGCGCTCGACGCCGCCGTCCGCCTCGAGCCGCGAGATCGCCGCGACGAGCTGCGGGCAGGTCGCGTAGTACGTGGTCGGGAAGGGCGCGCCGTCGGCAGACCGTAAGGGCAGCGGACGGCTACGCGCCGGAAGGCGCGGGGCGGGCGACCGAGCTGTCGCGCGACGACGGCCTCATCGTCCATGCCCCCTGATCGTATGTTGCGCGTGCTTCCACGCCCCGATCCCCTTGACGATGAAGAGGCGCTCGCCGGGCTTGACGAGTCCGAGCCGGCGGGCTTCCCTCACGAGCGCGGAGTCGCTCGAGGTGTCGGCAAGCTTGCGCTGCAGCTGCAGCTTCGCGTCGCGGAGGTTCTGGACCTGGTCGGAGCGCTCGACGAGCGTCTGGCGGGTGTCGACGTACGTGTGCAGGGGGCGGTAGTAGAGAAGCCCGACGAGGCAGAGCGCCCCGACGCCCAGCCAGCGGCGGACGAGCACCCCCCGCCGCGGCCGGCGCTTGCGCTTGTTTCGGGCAGCGGCCATGGGCCGTCGATCTTCGCGCGGCGAGCGCGCGGTCCTGCCTTTGCTCGACGTTTAGACCGTCTCGACCTTGATCACGTTCGTCGACCCGGCGATGTTGACCGCCGTGCCCGCCGTGATGACGACTCGATCGCCGGGCTCGACGACGCCGGACTCGCGGGCAGCATCGACCGAGCGGTCCCAGAGCTCCTCGACGTCGGCGCATTCCGGGATCCGTAGCGGGATCACACCCCATTCGATCGCCATCTGCCGCCAGGCAAACTCGTGATGCGTGAGTCCGAGCACAGGCCGTCGCGGACGCAGGCGTGCGACCGCCGAGGCGGTGCGCCCGCTGAACGTGGGCACCAGAATCGCCGCCGCCTGGAGCGTCTCGGCGAGGTCGCAGGCGCCGTTCGACATCGCTTGCCCCACAGTCGGCTCCTCCCCGGCCTCCGGCAGTTGGTGCCTGTAACCGAGACTCGGCTCGACGGCGCGGGCGATCCGCGTCATCGTCGTCACGGCCTCGATCGGAAACTCACCAATCGCCGTCTCGCCGGAGAGCATCACGGCCGAGGTGCCGTCGAGGATCGCGTTCGCGACGTCGCTCGCCTCGGCCCGCGTCGGCTCCGGCTGGTGGACCATCGACTCCAGCATCTGTGTCGCCGTGATCACCGGCTTCCCGTGATCGAGGGCTCCGCCAATGATGCGCTTCTGGAGCAGCGGAACGAGCTCCGGACCGATCTCGACACCGAGGTCGCCGCGCGCGACCATGATCGCATCGGCATCCTCGAGGATCGCGTCGAGAGCGTCGACGGCCTCCGCCTTCTCGATCTTCGCGATCACGTTCGCCGTCGAGCCGGCCTGCCTGATCAGATCCTTGAGATCGCGTACATCGGCTGCGGAGCGCACGAACGAAAGGGCGACGAAGTCGACGTCGAGCGCCATTGCGAACTCCAGATCGTCCATGTCCTTCCGCGTCAGCGAGGGAATCGGCACCGGGACCCCGGGCAAGTTCACGCCCTTGTGCGAGCTGACGACGCCGCCGGCGAGCACGGCGCACTCGGCCCGACCCTGCGTGATGCGCTCGACTCGGAGGCGGACCAGGCCGTCGTCGATCAGCACTTCATGGCCGGGCTGCAGCACCTCGCCGATCACGGCCGGCAGTACCGGCAACTCACCGTTACTCGAGCTCGCGTCGCCGGTCACGACCACCTCGTCTCCGCGGGCAAGCGTCACCGGACCGGGGAGGTCGCCGATCCGCAGCTTCGGGCCCTGGAGGTCGGCTATCAACGCCAGTGGGCGGCCGATCGACTCCTGCACGTCACGAACGAGCCGAGCGCGCTCGGCGTGCTCCTCGCGGCTGCCGTGGGACAGGTTGAGCCGCGCGGCATCCATCCCGGACTCGACGAGCGCGCGCACTCCTGCGGCGGTGCCGCTCGCGGGTCCGATCGTGGCGACGATCTTGGTTCTCCGCGGTTGGTCTCTCACTATCTTCTAGCCTAGCTCCGGCTGTTCGACGCGCCTGCGCTGATGACCTCTTCGGTCGCGGGGGCCCGGTGGATTAGCGCGGGAAGCGCGGAAAGGCATCCCAACCGGGGTAAACGGCACGCGGGCCGAGCTCTTCCTCGATCCGCAGCAGCTGGTTGTACTTGGCGACGCGATCGCTTCTCGCCGGAGCGCCGGTCTTGATCTGGCCCGTGTTGTATGCAACCGCGAGGTCGGCGATCGTCGCGTCCTCGGTCTCGCCCGAGCGATGGGACATGACCATGCTGTACCCGCTCGTCCGGGCGAGCTCGAGCGCCTCGAGGGTCTCAGTGATCGTCCCGATCTGGTTGACCTTGACGAGGATCGAGTTGGCCACCTTGCGGTCGATTCCCTCCCGCAGACGATCCGAGCTCGTCACGAAGATGTCGTCGCCAACGAGCTGGACGCGGTCGCCGAGCTCGGCGGTCAGCTGCGCCCACCCGTCCCAGTCGTCCTCGGCGAGCGGATCCTCCAGCGAGACGATCGGATAGCTCTCGACCAACTCCGCGAAGAACGCCGGCATCTCGTCGCTGCGCTTTTCCCGTCCCTCGAAGCGGTAGACGCCGTCCCGGAAGACTTCGCTCGCGGCCGGGTCGAGCGCGATCGCCACGCGGTCCCGATGTCCGGCGCGGTCAGCGGCCTCGAGGATCGCCTCGATCGCCGCCTCACTCGACTCGAGGTTCGGCGCGAACCCGCCCTCGTCGCCGACGCCAGTCTCGAGCCCGCGGCCGTGCAGCACCTGCTTGAGGGAGTGGTAGACCTCTGCTCCGAGGCGAAGCGCCTCGGCGAAGCTGTCGGCGCCGACGGGGACGAGCATGAACTCCTGCAGATCGATTGAGTTTTCCGCGTGGGCGCCGCCGTTGATCACGTTGAGCATCGGCACAGGCAGCGTTACGGCGTCATCTCCGCCGAGGTGCGTGAACAGCGGGACCCCGCGCTCGGCCGCCGCAGCCTTCGCGGTTGCCAACGAAACGCCGAGGATCGCGTTCGCCCCAAGTCTGCCCTTGTTCGGCGTCCCGTCGAGCTCGATCAACGCCCGGTCGATGCCGACCTGGTCGAAGGGATCGCGCCCCCGGACCGTGTCGGCGAGCTCGCGGTCGACGTTCGCGACGGCCTTCATGACGCCCTTGCCCCCGTAGGCATGCTCGCCGTCGCGGAGCTCGACCGCCTCGTGGACGCCGGTTGACGCGCCCGAAGGCACCGCGGCGCGAGCGAACGCCCCGGAGTCGAGGCGAACATCGACCTCGACGGTCGGATTGCCTCGCGAGTCGAGGATCTGCCGCGCGTGCACGCTCGCGATCGCGCTCATGCGAGCGTCTCCTTGGCCCGGTCGAAGTAGCCGTCCTGCTCGGAGAGCGGCAGCTCTTCGAAGCGGCGGCCCTCACGGGCGGCGAGCCGCTCCGCCTCTTCGACCCGGGCGACGAAGCGGTCGCTGACGGTTCGAAGGGCGATCTCGGGATCGACGTTGAGGTGACGCGCGACGTTGACCGCGGAGAAGAGGACGTCGCCCACCTCGCCCGCGATCGAGGCGTCCGGCTCGGTCTCGGCGGAGCTTTCACCGACACGCGCCACCGCCTCCTTCAGCTCGGCGAGCTCTTCGTCCAGGTCGGCAAGAGCTCCGGTCGTGTCCGGATACTCGAACCCGGCAGCGGCCGCACGGCGCTGGATCTTCCGCGCGTAGATCAGCGCGGGCAGGTTGCCGGGAAGGTCGTGGAAGATTCCTTCCCGACCCTCCTGCTCGCGCTTGAGGCGCTCCCAGTTCGCGCGCACGCGGCCGGCCGTCCTGGCCTCGACCTCGCCGAAGACGTGCGGATGGCGCGCGACGAGCTTTTCGTGGATCCCGCGCGCGACCTGCTCGAGGTCACCTTCACCCCGTTCGGCCAAGAGCAGCGAGAGGAAATAGACCTGGAAGAGAAGATCGCCGAGCTCGTCGAGCAGCTTGGCGTCATCGCCCTGCTCGGCCGCGTCCGCTACCTCGTAGGCCTCTTCGACCGTGTGCGGCACGATCGTGCGGGCTGTCTGCTCGCGGTCCCAGGGACAATCCCGCCGCAGCCGCTCCGTGAGCTGCTGGAGCTCGAGCAGCGCGGCTAGGAGGTCTTGGTGGGACGTTGCTTGTTGTCGGGGTGCGATGGTCGTTCCGAGGGAAGGACGCAGGGAGCGTCAATAGTCAAAACTATTGGCGCGACTAAGGACGCAGCCTCGGGGCGAGCAGCGCGCTCCGACAACTCAGGCCATGTCCCGCCGAGACCTCCTTGAGAGTCAAATCAGGTGGTGGTCGTCTGCGTTGCCGAGGCGGGCGGCTCGTAGCCGACCTGGTACTTCGTCTTCTTCGCGAAGTCCTTCTTCGTGTCGTTCCACCACTTCGTGAACGCGTCCTGCTTCTTCTGCTGCAGCTCCTGCTGCTTGATCGCCGCCTTGACCTGGTCGAACGGGATCGTGGTCGCCTTCTTGGGCGGATTCACGGGCCCGACGGCCTGAATCACGTGCCAGCCGAACTGGGTGTGCACCGGCTTCGAGATCTCGTTCGTCTTGAGCGAGAACGCGACCTTCTCGAAAGGCGCGACCGTCTTCAACGGGCAGCTGGCCGTCTTCTGCTTGCACACGGTCAAGCGGCCGCCGGTGGTCTTGCTCGGATCGATCGAGTATTTGAGTGCGAGCTTGGAGAAGTCGCCGCCGGCCTTCAGCTTGTTGTAGACCGTCAGCGCGAGCGCGTGGCTCTTGACGAGGATGTGGCGGACGTCGCGGCTCTCGGGCTGGGCCGGCTGCTGGTACTGGGACTTGTGATCGTCGTAGAACTTCTTGGCGTCGCTGTCGGAGACCTTGACGTCGTTCGTCACCTTCGCCGAGATCTTCTCCCGAATCAGCTGCGCGCGAATTCCGTCCTTGACGTCCTTGTCGGTCAGCCCCTGGGCCTTCAGCTGTTGCTTGTAGAGCTTGTCGATCTGCGCCTTCGTCTTCGGCTTGGCCCCCGGCGTCGTCGCGGAGCCGAAGTACTGCTGTTTGATCTGATCCAGCCGGTCACTGACGTCCTTGTCGCTGACCTTGACGCCGAGATCCTTGGCCTTCTGCGTGTACTCGGAGCGCTCGACGAGGTACTGGATGATCTGCGAGCGCACGGCGCCATAAGTCGCGGTGCCCGGCTTCGGGAACGGTTTGTGCTGAGCCGTGTAGCTGCGCTTCGCCTGGTCGAGCGTCTGGTTGAAGTCAGCCTTCGTGATCGTGTCGCCGCCGACGACCGCGACCGCGTCGCTCGGCACGGATTTCGGCGCGCCACTGCCACCGCCGCACGCCGCTGCAAATGCCGCCACGAGGGCGAGGATGGGAACTAGGCGAAGATGCTTCATAACGTACGAAGAGCCAAGCAGAGCCCAACCCTCAGGCTGCTTGGCGGGTTTCGAGCATAGCATCGACAAGTCGGATTGCTCCGTCGAATTCTTCGTCTCTTAACGAAACTTCCCTGCGCGCCGTCGTGTAGACCGCTGTCTCCACTCGACCGCGCAGGGCTCGGAGCTCGCCGGAGCCCAGCTCGACCGGCCCCACAGTGGCCCGGCCGCCTCGGAAGACGAGGTAGTCCGCGCCGAGCCGTGCGAGCTTGAGCTTCGCCTCCTGGATCGCGAACAGGTTCTCGACCGGCTCGGGCAGCGGGCCGTAGCGATCCTCGGTCGCCGCTTGCAGCTCGCGCAGGTCGTCCTCCGACTCCGTCAGCGCGAGCCGCCGGTGGAGGTCGATCTTCAGCGCCTCCGAGCCGATATAGCTCGCCGGCACGTAGGCGTCGACTCGGGCGTCCACGCGCACCGGGCGCGCAACCGGGCGCCGCTGGCCCGAAAGCTCGGCGACGGCCTCTCCCAGCAGCTCGACGTAGAGCTCGAAGCCGAGGGCGGCGACGTGACCCGACTGCTCGGCGCCGAGCAGGTCTCCGGCGCCGCGGATCTCGAGATCCCGCATCGCGATCGCGAAGCCCGCGCCGAGCTCTGTGTGGTCGGCGAGCGTCGCGAGCCGCGCCCGCGCCTCCGGCGTCAGCTCCTGCGAGTCCGGGTAGAACAGGTAGGCGTGAGCGGTCAGGTCGGAGCGGCCGACCCGGCCGCGGATCTGGTAGAGCTGGGCGAGGCCGAGCGCGTCGGCTCGCTCGACGACGAGCGTGTTCGCCTGCGGGATGTCGAGGCCGGACTCGATGATCGTCGTCGAGACGAGCACGTCGCCGTCGCCGGTGAGGAAGGAAAGCATGTGCTCCTCCAGCTCCTTCTCCCGCATCTGGCCGTGGGCGACGACGAAGCGCAGCTCCGGGCAGAGCTGGCGCAGCCGCTCAGCCGCCTCGTCGATCGTCTCGACCCGGTTGTGCAGGTAGAAGGCCTGGCCCTCGCGGGCATGCTCGCGGCGTAGCGCCGTCTGGATGAGCTCCTCGTCGTACTCGCCGACGAAGGTGCGGATCGGGCGTCGGCCCTGCGGCGGGGTCTCGATCACGGAGATGTCGCGCAGGCCCGAGAGCGACATGTGCAGCGTGCGCGGGATCGGTGTCGCGGTCAGGCTGAGGACGTCGACCTCGAGCCGGAGCTGGCGAAGGAGCTCCTTCTGGGCAACGCCGAAGCGCTGCTCCTCGTCGACGACGATCAGGCCGAGCTGCTTCGGGATCACGTCGCGCGAGAGCACCCGGTGGGTGCCGATCAGGACGTCCACCTTGCCCTCGGCGTAGTCGGCGAGCACACGCTTCACGTCGGCCGGTGACCGGAAGCGGGAGATCATCTCGACGCGGACCGGGAAGTCGCGGTAGCGCTCGCGGAACGTGTTCCAGTGCTGCTGTGCGAGCACGGTCGTCGGCACGAGCATCAGCGTCTGCTTGCCGTTGACGGCGACCGCGAAGGCGGCCCGAACGGCCACCTCGGTCTTGCCGAAGCCGACGTCGCCGCAGATGAGCCGGTCCATCGGGCGCGGCGCCTCGAGGTCCTCCTTGACCGCCTCGATCGCGCGCTGCTGGTCCTCGGTCTCGCGGTAAGGGAACTCGGTCTCGAGCCGCTCGAGCCACTCGTTTCGCAGGTCGAAGGTCTGGCCCTCGGCCTGCTGGCGGCGCGCGTAGAGGGCGAGCAGCTCGCCCGCCAACTCGCGCAGGCTGGCGCGAGCCCGGCTCTTCAGGTTCTGCCAGGCCTTGCCCCCGAGCTTGGACAGCGCTGGGGAGCGGGAATCCGCGCCGACGTAGCGCGAGACCTTGCCGATCTGCTCGTGCGGGACATAGAGGCGGTCCTCGCCGCGGAAGGCAAGTAGCAGGTAGTCGCGCGTGACCCCGGCGACCTCCTTCGTCTCGAAGGCCTGCAAGCGGCCGACGCCGTGGTCCTCGTGGACGACGTAGTCGCCGGTGCGAAGGTCGGCAAAGCTCTGCAGCGCGCGTCCGAGCCGTGCGTCCGCTCGGCGCGGACGCTTCCGAAAGACTTGCGTGTCGGCGAGCAGCACGAGCCCGAGCTCGCGCCAGACGAAGCCCCGGCGCGCAGGCGCGACTGCGAAGAGGAGCTCGGCCTCGCCGGGCAGCGGCTCCCCCGGCTCGAGCAGCCGCGCCTCGGCGCGGCGGAGCAGGTTCTGGGTCCGCAGGGCCTCGCCTCGGTGCGGGAAGGCGACGACGACCCGCTGCCCCGCCCGCACAAGCGCGCCGAGCTCGTTCTCGGCCTCGGAGAGCCCGCGCGCGGCGAGCGCCGGCCGCTGCGCCTCGAAGGAGAACGGCTGGTTCGCGGGAAGCGGATCGAGCTCCGTCGAGCCGGCGAGACTCGGCTCGGCGTTCAGCTCCTCGAACGCGACGGCACGCACCTCGTCGGGTTCCCAGACGAGATCCGGCGCACCGGCGAACGGCGGGACCAGGTCCATGGGCGCGGCCGGCGAGGACTCGTCGTCATCGGGCAGGGTCGGCTCGCTCAGGTCGGGACGCCGCTCGGCCGCCGGGTAGACGACCGCGGTCTCGACGGGATGCAGGGCCCGCTGAGTGAAAGGCGAGAAAGCGCGAATCGACTCGATCTCGTCGCCGAAGAACTCGATCCGCAGCGGCTCCCGGCCTGTGGTCGGAAAGACGTCGACCAGCCCGCCGCGCACTGCGAATTGGCCGCGCTCCTCGACCCGCTCGACGCGTTCGTAGCCCGCGAGCGCAAAGCCCTCGGCCAGCAGGTCGATGCCGGGCTCCTGCCCCTGCGCGACCTCGATCGGCTCGGGTCGCTCGCTCGGCGGCGGCATGCCCTCGGCAAGCGCCGTCGCCGACGCGCAGACGAGCCCGCCGCGCGCGAGCACGTCGAGCGCACGAGCCCGTTCACCGACGAGGTGCGGCGGCGGCTCGAGGCCCGATGCCCAGTGCACTCCACGGCTCGGCAGCAGCGCCACGTGCGCCTCGCCCAGGAACCACGCCGCCGCCTCCGCCGCGTCACGCGCATCGGCGTCTTCCGGCAGCGCACAGA
>Ga0209153_1000862_pt1 | contig 11919 bp, 7 predicted proteins | sample GraSoiAngelo_120_FD_185877 | JGI IMG/M metagenome (GOLD analysis project Ga0209153, IMG submission 185877) | Grasslands soil microbial communities from the Angelo Coastal Reserve, California, USA - 14_0919_09_20cm (SPAdes) (version 2) | ecosystem: Environmental > Terrestrial > Soil > Grasslands ...
GATCGAGGAGTTCTACCAGATCGATCCGAAGGACTCCTGGATGATCGCCGCGGCCGAGAAGAACATCCCGATGTTCGTTCCGGGATGGGAAGACTCCACGCTCGGCAACATGTACTCCGGCCACTGCATCTCGGGCGATGTGAAGAACGTCCACACCGTCCGCACCGGCATCGAGTACATGATCGAGCTCGCCGACTACTACACGAAAACTTCGGAGTGCTGCTCGATCGGGTTCTTCCAGATCGGCGGCGGCATCGCCGGCGATTTCCCGATCTGCGTCGTGCCGATGCTCCACCAGGATCTGCAGCGCACGAGCGTCCCGCTGTGGGGCTACTTCTGCCAGATCAGCGATTCGACGACGAGCTACGGTTCGTACTCGGGCGCGGTGCCGAACGAAAAAATCACGTGGGGCAAACTCGGCGTCGACACACCGAGCCACGTGATCGAATCCGACGCCTCAATCGTCGCCCCGCTCATCTTCAGCTACGTCCTCGGCCTCTAACTCACTGCACGACGATCGGCGTCACGCTCTTCATCGGCTCGCTGCTCTTCTTTTTCACGGTGACGCCGAGCTCCGACGCGCCGGCCGGCGCTGAGTCGAGCTGCATGACGAGCTTCGTCGCCGCGCCGCTCTTCACGGTGCCGAGGTTTTTCGCGCGCGGCGTGGCTTCCCACGACAGCTCGTCAGGCGACGCGTTGTAGACGAACACCGTGAACTTGCGCGGCTGCCCGCTCTTCACGCGCACCGCGGCGCTCGGGATGAACATCTCGCCGCCGATGTCGAACGGGTAGCCGGCGTTCGTCTGATCGTGCGACGCGCCTTTCACCATCACCCAGTTGCCGCCTTCCTCGATGAACAGCGGCTGCGTCACCGCGACTTCGTTGCCGCGCGGAACGACGAGCTCCGAACGCGCGAAGCCGCGCGCTTCCGTTTCGGGCAGACGCACGAGCGACTTCACCGCGTACGTTCCCGGCGGCAGGCTCAGCGTGCCGTAATACTTGATGCCGCTCGCGCGCAGCTTCTCGCCGACTTTCGTCAGATCGAGCGACAGCTTCTGATACAGCCGATCGCGGACGATGCCGCCGTCGTCGAATGCGTAGATGAAGAGCTCCGCCGCAAGCGTGTTGCCCTTCGCGTTCTTCGCCAGATCGGCGCCACTGATCTCGAGGATGACGGGCACCTGAGAATTCGCGCCGCTCGTCGGAAACGCAGCCGCCAGCGCCGACACGCCGATGCCGCTCTGCGGGATGTCGTTGAGGATGATCTCCGCGTTCGTCAGCGTGCGCTCCGCCGCGCTCTCGGTGCCGAGCTCGTAATAGCCGGCGCGATGTGAAACGCGCGAACCGCCCGGCACATCGACGAGCTTCACTTTCAACTCATGAAAGCGGCCGGGCTTCGCCGTCGGTGACTGGAAGCCGAGGACGTAGACGACTTCCTGCTGTTTGAGCATGCGGGAGAAGTCTTCTTTGATGCTGTTCGAATTGCGGAACACCTCGCCGCCTGTCGGCTTCGACACGAGGAACAGCGCTTCGTTCGAATTCACACGCGAGTTGCCGCCGGAATCGCTGCGCGCGCCGGTCTGCAGATCGGCGTTGACGCGCACGCCCTGAATGTCGCGGAACGTGCGCGCCATCTCGTCGATCATCGTCACGCTGCTCGACGAGCCAAACCGCGCATCGGAATCGACCGTGTACGCGGCGCCGCGCAGAATCGCTTCGTTCTCTTTCTTCGCTTCTTCGCTCGTTCCGCTCTCGCGTCCCTGCACGAGGCGCGGATCGAATCCTTCGGACAGGAGAATCACCTGCTTCCGTCCCGGCACGGCGCGCAGCATCCGCGCGAGATTGCCGAGCGTTGCGAGCTGCTTCTCGACACGGCCGCGATTGAACGCGTCGTTGCTGCGGCTGACGCCGCGGCTCACTTCCTCAACCCGCTCCGCGACCGCGCCGTCCACTTTGCCGCCGCCTTTCGTGTTCTGGTCTTTCGCTTCATACGTCGTCGTGCCGGCGATCTGCAGCGGATCGTTGCCACGGAAGGTTTGCGGATTCGCGATCACGCTCGTCAGCAGCTCACGATCCGTCGTGAACGCGGTCAGCAGTCGATAGCCTTTGTCCGCATCGACGGTTGCGATGCCGACGAGATCGCGCGGACCGACGCTCGTCTGCAGAAACGAACGCGCCGCATCCTGCGCGCGCACCATCGATGCCGGCGACGAGTACGTGAGATCGAAGAGCAGCATGAAGTTGCGGCGCGCCGCGGGATTCAGCGGCGAGATCGCTTTCACCGAGTCTTCCGATGCGAAGTCGATCTTGTCGAACGACGTGACGCTGACGGGCTTGCCGTCATCGAGCAGCTGAAAATTCGCCGCGGTCAGGCCGCGCACCGGATTTCCGTCGTGATCGACGACCGTCACCGGCACCTCGACGATTTGCACGTTCACCGTTTCTTTGACCTGGCCGAGGAGCGGCGCGGTGACGACGGCAATCAGCAGCAAACGGCTCAGCATCGTTTTCATGGTTTTCTCCACCCGTTGGAATCAGTTGACGATCAGCGCCACACTCGCTTTGCGCGCGTCGGCCGATCCTTTGCTCTTCACCGTCACGTCGAGCCGCGATGTTCCCGCGGCCAATCCGTTCGGCAACAACTCGAACACCAGCTTCGTCAGCTCGGCGTCTCGCGCTCGCACCTGCGACACGACGCGCGGCGTCACTGCCGCACCGCCGGCTGCCGTTTCGAACGCCAGCTCTTCGACCGCTGCGTTATAGACGAAAAGCGCGTATTTGCGCGCCTCGCCGTTCTTCACGCGGCCAGCCGCACTCGGCATGAACGGCTCGCCATTCAGCATGAACGGATATGCCGCTCCGGTGCGATCGTGCGACGCGCCGCGAACGAGCAGCCAGTCCGCCGGCGTATCGAAAAACAGCGGCGGCAAAACCGCGACTTCATTCGCATCCGGCACCACGACGTCGACGCGCGCGTAGCCTTTGCGATCGCTGTCGACGACGCGCACGAGACTCTTCACCGCGTAGTGTCCGGCCGGCAGACTCAGCGTCGCGTAATACTTCACGCCGCTCCCGCGAATCTGCGCGCCGATCTTCGCAACGTCCAGCGTCAGTCGCTGATACATCCGATCGCGCACGAGTCCATCGTCGTCGAACGCGTAGATGAAAACGTCCGCGAGCGCGTTGTTCGAGCTCGCGCCGCGCAACAACGATGCGCCGTCAATCTCGAGAATCACCGGCACCTGCGCGTTCATCTCCGAAGTCGGAAACGCAGCCGCCAGCGCATCGACGTGGACGTCACTTTGCGGAATGTCGTTCAGCACGATCTCCGCATTCGTCAGCGAACGTTCGATCGCAGTCGGCGCGCCGAGCTCGTAGTAACCGGCGCGATGAAAAACGCGCGCACCGGCGATCGGCTGCGCGAGCCGCACCTTCAGTTCGTGAAACGTTCCGGCCTTTGCCGCCGCCGCGCGGAACGCGAGCACGTACACGACTTCCTGCGCGCGCAGCATTCGCTTCAGGTCGTCGCCGAGGTCGTTGGAGTTCTGGAAGACGGCGCCGCCGGTGGGATTGGCGATGAGGTGCAGCGCTTCGTTCGAGTTCAGCTTCGCGCCGTGCGCGAGGTCGTTGTTGACGCGCACGCCTTTCGTATCGATGGCATGCAGCACGACGTCGGCCGCGCGAAATTCATGCGCCATTCGTCGAATCGCCGATTGCGAATCCGACGTGCCGTAGCGCGCGTCCGGATCGGTGCGCCACAACTCGCCGTTGAGGATCTGATCGAGCTCTTCCTGCTGTTCTGAGCTCGAACCGGCGTCGCGTCCGCGCACGAGGCGCGGCTCGAAACCGTCGGAAAACATGATGATCTGCTTGCGGCCGGGCACCGCGCGCAGCGTTTTCGCGAGCTCGCCGAGCGCGTCGAACTGGCGAATGATCTTCGTGCGCATGAACTGATCGTCGAGGCGCTCCTGCTGCTTCATCACTTCCTGAAACATGATCGCGCCTTCGTCGACGCGGCCCTGCGGCATCTCGCCGGAACGCGACATCGCGGCCACATCGACGATCGCGCTGCCCGCGATCTGCAGCGGATCGGTGCCGCGGAACGAGCGCGGATCCGCAATCGCGGCGTTGAGCAGATTGCGATCGGTTGTGAACGCCGTCAGCAATCGAAATCCGCGATCGGCATCGACGGTCGCGATCGCGATGAGGTCGCGCCGTCCCGCGCCACGCGCGAGGAAATCACGCGCCGCGAGCTGCGCTTTCGCGGTCGACGTCGGCGACGTAAACGACAGATCGAACAGCAGCAGAAAATTGCGGCGGGCGACAGGATTGAGTCGCGACACAGATTTCACCGATTCGTACGACGCGAAATCAATCGCATCGAACGAGGCAAGCGTCTGTTTCTTTCCGCTGTCGAAGAGCTCGAACGAATCGGCGGTCAGGCCGCGCACCGGCTGTCCATCGCGATCGACAACCGTGACCGGCACCTCGACGAGATGAACGTTGACGCTCTCCTGCAATTGCGCGCGCGCCACGGCTGCAAAAAGCAGCGCGGCACACGCAAGACGAGTGAGCGTTCGCATGGGCGATCTCCTAATGTGAACATCTTAGGAGACGCGCGCCCGGCCGCGCGATTCCGTCACTGTTTCGTGATGGAGCCGGCGTCGCTGCGCAGCATCCCATGCCTCAATATTCGCGAAATCTCCGAAACCACCGCCTCGGTATCTTTCCCGAAGTGCTCTTTGACGCCGAAGATGATCTCGATGGAGAAGTAGTTGTAGAAGATGCGCGTCGCGAGCATGACGGCGGCGACGGGCGACAGGCCTTCCTGCAGTTTCGATTTCAGCTCGTCTTCCATGCCGTGAACCTGCAGGAACTTCTCGAACCGATTCGACATGTCCGCGTAGAACTTGCGAATGTGCGAGCCGTCGAACTCCACGACGTCGACGTAAATCAGCGCAACGTAATCGCGATATTCAGCGACGGTCGCGCGCGCGGCGTGGCCTAGCTCTTCGAGGTTCTCAGGGAAAGACTGACTGGCGAGCGCGCGATTGAACGGAAAATCGGGCGTCGACATCGTCCGGAAATACTGGTCGAGCAACTCGCGGAAGATCGATTCTTTGTCGGGAAAGTGATGGTAGACGTTGCCTTTCGAAACGCCGGCCGCTTCCGCGACGTCGCGCACGCTCGTTGCGCCGTAGCCATGATGAGAAAAGAGTTTCAGCGCGGCTTCCAGTATTTGCGCGCGGCTCCGTTCGGAGCGTTCTTCCTGATTCATCGGCTTCAGTGTATCGCTTCGCGCAGCTTCGATTTTTCGACCTTGCCATAAGGAGTGCGCGGCAATGCGTCGACAAATATGTAACGGCGCGGCAGTTTGTACTTCGCAATGCGCGTGGCGAGATAGGTCTCGAGCTCGTGCTGCTCTGCGACACCGACGATGAATGCGACGGCGACTTCGCCCCAGGTTTCGTCTGCCACCGGCACGATCGCCGCGTCCGCAACGAGCGGATGCGTGACGAGCTCCGCTTCGATCTCGGCCGGATAAACGTTCACGCCGCCGCTGATGAACATCTCTTTACGGCGGCCGGCGATGTAGAAAAATCCGTCGTCGTCGCGACGCGCGAGATCGCCGGTGCGAAACCAGCCGTCCTCGCCATACGCCGCGCGCGTCGCTTCTTCATTGTTCCAATAGCTTTTGCTCACGTGCGGTCCGCGAATCAGCATCTCGCCGACTTCGCCGTCGCTTTCGTCGAGCCGCACTTCGGTGAACATCATCGGCGTGCCGATCGAGCCAGGCTTTCGCGCCGCGTCTTCCACGGTCATCGTGAAGCAATTCACGCCGACTTCTGTCATCCCGTAACCCTGCTTCATCGGCACGCCGCGCGCGAGATACGCCTGCTGAATGTATGTGGGCAGCGGCGCGCCACCGCTGATGAACCAGCGGACGTGATCGAGATTTGCGGTCGCGAAACCAGGCGCGTCCATCAGCAGTTTCCAGATGGTGGGGACGCCGAGGACGACGGTGCAGCGTTCGCGCTGGATGAGTTGCCAGACGACGTTCGCGTCGAAGTTTTTGTGTAAGACGATCGTGCCGCCGATGCTGAAGATCGGGATGAGAAACGCTGCGACGCCGCCCGCGTGATACAGCGGCGTGAAAATCGGACTGACGTCGTCCTCGCGCAGGCCCCAGTTGATCGCGGTGTTGTAGCCGTTCCACCAGAGCTGGCGTTTCGGCAGCATCACGCCTTTCGGTTTGCCCGTCGTGCCGGACGTGTAGAGGAGGCAGTAGATCGATTCGGGATCGCTGCGGAGAACTTCGCATGTGCCTTCGGCTACGCGAAGCGGCAGCACGCGCGTCGGCAAATCGATGTTCGCGAACTCCTCGCCCGCGAACAGCACGTTCATCGCGCAGTCTTCGACGATGCCGCGCAGTTCGTGCGCCGTCGCGCGCGTCGACAGCGGCACGACGATCGCTCCGCATTTCGCAGCGGCGAAAAAGAACGCGAGGAACTCGACGCAGTTGTACGCGAGGATTCCGTATCGATCGCCGGCGTGAACGCCCGCGGAACGGATCGCGTTCGCCGCCGCCTGCGCGCGAAGATCGAGCTCGCGATAACTCAGCCGCACGCCGCTCTCGACGTCGACGAGCACGACTTTGTCCGGCGTGATGCGCGCCCGTTCGGCTAGCAGGTCCCCGTCAAACATGCGATGAAGCGCTCCGGCTGCTGGCGATGCGGAATGTGCGCGGCTCCGTCGATGACATGCAGCTCCGCTCCCTCGATTTTTTTCTGCAGCGCTTCCGCGTATTCGAGCGGCAGCACACCATCGTCTTTGCCCCAGATCAACTGCACCGGCACGTGCAGTTCGCCGAAGCGGCCATCGAGCAGATGCGCGGCGATGTTCGTCTGCATGACGCGCAGCATCGGCGAGCCGTTCGCGCGCGCGAGGAATGCGTCGATGACGAAGTCCGGCGTCGCGTCGGCGGGACCGTTGACGGCGCGCAGCATCACCGCTGCATCTTCGCGCGTGTTCGCGATGAGCGGCACGGTGATCGGCCACGACATCCCGCTCGTGTCTTCGAGCGCGAGCCGCTTCACGCGCGCCGGATTTTTCAGCGCGTACAACATGCTCATCCAGCCGCCCATCGAATTGCCGACGAGCGTGACTTCGCCGTCCGTTTCGCGATCGATGATCGCGGTGAGATCGGCGACGACGCGATTGAAATCGATCGGTCCGTCGGACGGCGAGCTTTCGCCGTGACCTGCGAGATCGGGAATGATGATGCGACGCGTTCCGGCAAGCGCAGGCGCAACCGCGGCCCACGTTCCGGCCTGATCGTTCACGCCGTGAATGAGCACGAGCGTTTCGTCGCCGGCGCCGCCGCTGAACCACACGCGACCTTCGTCTTCGTGACGCGTGAAGCCCGCGGTCACAAGCGCGCCGCGCATCGCCGCGATGAACGTCGCGATCGGATCGATTGCAATCGTGTCAGCCAAACAAACGCTCCTCGTTTTCGGGCATACGGAACGCGACGGCCGCCTGGTTGTATCCGACGCCGGAACCGATCAGCACGACCAGCTCGCCGCCGCGAATCTTCTTCTGCTGCAGCGCGTCGTGAAACGCCATCGGAATGCACGCCGAGCCGGTGTAGCCCCACCGTTCCATGACGGTGTGCGTTTTCGCCATCGGGAGCCCGAGGTCTTTCATGACCAGCTCGATGGTGGGTTTGCGGACCTGGGTGAAGATCATGAAATCGATTTCGTCGACGCCGAAGTCGCCGTTCGTCGCGACTTTGCGCACGAGTCGCGGCCAGCCGTCGTTGTTGATCTCGGGCGGATAACGCTCGAACATCTTCACGCGCGTGCGGCCGTTCGCGAACGACTCCGCGTCGATCGGTTCCGCGGTTCCGCCGGCCGGGATCAGCCAGTTGCGGTGATAGCTGCCGTCCGCGGCAAATGCGGCCGAAACGAATCCCGGTTTGTCGCTGCGCTCGAGCACCGCTGCGCCTGCGCCGTCGCCGTAGAAAAACACCATCGGATCGTCGTCGGCGGCGAGCTTGCGCATCATGTAGACGCCGGCGACGAGGACGGTTTTCAGCGACGGATTCGTCGCCATCAAACCCGCCGCATTCGCGAGCGCAGTTGGAAACGACGCGCATGCGCACGCGACGTCGAACGTGCCCGCGTTTTTTGCGCCGAGCTTCGACTGCAGTACGACCGATGTTGCCGGCGTGATGTAGTCGGGCGAGTCGGTGCCGAGCACGATGAGATCGACCTCTTCCGGCTTGCGTCCCGCGCGCTCGAGCGCCTGCATCGCCGCGCACTTCGCGAGATCGGACGCAGCCCAATCGGCGGGCGCATACCAGCGGCTGCGAATGCCGCTTGCCGCTTCCATCTTGTCCACGAACTGCGGCACGGACGCCTCGAAGCGCGCACGCAAGTCGTCGTTCGTGACTTCACGCTCCGGCAGATACGACCCGGTCGCGACGATCGAAGCGTAGTCATGTCCCAAGGACGAGTCCCCCGTCGACGGACAGCACGGTTCCATGCACGAATTTCGCGGCGTCCGACGCGAGCCAGACGTAGGCGTTCGCGATGTCATCCGGTTCGCCGAGCGCGCCGAGCGGCGCCTTCGCGGCCATCGTGTCGAGCACTTTCTCCGGCATCGCTTTCACCATGTCCGTGGCGACGAATCCCGGCGCGACCGCGTTTACGCGAATGCCGAACTTCCCGAGCTCGCGCGCCCACGTCTGCGTGAAGCTGATCACTCCCGCTTTCGTCGCCGCGTAATTCGTCTGCCCGAAATTTCCGTACAGGCCGACGATCGACGACGCGTTGAGCACGACGCCGCTCCGCTGTTTGATCATCTGCGGCACGACCGCACGCGTGCAGACGAAGACGCCTTTCAGATTGACGTTGACGACCGCGTCGAACGTCGCGTCGTCCATCGTCGAAACGATCTCGCCGTCTTTCACCTTGACGAGCTGCGCGTCGCGCACGATGCCGGCGTTGTTCACGAGCACATCGATGCGTCCGTGCTTTGCGATCACTCGTGACGTCCCACACGACGACCTTCGCGCCTTCATCGGCGAATCGTTCTGCGGTGGCGCGGCCGATTCCTGCCGCGCCACCGGTGACGATGACGACTTTGTCGCGCAGCCCGCTGGCGATCACTAGAACACCCAGCGCAAACCGAGCTGGAACTCGCGCGCCGGCAACGTCGCCCGCGCCTGACCGTACGTCGGGTTGGGAACGGTCGCAGCCGCCGGATTCGCGATCGTCGGTCCGCTGAGGAACTGCGCGCCGTTGATCGACTGCACGTCGTAGTTCACGACGTTGGTCAGGTTGAACACTTCGCCGATTGCTTCAACCTGGCCCCATCCGATCGCGAAGCCTTTCGTCACGCGCAGCGACAGCTGGCGGAACGGAGGTCCGTTCATCGTGTTGCGGCCGACGCCGGCCGGACGATCGGAGTTCTTGCCGTCGCCGTTGTAGTCGTAGCCGAGACGATGTGTCCAGGGCTGACCGGAACCGTATTCGTAGATCGGCGCGACGACGAAACCGAACGGCGCGTGAAGAACCGAGCTGACGACGAGGCGATGGTGCTCGTCGCCGCGGCCGCGGCCGTACTCGGCGCCGATGTTCGCGGGATCATTCGGATAGCCGGTCGGGAAATCGGGGCTGAAGTCGTCGCTGATGTTGTCCTTGTCGGCGATCGTCAGCGACGCGGTGATCAGATCGTTCGTGCGAACCAAGCCGTTGAGGCTGACGACGAACGCGCGATAACGCGAGCGGCCGTCGTTCGTGTACATGTTGATCTGGTCGTATGCGGTGTTCGGACGGACATGCGTCGCGTTGCCGCTCCAGTTCACATCGCGAATGACGATCTCTTTCTCGCCCTTCACGTAGATCGCTTCGGTATCGAGATAGAGCCGCGATTCGCCGAGCTTCATCGTGTAGCCGAGCGATGCCTGCGTCGATTCCGGCGACACGAGATTCGGTGCGAGGAGCGCGATTGCGGGTTTCGACGGGATGCCGGTCGTGCGCGGATTGTTCGGATCGAGCGCGAGCGACGGAATGCCGAACAGCGCACCGTTCACGCGCGTGTAGGTGACGCGACCGGTCTCGCCGTTCTGCTGCAGTTCGGTGAGCGCCGGCACGAGCAGGAAGCGGCCGGTGAAGCGGCCCGCGCCGCCGCGAAGCACGTTCGTCGCGTCGCCGCGGAAGTCGTAGTTGAACGAGAAGCGCGGCTGATAGTTGTTCGTGTCGCGTTTGCGCGGCTCCGGGATGAGCGCGTGACGGAAGCCGGCGTTGTTGCCGTTCGTGTCGAGGGCGTAACGGAGGCCGGCGTTGATGAGCAGCTTCGTCGTCGGACGCCACGCGTCTTCGATGAATGCGCCGTAGAGATTCGTGCTCGTGTCGACGTCCGCGGAGCCGACGCCGTATGCGTACGCGAGCGGCAGCGCTTTCGTGTCGGTCACGTAAATGAACAGCCCTTCCTGATACGTGTCGATGCGCAGCTGCTCTTTGACGTGCTGCAGCGAAACGCCGGCTTTGACATCGTGCGAGCCGCGCGCGGCCGCGAAGTGATGATGGAGCGTGTCGCGCAGCTCCCACGTCGAGCCGTCGCCGAGGAGGTCGCCGAGGATGTTGGAGCCGGTTTGGAGCGTGTTGCCGCTCGAGTACCACTCGGCGACACCGTTCGAGTTCGTCGGCTCGAAGAAACGGCGCGTGCCGTACTGCGCGCGCGCTTCGTTCGAGGTGTTGCTGGAGATGAACGTGTTGTGCTCGAAGGTCGTGTTCCAGTTCTTGCGCTCGAGCGTCTGGCCGTACGACTGATCGGCGACGCCGCCGACGCGGAAGTTGTCTTCCGAGTACTTCTCGTAAACGGCTTTCACGCCCGCCGTCATCGCAGCGCTCAGGTTCGTGTCGAGGCTGCCGAAGAGCAGCGTCTGATCGAACGGATGAGAGATGTCGGCCGCGCGCGATGCGTACGCGCCACCCGGACGGAAGAGCACGATGTTCTTTTCGTTGATCTGTTCGACGGAGCCGAAGTAGAAGAGCTTGTCGCGCAGCGCCGGACCGCCGAGTGTGAACCCGAGCTGGCGGCGCGAGTAGTCGTTGTTCTTCTTCAGATCGAGCGCGCCCTGCGAACGGAGCGCGCTGTCGCGGAAGAAGCCGAAGACGCTGCCGGTGATGTCGTTCGTTCCCGACTTCGTGATGATGGAGAGCGCGCCGCCCGATGAGCCGCCGATCTCAGTGTCGAAGCGATTCGTGATTACGCGAAATTCGCGCACCGCGTCCTGACTGAAGCGCGCCCGTGCGAGGCCGTTCACCTGGTCGGTGAGATCGACGCCGTTGACGAAGATCGTCGCCTGCGATGCGTTGCCGCCGGATCCGACGACCGGTCCGCCGTTGATGAAGCGGAAGCCGCCGCGCTCGCGCTGCACGCCGGGCGCGATGAACGCGAGGCGCTGGAAGTCGCGATCGGCGACGGGAAGCGCCGCGATCTGCTCCGGCAGGATGTTCGTCGAGGAGTCGGTCTTCGTGATGTCGACGATCGGCGACTCCGCGCTGACGGTGATCGTCTCGCTCGCCGACGCCTGCATCGCGACGCTGACCTTCGCTTCCTGTCCGACGCGGAGCGTGATGCCCTGCTCGCGAACGGGCGCGAATCCTTCGAGCGTGAAGTGCACGCGATAGTTGCCGGGCGTCAGCGCGAGAAAGCGCGCGGTGCCGGTCGTGTCGGTAATCGCAGTCGTGGAGAACCCGGTCTCCGGCCGCGTGACGGTAACGGTCACGCCGGGAAGCGGCGCGCGACTCTGATCGAGCGCAATCGCCTCGATGGAACCTTTGTCGATCGCCGCAAATGCGTTGACGGAAGAAAGAAGGAGGATCGCGAGGAGCACCAGTTTGCGCA
>Ga0209153_1000864_pt1 | contig 11900 bp, 14 predicted proteins | sample GraSoiAngelo_120_FD_185877 | JGI IMG/M metagenome (GOLD analysis project Ga0209153, IMG submission 185877) | Grasslands soil microbial communities from the Angelo Coastal Reserve, California, USA - 14_0919_09_20cm (SPAdes) (version 2) | ecosystem: Environmental > Terrestrial > Soil > Grasslands ...
GCTCGGCCTGGTCGGCCGAGGACTTCGTCGGCATCGACGCCGAGTGGATCCACGTCGGCGCCTTGTTTCGGGGCGAGTTCCCGGCGCAGACGCTGGCCGCGCTCGCTGAGGCCGGCACGCGACTCTCCTTCGACGGCCAGGGGCTCGTCCGGCCGGCGCGCCTCGGCCCGCTCGTGCTCGAACCCGAGCCGGAGCTGTCGCTCCTCCGACATCTCTCGGTGCTGAAGTTGTCCGAGGAAGAGGCCGTTGCGCTCGTCGGCGACCTCGACGAGCGCTCGCTCTCGGGGCTCGGCGTTCCGGAGGTCGTCGTCACGCTCGGGTCGCGCGGGTGCTTGCTGGTCACAGAACACCGGCTCGTGGAGGTCCCAGCCGACCCGCTCGAGGTCGATCCGACCGGCGCGGGCGACGCCTTCGCCGCGGCCTACCTGGAGGAGCGAAGCCGTGGCGTCGAGCCACGGCGGGCCGCCGAGCGCGCGACGCAGCTCGTCCACGACCTGCTTGCGAGGTCGCGGTGAACGTCGCTGTGGAGACAGGCGAGGGCGTCTACACGATCGACGCCGAGACCGAGCAGGTCGTCGATTTCGTCGCCGGAGCTGAGCTGTCCGAGACGCCGCAGCCGCGGGTCGAGCTGCCGCTGCTCGTCGCATCCGCACGCGAAGGCTCGACCGTGGTCGCGGTCCTCGACCGCCGTCCCCCACTCGTCGTCTCGCACGACGCGGGCAGCAGCTGGCGCGAAGCCGGCGGCGGACTTCCCCCCGGCCGGGCGGTCGCGATCGCAGAGGACGACCCGGACCGGATCGTCTACGCGACGAAACACCGCGTCTACGTTTCGCAGGACGGCGGACGCTTCTGGCGAGCTCTCGAGCCGGAGCTGCCGGAGATCAAGCGCGTCGGCTGGATCGACTAGGAGGCCACGCCCGCCTACGGCAGCCGGAACTCGCCGCGGGCGACGATCACGGCCGAGCCGCCGACCTCGACGCGCTCGACCTTCTCCGCCGTTCCCTCGACGTGCGCGAACAGCTTCGAGGGGCGGCCGATCTCGGCGCCCTGCGAGATCTCGATCTCCTCGCCGAAGGAGATCTTGCCGTGGCGCGCCAGGTGCAGTGCCAGAGGCCCCGCCGCCGAACCGGTCGCGGGATCCTCGGCGATCCCACCGCCCGGCGCGAACATCCGTGTCTTCCACCGTGCACCGGAGCCGGCAAAGCAGTTGATTCCGAGATCGGGCGGCAGGTCGAGCCGCTCCAGGTCGGGCCGCAGTCGCGCCACCTCGTCTTCCGAACCAAGCGAAACGTAGACATGCCGCATCCCGTTGTCGTACAGCTCGACCGGCAGCTCCGACCGCTCGACGCCGATTGCCACGAGCAACCCGGCCTCCGCGTCGTACGGCTGGACGGACGGGATCGGCTGATCCATCCGCCCGAAGACGATTCGATTTTCCTCGCGCTCGAGCCGCACAGGGACGATCCCCCTGCCGGTCTCGAGCCGAAGCTCCGAGGTTTGCAGAGGCCCTGCAAGGACAAATGCCGTCCCGAGCGTCGGATGACCGCCGAACGGGATCTCGGCAAGCGGGGTGAAGATGCGGACCTTCGCGTGCCCACCGTCCTCGGCGGGCAGCACGAACGTCGACTCCGAGAAGTTCAGCTCGCGCGCGAGCGCCTGCATCGCCTCGCCGTCGAGCCCGCGGGCGTCGGTGAAGACCGCGAGCTGGTTGCCTTCGAGCGGCTTGTCTGTGAAGACGTCGCAGACGACGTAGCGGTAGTCGGCCATGCTGCGATCGTTGCAAACCTTTGCGGCCGGTGGGAAGATCGGTGCTCGGTTCGGCGTCTTGCCTGGTAGCGCCGATCTCTCGGCGTACGACCGAAGGAGGAGTTATGGACGAGAGGAGCGGAACAATCCGCCTCGTCGAGCCTGCTCACGACTCCGAGGTGCGCGGCCTCGTCGCGACGGTGTCGCGGACGGATGTCGAGCAGGCGATGCGCTCGGACGAGGGGCCGGTCGACCTCTTGCTCGACGTGGAGCGCGTGGCCCCGGAAGGTGACGGACGTGAGAAAAGGCGGATCGCGCTCGGCTGGGAGCCGCAGGACCTCGAGCGGCTGCTCGAGACGACGCACGGGGACGAGATCTCGCTCACGTTCGACGAAGGCGAGCTCGAGCGCCTGCTGGACGAAGACGTCGAAGCGCACGGGATGCGGGAGACGCTCGCAGTCCTCACCGTCGCGGCGGGAATGGCCGCTGCCGGCGCGGGCTCTGCCTTTGCGTCGCCTGTCACCGACGGCGCCTTGCCCGGTGGGACGGCGACACCCGCGGCCCAGGTCACGGCGTCGGAGGTAAGCACGGGCCTGACCGCCGCGACAGCCGCTCGCACGGCGGCCGCGTCCGAGATCAGCACGGGCATCACAGCCGCGACGCCGGCGGCTCCGTCCGAAGTCTCGACCGGGATCACGGCGAAGCCGACCGCCGCGCCTGTCTCGACGGACCAGCCCTCGTGGTCGCCCAGCGCGACAGACGGTCTGGCTGCCGCCGGAGCGATCCTCGCGCTTACCGCAGTGGGATTCGCCATGCGGTCGCACCGAGGCCCGCGGGTCGCGACCTAGCAAGAACGACGGAGCCCGGGCGCCGCTCGGGCTCCGTCTCGAATCGCAGCGCGAGCTACGCTTTTGGGCGATGGCGGCAAAGAAATCCGTGCAGCTGTCAGGCATCGTCGTCGCCGAGTCGGCAATCTCCTCGATCGATCCGGACGAGGGCGTGCTGATGTACCGCGGCTACGACATCGCCGACCTCGCCGAGCATTCGACGTACGAGGAAACCGCGCTGCTGCTGCTCGACGGCGAGCTGCCCTCCTCCGCGAGGCTCGCAGCCTTCGAAGGTGAGCTGGCCGAGCGCGAACTCCCTGCCGCGACCGCCGAGTTGATCGACCGCTCGGCGAGCGAGGCGGCGCCGATGGACATGCTCCGGACGGCCGTCTCAACGCTCTCGTTCGGCGATCCCGGGCGCGGCAAGACCGATCGGAAGGCAGGAATGCGCACCGCGGCCTCGAGCCGGTGACGCCGGACTCCTCGCTCTCCTACGCCGAGAGCTTCCTGACGATGCTGCACGGCGAACGGCCGACCGAGCGCGAGGCTCGCGCCTTCGACGTGGCGATGATCCTGCACGCCGAGCACGAGATGAACGCTTCGACGTTCACGGCCCGCATCGCCGCCGGCACCGGGGCCGACCTGACCTCCGCCGTCGTTGCCGCGATCGGTGCTCTCAGCGGCCCACTCCACGGCGGTGCGAACGAGGCCGCAATGGGCATGTTCGAGCGGTGGGGCTCGCCCGAGCGCACCCCGGGCGAGGTCCAGGGCATGCTCGAGCGCAAGGAGAAGCTCTACGGCTTCGGGCATCCGCTCTACCGCGCCTACGATCCCCGCGCGCTGATCTTGAAGCGGATCTCGGAGGACTTCTCGGAAGACGGCGGCGAGCCGAACTGGTACGCGATCACAGAAACCGCCGAGCGCACCGTCTTCGAGGAGAAAGGACTCTTCCCGAACGTCGACCTCTACTCGGCGTCCGTCTATCGCTACCTCGGTGTGCCGACCGACCTGTTCACGCCGCTGTTCGCGGCCAGCCGGGTCGCCGGTTGGTCGGCGCATGTGCTCGAGCAGCAGACCGACAACAGGATCATTCGGCCCTCGGCCGAGTACGTCGGGCCCGACCGGCGCGAGTTTCCGGCCCGCGAGCGCGCCTAGTGCCTTTCAGGTAGTGCTGGAGAGCAACTAGCTTGCGTCTCTTCCTGATCCGGCATGCAGACGCCGAGGCCGGCGAACCGGATGAGCTACGCCGCCTCAGCCCGGAGGGACGCGAGCAGGCGCGGGCGCTGGGCAAGCGGCTAGCCGACGAGGGAATCCGGCCGGACGCCGTCCTGACCAGCCCGCTCCTGCGTGCCCGGGAGACCGGCGAGGCGCTGGCTGGCGCGCTCGCCTGCATGAGCGAGCCGAGCGACGCGCTCGCGCCGGGCGCGACCGCCGAGAGGCTTCGATCGGCGGTCGCCGGCCGCGGCGAGACGGTGATCGTCGTCGGCCACCAGCCCGACTGCGGCGAGATCGCCGCCGAGCTCGGTGACGGGACTGAACCGCGGTTCCCGCCGGCCGGAATGGTCGAGTTACATCTGCCGGGCCCGAGCACCAGCTAGATTCGGCCACCGTGACCCCGGTCGTCAGCGTCCGCGGCCTGACGAAGTCGTACGGCGACTTCGAAGCGCTGAAGGGCATCGACTTCGAGCTCCGTGCAGGTGAGGTCTTCGGCCTGCTCGGGCCCAACGGCGCCGGCAAGACGACGACGATCGAGATCCTCGAGGGCTACCGCAGGCGCGACGCCGGCGAGGTGGAGGTGCTCGGCGCCGATCCGGCGGCCGCGGGTCTCGACTGGCGGGGGCGAATCGGCGTTGTGCTGCAGTCCTCGGCCATGTACGAGAACCTCACGGTCGCAGAGCATCTGGCCCAGTTCGCCGATTACTACGAGCACCCGCGGCCCGTCGACGAGGTGATCGGCCTGATCGGGCTCGAGGAGAAGCGCGACACGCGCGCGCGCCGGCTCTCGGGCGGGCAGCGGCGGCGGCTCGACCTCGGCTTGGCGCTGGTCGGCGACCCGGAGCTGATTTTCCTCGACGAGCCGACCACCGGCTTCGACCCCGGAGCGCGGCGGCGCGCCTGGGAGACGATCCGCTCGCTCAGCGGGCTCGGCAAGACGATCCTGCTGACGACCCACTACCTGGACGAGGTCGAGCAGCTCGCCGACCGCGTCGCCGTCCTGCGCGAGGGCCGCATCGTCGCATCGGGCACGGTGCAGGAGCTGATCGGTGGCGCGCCGGCGACCGAGATCCGCTACCGCCGGAACGGCGAGTTCGTCGTCGTCGAGACCGACGAGCCTACGCGCGTTCTCCACGAGCTGACGGAGGCGGCACTCCGGCGCGGCGAGGAGCTCGACGGGCTCGAGGTGCGCAGGCCGAGCCTCGAGGAGGTCTACCTCTCGCTCACGCAGGCGGAGCCGGAATCATGAGGCTCTTCGGCCACGAGCTTCGCAGCCAGCTCCGGCTCTACGGGCGCAGCCGCGAGCTCGCGTTCTTCACCTTCGCGCTGCCGCTGATCATGTTCTTCCTGCTCGGCTCGGTGTACGGAAACGACCGGATCAAGTCGGAGGGCAACGTCCGGGGCGCCGACTACCTCCTCGCCGGGATGCTCGGCTACGGCGCGATCGCAACGGGCTTCGCCGGGCTGTCGATCATGCTCGTGATCCGGCGCGAGTCCGGAATCCTCAAGCGGGTGCGAGCGACGCCCCTGCCCGCCTGGGCCTACGTTGTCGCGCTGCTCTGCACGACGCTGATCGCGTTCGCTCTCGAAGCCGTCTGCATGCTCGCGATCGGCCGCATCTTCTTCCATACGCACGTCCACAACCTCTTCTCGCTCGCGCTCGCGCTGCTGCTCGGCGCGGCTGCTTTCACAACGCTCGGACTGGCCCTGACGGTCTTCATCAAATCCTCGGAGGGCTCTTCGGCGGTCGTGAACGCGATCTACCTGCCGGTCTCGTTCCTGTCCGGGGCCTTCTTCTCGCCGCATTCGTTCCCTTCGGCATTGAAGGCGATCGCGAACGCGCTGCCGCTCGTGTACGTGATCCGGCTCGTCCGCGACATCGCGCTGCACAACCAGCAGATTTGGGACCGGCCCGGCGACGTGGCGGTGATCGCGGCCTGGGGACTGGCCGGAGCAATCGTCGCCGCCCGCCGTTTCCGCTGGGAGCCGCAAGAAGGTTAGGTTTCGCGCCCGCGGGCAATTACGGTTTTCGATGGATAAAGATCCGCAGCTCGCTTTCTATCATCGCCTCCCCGAGCCTCCAGGACTCGAGGTCCGGGTCAACTTCGGCATCTTCGCCGGCCGGCCGGCGACCGCCGCGGAGATCGAGGAGCTGGCGCAGGCCCTCCTGACCAAGGTCGGCGAGATCTCGATCGTGGCCGAGGAACGTCATGAAATCGGAGAGGGCTCCGAGGCATCGCTGCACCAGGTGCGAATCGACGTCGACCCGGAGTACCTCCCCGAGGACGAGCACGAAACAGACGTGCTGGCCGGGCGGATCGTCGAGGCAGCCGAGTCGTGGGCGCGCGACTGCGTGGCCGAGCGGCACGCCGAGATCGCCGAGCCCTAGCGTCGTGCGGCGGTTCGCGCGGCACTGCTGGGATTCGGGATTCTGATCAGGTGGCTGATCTGGCGCTGAGGTGGTGAGCTAGCGGCTCGAAGAAACCCGAGCGCTACCTCGAGACGATCAGTGCCTTCATGCGGGATTGTGAGCGACATCGCCGATGAGGATCGCGACGGTCTCGGAGCGGCCTGACTTGACAGAGCGGGCCTATGAACTGACCTATGACACCCTGCGTGAGTACAACCAACATGGCGACGTGCTCAACCGCTACTGGGGCCGGCTGACCGAGGAGCTGCCCGAGTTCCAGTTCCACCTGCTGGACGACCGCGAGGAGATTCTCGCCCGCGCGCGGGCGCTTCCTGTCCGCTGGGACGGAAGCATCGACGACTTGCCCGAAGGGATCGACGGTGCGATCGCCCGAGGCTTTGACGAGGGCGACGCGAATGTGCTTTGCGCGCTCCTGGTCCAAATCCCCAAAGATCTCCAGAGCCGCGGCCTTAGCCACGTCGCCGTTGAGGGGATGCTCGAGCTCGCCCGCAGACACGGCCTCACGGCCCTGATCGCACCGGTTCGACCGAGCTGGAAGGAGTACTACCCCCTAGTGCCGATCGAACGCTATGCCGGGTGGCGCCGCGCTGACGGCCTGCTGTTCGACCCGTGGATGCGCGTTCACGAGCGCCTCGGCGCGGCCGTCTTAAAGCCGGAGCCCCGCTCACTCCGAATCACCGGCACCGTCGCCGAGTGGGAGGAGTGGACGGGCATGACCTACCCCGAGAGTGGCGACTACTGGTTCCGTGGCGGTCTGGCCCCCGTGGCGATCGATCGCGACGGAAATCGCGGCAGCTATTGGGAGCCGAACGTCTGGATGCGCCACGGCACCGCTTGAATCGTCAGCGGTCGACGCGGTCACAGGGACGGCGGCAACCTGGCTCCTCAGGGGCTAATAGGTTCCGCGTGGCGACGAAACGTTTGTCGCTGTAACCGCGCATGCGGTCGCGACATAGGGAGAGTAGATGGAACGGTTCGAGCAGATCTACGAGGAACATCGGGAGGCCGTGCGTGCGTTCGTTCGACGAAGAGCGCCGGAGTCGGTCGTGGACGATGTTGTCTCGGAGACGTTCCTCGTCTGCTGGCGCAAGCTCGACCGGGTACCAGCTGAGCCGCGGCCCTGGTTGTACGCGGTGGCGCGTAAGACGCTGGCCAACCAGCGTCGGAGGCTCGCGCGCGAGCAAAGTCTAGGCGCTGCCGACCCAGCGTCGGCGGTCGCGGAAACGGAGCCGGTTGGAGACACCGCCCTCGCCGCGGGCTTCGCGGCGCTTTCGGAGCGCGATCGGGAAGTGCTGCGGCTGATTGCTTGGGAAGGACTGTCGCTCGCCGAGGCGGCGGTTGTCCTCGGCTGTTCGGCGCTCGCCTGCCGCGTTCGCTACCACCGCGCGAAGACGCGTCTGGCGCGACGGCTCGAAGCGATCGAGGCGTTTCGACCAGACCTGAAAGGAGCTACGAGATGAGCAACGATGTGATCGCGCGGCTCGCCGCCGCGAACCCGCTGCCGACGGCCGGACCGCCTCGGCATCCGGAGCCGCTCGCCGTGGGGACCCGGCAAATTGTCGTGGCCGTGGCGTTGATCGCCGCAGTCGCGGTGCCCGCAGCCGCGTTCGCCGGCAAGCTCGGAGATCTACTCGGATTGTCAAACGAGGGCACACCGGTCGCGACCAGCTCGCTCGACCTATCCAAGGACACCGGCCTGAACGAGGCGATGCAACAGCTCGCCTTCCCCTCGGCAATGCACCTGCTTGGCAACAGGAACGGCGTCAGCTTTTACGCGGCCCGCCGCGCTGACGGCGACTACTGCTTCGCAATCGAGTCGAAGGTCGCCAAGGGCGTTGGCTGTGACCTCAACGGGACCTTCCCTTCACCGGCACGACCGGTGATGGTCTTCCCGCCGCTGATCCAGTTCGCGGGCTTTGCCGCCGACGGAGTAGCGACCGTCACCGGAATCGATGCCTCCGGCAACACCGTCGTCTCGGCACCGGTAAGCCAAAATCTGTTCGCCTCGACGGTCCCCGGACCGTTCCCGTCGGTCGTTGCGATCGAGGCGCTAGACACAGATGGCAAGGTGCTCGCGACCGAGCACCGCCCCGGCCGCTGACAAGCGCTCCACCACACTCGCGAGAAGGCGCTGCTTAAGTGTTCCAAACCACCTCGATCGCTCGTTCAACGCCTGGGAGCGGCAGGGCGTTGGCCTCGACCTCGATCGCGTCGCGCGTTCCGCGCGAGAGACGTGCCCAGGGCTCGATCCGCACGGTGTGATGCGACCGTCTCCAGGTTCCGCGAATCTCGCCTTCGACGAGGACCGCGCCTGGCCACACGCGCGGCGTCCAAAGACGCTGCCGCTGGTCCTCGCGCGGAACGAGAAGCTCCCGCGCGGCTCCGTCGAGCAGAAAGTAGGTATCGCCGCTCGGCAGCAGGCGCGCGGGCGCGGCCACCGTCCCGCCGGCGCGAATTGTCGGCTCGTCTTCTGTGAGCAGCCATTCGTCGCCAAGTGGCGATCGAATCGGTAGCAGCGATGACTCGAGGGACGCGAATGCGCCAGTAGCCGACCGCCGGGAGATCCCTGCCCAGCGGGCGAACCCGTCAGCGGTGGCGGGTCCGAAAATGTGGATGTAGCGTCGAGCGAGCTCGCGACGCGCGTCGGCCGGGTCGATCTCCGCAGCGGCAACCGTCCAAACGGTTGGCGCACGCGCGCCATCCCAGCGGATGGCAACCGTGCCCGTCGTAGCGGCGTACCTGAGCGCGTTGCCAACGCCGAGCGCACGCCCAACCTCGCGGTCCGTCATTCGCGTGCCCTTGAGGTGGGCGTGCAGCCGTTCGGCCATGTACGCGGCCCGAAGCCGGCTCTTGGCGTTCTCTGGAAGCCTTCCGAGCGAGAAGAGCGCGAAGTCGCGCTTCGCGACGACATAAGTGTGGTAACGAGGACCCCACAGTTGGGCGAGCGACGGATCATCCAACGTCGAGAACTCGACGCCGTCGACCCGCGCGTGGAACGAGAGCAGCCCGGCTCTCGGCATGCTGTCCTGGAGACCTGCCCACGCCGCCCGCCGCAGCGACTGCGAGCCCATTGGCATTCGCTCGTCGAGCGCGCCGACTCGCCGTCGGAACGCCAGGATCTGTTGCCGCGTGACCCTGAGTCGCGATTCCACCGAACCGGCCATGGCTCAAGGCACCCTAATAAGTCTCGGCTTGGCCGCATGGGCCAGTCTTGCGGAATCTCACCCGAGGCGCGCTCGACGAAGTTCGGCGTTCGCGCGGCGTAGCTGATGGGCCGTCGGCTTGCTGCGGCCGAACCAAACGAACAGGCTCACCTCGCGTTTGCGGACAAGGGTTGAGCCTTGGTAGACGCTGATCCTGCGCGGCAGACCTTCGAATCCAGCGTGCACCTCGGCCTGGCCGACCCGCGGTGGCCAGGCGAAGGTGCGGACGGCTCTCACAGGATGTTCGATTGCTACCGTGATCTGGATTGCGATCCCTGCCCCGGGCATCGCTGCAAGCGTTCGGCGAGGTAGACATTCGACACAGTCGCGCCAGCGAATCGTTGAGGCCACGCTGGTGACTTGCGAGCAGCGCGACGCGCTCACCCCGGGGCAGGCGTGGACACTGTTCCGGCGCAAGTACCAACCAATCGCGGGAGCGAATCGGACCGGCACGAGGCTAGCTCCAAGCCGCGAGGCCGCCGAAGCCGCTCGCAATCGTTGCGTCGCCAGCGCGATGAGCACGCTGAAGGCCACGAGCAGGCCGATGAGGAATATGCGCTTGATGCCGAAGATACGTTCGAAACGACCTCGTCGGTCCACCGCGGCTAAGCGAAGAGGCCGCTCGCCCGGCCTCTTCGGCTTTGGCATTGGCCGATTCGGCCGAGCGATTACTCGATGGGGATCTCGAAGCGAGCGATTATGCCGGGGTCGCCGCCTCTCGCGAGTAGCTTGGGATCGGGATCGCGAGTCGCCACCCAGGCATATCCGTGTTCGGGATAGGCGACGACGTCCGGGAAGCTCCCGGCACTGATCGCGAGGATCTGAGCGGGTTCTTCGCTCGGGTTGCTGAACGTATGTAGGCCGGCACGTCCCTCGGGGCAGAAGACGAAGTCGCCCGGACATAACTCCTCTTCGCCGTGTTGGTTTCGGAAGACGGGACGACCGTTCAGGACGAAGAACATCTCTTCAGCTCCGAAGTGCATATGCATCCGCATCTCAGGCGCGCCGGGGGCCAGTTCGTACAGCGTTGCTCCCATCCTGGCCTCGTCCGGCCGCCAGAAGATTCGATGCCGAGTCCCGGCTTCTTCGTTCTCTCCGTCCCATGCGTCGGAGAAGAGGTTCTGACGATTCATGCGTGGTACCTCCGAGTCGTATTGGTGGGCGCGCAGGCGCCCGAGCCCCGCGTTACGGGCCTCGGAAGCGCTGCGCCGGAAACGCGCGGCTGCTCGCCGCGCCAGACCGCTACCTCGCCGCCGGATCCACGGCAGGATCATGCCTACTCGAGCAGACTCGCCCAAGCAGGTTTGAGATCAGCCGCCGCCGCGCACAACTAGCGCTGCATGCGCCTGCGGCTTCTCCCGCTTCTCGGCTTGGCCTTTGCGTTTCTCGGATTCGGGGCTTCTCCAGGCACGGGCGCCGGCTCGCCCTTCACGACCGCGCGGTTGCCGAACTCCAACGGGTTCTCCGAGCCGCGCGAGGCGATCTCGACCTCCGGCCAGTTCTGGATCGAGAGCAACGCGGCGGACAACTCGACCGCCGTGTGGGGGTCCAACAACGGGCTGAGCTGGACGCAGACGCCGACCGAGCCCGTCGGACAGACGGTTGCGAGCACGGACGTCGACATCGTCACGACGCCTTCCGGCCGGATCGTCGAGACCGAGCTCGACTTCGGCGGGATCAACTTCCGCACCGCTTATTCGGACGACGGCGGCAAGACCTGGACTGCGTCGCAGGGAACGACACTCGCCGACACCGACCGCCCATGGCTCGCTGCCGATCCGGGCAGCAACAAGGTCTACTTGCTCTTCCACAATCTCGTCTCCGGTACCGCGACGCACAACATGTTCGTCGAGACGTCGCTCGACGGTGGCGCGACGTTCGGGCCGCCGGTGCCAACGACGCTTCCCGGATCGCAGGCGTGGGCCGACCTGCAGTGCGCCGACTCCGGCGGGCCGTCGGACATCTTCGTGGCGCCGCCGGGGACTCCGCATGCGGGCCGCGTCTACGCAGCCTGGAACACGCGTAGCTCCGGCCCCCTCGACGGCGTCGACACCTCGGCGACCGGAGGGTGCGGCGCCTCGGCCACGGGCTCGTTCGAGATCAACGTCGTCGGCGCGACGCGGATCTGGCTTGCCTGGTCGGACACGCCCGCAGTAGACGGCTCCTGGCATACGAGCCTCGCGCTCGACGACAACCCGACCGGACAACTCGTCAGCTACCAGCTCGCTCCCGCCGCAGTGGACACCGCAGGCAACGTCTACGTCGCCTACGACGAGTCGCTCCAGCCCTATCCGAACTACGACGGCGCGCCGCTGAAGTACATCTGGGCCGGACCAGACCTCAGCAGCTGGAGTAAGCCGGTCACCGTCGCAGCGGGGGGCGGTCCCGGGCACGTGCTGCCGCACGTCGTCGCGGGCGACCCGGGCAACCTCGATCTTGCGTACTGGACCGGGCAGCAGGATGGTTCGGACATCCACT
>Ga0209153_1000865_pt1 | contig 11876 bp, 13 predicted proteins | sample GraSoiAngelo_120_FD_185877 | JGI IMG/M metagenome (GOLD analysis project Ga0209153, IMG submission 185877) | Grasslands soil microbial communities from the Angelo Coastal Reserve, California, USA - 14_0919_09_20cm (SPAdes) (version 2) | ecosystem: Environmental > Terrestrial > Soil > Grasslands ...
CGGGATGCAATGCAAGTTCGCGCTCGGCAAGTTGGAGTCCGAGGCGCGCGGCTTCTTTACTATCTTCGATCCGGCCGAGGGATCGATAACAATGGATGCGAAGGACAACAGATTGGTAATCATCAGGCCTGATCTGAGAGGCGCGTTCGAAAAGACGGGTGGCCAGTTCAATTTTTCCTTCCGCGAAACTTGCGCGCGCATAGAAGTAATGCGCCTCAAACAAATTAGGGTCCAACGCGATTGCCCTCTCGAATTCGACTTTCGCTTCGTCATAGCGTTGTGCCGCCGAGAGGGCTAGCCCGCGCGAGGCGTGAGCTTCAGGAAGCATCTCGTCCAGGCTTAGTGCCTTCTCGGTTGTCGCGAGAAGACGATCAAGAGACACATCCAGGCGATAATTCAGATAGAGAAACGAATCGCAATCGGCCATTCCCGCGTACGCGCGCGCGTAGTTCGGATCTAGTGTGACAGCTTTGGCAAACATCTGTCGCGCGATGCGGCTGTAATGTTTCGAGCGGCGATGCAGAAAATCCCGGCCGCGCAGGTAGTAGGTATAAGCTTCAATATTATCGGTCGGCGCCTGCGTGATCGATTTTTTCTCCTGGGGAAGAAGTTTGACTTTGAGCTGCTCTACGATCGCATGAGTGATTTCATCCTGAATTGCGAAGATGTCAGTCAAATCGCGATCAAATCGCTCAGCCCAAACGTGGTCGCCGTCGCTGGCGCTGATGAGTTCACCCGTCACGCGCACGCTGCCTTCGAGAATGTAATTCACCCCGAGATCGCTCGCGATCTGCTCCACCTTTACCGCTTTGCCTTTGTAAGTGAAAACAGTGTTGCGCGCGACGACGAAGAGCGCCGAAATCTTTGAGAGATCGGTAATGATGTCCTCGGTGATGCCATCGCTGAAGTATTCCTGCTCGGGATCACCGCTCATGTTCGTGAAGGGCAGGACCGCAATGGAGGGTTTCTCTTTCTTCGGTAAGGGCATCGCGTTCGACGATTCCGGTTCGTCGAGAACGACATCATAAACCCTCACTGCTTTCTCAATATTCTTTAGCTGTTGCTCACCGCGGTCTGCAAAGGTCACGCTAAGGCGATTCCCCACGTGATCGCACACCGATTGCGAAGCGGCAATGCCACCAGGCTGTGCCACACTTTCCAGGCGTGCCGCGACGTTTACGCCGTCGCCGTAGATGTCGTCTCCTTCCGCGATCACGTCGCCAAGGTTTACGCCGATGCGAAATTGAATCGCGCTCTCTGATGTTCGCGCGCGCATCGCCATTTGAATCTCGGTGGCACAGGAGACTGCATTCACAACACTAGGAAACTCGGCGAGCATGCCGTCGCCGGTGACCTTGACGATGCGGCCGCGATGCTCGGCGATCTTAGCATCGACTACTGCCTGCCGGATTTCTTTCAGCTGTGCGAGCGTCCCGGCTTCGTCATTGCCCATCAGCCGGCTGTAGCCGACGACATCGGCGGCAAGAATTGCAGTGAGACGGCGTTCCATCGTGGCGGCATTAAGGCGTTGAAGGAAGAATCGAGAATGTTAACCCGCGAGAGTAACCGCTTCAACGGTTCAACTTTTCATCGCATTAGCCTTTATCGATTCGTTCGAATAACTTCTGGTAACGAGGATGATTGCGTAGCGGGTCGAAATCGGAATCGTACTTCGCCCATTGGACCTTTTCGTGACCTAGCTTGGGCAGGCATTGTTCCAGCAGGTCCAGAGCCGCGTCAATATCTCCCAGCAATGAGTAGTTGCAGGCGGCGTTATACTGCGCGACGAGGTCATCCGGGTCGATCGCCAGGGCGCGGGCCGTCCATTCCCGGGCGCGATCTTTTTTCCCCAGCGCAAACAAGGCACATGAGCCAATCTGCGCCGGCCTCGAATCCTCGGGGTGAAGAGCAAGTTCACGTTCCGCCAGCTCGACGCCTTTTTGAGCTGCATTTTTCGCATCCTGCGAACGACCTAACGACTTGTAGATGGCAACAAGAAGACATGGCACCTGGTAATCGTCCGGCCGGATTTCCCCGGCGCGCTCAAAAAGCGCGGCGGCGCGATCGACGTTACCCTGTGCGAAGTTTGAGCGGGCGTAGAAATAGTGCGCTTCGTAGGAATCGGGATCAAGGACCAGCGCCTTCTCGAACTCAGTCTTGGCCTCTTCGTACCTTTCTCCGGCGGAGAGTGCCACTCCGCGCGAGGCGTGCGCTTCCGCGAGATTTGGGTCGAGCGAAAGGGCCTTTTCGGTGGTGGCCAAAACCTCGTCCATATCGACCTTCTCGTGATACGTCATGTAGAGGTAGGAATCGCAATCGGCCATTCCGGCATAAGCCCGGGCATACCTCGGGTCCAACTCGACTGCCTTGGCAAACATTCGCCGCGCCAATTGAAGATAACGTTTGGAACGCCGGTTCAGAAAATCTCTGCCTTTCAAATAATACGTGTAAGCTTCAATGTTATCCGTGGGAGCGCGGACGATGGATTTCCGTTCTTGAGGATGAAGCTTGACCTTTAGTTGCTCGACAATGGCGTGGGTGATTTCGTCCTGGATGGCAAAAATATCGGTGAGCTCACGGTCGAACCGATCTGCCCAAAGATGATTTCCGTTCGTACTGTCGATCAGTTGCCCAGTGACTCGCACGCGTGCTCCAGCTTTACGCACGCTTCCCTCCAAAATATAAGCTACCCCAAGCTCCCGACCTACCTCTTGCACATTTACCGGTCTATTCTTGTAGGTGAATGCGGTATGCCGCGCCACCACAGAAAGCCCGGAAACTTTCGACAGATCTGTGATGATGTCTTCGGTGATCCCGTCGCTGAAATACTCCTGTTCGGAATCGCCACTCATGTTATTAAAGGGCAACACGGCGATTGACGGACGTTCTTCCGCCGCTGGCGCACGGCCTTTGTTATTTCGCGCAGCGACCCGCTCAATGGAAACATTGTAGACCCGGATCGGCCTCTCGATGTTCTTAAACTTCTGCTCGCCCGTATCCTCGAAAACCAGATCAAGCCGGTTGCCAACCTGATCGCGCACAGAATGCGAGATCGCAATCCCACCGGGTTTCGCCACCCCTTCCAGGCGCGGCGACGTTGACGCCATCGCCGTAGATATCGGCTCCCTCAACAATGACGTCGCCGAGGTTAATCCCGACACGAAATTGGATGCGACGATCCTGGGGCAGATCGGCGTTTCTCTCCCGGATCCCGCGCTGCAGCTCCACCGCACAGGCCACCGCATTCACCACACTCGGAAATTCCGCGAGAATGCCATCACCTGTTAGTTTAACGATCCGTCCTTGGTGCTCAGCTATCTTCCCGTCGATGAAATCGGTTCGCACGTCTTTGAGTGCTGTGAGAGTGCCGGCCTCGTCCATGCTCATCAGCCGGCTATATCCAACCACGTCGGCGGCGAGGATAGCAGTGAGGCGACGTTCCATTTCGTCAACAAACAGTCATTCCGAGCGACAGTCGAGGAATCCCGTTATGCAATTTTTAAGCTGACGCGGCGGGATCCCTCGACTTCGCTCGGGATGACGGTGTTCGCCGTCACCACTCCACAATCGTGCTGGCCCAGGTCAATCCGCCACCGAATACCACCATCAACACATAATCGCCGGATTTTATCCGGCCGGAGCGGTTCGCTTCATCGAGCGCGATCGCCACCGCTGCCGCTGAGGTATTTCCATAGCGATCGACGTTAACGAAAACTTTTTCGCGTGGAATCCCAAGCCGTTCGCCAATTGCCTCGATGATGCGCAAGTTGGCCTGATGCGGAATGACGCAGGCGATATCGTCTACGGTGAGACCGGCTTGATCGATCGCCTTCCTGGCTGCGGCGAGCATCGCGGTCACGGCTTGTTTATAGACTTCCTTTCCTGACATGTGGATCGTTTGCAGATTTAGATGCGCGTTCTCGGCCGTGATCGGCGTCTTTGATCCCCCACCCGGCATGAACAAGATGTCGGTGTACTCACCGTCGCTTCCCATGTTGGTGCTAATGACGCCGTGCGCGCTACCGCGATGACCCAGCACCGCGGCGCCAGCCCCATCGCCGAAAAGCACACAAGTATTTCGATCGGTCCAGTTGGTAATCGAGGTCAGCTTATCGGCGCCAATCACCAGCGCTGTGTCGTAGGTCCCCGAAGTAATGAATTGCTGCGCGATCTCAACCCCGAACAAAAATCCAGCGCAGGCGGCCGAAACATCGAGGCAGGCGGCATTTTTGGCGCCGATTTTTTTCTGAACGAAACAGGCCGTCGCAGGAAAAATCATATCGGGCGTGGCAGTGGCGACGAGAAGCAGATCGATTTCTTCGGGCGAAATTTTCGCCTGTTCGATCGCTTTGAGCGCGGCTTTCGTCGCCATGTCGCTGGTCGTTTCGTCCTTGGCCGCGACGCGCCGTTCCCTGATCCCGGTGCGCGTCGTGATCCATTCGTCGCTGGTATCGACCATGCGCGAGAGATCTTCATTGGTAAGAATCTTCTCCGGCGTATAACTGCCGGTGCCGATAATTGACACCGTCCGTTGATTCCTAGCGGATCGCGGGCTCGAGCGGGGCTGTTGCTTCATGATAACGCTGAACCTCCTCGATGATATGCGGGTTCACCTGGTGTTCAATCGACTCGGCTGCGACGCGCAGCGCGTTTTTAACGGCAAGTGGCGTGCTCGAGCCGTGCGCGATGATGCAGATGCCATTGACGCCGAGGAGTGGGCTGCCACCGTATTCTTCGTAGTTGGTTTTATCTTTAATAGTGCGAAACGATTCCCTCGCCAAAAACGCGCCCAGCTTTCGCATCGGCGTGCGAGACAGTTCGTGCTTTAGCCACTGAAAAATTGCCACCGATATCGATTCGCAGGTTTTTAGAATCACGTTTCCGACAAATCCGTCGCACACCACGACTTCCACGGGATCCTCGAAGAGATGCCGCCCCTCGATGTTGCCTACAAAATTCAATGAGCTCTTCTTGAGCATTTTGAAGACTTCCTTGGTCATCTCATTACCCTTCACATCTTCCTCGCCGAGCGAGATCAGGCCAACTGTCGGATTCTTGTAGCCGAGCACGTGACTGGAATAAACGGAGCCCATGAACGCATATTGGAGAAGATGTTCAGGCCGCGCATCGATGTTTGCGCCCGCGTCCATTAAAACAAAAACATTCGTTTCGGTGGGCAGGACCGCGGCGATACCGGGCCGATAGATTCCGGGCAAAGTGCGCAGTTTAATCATGCTCGCTGCCACAGCCGCGCCGGTGTGGCCAGCGCTGACGATGGCACTGGCTTGGCCGTGCTTGACCAGGTCGACCGCACGACTGACGGACGAATCTTTTTTCCGGCGCACGGCGGACCAGGCGCGGTCGCTCATGTCGACCACTTGAGTCGAATGCACGATCTCGATCCGACTGTCGTTGCAACCGAGCTTTCTCAGCTCCGCTTCGATTTCAGCGGTATCGCCAACAAGAAAGAGTTTGCTGATGCGGGGATACTCACGCAACGCGAGCGCGGCGCCAGCAACAAGGTTGGGTGGGCCAAAATCGCCGCCCATCGCATCCAGTGCGATTTTCATGCGAGGTAGCAGTTTGCGTTTATCGAGCGGCTAATGCAAAACGAAAATCCATTACCGTTCATCCCGAGCGTAGTCGAGGGATCGCGCCTCGAAATCTTTAAGGTCTTTTTAAGGGACCCCTCGACTGCGCTCGGGATGACGGAGAATCACGCGCCCACGCTCAACACCTGTCGCCCCTTATAATAGCCACAAGAAGGACAAACCATGTGCGAGGGCACAGTGCTGCCACATTGCGCGCATTTGTTTAGCTGGGGAGCATGCCAACGATTGGCCGCTTTGCGCGTACGCAACCGCATCTTGGAAGTTTTACGTTTGGGGACACCCATGTCAGGCGGCAATGAAAGCACGGTATTGCAGAAAAACAACCAGCCGCCTGAGGAAAGTGATTCGTTAAAACTGTTAGATTGTTAAAACAGGTGGGCTCCAATTTTAACTTTGTAACCCTTTTAACGTTTTAGCTTTTCAGTTTCAGCTTATCCAGCGCGCTCCAAGCTGCTTTCGCTGTTCCGTCGTCGCTAGTGGTTTCAAACTTTGCTCCTTTGCAAACGCGCCCACCATCGCGATCGCAATGCGGGTAGGGCGGCAGATTCAACAAGATATCCTCGCGCATGAAGGGCGTGATGTCGATGTTCTCCGGCCCGTGCAATTCGGTGTGGAGCGCAAACGATGGAACCGTGATTTCGTGCTCGAACTTTTCGAGGCAGGCCACGCAGCTCAGCTCAACCGTTTGCGCGATCATCCCATTGGCCCAGAGCGCGCCATCGGAAATTCCAAGGTCGAGGCTGTAACGCATCGGCCCAACGCAGCGAATTTCCGGCGTCGCGATGTCACCGAGCGGACAATCTTCTTCGCCTTCAAGATGCAGCCCTCCCGGCGGGATTTGATTCAAATGGACCTTCATTGGCGAAACCTTTTGGCGTTCATGTCACTGGCGCAACGTTCTCCACTGGTGATTTGAACTTCTTTGCGAGGGCCTCGGCTACCAGTGGCGGTACGAACGCGGAGACATCGCCCCCGAGCTTGGCGATTTCTTTCACAATTCGCGAACTGAGATAAGTGTATTCCTCCTTCGGCATGAGGAAGATAGTTTCAATTTCAGGATCGAGCTTCCGGTTCATCAGGGCCATTTGAAATTCAAACTCGAAATCGGAAATCGCTCGCAACCCGCGCACGACGGCATTCGCGTCCTCCGAGGCGGCGAATTCCACCAGCAGCCCTTCCATGGGCGCGACTCGCACGGCATCGATCGTAATCGCTTGCCGCAGCATGGCGAGCCGCTCGTCCGGTGCGAACAGGGGTTGCTTTTGGTCGTTAATCGCCACCGCCACGATGACTTCGTCGAAAAGCGTGCGGGCCCTCTCGATGACATCGAGATGACCGTTCGTCACGGGATCGAAGCTGCCGGGATAAATCGCGCGTCGCATAACCGGGAAAGCTCGCAGAGGAAATTGAAAATGTAAAAGAACGGAACAGAAGGCTCCGGGAATGACGAAGTTCGAATGACCGCCTCCGCCGGGGCTACGGCGCGCCAAACGAATGACGATAGAATCATGAAGCCCTCATGGCGAACGGCCGTTTCGGACCTTGTCATTAGTATTTCACGCATCTCAGTTGCCGAATAAGAGCGAAGCGGGGAAAGTATTCACCTCCAGATGATTGACCCATCGCCTTACCGCAGCGTCGCCGTTGCCAGCACTTTCTCGCCTCGCTTTGAGCAGGTACTGGCGGAAGCGAAACGGATCCGGGACCGATTCGACTCCGAGCTCTGCCTGGTTTACGTCGGTGAAAAAAGCGAGGAGACGAATGCGAAGTTTGCCGCCGCGCTGGAACGGATCTCATTGCCGAAGGATTCCCCTATCCATTACGAGCAGGGCGATCCAGCCACTGCAATTTTGCGAGCGATCGAGCGAAACGATATCGACCTGATCGTGGCGGGCGCGCTCGAGAAAGAGGTAGTCCTCCATCCTTTCCTGGGAAACGTCGCTCGTCGGCTTTTGCGGGAAGGCCGCAGCTCGGTCATTCTTTTTACCCATCCGGCGCGCGAGCCAGAGCCCTTGCGCAAGATCGTTTTCCTAGTGGAATATTCCGAGCACGGTTCCAACAGCCTGCGCCGAGCGCTGCATCTGGCGGCGCGCGAAAATTCGGAACGCGTTTATGTGGTGCGGCTTATCACCACCTTCGACGAAGCGCGCGCGAAACAGGAAGGCACACCGGCGGAAGCCGATGAGGATGTGAAACTGGAACATTTCGTTCTCGATCTCGGTCATACCGATGTGCCGATCGAAGTTCGCTGCATTCGCGGGAACACCGGATTTGCCGCGGCCGATTTTGTGAAATCGGTGGAGGCGGATTTGCTGGTCGTCCCACTCGATCCCGCGAAAAACGCTGGCCAATTGCCGCTTAATCTGGAATGGCTCATGGACGTTATTCCTTGCAATCTTTGGCTGAGCCGCTGAGGTGGGGGAGCACACGCAACGCCTCTCCGGCTCGGACCTTGCCTTCAACCGCCAGTCTGGCGCGGACCGATGAATTCCACTCCACCGTTCCATCCTTACGGCACTGCGCACCTTCTCGTGATTTTCCTCACGATCACTTTGCCATTCGCCTTCGCAGCGCTCGTCCGTTGGACGAAATCCTCGCTAATAGAGCGGATCATCATGGGTGCACTCTCTCTTATGCTGGTCCTGAATTACTTCGTCTATCTGAGGTCGGTGCGGCAATTCGGCGCCGTCAGCTGGGAGCAACTGCTCCCACTCCAACTTTGCGATTGGGCCATGGTCGTAATCATCGTCGCCATGTGGACACGCCGGCCGGGCTGGTTCGAGGTCGCCTATTTTTGGGGAATCGGCGGGACGGTGCAGGCCGTCCTGACCCCGAATCTGCTCTACGGTTTTCCCGATTTCCGATTCTTCAGCTTTTTCGTTTCCCACTGCGGAATCATCATTGGCATCATTTTCTTAATGTTGGTGCATCATCTACGGCCACGCCCCATTTCTATCGTCCGCGTCTTTGCCTGGACGGAGCTTTATTTCATTATCACGCTGGCGGCGGACAAGTTCACCGGATTCAATTACGGTTTTCTCCTGCACAAACCGGAGGCGAAAACGCTGCTCAACATTCTCTCGGACAACCGCCCGCTTTATCTTTTCGAGATGCACCTGCTCGCGCTCGTATTTTTTGTGGTCCTGTATTTGCCCTTCGCGATTTACGACCTTGCGCGAAGGGAGCGATAGCGACGTCCTGGTAACGCGTGTCATCCCGAGCGAAGTCGAGGGATCCCGAGGCCCAATCTTTAAGGCAATGTAGCGGGATCCCTCGACTGTCGCTCGGGATGACGGATTTTTCGCACGGCAACGCGCCTCGCGCGCGTTCCCCAACCAAAAAAAGCGAGAGTTGATCGCAAACCCGTTGACGCAGGGAAGCCATCGCGTTGGCCACCCGTTATCCCGAAAAATTGTAGGGCGTTTCTGTGAAACGCCTTTAATTTAATTGGTTCTTCGCCCTTCGCCATCGTTCGTGAACCGAAAACCACTCAAAATCGGAAACGTCACCATCGGTGGGCGCGAACCGGCATTTATCCTCGGACCCTGCGTGATCGAATCGGAAAAATTCGTCCGACGAATGGCGCAAAAAATTACAAAGATTTGCCACACGGAAAATGTCTCTTTCATTTTCAAGGCATCCTACGACAAAGCCAATCGCACCTCGGTGAAATCATTTCGCGGAATCGACGCTCGCGCCGGGTGCGAAATCCTAGCTTCCATTGGCCGAGAACTGAAAATTCCCGTAACGACGGACGTGCATTCCCCAGCCGAGGCGGAAATAGCGGGCCAATTCATCGATTTGCTGCAAATCCCAGCCTTCCTTTGCCGGCAAACCGATTTGCTGCGGGCAGTCGCGGAGACCGGCCGCGCCATCAACGTAAAGAAAGGTCAGTTTCTCGCCCCATGGGACGTGAAAAACATTGCAGAGAAGCTGGAAAAGTTTGGCTCGAAACAATTTCTCTTCACCGAACGCGGCACCACTTTTGGTTATAACAATCTCGTAGCCGATTTCCGCTCGCTAGCCTGGATTCGCGAAGCCGGCTACCGCGTGATTTTTGACGCCACCCATTCCGTGCAACGCCCCGGTGGCGCCGGTGACTCCACTTCGGGTGACGGCGAACTCGCACCTTTGCTGGCGCGCGCGGCCATGGCAGCCGGATGCGACGGTATTTTTATGGAAGTGCACGAAAATCCGGCACGCGCCCTGTCCGATGGTTCAAATCAATTGCCTCTAAAAAATTTGCCGAAGGTTCTTCGCGTGTTAAAAGCTGTTCATGCTGCCGTTTCGTAACGGTCGCGCGCCGCGCGTTCTTTTTCTCGGTCTGATCGGCGCAAGTTTTCTCGTCGCGCCCGTCGATTTCGCGCAGCAATCGAAAAAGCATGGCGGAAAGAAAAACAAAGAGCAAGCAGGAGCGGCGCAATCGGCTACTCCTACTCCTGGATCAGGCTCCCAGGTTCCCTTGCCCATCGGCCACGAAGCAAAAGGACTCATTCTGCCCGATATTGATGAAAATGGACACTTGCGCGGTCGGTTCGTGGCCGGAACCGCGCGACGCGTCGATCAGGACCACATGCAATTTCGGGAGTTGAATATCACCACTTACACCGAGGACAATCAGATCGATCTTCAGATCGCAATGGCAGATTCCGTGCTGGACTTGAACACGCATGTCCTCAGTTCACCACAAAGAACGACGATTAAACGCGCCGATTTCGAGATCGTGGGCGATACCGCCCGCTTTGACACTTCGGCGCGGCTGGGAACCATCACCGGTAACGTGAAAATGGTGATCACCGATCAGTCCAAATTGAGACCGCAAAAATCGCCATGAAGCTAACCGCGTTCGCATTTCTAGGATTCGCTATCAGTGCTTTTGCACAAACCGAGGTCGTCACCACGGCGGCCCAAACTTCCAAACCAACCAGTTCGCCGAAAAAGAAGACCGACGAGGCCAACAAAAATCCTTTCGGGCCGGAATCGAAAAACGAAGGTCCGATCACAACCGAGATTTATGCGGATGAAGCATCCTTCGATTCGAGCAAGAACGTCGGCGTTTTTACCGGACACGTAAAAGTTTTCGATCCGCGATTCAATCTGCAATCGGACAAGCTAACGGTTTATTTACACAAAGGCGAAGAGCAGGGACTGGAGAAAGCCATCGCGGAGGGAAACGTCGGCGTGGTGCGGGATCGGCCAGATCCCAACGGCGGTCCGCCGACGCATGCCGTCGGCCGCTCCGAGCATGCTGTTTATACTGCAACCGATGGCAGCGTCGAGCTGACCGGCATGCCCAAGGTCCAGCAGGGACTGAACTTGCACATTGCGACCAGCTCCGAGACGGTCATGGTTATCAATCAGGACGGACATCTCAACACCCATGGCCCGAGTCGGACGGAAATACGCCAGGAACCAAAGGAAGAAAAACCGGGATCGCCCAGTCCCTCGCCATCGCCGAAACAATGATTAGCGCGACCGCTGCACCTTCACCGATCAGCGCGAAAACAACCGTGCCGCCGGATGTTTTGGCCACTCGCGAGCTGGTCAAAATTTACGGTGGCCGTGCCGTCGTCAATGGGATCAACGTTAACGTCAAGGCCGGCGAGATCGTTGGCCTGCTCGGGCCGAACGGTGCAGGGAAGACGACGACTTTCTATATGATCGTCGGCCTGGTCCGGCCGAACAGCGGAAGCGTCATTTTTCGCGATCAAGACGTGACCACTTTCCCGATGTTCAAGCGAGCGCGATTGGGCATGGGCTACCTGCCGCAGGAAGAATCGATTTTCCGCAAAATGACGGTGGAACAAAACATCATGGCAATTCTGGAAACGTTGCCGCTGAGCAAACACGAGCGGAGACAGCGTTGTGATCATTTGTTGCATCAGTTTGGAATCGAGAAGATCGCCAAGAACACGGCGTTGACCTTGAGCGGCGGGGAAAAACGCAGGCTCACCATCGCGCGCTCACTCGTGACCAGTCCGAGTTTACTCATGCTCGACGAACCATTCAGCGGGGTGGACCCAATTGCGGTCTATGACGTGCAACAAATTGTCGTGAACCTGCGGAAGTCCGGTCTCGCCATTCTGATAACCGATCACAACGTTCGTGAAACGTTGTCGATCGTCGATCGCGCCTACCTGATTTTCGAGGGCCGGGTCGAAAGCGAAGGCTCCAAGGATTTTTTGATCAACGATCCGATCAGTCGCCAGTTATATCTAGGCGAGCGATTCCGGATGTAGCACGGCCATCCTGGCTGTGGCGCCC
>Ga0209153_1000867_pt1 | contig 11862 bp, 16 predicted proteins | sample GraSoiAngelo_120_FD_185877 | JGI IMG/M metagenome (GOLD analysis project Ga0209153, IMG submission 185877) | Grasslands soil microbial communities from the Angelo Coastal Reserve, California, USA - 14_0919_09_20cm (SPAdes) (version 2) | ecosystem: Environmental > Terrestrial > Soil > Grasslands ...
TAGATCATGTTCAGATCGTGCAGCTTGATGAGCCGGTTGAGATGCACATAGATGAAGTTGAGACCCGGCGTTGTGCCCCAGTGGCCGAGCAGTCTGGGTTTGACGTGTTCGAGTTTCAGCGGCTCGCGGAGCAACGGGTTGTCGTAGAGATAGATTTGGCCGACAGAGAGATAATTCGCCGCTCGCCAGTAGGCATTCATCCGGCGCACTTCTTCCTCAGTCAATGGTTGAAGCTCCTGCATCTCGTTGATAGCCATCTCTCTCGCCATCCTCTCTCGATTCGTTCCTAACATAGCCCAACCTAAGCGAGCGACAGAATACTCCTTGCTCGACCGGTATTGCGCTTAGATTATAGATGGGCGCGCCTAAAAGTCTTCACTATATGGCGGGTAAAGGGCTTCGGGTCAACCTCAAGCGGCCCTGATCTTGGCGCAGTCTATGACTCGAATCGTTCGATCAGGTCTTTGAAGATTATCGTTAGCTTATCGAAGTCTATGGTTTTGTCTAAGAAATAATCGGCCCCCAACGCCATGCACTTTTCCCTGTACTGTGGCAATTGGTGATTCGTCAGCATCAGCACGATGGGCGGGTGGCTGTCCTGTTTAATCGTTCTTAGCACCTCAATGCCACTGCCGCCCGGCATCTGTATGTCGAGTATCACCACTCTGGGTTTCAGGTCGCGTATGCCGGCGATGGCTTCGGCGGCGCTCCGCGCTTGTCCAACGACTTCGACGCCTTCCAACTCGGAAAGCATACTGACCAAGCGCTCGCGCAACGCTTTTGAATCATCAACGATGAAGATCATGGTGACACTTACCTACAGCAATTAAAGCTGACTTCAAGATAGACTTCGGCGGCGGTCGGTGGCCATCAGTTTTCAGCCGACCAGTTTGTTACTGATAGCGTAATGAGTCAGTTCGGCGTTGGTCTTCATGCCCATTTTTTCAAGGATGCGCGCTCGGTATGTGCTGATAGTTTTGGCGCTGAGCGATAGCTCTGCGGCGATCTGCCCGACCGACTTCCCGGAAGCGATCAGACACAGCACTTGATACTCGCGATCAGACAAACCCGCCAGCAGCACAGGCGTCAGATGCAGGTCGGGGTGCGCGCGGATCAGACGGCACATCGCGATGCCATCCATGCGCGGCATCACCACATCGCTGATGATCAGACGTGGTTGCTCCGCTTGCGCGACCTCGAAGCCTTCCTGCCCGTCAACAGCAGTTAAGACATGATAACCGGATTTACGCAGCAGGCGACACATCAACTCCAGTAGCTCCGGCTCATCGTTCACCACCAGAATCGTGTTCTCGGCTTGTCTTTCTGGCGGGTCGGATGCTTGCTCGCGTGGCGAACCGGAGCGGGCTGTCGAAGATTCAGATGGCGCGGCGTGCAGGCTGGCGGGCGCGCTGTGCTGGCGGGCGGGGGTTGCTATTTTATGGCTCTGTTTAATCACGAAAGCGAAAACGTTTTACCGCATCGCGTCTGCGTTGTTGTCCTGCTTGTGCGTAGCTTCCTATTATAGTGCGCTGTTGATGAGGCGGGGAGTGAGCCTGCCCAGACTCTCCTCCCCACACCTCCGGGCGCGAACCGGCTTGGATGCTCAGCTTGGCAGGTCGCGCTCGTTGCGGCGTGGCAGTTTGCCCCCTTGCCATTCTACCCACCGCAAAAGCCCATTTTCTGAAAGAGTTTTTCTTCGAGTGGGCGAAACCAAGAGGATACAGATCAGAGACCAAAACGAGTATCAGGATAGCTTTGATTCTTCTGTCCGAGATTGACTTACAACCTTGTCGGGATTTGCCCTACACAACTCTGGCGGTTAGCGATTGGCTATGACTGCTACCAAGTCGGCCCTGCCAGTGGGGGCGCATGGTGCTCGACTATCCGTATCGAAGTTGTTGGCGTGCTGCTGGCTTAATCTACCAGCTTGTTCTGGATGGCGTAGTGGGTTAGTTCCGCGCTGGTCTTCGTCCCCATTTTCTCTAACAGTCGCGCCCGGTAAGTGCTGATGGTCTTATCGCTCAATGAGAGCAGGTCGGCAATCTCGCTGACCGTCTTGCCCGAAGCGATCAAACGCAGCACTTCAAACTCACGATCCGACAGCGCTTCATGCGGCGGGTGGTCTGTGCCCCTGCCCAGAGCGACCACAAGTTTCTCAGCGAGGGCGGGGCTGACATACTTGCCCCCCGCGATGACTTTGTTGACCGCTTTGACCAACTCTGTGCGCGGGCTATCTTTGGTGATATACCCGGCCGCGCCGGCTTTGAAAGCGCGGCGCGCATACTGTTCTTCCGAATGCATACTGAGGATCAGCACGGGCAGTCGGGGGCGAGTCTGCTTCAGTTCCTTCAAGACTTCCAGCCCGCTCCGGCCGCCTAAAGAAAGATCGAGGATCGCCACATCCCAAGCCTGCGCGCGCGCAAGTTTGAGCGCCTCTTGGGCCGTGCTCGCTTCGCCGAAGAAGGTCGGGCCGGGTTGTTCGTCGAAGATTCGCTTCACACCGTCGCGGACAACTTCGTGGTCGTCAATGATGAGGATTCTTTTCATCATCTACCCTTGGGACGGGCGAGGAACGTCCGCCTGTTGTGGCGCATTGTCAGTTAATTATAAGGCCGATTTCAGTGCTCCGCTTGGTCGGAGATAGGGACGCGGACGGTCAGCACAGTTCCCTGCCCGGCAACGCCAGCGATGTCAATCTGCCCGCCAATGAGATGCGCGCGCGTTCTTGCATCCCCAACAGACCAAGTGAGCGCTGACTCGACTTTTCAGCCTCCGTAATGCCGCGCCCGTTGTCGCCGATCGTGATGACCAATGCGCCGCCTCTGTCTTCATCGTAATTTCAACTTTGGTCGCTTGCGCGTGGCGGAGGATATTGGTCAGGGCTTCTTGAAAGATGCGGAAGATGGCTGTCGCTTGCGTTTGATTCAGCGCGAGGTTTTCCAGCGCGCAGTCACATTGGCAGACGATGCCGGTGCGCGCTTGAAACTGTTGCGCCTGCCATTCAATCGCTGCGGCCAAGCCGAGGTCGTCCAACACGCTGGGCCGTAACTCCTGTGCAATCCTTCTGACGGCGCTGACAATTGTATCAGTCAGCCGCATCATGGCCGCTATCTGTTCGCGCAACGTTTGGAGTTGCGCTTCGTCTGCGGCGGCGGAAATGGTTTTATCCAGCCGCTCCAAATCCCAACGCAAGCTGGTCAGCACCGATCCTAGTTCATCATGTATCTCACGCGCGATGCGTGTGCCTTCCTCTTCTCTAGCGGATTGCAGACGCGCGGAGAGTGCGCGCAACTGTTCGCTTGTCGCTCTGAGACGCTCCTCCGCCCGCTTGCGTTCGGTGATGTCACGATAGATCGCATAGACCGCAATCTGGCCACCCGGTAAAAAGACAGGCACACGGATGATCGAGACGTGCAACCGACTACCATCTCTGCGCTGGCGCACACTCTCGGCATCCACGCGCTGTCCTTGCGCCACCAAGTGCGCGTAGCTCTCGTCTTCATCGCGCCACTCGTCAGGTATGATCAACTCACTGAGGCGGCGACCCAAAATCTCTTGCGGACCGTAGCCAAACACCTGCGTGAACTCTCTGTTCACACGGACAACCCGATTGTCCATACTCATCAAGGCGACGGTCTGCGGCGCTTGTTCAAATAACTGGTCGAGCAACGCTCTCTGCTTCTGTAGTCGATCCACCCCTGAGGTCAGGAGTGCGACGACGAGCACCATCACCGAGACGATGCTAATTCCAAGGATACCGAGCGACGAGATGCTGACGGCGTGGGCTAAGTCCGGGCTTGCGTTGGAATATGTATAAGTGACGGCGGCCATGGCGGTGTAATGCATGACAGGATTGGCCGCCCCGCGCAACACTGCGCTTCCATGATTGCGCCACCTGTTGCCGTGCGTGTCGGCGCGAAAAAGAAAACTCGGCGTTAGGGCCAGCAACGCAAGCACTATCGCCAGCACGACCGAAAGGTTCACGAGCGGGGACGAATAATGGTGCATTGCTTCCATCCGCATCGCCGCCATAGCGATGTAATGCAGGCCCGAGATGCCCACCCGCCCAGACAGATGCTGGCGACCAGAGCGTGAGGCCAACCTACTTTGCTACGGCTCATGACAAGGAGTGCCGCGCCCGAACCGATGATGCCCACCAAGAGAGAAAGCAAGACTGTGGGCCAGTCGTACACGACCGGAATCGGCAGACTGAAGGCCAGCATGCCGGTATAGTGCATAGACCAAGTGCCGATGCCATCCACCGTAGCCCCGATGACCAACCAAGCGAGCCACGTCCGCCCACGCGCAACGCTGACTCGTTCGGTCAGACCGCGCGCAGCATAGGCTGCCACGATTGAGATCAAGACGGACAGCGCAACCAAACGCTGATCGTAATGAGCGATCAAAATCGCGTCTGGGGTCATAGCTTCGTCCTAGCAGGATGTGTCCGGGAATGCTATTGGGACGCCTGTACAGAACTTGTTGTCATGAGACTGTCCTGCGCTGTGCCACAAGGAGGCAGGGTTACTTTAGAGACCTCTCGCACTCTTGTCGAGGATATTGCGGCGCCAGCCGAATTGGTTAAGTAGAACCCAAGGTGCTCGTGCGCCGAGAGCCGGGCTAATGGACGCGCGGCAATTGCTCGCCTTTCGCGAGGCGCGGACACACTTGTCCGCGTCCGAGTTGTTCATGTCTCCGCATTATCATCTGCCGGCCGCACCGCTCAAGTTAACAAATAATTGCTTGCGGGTGGCGTGCATAGGTGTCAATCACCGGAAAGCGGGCGTTTCAGCAACCCTAGAACGCCCCTTTCTGTTAATCAGTGCGCATAGCTTCGCACAGTGTTCGCACAATTGGAGTCTGATGCTTGTCCACTCTTGATCTAAATACAGAGTGGACAAAGGTGCGCGCTTACGGTTGACCCAAAAACCTTGCCGCCTAAGCTCGGACGCGCGTATGATGCGTCGCGTTTTGGTCGCACGTCTTCAACCTCAACATGCCCGAAAGGATGACCCTTATGTCAAACGGCAGTTACTTCAACTTCGACAAATTGATCAGCTCGTCGCTCATCAAGCTGACTTATACGCTCGGCATGATGGCGCTCACGATCTTCGGCGTCGGCATCATCGGCTACGCGATCTACACATACGCGAACACGCCGCCGGCGCTGCAAAACCTACAACTCACCATCACGGTTTATCAGAGCGCCATCGGCATAGGCGCGCTCGTGCTCGGTAATCTCATCTGGCGCGTGTTATGTGAGACGTGGATTCTCCTATTCAGCATGCACGATCAACTCATCGCTATCCGCGACGAACTGCGCGCCCGCCCATAGTATTTGTTTACAACTATGGAGTGAGGCGATAGGATTGCGCCGAGATGACGACGGGCGTCCGTTCGTGAGCGCCCGTTGCAATAGACGCGCTGCGCATGTCTCAATCCCCCTGTGAGCACTAAGCACGCCATCGAGCACGCCCGACAGCAAAACCGCGCCACGCTCTTTCTCGCGCTGCATCGCTTGAGCGCGCGCATGGAAGCCCACGAATTCGCCGACTGTCTCGCAGATGTAGCGACGGTCAACGCGCGCCACGGCCCGTTCACTGAAGAAGAGCGCGCCGCTTGGGAGAGCCTCGGCGCGGCGCTGCAAGATTGGCTTGGCACCATACAACCTCAACCCACACCGGAAACCGCATCTGTCTAAAAAGACAGATAGCAACGAGCGCGTTTTTGACGGCTACCTTATGGCTGGCTGATTACCTCATGGATGGTTTGAACTTTCCTTGTCGCTTGCCGCTTCAAACCGCAAATAACGCCCCGCGCCGCTCTGAAACGCCTTTTCCTCGAGGCTTATCTCGGCGAAGCGAACTTCAACGCGACGGAAGCCGCGCGCATGGCTGGCTACTCTGAAAAATCTGCTTCCTCAATTGGCTGGGAGAACCTGAGAAAACCTGAGATTGCGGCTCACATTGAACGGCGCTTAGCTGAGCTAACCATGCCCGCAAGTGAAGTCCTGAAACGATTAACCGAGCATGCGCGCGGTTCGTTACTCGGTGTTGTAGATGAAAGCGGTCGGCTCGAAATGCGCCGCGCGAAATTTGAAATCAAATCCTTTTTCAAATCCTTAACCTCGCCCTTGCAACACATAGCGATCACTTGTTGCGCGCTTATAGGTGCGCGGAAAATCAAATAGATTGAGGTGGAATGATGCCGAAACAGACGAATAAGCTCACTTCTGAGCAGCTTTTCAAACGCGCGGGCGGGCGACGGCGCTACAACCTTGAGCGACAAGACGCAGCTTCGAAGCGGCGCGGCGAAGTGCGCCGCCTGCTCGACCTGTACGGGCGCGAGCGGCGCGGCACACAGGCGCGGATTGCGCGCGAGTTGCACGTAAGCCGCACAACGGTCTGCCGAGATGTGCAGATCGTCAAGCTGCTCGACTGGACGCTGAAGCATCCGGCGAAGGCGATCAAGTTGCTGTGGTGATAAGCCGGCAAATAACCCGATGCCGCCGACCGGGAGCAACTGAAATTGTGACCCGGAAAAATAACGAGTATTGAATACAGATAACGAGTAAGTAACGCGAGAATTGGAGCCAAGTATGGGCCGGTCAAACATCGCTGAAGTCGGCAAACGATTTTCCACTGAGCATCAACCGGCGGGGCGGGGCCGCCCGAAGGGGTCACGCAACTACAAGACGATCCTTCGGGAGCGGTTGCAGGCGCAAGAGCCGGCCACACCTGAAGAGGTGATCGAAGAAATACTTGAAACCGTGTTCGGCAAACGCCGGGCGCGCCGCTCGGTGCGCCGCCGCCAAAAGTAACGCACAAGCAATGCGAGAACCCCACTTGATGAACGAATCCATTGACCACGCGCCCGACGGTGCAGCCAAGCAGCGCGCCCTCGTCGGCTTGCGTCGGCGGCGGTTGCTCCTGCGCCTCGTCGCCGAGTATGTGGCGCTCTTGCCGCGCCACCCTGAGTTGCGGCGCGAGATACAGAGCCACATTGACGATCTCTTGAGCCTTGCCAGCCGCACGCGCGATCACGAACGCCAGCTTGTGCTCGACGCGCTCAAGCGTTGGGGCTTGCCCGGCTTAACCCTCGACGATCTGCGCGATGAAACGATGCTCAGCGAATGGACGCTGCACGCCGTATTGTCTGAGTTGCGGCAACAGACGCCCGCGCTCGTTGGGCGGGAGAAGCGCGCGCCCGTCGGCGGCATCGGCGCGCCCGCTTACATCTATTTTCTGCTCGACCTACCGATCTCACAAAAAGTCGCGTAAGGTGTGCCACACTCAACATTCGCGCGCTGTAGAGATGCGCGCCCGCGCTCACACAGCATGACCGTTAATCCACAACTGAAGAGCACACACGATGAAAGCAACCGAAGCCCAAGCGCCGCAGCCTGACGTAATCGAGCGCGAAGCTGCGCGCAAAGTAGCGCGCGAGTTCGCACAGGAATGCGCCCAGATTGACGGGCGCATTAACGCGCTCGCCGTCGAAGCCGGAAGCACAGGCGACGAAGCGCGCAGCCGCGAACTGCTCGCCGAGCGCGACGCGCTTATCAAACGCAAAGAGGTGCTGCCCTATTTGCTGCGCGGTGCGCGTGTGCGTTGCCTGCAACCGCTTGCAGATGATCTCCAAGCGCAGGCAGACGCGGCCGGCGCAGCAATTCCCGAAGCGGAGGCGGAAGTGACGGCCGCGACCACAGAGTTCGATGTGGCGGCGGCTACGTTTGAGCGCGCAGCCGAGCGGCTGAAAGCGGCCGAGCGCGAACGCGACAGGTTGACCGCAGAGCACTACCGCGTGACGGGAGAGGCTACCAACTTCGCGTTTGACTTGCACCGGCTCGCGCAAGGGATCGAGTTGATGAAGCCTGATCGCTTCGCCGGGCTTTGCTAAGGAAGAATCGCTATGAAGTTTTCAGAGTTGTTAAGCCTCCTCGAGTCAGAGGCAAACGGGGCGCAGACCGGCCCCTCGTTCCTCGACTTGGCCGAGCAGGCGCAAGCGCAACTTGAAGCGGAGATCGCCCGCACTCGGACCGAAATGTTTGCGGCGGTCGCAGAGCACGAACGCTCGTTGCTCGCAGCAGTGCTGCGCACAAGTTAGCACTCACACGCCCGCTGCGATCCTCATGTCCCTCAAGTTCAAACTCACAAGCCGACTCAGCCGGCTCGCAAACCAACTGCCGGCAAAAGCGCGCGAACGCTCGGCGCAAGTGGCCGAAGAGATCGCGGCGCACGCGCGCCAGAATGCGCCGCGCAGAACGGGTCACTTAGCGGACGAGTCGATCCATGTCGTGCCAGCTGAGAATCCAGATGTGATTCGTGTGGTAGTTTCAACAGCCGACGCAGAGCATGACGAGTATGCGGCCATAGTCGAATATGGCTCGAGCCGACAAGCCGCCGAGCCATACCTCACGCCCGCCGTTGAAGCTGTCAAGCCAACCCTACCCAACCATTACAAGAAACTGATCGAATAAAGGAAACCAATCATGCCGAAACTTTCGGAATTGATGAATGAAGCCGCGCCTGTCAAGTTCACGCATCGCGGGCGCGAGTACAACTTGGAAGCCTACCCCGACCGCGCCACGCGCAAGCTGAGAGAAGAGAGCGAAGTTAAAGAGCGCACTGACAAAGGCGCAGGCGACGCGCACACGATCATCACGCTCGTTAAGAGTTGGAACATAACGGGCGATGATGATGCACCGTTGCCGATCTCGCGCGAAACGATTGACGGCTTATCGGAGGGGCTGAAGGTCGCGCTCGTCGGCGCGATCATGCAAGAGAGCATAAACCCTTCGAGTGCGGCGAGCGCCGCGAGCTAACCCTGTTCCTTGTCACCAACGGGCGCGCCGACTGCGAGCAGATGGGGCGCTTGCCTGAATGGTACGCGGAAGCAGATCGCGTCCGCGCGGCTGCCGAATGGTGGCGCGTTTCAACCTTTGAACTGCTCGCACACCCGCAAGCCGACTGGCTCATTCACAAAGCCTTGATCGGCAAGCACGCCGAACGCGAAGCGACGGCGCAGCGCAAGGCGCTTGACAACGACACGCCCCAAGTTACCCGCCAGATGGGGCGCACGGTCTAACACTCACGCATCATGCCCGATAAAGCATTTGAGCTTGTTGGCGATCTCGGCTTAAACGTCGCAGGCGCACAAACCGCGCTCCGGCAATTCGAGCGCGATCTGGATAAGTCGGCCGCGAAGATGGAGCGCGCCTTTGAAGGCGCGGGGCGCGTTGTCGGGCGCACGGTCTCCGTCATGCTCGGCGATGTTGGCGGCGCGGTCACGGCATTAACCAACATCACGTCGGGCGCACTCGGCGCGATCCCTGTCGTTGGCGGCGGTCTTAAAGCCGCGTTCGATGAAGCGCAAGGCGCGATGCGCGGCGCGATTGAAACCGGCTTCGCCTTCAACGACATGATGAAGCGGGAGAGCATAAGTCTCACGCTCATCACTGGCGATGCACACCGCGCAGCCGAAGAATTAACAGCCCTGCGCCGTATCTCTGCAAACTCAGAGTTTGGCTTGCCTGCGCTGGCGTCGGCCGCACGCGGGCTTGAGCTTATGGGCCTCAAGGCTCAACTGGTCGTGCCTGCGGTGCAAGCGATAGCGAACGCAGCCGCCGCAACGGGCAAAGGGCAACAGGGCTTTTTAGCCATCTCAGATGTGTTCCAGCGCGTGCTCGAAACGGGCAAGGCATCAAGCCGCGACCTGCGCGCACTCATCAATCAAGACATTGACGTGCTCGATATTTTTGCGCGGGCATTCAAAACTTCGAAGGCGAGCGCAAGACGGTTGATCGATAGCGGCCAGATGGGCGCGCAAGACTTCGTTGCGATCCTACTCGCAGACTTTAACAAGCGTTATCCGCAGGCCGCGGCGGAGATGGCTAAGACCATCGAAACGCAATCGGCAAAGTTTAATAGCGGGCGCGCGGCCATCTTCGGCACGGCGGTTAAGAAAACTTACGATGAAGCCGTAGCGGCTTACGAGCAAGGCAACCAAGCGATCCGCGGCCCGATGGCGCAGCAGATGGCGGAGAGCTTCAATAGCGCAACCGAGAAGATCGGCAGAGCCATCACTACGGCAATTCAGAAGTTATCGAGTGGCGATCTGTTGGGCGGCATCATTGAAACCGGCCGTTCAATCAGCGCAGGATTAGAGAAAGGCATAATCGAGAAAGCCGAAGATGTTTATAACACTGTCACAAGTATCGCGCCGAAGGTAGTTAAGGCCGCCAAGAATGCCTTTGAAAGTAACTCGCCAAGTGAGTTGATGGCGCGCGAAGTCGGCATGCCGATCTCGCAGGGCATCGCCAAAGGCTTCAATGATGATTTCGAGCAGAACACAAAGCCGCTCATTCTCGAAAAGATTGACGAGCTATTGAATGATCCGCGCGTGCGCGCGTTTCTTGAAGTCATTAAGAAAAGCGAAGTCGGCAACGATAGAAGTCCTTACACGCGCGCCTTCGGCCCGCTCGGCCACGTTGACCCGTCAACTATCAATGTCTTTGATCGTTCGACTTGGCCGGGGATGCAGGTTATGTCGCCGAGCCAGCACCGCATGGTCTGGACGCATCCTTACGGCGCTTATCAAGCCGAGCCGGGCACATACCAAGACTTCGCACGGCAAACCGGCGTGCGCGACCTCTCGCCGCAGTCACAAGACAGGTTCGCCGTTTGGGATTTGTTGAGTAAGCACTCGGCGGCGCTTAATTCGATTCTCGGCGGCGATGCCGGCGGCGCGATGAGTAAGCTCGGCAAAGAATGGGAATCTTTCGGGGTCAACGGCCCGAAGAAAATACAATCCCTCATAGACCTTTTCGACAAACTAACGACAGCCGGACTGCCTGCTTTTGCTCAAGCTACACAGCAAGCGGCAACTGCGCTGCAATCTTTGGCGCATAGCACGCCGCAGAATCAATCAACAAATCAGCCCGCGATCTCTGTCGTTGGCGCAGCCAACGTGATCGCTCATGTCGATCTACCAGAGGCGCATATTCACGCATGGCAACAGTTTTCTTTAATCCTGCCTGAAATAAAAAGCGATCTAAAACAGGTTGGCGAAGCGGCGCAGACCGACGGCGATCTGATTGAGAGGGCCGGTCAAATCGCAACGGGGCATTATTCCAAGCTGCGCCGCGATCTTATCGAATGGGGCTTCACTTCTCAGAACATAACCAACATCTTCGAGCAATCATTTACCGGCGCATTCCAACACATAGGCGAAGGCTTTCATGGGATGCTTTTAGATTTTACACAAAGCTTCCTTTCTGCGATTCAACAGATGGCCGCGGCTGCGCTTGCCGCCGAACTTGGGAAGAAACTTTTCGGCGCGTCGGCCGGTGGCACTGGCGGCGGCTGGCTCGGCGCGATCTTCAGCTTTCTCGGCATCGCGGCCGGCGCAGCCACAGGCGGCGGCGGTGGCAGCGTCAACCTCAATTCTGTCTCCGGCTATCTCAATTCAATCGGTCATCATGCGATGGGCGGCAAGAATGTTACGGGTTTAAGCTGGGTCGGTGAAAATGGGGCTGAGCTAGTGAACTTCGGCGGCTCCGGCGCAGACATCTATTCGAATGCAGATTCAAAGCGCATGATGGGCGGCATACATTTGAATGCGCCGATCAGTATCAACATCAATGCGCCCAATACACACCCGCAGACGCTCAAGCTTGCGAGCCGCGCCGCCGCGCAGGAATTCATTGATCACTTAAACGCACTCGCGCGTGTGTAATACCGAATTGCAAAAATAACTAAGGTCGAGTAAGAATTCGTCATGCGGAGACGAATCGAACTCAAAGCTCATTTGACAACCGAAGAACTCAAGCGCCGTTATCTGGCTTGCCAAAAGGCACAAGAG
>Ga0209153_1000870_pt1 | contig 11855 bp, 9 predicted proteins | sample GraSoiAngelo_120_FD_185877 | JGI IMG/M metagenome (GOLD analysis project Ga0209153, IMG submission 185877) | Grasslands soil microbial communities from the Angelo Coastal Reserve, California, USA - 14_0919_09_20cm (SPAdes) (version 2) | ecosystem: Environmental > Terrestrial > Soil > Grasslands ...
CTTTCGCTGCTTCTCCCTTCGGCGGTACTAACCGCATCAGGTTCAAGGGGTCTCGCCCGTCGGCGACTCTCAGCCGCGAGTTTGAATCGCGGCTCCCCCGAAAACTTTTTCAACTGTCAAAACTCGACCGGCGTTCAACCGCCGATGAAGCTCATCGTGCGCGCGGGCTGACGGAAATCCGGGTCGTTGATGTAGTGGCGCGGCTCTTTCTTTAAGACAACGCCTTCGATGTACTCAATGATTTCAGCGCGCGTCGCGTGGCTGCGCACGACATCACGCAAGCTGTGTTCGACCGTCGAGAAGAGACAGGTTCTGATCTGCCCATCGGCGGTGAGACGTATGCGCGAGCACGCGCCGCAGAAGGCTTCGGTGACGGGCGCGATGATGCCGATCTCGCCTGCTGCGCCGTCGGCGAAGCGCCAACGCGAAGAGGTCTCAGCACCACGCCGCACGTTTGCGGGCACAAGCGGGAAACGTTCTTCGATGCGCGCGCGTATCTCGCGCCCTGAGACGACCGACTCACGCGACCACTCGTGCCCCGAATCAAGCGGCATGAACTCGATGAAGCGCATCGCCACATCGTGCGCGCGCGCAAACGCGGCGAAGTCTGCAACTTCCGTCTCGTTGTAGCCGCGCACGACGACGGCGTTGAGCTTGATCGGCGTCAACTGCGCCTGCTTTGCTGCTTCGATGCCGGCGAGCACACGTTCGAGCACGTCCACGCCGGTCATGCGCCGGAACACGTCGCGCTTTAAGCTGTCGAGACTGATCGTGACGCGGTCGAGACCTGCATCTTTCAACTGTTGCGCGTGGTCGGGCAAAAAATAACCGTTCGTCGTGAGCGCGAGGTCGCGGAGGCCCTTGTCTTTAAACGCAGCAAGTTTACTGATGAGCGTCTCGATGTCGCGGCGCAGCATCGGCTCGCCGCCCGTCAAGCGAATCTTCTCAATGCCGAGCGCAACGAAGATGTCGCAGACGTACTCGATCTCTTCATAGGTCAGCATCTGCTCCTTCGGCCCCATCGGCGGCTCGCCGTGCGGCAGACAGTAGAAGCAGCGGAAGTTGCAGCGATCCGTCAGCGACAAGCGCAAGTCGCGGATCGCACGCCCGTATGAATCTTTGAGTACGGCAGTCACAATCTTATTTGCACAGCACGCGTCGGTTTGCTGCCGGCGAGTAGTTTTGAGCCAAAGACAATGATACGCCGACGTGTGACACGCTCCAAGTCAAGAGCAGTGGTCAGTGGTCGGTGGTCAGTGGTTAGTGAAAACAAAACTGCTCTTGCTGATCACTGATCACCGACTACTGACTACTATTTATTTGACCGAATACTTGATCACGTCCTTACCGCCGAGAAAGCCTCTGGTGGTTGTCTTAACGATTAGCCCGGCGTGCTCAAGCTCGTAGTAGGCGCGTTGAATCTCGCCTTTGTCTACGCCGAGTTGTTGCGCGAGGGCGGCGGGCGCGGGCAGCGACGCGCCCGCGCTGACTTGTTGGCTGCGTATGCGCGCTTCGATCTGCGTCCGCACTTGCAGATAGACGGGGCCTTCAGACAGGGGTTTCAACTCAATATCCATGCTTGATGCACCTTAGATTCGTTCCGGCTGACCGCTTAAGATCATTTTACACTCACCCAGCAGCCGCGCTCATGCGACCGGCGCGCGGCGTCGAGGACGAGTTGCGCGCGATGACCGTCGGCGAAAGCGGCGGCGTGCGCGACCGTGTTGCGGCCCGCGCGCAAGGCTTTGACGATCTCGCACGCAAAGACCGTAAAGCCGCGCGACCAACTGCCGTCACGCATGCCGCGTGCGATGGGCGTCGGGGTGAACTTGATGCGTTGCCACGCGCCCGCGCCGGGTTCAGCGCGGAAGAGTTCTTCCGGTTCAGCGATCATGAGCGCGCCGCGCTCGCCGTAGAGCGCGAGACTGTGCTCCATCTGGCCTGACTCGACCATCGAGAGCGAGATCGTGCCGGTCGTGCCTGCGGTCAACGAGCCGTCTGTGAAGCGCAAGAGCAAGTTCGCTTCGTCGTCGGTCGTGACCTTGCGCAGTTCGCCCGTGCGCTCGTCAGGTCGTTCGCTGACATGCGTCACCAGTTGCGCGCAGACGTTTGTGACTTCCGCGTCGAGCAGCCAACGGCACGCATCAACCGCGTGCGAGCCGATTGCGCCGAGCACGCCGCCGCCCGCGCGTTCGTCCGACCACCAATCCCATGCGCGCGTGGCGCTTGCGCGCGAGTCGGCGCTATAGCGAAAACGTATGTGACGCACACGCCCGATTTCGCCTGCGTGCAAGCGCGCGCGCAGACGTTGGCGGCCTGCGAGCAGACGCAGTTCATGATCGACGAGTGCGAGCGCTTGCGCCTGTGCCGCGCGTTGGCGCATCGCGTCCGTCTCCGCAGCGTTCATCGCCATCGGCTTCTCGCACAGCACAGCCTTGCCAGCGTCGAGCACGGCGAGCGCGATCTCCGCGTGTGTGACGGGCGGCGTGACGATGCTCACCAAATCAACATCTGGGCGCGCGACGACTTCACGCCAACCGTCCGCCACGTTGGGAATATCGAACTCGCGCGCGACTGCTTCGGCATTCGCGCGATGCCCGCTCGCAATCGCGACGACGCGCGCGCCCGTGCAAGCACGGAAGGCTGGCAACTGCGTCGTGCGCGCGAAGCCCGTGCCGATGATGCCGATGCCGATAGTCTCTTTCATCGTCCGATTCAGTGGTAATTGATTTTGTTGTGTGCGCGTATCGTAGGTGTGTGTGCGCCGTGCTGTCAACGAGAGCGGCGCGCACGCATGAGCGACCAGTGTTTCGCGCGACACGGCGAGCGATGCAGGCTTGTGGCGTGGCCTCAGTCTTGCCTCTATGCTGCTGGCCCGCGCTCGGTGGGAGTTGTCGCTTTAACTTGGGGCTTTTTACCCATGCCGGCGTGAATTCTCACCCGATGCGGATGAAAGCGTCGGGCCATCTCTTATCGGCTGCGCGCCGTCATACGGTTCAAGCTGAGAGTCAAAGCTTAAACTTGTGACCATGATCGCTTGAGACCGTCGCGCGGCTGTTTTAGAATAAAGGTGAACCAGCGCGACGAGTCTGCCCGCCGCCCGTGTGCTTCGAGATTACTTCGGAAGGAATCATCGAGAGAACCGCTATGAGTACAGTCATTGATGCACCGCCGTCTGAACACGTCGAAAAACATTTTGAAGAGGTCGAGACCGTCACGATTCGCTTCGCGGGCGATTCGGGCGACGGCATGCAGTTGACCGGCACGCAGTTTACGAACACCTCTGCCGTGCTTGGCAATGACATCTCGACGCTGCCCGACTTTCCGGCCGAAATCCGCGCGCCCGCCGGTAGTCTGCCCGGCGTCTCCGGTTTTCAGTTGAACTTTTCATCGCAGGACATACGCACGCCCGGTGATCAGCCGAACGTGCTCGTGGCGATGAACCCGGCCGCTTTGAAAGTGAACTTGCCCGACTTGGAAGAGGGCGGCACGATCATCGTCAACACGGACGAGTTCAACAAGGGCAACTTGGAGAAGGCGGCTTACGCCGCGAACCCGCTCGAAGACGACACGCTCGCGGGTTATCGCGTGCATAAGCTTCCGATCACAACCTTGAACCTGCGCGCACTGCAAGAGGCGAAGGTTGGATTGGGCCGCAAAGAGATGGATCGTTGCAAGAACTTCTTCGCGCTTGGCGTGCTCTACTGGCTCTACGACCGGCCGATGGAGCCGACCTTGAATTGGATCAAGGCGAAATTCTCGAAGCTGCCAGAAGTGGCCAAAGCCAACGAGATCGCTTTGAAGACCGGCTACAACTTCGCCGACACGACCGAAGTCTTCACGACGCACTACACGATCAAGAAAGCGCACATTGCGCCCGGCAAGTATCGCAAGATCACGGGGAACGAAGCGACCGCCATCGGTTTTGTCGCTGCCTCGCAGCTTGCAGGCCGGCCGCTCTTCTACGGCTCATATCCGATCACGCCCGCGTCGGATATCCTGCACGAACTCGCGCGCCACAAAAATTTCGGCGTCCGCACGTTTCAAGCGGAGGATGAGATCGCGGCCGTCTGCGCGGCCATCGGCGCATCGTTCGCGGGCCACATCGGACTCACGGGCACGTCAGGCCCCGGCGTCGCGTTGAAGCAAGAGGCCATCGGTCTCGCCGTGATGACAGAGCTTCCGCTCGTCATCATCAACGTGCAACGCGGCGGCCCTTCGACGGGACTGCCGACGAAGACCGAGCAGGCTGATCTCTTTCAAGCCGTCTGGGGGCGCAACGGCGAATGCCCTGCGGTCGTGCTTGCGCCCGCGACGCCCGCCGACTGTTTCCACATGGCGGTCGAAGCGGTGCGCATCGCGTTCAAGTATATGACGCCTGTGTTCTATCTCTCCGACGGTTATCTCGCCAACGGCGCGGAGCCTTGGGCGCTGCCAAAGATCGATGAGCTACCGAAGATCGAAGTGAAGTTCGCAGACGACCCGACGAACTTCATGCCTTACGCGCGCGACCCCGAAACGCTCGCGCGACCCTACGCCGTGCCCGGCACGCCCGGACTTGAACACCGCATCGGCGGCATCGAGAAGCAGCACATCACGGGCAACGTCAGTTATGATCCAGAGAACCACGAGTTCATGGTGCGCATGCGACAGGCGAAAGTTGATCGCGTCGCGCAGGATATTCCTGACGTTGAAGTCTTCGGCGCACCGACCGGCCGCGTGCTCGTGCTCGGTTGGGGTTCGACCTACGGCGCGATCACTTCGGCGGTCGAGCGCATGCAACGCGCCGGTCATTCAGTCTCAAGCGCGCACCTGCGCCACCTGAATCCGTTCCCGCAAAACTTAGGCGAGGTGCTCGCAAGCTTCGATAAGGTCATCATCCCGGAGATGAATTTGGGCCAACTCTGCACGATGATCCGCGCTAAGTATCTCGTGGATGCCGTCGCCTTCTCGAAGGTCAAAGGTCGCCCGTTCCAGATACGCGAGATCGAGCGGAAGGTTGAGGAGTATTTATAACGTCAGCGAGTCACGATGAACGCTTCCGTCGAAAACATTGCACCTCGTTCCGTGCATGATGTCTATGCCGAAGGGCAACGCTACTTTATGGGGCAAGGAGAACTGCACGGCGCGCTGGCGCAACTGGTGGATGATTTGAAACGGCACGGCATTGATTACATGGTCATCGGTGCAGTCGCATTGATGGCGCATGGCTATCCGCGCTTCACCGAAGATATTGATCTCGTGCTGACGAAGGAAGGGCTGGAAGCTTTTCATCGTGAGCTAGTCGGGCTTGGGTACGCGCCCGCGTTTCAAGGCGCGCGCAAGCGTCTGCGGGCGACACGTGCGGGCGTGCCAATTGAAGTGATCGTTGCGGGCGAGTATCCGGGCGACGGCAAACCGAAGCCGGTTGAGTTTCCAGTGCCAGCAGACGCGGCGACAGAGATTGACGGCGTGCAGTTCGTCACGTTGGAGAAGTTGATCGAGTTGAAATTGGCGTCGGGCATGACCGCGCCGGATCGCTTGAAGGATTTAGCCGACGTGCAGGAGTTGATCAAACTGCGTGGTCTCACATCAGAGTTTGCCGAGCGGTTGAACCCTTACGTGCGCGAGCAGTTTCTTACGCTATGTCTCGCGGTCGAACAAGCAAAGCAGAACAACATTGCAGACGAGAGAAGTTGAAGGAGCAGTGATGAGCACAAACGGTAAGAACGGACACGGCGCGAACGGGCAAGAAGAGAGCGTCAAAGGGATCACGGGGAACGTGGGCGGCGGGGTTGCGCCGGAGAGCGAGCCTGCGCCGGTCGTGGCGGGTGCGGTTGCGCCGCCCGTGGTGAAGTTGACGAAGGCTGACTTCACATCAGATCAAGAGGTGCGTTGGTGTCCCGGTTGCGGTGACTATTCGATCTTGAACAACGTGCAGAAGGTGATGCCGGAGCTTGGCATCCCGCGCGAGAAGGTCGTGTTCGTCTCAGGCATCGGCTGTTCGTCGCGCTTTCCTTACTACATGAACACCTACGGCTTCCACACCATCCACGGCCGCGCGCCCGCAATTGCCACCGGCATCAAAGGCGCGAATCCTGAGTTGTCTGTCTGGGTCATCACCGGCGACGGCGATGCACTCTCCATCGGCGGCAACCATTTCATGCACGCCATCCGCCGCAACCTAGACATCAACTACATACTCTTCAACAACCGCATCTATGGCTTGACGAAAGGTCAATACTCGCCGACCTCCGAGTTCGGCAAGAAGACCAAGTCAACGCCGATGGGCGTGATTGATTATCCGGTCAACCCTGTCTCGCTCGCCATCGCTTCGGAAGCCACCTTCGTCGCGCGCTCGTTCGACATTGACGTGAAGCACTTGAGCGCGACCATTCAAGCCGCCGCGCGCCACAAAGGCATCTCGTTCATCGAGGTCTATCAGAACTGCAACATCTTCAACGACGGCGCGTTTGAATACTTCACCGAACGCACGGGCCGCCCCGATCACATGATCTACCTTGAGCACGGCCAGCCGATGGTCTTCGGCAAGAACAGAGACCGTGGCATACGCATGAACGGCGCGCACCCTGAAGTCATTCAACTCGGCAGCGAGACGGGCCTCAACGAGAACGACTGCCTCGTCCACGACATACACTTGAAAGACCCCTCGGTCGCCTTCATGCTCGCGCGTATGGAGCAACCCGACTTCCCGCAACCCGTCGGCATCTTCCGCTCCGTCTCGCGCGACACCTACGAAGACCTGTTGACGGGCCAGATCGACGCCGCCATCGCCAAGACCGGCCCCGGCAACCTAGAGAAATTGATCAACAGCGGCGACACGTGGGTCGTTGAATAGCAGACCACAACAACGCAAGAGTTAAGCGGCGTGCTGAAATGATAACAGCGCGCCGCTTGCTTTTCTGGCTCACCGATTCTTCGTTGCTTGTTTTGTGTTTTTCTGCGTCTGACGTTGCTTGAATACTTTCTCGCCGCCTGACTCGCCGAGCCGTCTTCCGGTCGGCAGAGCGCCGGGCGTCGAGGGGCGATTGGTGCGGGGCGCGGCTGCGTTGCCGCCGCCTACTTGCGCCGACTTATCGCCGAGAAATTTATTCGCCAACTTGCGCCGGCCGCTAAGGGCCGGCGTGTTCGCTTTCGCCTCGCTCATCTTGTTGGTCGTGCTGCCGCGCTCGTCGCCCATCTGTTGCCCGCGTCGTTGGGCGGGCACGCCCGCTTTGCTCTGCGCTTTCTTTGTGGCCATCTCGCTTCTCCTTGTTCGTTTGAGATCGTCTTCGTGTTTGCATCGTGCGATCAGTGCAGACGCATGGTTCTAGTTTGTCGTTTGCTCGGCTGACTCATGTGCCGGTTCGCGCGCGTGGCGTGTGAGCGTCCATTTGAGGAGCGGCGGCGTGACGAGTGTTGTGATGAGCACGACCACGACGATTGCGCCGTAGGTCGCGTTGTTGACGACCGGCTCAAGATTGCCGTTTGTGCCGGGCAGCAAGAGCGTCGCGCCCACACCCGCGAAAATGAGTTCGACCTCGCCGCGCGGCAGCATGCCGAAGCCTATGGCCAGCCGTTTGACTTTGCGCTCCGTCACTACAAGTCCGCACAACTGTTTGCCCACAAGTGCCGCCAACGTCAAAGCGAGCGCGAAGCCGACGAGCGAGGGGCGCGCGACGACGCGCAAATCAACGCGCATCCCTGTCAGCACGAAGAAGAGCGGCACGAACAGTGTGCCGACGGGCGCGAGCAACGCTTGCAGGTCGCGCTTCTCATAGCGCGGCACAGACTCAAAGGATACTTCATCGAGCATCAACCCGGCGGCGAATGCGCCGATGATCGAGGCGAGGCCGAACAGGTGCGCTGTCCATGCGAGCAGCAGACAGAACGCGACGGCGAAGGCGAGCAGCACACCGCGCACCTCGAAGCGACCCACGCCACGCAACAGACGCGGCACAACGTACTGCCCCAACGCAATCGCGCCGAGCAAAAAGACCACAGCCTTAAACGCGATGCCGAGCACAGACAGTTTCGAGACGCCCGCGCTTGCTGCCGCGATGCTGCCCGCGACCACCGCCAACATGACGAGACCCAACACGTCGTCCACCACCGCCGCGCCGAGAATGATGCGCGCCTCGCGCGTCTGTAGTTTATTCAGATCGCGCAGCACACGCGCCGTAATCCCGATGCTCGTCGCGCACAAAGCAGCGCCGATGAAGATGTGCGCGAGGCGCGGCGCATCGGGTAAGAAATAGCTGGCGGTCAACCAGCCGAGCGCGAGCGACGCGCCCGTGCCCGCCAGTGCCACCAGCAGCGCAGACCAGCCGACGGCGAGGAGCGCTTTGGCGTCCGATTCAAGCCCGACTTCAAAGAGCAATATGAGGACGCCCAGTTGCGCCAGCGCGCCCACGATCTGATCCGTCTTCAAAGGCTCGAACGCGGTCACGCCGACGAGCGCCAGATTGCCGAGCAGTATCCCGCCCGCCAACTCGCCGAGCACGGCCGGCTGTCTGAAACGTTCGCACACCTCGCCGCCCAACTTGGCGACGACGAGCATCAGCCCTAAGCCGACGAGCACGAGCGGCGCAAGGTCTGGACTGGCCGCGCCTGTGGACGAGTGCGCGCTCATGTCCGCAACCTCGACTGCGCGCGCATCGGCGGCGAGCCAAAGCGCCATCGCGCAGGCGCAGAGACCAAAGAGCCTGTGCCATTTCATCTGAACACGTTCACGCCGTCGAGCAAACCCTGATTATCGCGCTTGATGCGCGCATCATAGCCTATTCCACCGCGCGGCCGGTATAAAGTGATCACAACTCGCGGCCGGCGCAAGCATCTACGGCAACGTCGAAGCATTGCCATAGAGAACAGTAGGCAGTAAACAATAAGGCAGCCGGTTGAAGTTGTACTCAGTTGCTTGAGTGAGCTTCAATCGGTGCCTTCTGCTTTCTGCATACTGCTTACTGCCTTCTGCCTTTTCGTTATAAGATGGCGCACACCTCAACGGTCGGAGGAGCGACGCGCGCGATGCCTTGCGAAATCTTCTATTCTTACTCACACAACGATGAAGCCCTACGCGACCGTTTGGAGAAGCATCTGGCGGCGCTGAAGAACGCGGGCCTCATCGAAGACTGGCACGACCGCCGCATCCCTGCGGGCGCGGAATGGGACAGGCAGATCGACGCACACCTGCAATCGGCCAGCATCATCCTGCTGCTTATCAGCGCCGACTTTATCGCTTCAAGTTACTGCACCGACATCGAAGTCAAACAAGCGATGGCGCGACACGAGGCGGACACAGCGCGCGTGATCCCCGTCATCTTGCATCCTTGTTATTGGACGGACGAACCCTTCGGCAAGCTGCAAGCTGTGCCGAAGAATGCAAAGCCCATCAGCTTGTGGGCCAATCAAGAGGAAGCCTTTCACGACGTGGTGCAAGGCATCCGCGCGGCCATCGCAGACCTTGAAGCGAGCGGCCAACAACAGACAAGCGCACGCGCAGGCACAACGCGCGCCTCATCTTCGCGCGCCACAACCCACTACGCCGCCGCCGCACGCATCCCCGATTTCCTCGTCGTGGACTTCGTCGCGCGCAGAGACAGCGAGGGTCGAGACATCGTTACGCTGTTGCAGACGGAACTCGCGCCCCGTGAGCACCGGCTCGTCGTCCTCTGGGGCGCGGGCGGTGTGGGCAAGACGACGCTCGCGGCGGAAGCGACGCGCGCACTGCTCCCAAGTTTCAACGGGCGCATCGTCTGGACATCCGCGCTCGGTCGCGCCGACTTCACACGCTCGACACTGCTCGACGAGATCGCCACGCAACTCGACCGCCCAGACCTGCGCCAACTCGCGCCCGACCCGAAAGCGGAAGCCGTCCGCGCGCTGCTCAACGAAGCGCCCACGCTCATCATCCTCGACAACTTCGAGACCGTCGCCGAAAGCGAGCAGAAGCCTTGCGCCGACTTCCTACACGACGCGCCCGCGCCTGCGCTCATCACCACGCGCCAGAAGGTTGACGGCGCGCGCAACGTACTCGTTGATGCTATGTCGCTCGAAGAGGCGCGGCCCTACCTGCAACTCCTGATCGTGCAGACGAACGCCCGCGACACCTTCGCCCAACTCGACCAAGACCGCATCATCGACACAGCCGCCCGCAACCCGCTCCTGCTGCAATGGGTGGTCGCGCAGATCGAGGCCGCGCAAGACCCCGTCGCCGTCCTCGATGATCTAACGCACGGCACAGGCGACGCCGCCGAGCGCGTCTTCACCCGCTCCTTCAATCTTCCCCAACTCACCGACGATGGACGCGCCACGCTGCTCGCCCTCTCGCTGTTCACGCCCGACGCTTCACGCGAAGCACTTGCAAAAGTCGCCGGCTTCGCCACAGACACGCGCCGCCTGAACGAAGCGGTGCGGCGACTGGCGTTGCTGTGGCTGATCAAGCCGACGGACGCGGGCAAACGCCTCGCGCTTGAAGGACTAACCCGCCAACTGGCGCAGGCGCGCTTACAGAATGATCCACAAGCTGATGAGTACCAACGCCTCTACGTCGCACACTTCCTACAACTGGCCGAAGCGCACAAGCAGCCGACGCCTGAAGCCTACGACGCGCTCGAAGCGGAGCGGGACAACTTGGCGGCGGCAATGGATGCGGCGGAGGGATTAAGCGATTGGCGGAACGTCATCCGGCTCGCTCGCGCGTTAGCTAATCCTGCGGACGGGGTGTTCAGCGTGCGCGGCTACTGGGACGAGGCGCTCCGGCGCGGCGAGCAGGGCGCGCGGGCAGCAGAGGCGGCGGGCGACGAGGGCGAAGCCGTAAAACTCGCTGGCAACGCTGCCACAGTGCGCATGGAGCGGGGCGAGTACGAGGCGGCGCGGCAGGCTTACGAGCGGGCACTGGCGGTACTGCGGCGACGCGGGGAAGAGCGGGGCGTGGCCGTTGCCCTGCACCAGCTTGGTCGGATCGCCCAAGAGCAGGGCCAATATGCGGAAGCCCAGCGGCTCTATGGCGAGAGCTTGGAAATCACAAGGAAGCTCGGCGATCAAAGCAGCATCGCTATCACTACTTGGAACATAGGCAACATAGCACTAGAGCAAGGCGAATTGGATGAAGCAGATAAGCTATTGGAAGATGCGCTAGAGACTTTACGCAGCTTACAAGATCAAATTAACGTCGCGGGTGTGCTGCACCATCTCGGTAAGCTTGCACGAGCGCAAGGTGAGATTGATGAGGCGCGGCGGCTCTACGGCGAGAGCCTAGAGATCAAAAAGAAACTCGGCGACCAGAGCGGCATCGCTATTACCCTACATGGATTGGCAGTGCTAGCAGATTCTCAAGGGGAACTAGCAGAGGCGCGGCGGCTTTATGATGAGAGCTTGGAGATTACAAAGAGACTTGGTGATCAGAGTAATCTCGCGCTCATCTTTTCCAACTTAGGGCTGCTTGCAGAGAAGGAAGGCAACAGAGTAGAGGCGGCGCGGTTGCTGCGCGAGGCGTTGAGCATCTTCGAGCGGCTGAAGTCGCCGAGTGCGGAGAAGACGCGGCGGAGTCTGGCGCGGGTGGAGGGTGCGGAAGAGGGGGATGATGGTTGACGGGCGCGGGGATAGGGCGCGCGGGGGTGGTTATAGGTTGACTGTGCGGCGTTGTGCCAGCACTACCTGACGGAACAGCGTTTCCGCACGCCGTTATGCTGTTCCGTCGCGCCGTTTCATTGGTACATCACGCCGTTTCATTACTACGTCAGGCTGTTACGTCATTACGTCGCGCCGTTATGCGGGAACGGTACGTCGTTCTGCTATTACGTCGCACTGTTACGCTGGAACGGGGCGACGTGATGCCGTAACGGGGCGACGTAACGCTATAACTTCACATCGTT
>Ga0209153_1000872_pt1 | contig 11848 bp, 9 predicted proteins | sample GraSoiAngelo_120_FD_185877 | JGI IMG/M metagenome (GOLD analysis project Ga0209153, IMG submission 185877) | Grasslands soil microbial communities from the Angelo Coastal Reserve, California, USA - 14_0919_09_20cm (SPAdes) (version 2) | ecosystem: Environmental > Terrestrial > Soil > Grasslands ...
ATCCCAAGCCCTTCAGGTGGACGAAATCCGCAGACGACATTCTCAAGTCGATCGAACGCTTCTGCTTGTACAATGCACCGGCGGCCGTATGATCAAAACGCTGCGAACTTCTGGTTCAGGACACTAGCGCTGTGAGGATCCGCGGGGGATTTATGCGCAAGACAATGAACCAAAGCGCGACGGCGATGCCCTGAAGGCCATCGCGCTTCGATCGCTATTTCCAACCTGCGAGGTCGCCTCGGGCCATGCTGCGATTTTCGACCGACAGCCTCCCCGAACACGAGCGCATCCCGACCTGGCGCGAGGTGTTCGGCCGGCAGGTGTTTCGCGTTGACATCGAGGCTCCGGCGGACTCGCAGTTTATCGGTGACATCACCGTGCATCGACTGCCTGGATTGAAGATCCTGTCGGGCATCGTCGGCCGCGGCGTGCGCACCGGGCGCACGCGCGAATTGATCGCGGATGGCGTCAATGATCTCCTGCTGGTCGTCAATCGTAGCGGCCACATGTCGGTGTCGCAGCGGGGGCAGGATCGCAGCATGGGACCCTGCGATGCCGCGCTGGCTTCGCTTGGAGAGATCGGCGGGATCGTCCGCGACACCACGGGCACCAGCTTCAGCCTGCAAATCCCGCAATCGGCTCTTGCGCCTTTCGTCCCTCACCCCGACGATGCGGTCATGCGGCCAATCCCGCGCGATCGAGCCGCGCTGCGGCTGTTGATGCAATACATAGACATCCTGCGACAGAGCGAGACGCTCGCTGCTCCGGAACTAGCACCGCTCACGGTCCGTCACATCCATGATCTCGTGGTCCTGACGATCGCGTCCACCCCCGACGCCCTTGATATGGCCGAAAATCGCGGCGTTCGCCCGGCGCGCCTTGCCGCGATCAAGGCGGACATTGCGGCGAACATCGCCCGGCCCGATCTTTCAGCCGGCACGATGGCACAGCGGCATGGCGTAAGCCGGCGCTATATCCATCGCCTGTTCGAGCACAGTGACTGCTCGTTTGCCGAGTTCGTGCTGGAGCAGAGGCTGTCGTGCGCCCATCGCATGCTCACCGATGTCAGGTTTGCCGAATGGTCGATCGGGGCGATTGCCCTGGAAGCAGGCTTTGCCGAACGCTCGCATTTCAATCGCGTCATGCGGCAACGTTATGGTGTTTCACCGTCGGATCTGCGGGCCGCGGTCAAGCGAGGCGAGGGCAAGTAGGGAGTCGCGCGGACCTGGTCGGGGAGGGGGTCAGGCCGCCCCCGGCGCCTTGATCCCCCTCCCGCTTTGCTCCGCGCAAAGCGACCTCCCCTCCAGGGCTGGCTCCAAGGGGAGGTCCGAATGCTGTGGACTTGGCGGATCGGCCAAGACCTGTGGCGCAGGCGCCGGGTCATCCGCGTTCACGTCACCAGAGCTTGTAGCTGATGCCGAGGCGGGCGAGGTCGGCGGTCGCGGTCGATCTGGCGCGGAAGCCGCCGTTGTCGACCGGGATGCCGCTTCGTTCCTTTAACACCGTGTCCGTGGCGCTGAAGTCCAAGTGCATGTATTCGCCGCGCAGGATCCAGTTCTGCGTCAGCGCGTATTCGACGCCGGCGCCAAGCGCAATGCCAATGTGAAAGCTGCTGTCCGAAGCGATCGCGAAGGGCAGGCCGGCATTGGAGCAGTTCGGACAATCTCCCAGCGACGCGTCGATATGTCCCCAGGCCGGGCCAGCCGTGACATAGACCAGCGTGCGATCCGAGGTGAGCCCGAAGCGCGCGCGCAACGTGCTGAATTGGTCGAGCCTGGATGACGCGACAAGTCGATGAAAGAGATTCAGAGCGCAGCTGCCGAAGCAGGTCGTGTCGCTCGCCTTGAAGCTCGCCCAGTTGAAGTCGCCTTCGAGACCGACAAGGAATGACGGCGTGAACTGCCAATTGTACCCAGCGTGGATGCCGCCGGCCGCGCCGCCGGACTTCAGCGCCCCGTTGGTGGAGAGCCCAAAGTGGTCCATGTCCGTGACGGGCAGGGAGGCCATGCCGCCGCCGGCGGTGACGCCGAGGTAAAATCCGCTCCAATTGTAGGCTGCAGGCGCCACTGCAGCTTTGTATGCCGGCATCGCCACATCCGCCGCCAGCGCTGGGCCGGTCGCGGCGAGTACGCCGAACGCCATGCCATAAGCAAGTCTCAGCAGGACACCGGTCTTCGTCTTCACAGCCATCATGCGCTCCACTCAATTCGATTGAATCATCGTGAAGGACGCTAGCGGCAAACAGCCGATTTGCCGTTGTCTGGTCGCGTCAGCTCATTTGTCTCTGTGCGACAGCCCTGATGTTTGTACGACGCTGTTGTATTTGGGCACCGCCGATGTGCCTTGCTGCCGCGATCGAAACAATTGCATCACGGCTGGTTACGCGGAACATGGACGAACTCAAGCGCGAGGCCGCTGGTCAGGGCCGCACGATCTCCTAAAATGGTCGAAACGGCTGTGCGCCTGCTGTTGCGTTCGTAGGGCAATGCTCCCCGCTGCCTCGCTTTCGCAGCGGTGGTACGCTGGTCGAGATCGGCGATCGCGACGCGCTCTACCAGGCAATGGAAGGGCGATAGTGATCGCCCTCGATACTGACGGCCGCCCTTCGCGCAAGTCGGGCAGGCCCGATTCGGGTCGGGATTGGTCGGGGAGGGGTCACGCCGCCCCCGGCGCCGTGATCCCCTCCCGCTTTGCTCCGCGCAAAGCGACCTCCCCTCCGGGGCTGGCTCCAAGGGGAGGTCCGAATGCTGTGGACTTGGCGGATTGGCCAAGACCTGTGGCGCAGGCGCCGGGTCATCCGCGTTCACATCACCAGATCTTGTAGCTGATGCCGAGGCGGGCGAGGTCGGCGGTCGCGGTCGATCTGGCGCGGAAGCCGCCGTTGCGGATCGGGATGCCGGTTGACAGTTCCTTGAACACCGTATCCGTGGTGCCGAAGTCCAAGTGCATGTATTCGCCGCGCAGGATCCAGTTCTGCGTCAGCGCGTATTCGACGCCGGCGCCAAGCGCAATGCCAATGTGAAAGCTGCTATCTGAAGCGATCACGGGCAGGCTGCAGTCCCCACACTTGAGTTCAGCCAGCGACGCGTCGATATGTCCCCAGGCCGGGCCAGCCGTGACATAGACCAGCGTGCGATCCGAGGTGAGCCCGAAGCGCGCGCGCAATGTGCTGAATTGATCGAGCCTGGATGACGCGACAAATCGATCAAAGGTGGGATTTAGAGCGCAGCTGCCGAAGCAGGTCGTGTCGCTCGCCTTGAAGCTCGCCCAGTTGAAGTCGCCTTCGAGACCGACAAGGAATGACGGCGTGAACTGCCAATTGTACCCAGCGTGGATGCCACCGACCGCGCCGCCGGACTTCAGCGCCCCGTTGGTGAGGGAAAACAAGTCGTCCATGTCCGTGACGGGTAGGGAGGCCATGCCGCCGCCGGCGGTGACGCCGAGGTAAAATCCGCTCCAGTTGTAGGCTGCAGGCGCCGCTGCGGCCTTGTAGACCGGCATCGCCACATCCGCCGCGGTCGCCGGGCCGGTCGTGGCGAGTGCGCCGAACGCCATGCCATAAGCAAGTCTCAGCAGGACACTAGTCTTCGTCTTCACAGCCATCATGCGCTCCACTCGATTTCGATTGAATCATCGTGAAAGACGCTAGCGGCAAACAGCCGATTTGCCGTTGTCTGGTCGCGTCAGCTCATTTGTCTCTGTGCGACAGCCCTGACGTTTGTGCGACGCTGTTGTATTTGGGCACCGCCGATGTGCCTTGCTGCCGCTGGTTGGCGGAGTTGACGAGATCGGGATCAATACTCTGGCCCCTGGCGAGAAGCACGCGCGGTCGATGCCGCCGCCGTCAACGCACTCACCGCCGCGTCGCCGCGCGGATGTCCCGGACGGTTTTGCGCCGTAGCGGCGGCGGAAGGCGCGGTTGAAATAGGACAGGTCGCCGAAACCGACCTCGAATGCGATGCTGCTGATGTTGCGGTCGTCCCAGCGCGGATTGCTCAGCAGGCGATGCGCGAGCGCCAAGCGCGCCTCCAACACGAATTCGGAGAAGCTCGTGCTCTGGTCGGCGAACAGCCCCTGCAGGCTGCGCGGCCGGAGCCGCTGGCGCGCCGCGACGGCGGTCAATGTCAGGTCGGGATCGGCAAGATGCGTATTGATGTCGGCCTTGATCGCAGCGAGCTGCGCGGCGCGCAGCCCGCGTCTGCCGGCAAGCGCTGTCCCATCAAGGGTGGCGCCAATCGCGAGCGCCGCAAGGTCGTACACATGGGTGACGACGGCACGCTGTAGTTCGTATGTCGTTAGTTGCGCGCTGTCCTGAAGCTCCTTGACGTAGCCCGCCAGCAGTCTCAGCGCGTCGGTGCCGGGCAGGAGACGCATCAGCGCATCCTCCGGGCTGGACACGAGCGATGCGACCGCCTTGAGCTTTAACGGAAGCGTGATGAAGCTCGACAGCGACGAAGTTGCGGAAACGCTGGTTTCCGCTGCCGACATCAGGAGCGCATCGCCGGCGCGCAGCGTGACTTCTTGACCTCGTTGCGCAGCGACCCCGATCCCGCTCGTGAAAATCTTCAGGATGAGATCGTCGGAATCGTCGAGCAGCTCGCGCGTTCTTGCGGCGCGCACGTTGGCGCTCGCTCCGGACACGATCACGAGCCCGGGCAGCGCCTGCGCCACGAGGTCGGCTCGGAACGGGCGATCGGCAAGCGGCGCCAGGTCGAGCTTCACGGTCGCGCGCCCGATCACTTCACGAAAGATCGTCAGTCGATCCCGCTTCGGCAAATCGGCAGTCGAGAACCGAAAAGGGGTGCAATCCGGCAATTTCGGCGAGGCTGGATCATTTGCTTGCATGACTCCCTCGATCGGGGCGGAATTTTTTGGAAGTCCGGGCGGGCCATGGTTGAAATCGAATGAAGCGGACTGCTTGAGAAGCAATACGCGCCACCTCCTTACTTTTGGAACTGGCGCGTGCCTGGGAAAATTCGGGAAACAATCCGGGAAAGAGAAAATCCGCGAAAGCTAGGGTTTACGTCAGCCCATCACGAAGGCGTTGAGCTTGTTGCCATCGGGGTCGCGGAAATAGGCGGCATAGAATTTCTCGTTGCGCTGGCCGGGAGGGCCTTCGCAACTGCCGCCGAGCGACAAGGCGAGCTTTAGACTCGCTCGACCTGGGCCTTGTCCTTGGCGCCGAACGCGGCCATCACGCCGTTGCCGACCGTCATCGGCTTGCCGTCAAAGGGGAGCCCAACGCCAAAGCCGGCGCCACCGCCTTGAGCGCCCCAGGCGATGAGGCGGTCGTTGGCCGTGAAGCGTCCCATGCCGAGCTCGCCGCAAATTTTGTCGTAGAATTCGCCGGCCTTTTTCAGGTCATTGGTGCCAACCGTGACGTATCCGATCATGATTCCCCCCTCAATGCCTTCCCAAACCTCAGGGCCGATTCCATAGAGCCGGTGGCCGCAGTAATCTTGGACTCTCGCGCCGGACCGCCCGGCCTGAGACGACACCGGTCGCCATGGCGGTCAACGCGACACTGCCGCGCGAACCTCCGACGGCGTCGTGCCATAGCGGCGGCGAAAGGCGCGGTTGAAATAGGACAGGTCGCCGAAGCCGGCTTCGAACGCGAGGCTCGAGATGTTGCGGTCAAGCCGGCGCGGATCGGTCAGCAGGCGATAGGCATGAGCGAGGCGCGCGTTGAGCACGAAATCCGAGAAGCTCGTGTCTTCGTTGGCGAACAGCCTCTGAAGGCTACGCGGCGAGAGATGCCGGCGCGCTGCAACCGCGGTCAACGTCAGGTCGGAATCGGCAAGATGCGCATCGATATCGGCCTTGACGGCGGCAAGCCGCGCGGCGCGCAGCCCGCGGCCGGCGGCAAGTGCCGTCCCGTCGCGAGTGGCGCCGATCACCAGCGCCGCCAGGTCGTACACATGGGTGATCACGACGTGCTGCAGCTCGCGCGTTGCCGCGAGATGGGTGCGGCTCAGCTCCCCGACATAAAAGGTCAGCAGCCGCAGCGCCTCGCTGTCACGCGGCACCGGACGCATCAGCGCATCCTCGGGGTTTGGCACCAACGGCGTGAGGACCTTGCGCGGCAGCCGGAGGTGGATGAAGCGCACGAGCGAGGGGTATAGGCTCACCCGGGGTTCCGCGGTCGACATCAGAATGGCGTCGCCAGTGTCGCCGGTGGCTTCGCGACTCCTGTGCGATACGATGGCAGAGCCGCTTTGCGCAACCCCGAGCACGAGGTCGTCGCTGCCGTCGAGCAGATCGCGCGTCACGGCGGCGCGCAAATTGGCGAAGGCCCAGGAGCCGAGCCAAAGCCCGGGCAGGGCGTGCACCGTCGCCTCGGCATGGAACGCCCCGTCGGACAACGGCTCCGTGTCGAGCTGGATGACAGAGCGCCCGACCGCCTCCCGCCATATCGCCAGTCGATCCTGCTCCGGCCAATCCGCAGTCGAGAATCGAAACGTCGTGGATTCCGGCGCCTTTGACGTCATCGGTTCGTTTCCGTGCCGCGCATCCGTCCTGACAGGTGTTGCGGCATTGCGGCACCCGGTTCGAAAAGTCAACGCTGGCGTGTGCGTCCCAGCCACCAGTGCGCCAGCCCAAGAGTGCGGGTCCGGTCACCTCCTACACGTCGTGCCGCAGGAATCGACGAACGGGAGTTTGGAATGCGTGTCTCGGAACAGGACAGGGCTCAGGACGGGATATCAACCGGCGCGCTTCTTGCGCGCCGGGCACGAACGTTCACGGGCTCGACGGCGATGGTCACCGTCTGGACGCTGCTACTTGCTGCCACGCTGCTGCCATGCACGGCCCGCGCCCAGGACGCGACATGGGGCGCCAATCCGGCATCGGGCGACTGGAACACGGCCGCGAACTGGAGCTCGGGCACGGTGCCGACCGGAACGGCGATCTTCGGCGCTTCCAGCCGGACCGCGATCGGCGCCTCGTTTCCCACCACAATTGGGACGATGCAGTTCGACGGCGCCGCTCCCGCCTACACTTTCACAATAGGGGGAATGCAAGTCCAAGGTAAGGGAATCGTCAACAGCTCTGGGTCAGCCCCAACCCTTGTCATTGCAGGCTTTATTGTTTTTTTTGATGCCAGCACGGCCGCCAACGCCATCATCAACAACACCACTTTCAGTGAGATTGGCTTTGGTGGTACCAGCACGGCCGCTAACGCGACGATCACCAGCATAGGCAGCAGCAGGGTTGGTTTTGCGGCTAGCAGCAACGCCGGGAACGCCCTTATTAACGCGGCCGGCGGGATGATCGAATTTGGCCAGAGCAGCAGCGCGGCAAACGCCACCATAAGCTCCAGCGGAAGTGGGGTTATCTTGTTCGGCGAAAACGCTACGGCGGGCAACGCCACCATCGCCAACACTGGTTTTGGGCAAATTACTTTTGCAGGCGCCAGCAGTGCCGGGAACGCGACCATCACGAACAACCCAGGGAGCGCAACAAGCTTCGGAGATGCCAGCACAGCCGCCAACGCCACCATCATCAACATGGCCGGCGGTGGAACCAACTTTTCAGATACCAGCAGCGCGGCAAACGCCACCATCGCCAACCGGGACGGCGGCGCTACTTTCTTCAGCGCCAACGCCACCGCAGGCAACGCCATTATCATCAATACCAATACGTCCTCATCTGGCGGCAACGGTTCTCTTCTGGCCTTCCTGGAAGACAGCAATGCCGGAAATGCCACGATCATCAACAACGCGCGCGGCAGCTTCTCGGCCAACAGCAGTGGCGGCAATGCGCGCTTCATCAACAACGCGGGCGGCACCTTCGACATGTCGAATCTCTCAAGCGCCGGCATGACGATCGGTTCGATCGAGGGCGCGGGTTCCTATAGCCTGGGCGGCAAGACGCTGACGGTCGGCTCAAACAACCTGGGCACCGAAGTCTCCGGCGTCATCTCCGACGACGTTATCTCGAGCGGCAGCAGCATCGTCAGCGGCGGCGGCGGTTTGGTCAAGGTCGGCACCGGCATGCTGACGCTGTCGGGCGTCAACAGCTTTACCGGCGCGACGACGGTCAATGCCGGAACGCTTGTCGTTAATGGCTCGATCGCCACGTCCTCCCTGACGACGGTCAACAGCGGCGGCACGCTCGCCGGCATCGGCACGGTCGGTGCGACCACGGTTGCCGCTGGCGGCACGATGGCGCCGGGCGACAGCTCGATCGCCACCCTCAATGTCGCCGGCAATCTGGCCTTCGCGCCAGGCGCGTTCTATGCGGTCGATCTCAACGCGGCGGGACGCAGCGATAAGATCGCCGCGAGCGGCGCGGCCAATCTGAGCGGCGGTACCGTGCAGGTCACACCGATGAACGGCTTCGCTGTCAACACGCCTTACACGATCCTGACCGCGACCGGCGGGGTGACCGGCGGGTTTGCGGCGCTCGCCGGACCGAGCTTCACGTTCCTCGCGCCTACCTGACCTATGACCCGAACGACGTGTTCGTGACCTTCGCGCGCAACAATGTGAGTTTTGCGAGCGCGGGGCAGACGCGCAACCAGATCGCGACCGGCGCAGGCCTGGACAGCCTCGGCCGCGGGCCGGCGTTCAACGCGGTCGCCGGCAGCCCGACGCCCGCGCAGGCGCGAGCAGCGTTCGACCAGCTTTCCGGCGAGGTGCACGCCAGCGCGGCGGGCACGATGCTCGACGAATCGCGCTACGTCCGCGATGCGGTCTTGGGCCGTCTGCGGCAGCCGTTCGGCCGCCCAGACGGATCGTTCGCGGCGATGGCGCCGTTCGGTCCACAAGCCGTCGCGGCCGACGGCAGCGGCGCGCTGGGTTACGCAAGCGAGCCGGCGTTCAAGGCCGCGCCGGGAGCGGCACCGCAGGAGCGGATCATGACCGCCTGGGCGCAAGCCGTCGGCGACTGGGGCCGCACCGACAGCGACGGCAACGCGGCTCGGCTCCGCCGCGCGACCGGCGGCGTCATCTCAGGCGTGGACGCGACCTTTGAGGAGCGCTGGCGGCTCGGATTCGCCGGCGGCTATACCCAGTCGCTGCTCAACATCGACGACCGCCGCTCCAGCGCCACCATCAACAACTATCACCTCGCGCTCTATGGCGGCGGCGAGTTCGGCGCCTGGGCTCTGCGCGGTGGCGCCGCGCTCACCTGGCACACCATCGACAGCGAACGCACGATCGTCTTTCCCGCGTTCTTCGACACCGCCAAGGCAAGCTACGACGCCCGCACTGCGCAAATGTTCGGCGAAGTCGCTCGCGGCTTTGCGTTCGGCAAAATGACGCTCGAGCCGTTTGCCGGCCTCGCCTATGTGCACCTCGACACCGGTCATTTTTCGGAGACCGGCAGCGCCGCGTTGACAGGTGGCGGCGATGCCTTCGCGACCACCTTCACCACGCTCGGGCTCCACGGCGCCAGCGCAGTAACGCTGCCGGACGGCAAGCAGCTCAACGTGCTCGGCACGCTCGGCTGGCGGCATGCATTCGGCGACGTGACACCGGAAACGCTGCTGGCGTTCAGCGGCGGCGGCACGCCGTTCACGGTTGGGGGCGGGCCGATTGCGCGCGATGCCCTGCTGGTCGAGGTAGGCGCTGGCTTCAATTTCGCGCGCAACGCCCGTGTCGGCCTCACCTATTCGGGGCAGCTTGCGCGCGCCGCGCAGGACCACGCGGCCAAGGGCGAGATCAACTGGAAATTCTGACAACGATTTTTCCGTCGGAGGAACAGTTCGCGGCGGGAATCTGGTGAGACGCATGACGAAAACGGCGCTGATGATCGGAGCGACAGGAGGCGTAGGGCGCGAAGTCGCAAGGGCCTTGGCGCGCCGCGGCTGGCAACTTCGGTGCTTGAGCCGCACGCCAAAGCCAGTCTCCGTCTCTCTACCGGATAACGGCGTCGCCTGGATCAAGGGCGATGCGATGAAGGCGGAAGACGTGGCCAACGCAGCCAGAGATGTCAACCTCATCGTTCACGCGGCCAATCCACCACGGTACAAAAACTGGCGTGGACTCGCGATGCCGATGCTTCGTAACTCCATCGAAGGGGCGAGAGCCTCGAGCGCGCGACTGATCTTCCCCGGCAACTTGTATAACTTCGGACCGGATGCCGGTCCGCTGTTGTCCGAGACTGCGCCGCAGAACCCGAACACGCGCAAGGGCCGCGTTCGCAGCGAGATGGAAGACATGCTGAGAGTGGCGGCGGCGACGGGGACCCGATCGCTCGTCGTGCGCGCCGGCGACGTGTTCGGCGGACACGGGCCATCCTCAAATTTTTCGAATGTCCTGATCAAACCGAGGGAGCCGCTGCGGGCCATCATGTATCCCGGTCCTCCCGCGACGGGTCATACCTGGGCCTATCTGCCGGACTACGCCGAGGCGATTGCGCGACTTGCAGATATCGAGGCCGATCTGCCGCCGTTCGACATGTTTCACTTTGGTGGACATTGGATCGAACCCGGTATCGAGCTCGTTCAATCCATTCGTCGCGCAGCCGGAAGCCTCGATCTGCCCATTCGCCGCTTTCCGTGGCTCGCCGTTCGGCTGCTCGCGCCCTTCGTCCCGCTCCTGCGTGAGGTCGAAGAAGTTCGCTATCTCTGGGATGTCCCTCTTCGGCTCGATAATTCCAAGCTGATTGCGTTGATCGGCGACGAGCCTCACACGCCTCTCGACCAAGCAGTTCGCGCCAGCCTGTTAGAGCTCGGGTGCTTGACGAGTTGAAAGTGAAGTTGCAACAAAAATGGAGATCAAAATGCCAGTCCTAATGGTTCGCACCGATGTCGAGGACTTCGACAGATGGAAACAGGTTTTCGAGGAGAATGCCGGGGCGCGAACCGCGCATGGTTGCCGGCGCGTCCGCCGCTTTCGTTCGACCGCAAACCCCAATCACCTGCTCATCCTGTTCGACTGGGATACAGAGGAAAATGCGAAAGCCTTCAGTTCAAGTCCGCAGCTTGCAACGACTAAGGCCAAAGCCGGCATTTTGCCGGGGCTAGAGACCGCCTTTTTCGAAGAATTCTGACATGCTCATGTAGAGGTCGCCAATGTCGGAACAACCTGGCTCCCGCCACACGAACCGGCATCCACCTCGCTTGAAAACGCCTTAGGCCGCCGGGCGCCAGCCCGGCGGCTTGTACTGGCTTTCCGGAATCTGTCCGAGTTCGGAGCGTTGCACCTGCGCATCGCAAGACCGCGTGAACTGGTAGACGGCGTTGACAAGGATCTGGACGGGGGCGTCGCTGGTCGACATTTCCAGCAGAGCGTTGTCGGCTGCCACAAATCAGCCGCATATCCCCGACGGTATCCCGCGGCCACGAGGATGAGCAATGACATTGAAGTCGCGGGCTATCACCGGCTTTCGGTTCTCGACCGCAGATTGGGTCGAACGAGACCGATTGGCGATTTTCCGAGAGCAGATCGGGCGGATGATCGTGAAGCTCGACTCGGAGCCGCTGGTTGACGGCGCATTCCATGCCGAAGCGACCGTGCGTGAGCTGCCCGGGCTTGGCATCGGATCCTGGGCATGCACCAACCTGCGAGCCGTAAGACCGCGCGAACTGCTCGACGGTACTGACGACCTCATCCTAACGGTCACCACAAGCGGCAGCATGAACGCATCGCAACGCGGTCGGGAGATCAAGCTCGGCCCGGGTGAAGCCGTGCTGATGTCGAGCGCGGAGATCGGCAGCATGGCCGTCCCACCATCGCCAACCCGCTTCGTCGGCCTCCGGCTGCCTCGCAAGGCGCTCGCACCGCTGGTCTCCAATCCCGAGAACATGCTGATGTGTTCGTTGCCGCCCAACACGGAAGCCCTGCGGTTGCTCGCGCTCTACATCAGCGAGCTGGACGACGGCTATCGACTCGCGACACCCGAG
>Ga0209153_1000875_pt1 | contig 11839 bp, 9 predicted proteins | sample GraSoiAngelo_120_FD_185877 | JGI IMG/M metagenome (GOLD analysis project Ga0209153, IMG submission 185877) | Grasslands soil microbial communities from the Angelo Coastal Reserve, California, USA - 14_0919_09_20cm (SPAdes) (version 2) | ecosystem: Environmental > Terrestrial > Soil > Grasslands ...
CGCTCGACTTGATTCGGTCGATGAAGGATCTCGACGTCCAGGTCGACATCGTTCCACGGCTGTTCGACATCGTCGGTCCTTCGGTGAGCATCCACACAGTGGAGGGAGTCCCGTTGCTCGGGCTGCCGCCGGCGCACCTCCTCCGGACCTCTCGGCTGATCAAGCGGACGACAGACCTTGTTCTGGCAATCGTGAGTCTCGCGCTGCTCGCACCCGCCTTTGCAGTGATCGCCATCCTCATCAAGATCGGCTCACCTGGGCCAGTCTTCTTCCGGCAGGTGCGTAGAGGCACCAACGAGGCGACGTTCGAGATCTACAAATTCCGGACGATGTTCGCGGACGCCGACGCTCGCAAGGCTGAATACACACACCTCAACAAGCACGCGACGAACGGTGGTGATCCGCGAATGTTCAAGATCCGGGATGACCCGCGGACCACACGGATCGGGCGGTTCCTTCGAACTCATTCGTTCGATGAGCTGCCACAGCTGATCAACGTCGTGAAGGGCGAGATGTCACTGGTCGGTCCTCGGCCGCTGATCCTCGAGGAGGATCAGCACATCCACGAGTGGGCGCGGCGCCGTCTCAACCTCAAGCCGGGGATTACGGGACCGTGGCAGGTGCTTGGACGCAGCGAGATTCCATTCGAGGAGATGGTCAAGCTCGACTATCTCTACGTGACCAGCTGGTCGGTTTTCAACGACTTCAAGCTGATCTTGCAGACGCTGCCCGCGTTAGCCCGGAGCCGGGGCGCCTACTAAATCCATTCTTCTTGGCCCCGACCACCCAGATCCCGGCTGCATTGTCCAGGGAACGACCGCAAGCGAAAGCTTTCGCCGTGCCCAGGCTAGGACCGAGCGGTGTCAGTCGCATCGCCTGCGACTGGCGCTCGAGCTAAGCCGCGGGAGACGGGCTGAAATGAAGATTCTCGTGCTTAGCCCGATTGACGAGGGCAGCCTGGAGGCGCTCCACCGAGAACACGACGTCGCCTCCGCAATCGGTGCGGGCGCGAGCTCGCTGCCCTCGCTCGCGGCGGACCGTGAGGTCTTCGTTTTTCGGAGCGGCGTCACGATCTCCGAGGAGCTTTTGGGCTCCGCGCCGAAGCTGCGCTTGATCGTCCGCGCCGGCTCGGGGCTTGACAACCTCGACCTCACGGACGCTCGACGGCGCGGAATCCGGCTCGTGAAGATCCCTGGCCCGTCTGCACAATCGGTCGCCGAGCTCACTTTCGGACTGATGCTCGATCTAGCGCGAAAGATCTCTCGGGCCGACCGCTTGGTTCGACAAGCTCAGTGGCCGAAGCACGAACTGCTCGGCCGGCTCCTCTTCGAAAAAACCGTGGGCATCGCCGGAGCGGGCAACATCGGTTCACGCGTCGGTGAGCTGGCGGTGGCGTGGGGTATGAGGGCAGTCGGCTGCGTCGAGCACCCGGATCCCGCCGTTGCCCAAGCGCTTGCGCACAAAGGCGTGGAGCTGGCCGACCTCGACGAGGTCCTTCGGGTCGGTGATTTCGTCACGGTCAACCTACCGCTGCAGGAATCGACCCGTAATCTGATCGACCGGCGGGCCCTGTCGTTGATGAAGCCGGGTTCATTCCTGATCAATGTGGCGCGGGGTGGGATCGTCGATGAGGAGGCCCTCTACGACGAACTGACCGCGCCGAACAGGCTGGCGGGAGCGGCGCTCGATGTTCACGCGCGCGAGGGCGAGGGGGAGACGTCTCCCTTTGCACAACTCCCCAACGTGGTCTTGACGCCGCACATCGGGTCGATGACGGCCGAATGTCAGCACGCCATCGGACAGCGACTTCTCGAGATCGTGTCGGCTTTCGGCCGCGGGGAGCTCGAGGGTGAGGTTCGCAATGGCGAGCTGCTTTTGTGAAGAATCAGTAGCGGTATGAACAGCGCGGATGCCAAAAGGACGAAGCTGCGCTCCGACCTGCGCTCGGAGCAGCCCACGGTCGCGGTGGGCGCGCACGACGCGATGACTGCCAGCCTGATCGAGAAGAACGGCTTCGACGCAGTTTGGGTGAGCGGGCTCGGAGTCTCGACGATGACCTATGGGTTGCCCGATCTCAATCTGATCACGTTGACCGAGGCGCTCTCGGCGGCTGTGCGAATCGATGCCGCCACCTCCTTGCCCGTGATCGCCGACTGCGATAACGGCTTCGGGAGCCTCTCGAACCTGGTCCGAACGGTCCGGGAGTACGAGCGCTCGGGGATCGCTGCGATCTGCGTCGAAGACAACACCTTCCCGAAACGCAATAGCCTCTACCGAGGCGAGTCGCAGCGCGAGCTGATCCCTCGCGACGAACAGGCGCGGCGGATTCGCGCCGCCAAGCGCGCCCAGGAGACGACCGACTTCTTCTTCATCGCGCGGGTCGAATCCCTGATCGCCGGGTACGGAGTCGACGACGCGTACGATCGAGCCGCCTCGTACGTCGAGGCGGGCGCCGACGGGCTCCTCGTTCACTCTCGGGACAAGACTCTCGCCGAGATCGACGACTTCCTCGAGCGCTGGGACGGCGTGGCGGAAGTTCCTCTCGTCGCCGTACCGACCCTCTTTCCGGACTTCACCGCGGACCAGCTCTTCGATCGAGGCTTCCGCCTGATCATCTTTGCCAACCAGACGATGCGAGCCGCAGTGCACGCGACCTCGGAGGTACTTGCAACGCTTCGCGCGGAGGGGAACGCGGCCGCAGTCGACTCCGAGATCACGCCGGTCGATGAGATCTTCGGGCTCGTCCAGACGCGAGAGGCAATCGAGCTGGAAGAAGGCACCACATAGGGCGCGGAGGGCGCGCGTTCTCCTGCTTTAGATGTAGCGCTGCAGCACGTGCCTCGTCAGCCGAGCGGAGCCCATCAAGCTGGGCTTGAGGTCGCGCCAGTCGAAAACCTGGAAGTGGAGGGGGTGCAGAAGCGTTCCGCCCCACCCCGACAGCGAAAGCTCGCCGCGTCGCCAGAGCTGCCACGCAGAGCGTGTGTCCTCGACGGGGTTCCAGAGGCGGACGCCTTCCCGTGGCCGTAACGTCTTGCCGCCACGTCGGAGCACGCGCGCGTAGACGAAGTGCGCCAAGTCGACACCGCCTGCACGGGCGAGCTCAGTGGCTCCGTCGAGGCGGTGGTTGCATTCGATCAACTTGAGCTTCCCGTCGCGCTCGTCGCGCTTGAACTCAACCGAAGCAAGCCCGCGGACGCCGGCTCCGCGCAGGAAGGCGAGTCCGACCTCCCCGACCTCGGCGTCCCATTCGAGGAGGTAGTAGCACCCCCGTCCGAACCCGGGCGGGTACTGACGGACCTTCCTCCTCGTGTAATGGATAAGCGGGCGCCCATGCTCGTCGAGGTAGGCCGTGCATGTCCAAAGCCGGTCGTCGCCTCCGGGAATGATCTCCGTGATGATGACCTCGAGGCCGAGACCAGCGGTCTCTGCCTGCACCGCTTCGAGCTCGGCACGGTCTCGAACCACTAAGAGCTTCTTGCGGAGCCCGAACTGCCGCGCGAAGCGGTAGGAGTGGCGCGGCTTGAGCGCAAGCGGAAAACCAAGCTCTTCGACAGCCCGCTCGAGCGCTTCCGGGCTTTCTGCCGAGTGTGTCCTTGGGCTCGCAATCCCCAGACGAGAGGCCAGCGCATAGGTCTTCGCCTTGTCGAGCATCCGCAGCACGACGCTGTCATCGGCCTCGATAGACCTGTCTCCGAGCTCGTGGAGCTCGCTTCGCCGTCGGGCGACAAACTCCAGGCCATCGTCATTGCACGGGAGAACCACCCGAGGGTCGCCGGCGGTGCGCCGGAGCCAGTCGCCCCAGCGATCCTGGACTCCTTTGCCGCTTCCGAGGTCGACGAACTGAGTGCAGTAGCGCGAGTACTGAACCGGGTCGACGCCGGCCGTGCCGAGCGCGTAGACGGGTATACCATTCCGGCCCAGACTTCTCGCGACAGAGACAGCGATTGCCTCTCCGCCCAGCAGGACGGCAGGGGGATTCGGCGGCATTGAGCCCTCGCTACAGACGCTTGATTTGGCGCACCGATGCGCGCCACGCAGCTTGGGCTTGCGCCGCCCGGGGATTGTGCTGGCCTGAGTAGCGCGAGCCGTAGCGTTCGCCCTCGTCGGTGAGGGTCACGACGACCCCGAGCTTCTCGCAGTGCAACGTGTCCAGGGAACGACGCAGCTCGGCGAGCGTCCCTTGCCGGGCGCCGTCGAGACGCACGACCACCATCACGGCGTCCACGTATCGGCTCAGGACGGCCGCATCGACGGCGTTGAGCATCGGCGCGCTGTCGATCAGCACGAAGTCCGCCCTTGCGGCGAGCTCACGGATGATCGCCCCCACGGCCGGCCTCGTCACGAACTCCCCGGGCTCGGAGGAAACCGGCCCTGCGGGGACAATCTCGAGCACCCCGCCCGGGTCCCCTCGGCGCCAGGCCGGCCTGGTCTCGGCATCGCTTCCGTTGCCGGGCTTCCTGGCGACCGAGATCGCCTCTTCGAGCTCGATGCGCCCGAGTGCCACATCGGTCAACCCCGGCTGCCCATTGAGGGAGAAGAATCGGTCAAGGCTCGGGCCGTGCAGGTCCAGGTCGACGACGACCACGTGATGGCCTTTGCGCGCAAGCGCGATGGCCAGGTTCGCCGTCGTCGTCGACTTGCCCTCGCCGGCAATGGCGCTCGTGACGAGAATTGTTCGCGGGCTGTTCTCTTCCCCGACGAAATCGATGTTGGTGGAGAGCATGCGGAAAGCCTCCGCTCCGCGACTGCGCGGATCGGCCGCCATGACGAGCGGCCTGCCTTTTTTGAGGCGAGGGATGCGCCCGAGCAACGGGAGGCCGAGCGAGGCGGCAGCCTCGGGCGCCGACCAAACACGCGGATCGAGCGCGTCGTAGAGAAAACCAAGGCCGATGCCCAGAATGAGGCCGATGGCAAGGGCAAGCACTACGTTGCGCAAGGGCCGTGGCGCGACTTTGACGCCGGGGACTGCGTTCCGAACGACGGCTGATCCTGCAGTTTGGAGCGCTTGCAGGGTCGTCAATTGCGCGCGCCTCTGCACCAAATCGGTATAGACGGGGGAGGCCTTCTGCCCTGCCACAGCGAGGACATGGAGGCGTCGCGAGATATCGCTCAAGGCGCTCCGAATCTGCTGCTGCTCGAGCTCGCTCTGATACAGCGTGAACTGGCGGGCGTACGCGGTCGCCAGTCGCCCTGCGAGCGCTGGATTTCGATCGGTGACCACGAACTCGAGGAGGTCCGCATCGGCGTTGGCGGTGACGCTCGACTCTCCTAAGAGATATTGCGGGTCTTTGTTGAGCCCGACCGAGTCGAGCGTCCGGCGGGCGATCGTCGGCACCCGAGCCAGCTCGGCTTGCGTCGCCGCGAGGCGCTCGGGCGCTTGCGCCGCCGTCGGATCCTGGATTCCGGTCAAAGCCGCGGCGATGTCGGTTCGGTTGAGCAGCACCTCGGCCGAAGACTGGTACTTGGCCGCCTGAAAGTTGGTCAACAGGAGAGCAACGAGCGGCACGATCACGATCGGCTGAATGACGACGGACTTTCGGCGCCACAGCACGCTCAGGTAGCTCCGGATCGGAGAGGGCTCGCTCTGGTTCATCTCGCCCGCAGGTACGGTCATCGGGGTCCTCGGAGCCAAGAATTTCTCGAAGCGCCGCCCCTCCAGCGTGCGAAGAAGGTGGCGATCGAGACCGGAATCAACGGGAAACTGACAGAAATAACCTTGTGACCGATTTTAGGGACGCCTCATATACATTGCTAGTGGGGTCCGGGGCGGCGGAGACAACTTCTGCGGTCAGATAAGACAATTTGAGCGATTCCACGACTCGTGAACGGCCCTGCGCCGAGATCCATTCGTCGGTGGAGCCACTCGCAGACGAGTGGGAAGAGCTCGCCGAGCACACTGGGGTGTCTCCATTTCGCAGACCGGGGTGGATCGGCGCATGGTGGCGGGCGTTCGGAAGGGGGACCCTCGAGATCCTCGCGATGCGAGAGGAGGGTCGCCTCGTCGCTGTGCTTCCGCTCGGCCGGCGGCTCGGGGAGCTCTCGTCCACGACGAATTGGCATACGCCCGATTTCGCTCCCGTCGTCGAAGACGCCCGGGCGCTGCGAGCGCTCGCAGAAGAGTTGTTCGCTCGCACGCCGAGGCGCGTTTCGCTCGCATTCGTCGACGGCGGCGAGCCGACGCTTCCCGAATGTCGTGACGCGGCTACGTCCCGCGGCTACCGCGTGCTGACCCGCACGCTCGAGCGTTCACCGTTTGTGCGGATCGAGGGGGATTGGGAGGCATACCAGCGAGGGCTGAGCCGCAACGTCCGCGGAGACGCGAGACGCCGGATCCGACGGCTGAACGAGGTTGGGTCGATGTCGGTCGAGGTTAACGACGGAAGGGAGCGCCTGGATGACCTTCTCGCCGCCGGATTCCGAACCGAAGCCGCAGGCTGGAAGGGTGCGCGCGGTACGGCAATCGCTTCGCAACGCGACACCGAGACGTTCTACGCGGAAATCGCGCATTGGGCAGCCGCACGTGGCTGGCTTCGGCTCGCCTTTCTCCGGCTCGACGGCCGTCCGGTCGCCTTTCACTACAGCCTCGAGCATGACGGCATCCACTACTTCATCAAGGGTGGACACGATCCGTCATTCGATTCGTTCTCGCCGGGAAAGGTCCTGACGTACGAGATGCTGCTGCGGGCCTTCTCGGCCGGATTGCAAAGCTATGAGTTTCTGGGCGGGGACGATCCCTGGAAGCAGATGTGGACCAACTCGTACCGGGAGCGCATGTTGTTCCAGGCTTTCGAGCGATCGCTTTTGAGCTCGGTTGAATGGACCGCCTTCCGCTACGGGCGGCCGTTGGCACAGCGCCTCTCCAAGCGCCTAATCTCCCTACGGCGCTGAAGCACCGCCCTAGTGCAGGAGATCAGCGAACGCCGATATTTCCGCGCCGCAACTTGGCACGAGCCAAGTCCCGGACGTACAAGCCGAAGCCGACGGGAAGGGTCGCGAACCACAGAAGCGCCGACGGGACCTCCGAAAGCTGCGTCCTTACATGGATACCGTCGTGGAGCGAGTACCGCGTGAAGTTCGCATATCCCTTGAGCACCGTCGTGAGCGGTTTTCTTCTCTTCAGCGAAATCAGTGTTTTGTTGGCCAATCTGAAGCCGAAAGCAAATAAGCGTGCGTCCGATTTCACCTTTTCCGTAATTCCACTCGGTAGATACTCCTTGAATCCCCAAACCTCATCGACGAACCGCGAGGAGTAACGATCCGCAATCTGAAGGAAGACCACGTCTTCCGTCACGTACTCTCCGGCAACCGGCGGGAAGGGAAACTCGCGCAGAACAGCGGTTCGGTACATTCCCATCTTGTCACCGAGGACCCGATGCTTTGCGACTATTGAAAAGTTGTCAGAGTCGAGAACGTGCTGTGGCATCGGTCGGCCGGATACCGCCCGCGTGCCATCTGGATAGGCCGCGAGTCCTTCGACATTCGCGAACCGCTCTCTCTGCTCGGCGGACATCGACTCCCACTGCTGAATCATCAACGCAAGCGCGTCAGGTGGATACCAGTCATCCGAGTCGATGACCGCGCAATACCCGCCCCGGGCCTCTTCCACCCCCCGATTGAACGCTATGTGCCGCCCCTGGTTCGGCTGCCAGAAGTAGCGAATCGGAAAGGGAGAATCCCTTCGCCAACGGTCGATGAGCTCACCGGTGCCGTCCGTCGAACCATCGTCCACGATCACCCACTCGAAATCGCTGAACGACTGGACAAGCAGACTCTCGCGAAGGCGCGGTAGATACTTCTTCCGGTTATAGGTCGCAGTGATGACACTGACTTCAGGCGCCGCGCTGCTCGACATCATCGATCTCTTGCGCGTCCGACTATGACCAGAGCCTACCTCGGCCGAGCCTGACGGACGGGCGTCCGTCGACCGCGTGCTGCCCGACTAACAGGCGTCCGCAGCCGCGTACGAGTCAGCCCGGCAGGCACCGTCCTGGTACACGCCGTTACCAAGTCCGTTGCTCATATCCATTCCGTAGAAGCCTTGCTTCCAGTAGGCGCTCGGGTTGCTGACCGGGGCAAGCGTGGCGATCGAGGTCATGGGTACGACCTCGAGCCCGTTGACGAAAATCTGGACGGAGCCGACGTTCCGGTCCGTTGACCATTTGAAGTGAGCGATGAAGTGGTACCACTGCCCGAAGACGAGCGGGCTCACGAGCGTGCGCTTGAGGGATGGCAAGTCTCCGTGGCACAGCCCCGCCGAGCTCTGCTCGATCTCCAGATACAGCTTCGGAATGGACGTGGCATCGACGCCAAAGTAGTCCTGCGCGCCGCATGACCCCGGTGCGTGGAATTGCGTGAAGACGTTCCAGTCCCCGGTGCTGGTGAGGAAGCGGCCGGCATCTGACACGGGGAACATCGTCCACCAGCCGTAGTACCACTCCTGACCCTCGTAGCCGCCGGTGTCGGCGACAGAGGCGTAGACCTCCGACCGGGGAGAACTCGTGCACTGAGTCGAGGAGTAGACCGTGAAGTCGGCCGCGTAGCCGCCCTGAGCTCTGGGACTTTGGACGACATTCGCACCGGAGTCACCGAGGTCTGCGCAGGTGTAGCCCTGGTCGTTGTTTCGTGACCATTGATGCCCAGCCCACTGGGAGAAACTGCCTCCGTCGTAGTCGCCCCGGAAGAGGACGCTGCCTGGAGCCGGGGCCGAAGGCGGAGGCGGAGGCGCGGGAGCCGGCGCTGTACTCGTGGTCGTGGACGTAGACGTGGAGGGGGTCGCAGTGGTGGTCGTGGAGGGGGTAGCAGTTGTGGTCGTGGGCGACCCGGTCGTCGCCGGAGTCGTGTTCTGATGCCCCTTCTTCCCCCCGGGCTTCTTACTCGAGTCGTTGGCGGCGCCCGTGGCAACGAAGCCGGCGGCGAAGAGTAGGGCAGTGGCGGCGGCGGCCGTTGCCAACTTCATGAGAATCGTCTTCGGCGGAAGGCTGAAGGGTCTTGATGCCGGCCTCACTCATTCGGGTGAACCGGGGCGTCCTGTAGGTTTGGTTTGTCGTGCGGGGACGATGCCTTGGAGCCTGTGCAGCAACGTTGATCGCCGTCGCGGTCTGGATCGGCCTCCTGGCCGGTGACACCGATGCCGCCGGAACGCAAGCGATCTGGCGAGGCGACTACGAGACAGGTGACTTCTCGCAGTGGTCGGAGATCCAGGCATCGCGCACGAATCGCGACTATCCCGTCTCGGCTGTCGGCGACACCGCAGGCACGATCGTCTCGTCTCCGGTCCGCCAAGGCGCTCATGCGGCAGAGTTCGTTACCTACCCGAACGAAGGCCGCCCGTCCATTGACCGCTCAGAGGTCTATGCGGGCGTCGGCACGACCCAGGGCACAGAGGGCCAGGATCGCTACTACGCGTGGTCGACGATGTTTCCATCGTCTGGCAACAAAGACGGGTTCTGGCCTCGGGCAGGCGATTTCAACGTATTCACCCAATGGCACAACGCCAACAATCCCTGTGGAAGCAATATCCAGCTGGGGATCGACTCAAGGTCCCGTCGCGGGCGTAATGAGATTTACGTCGACCTGTCGAATCGGAATCCGAGCAACTGCGACGACCCGGTGCGAACAAAGCATCTCGTCCTTGGTCGAATGCGATTCGATGCTTGGTATGACTTCGTCGCGCACGTCAAGTGGTCGGCGAACCCCTCGGTGGGTTTTTGCGAGCTCTGGATGGACGGTCGGCACCTCATGCCGAAGACCTTTGGTCAAACAATGGCCGATTCGCAGGGGGTGTACTGGAAGCAAGGCTTCTATCGCGCTGCGTTTTCTCACACGAATACCGTTTTCCAGGATGCCGCTATTCGGGGTTCGAGTCTTGCGCCCGTAACGAGTGCGTACAAGCTCTCGTTTGCCGAGCCGCCACGAATTGCTTCGCAAAAAGACCTCGTTATCTCGGCCAAGTCCTTCGCTCAAGCGAAGGTGCGCATCGTCGTGAGCGATGGGCAGCGCAAGATCGTTGCCTCTGTTGTGCGCAGCGCGGACGGAGCGGGCCGCTTGTCGGCAAATCTGCCGATGCCACGACCCGTCCCACTTCGGGTACACGTTGTCCTCCGAGCGCTCGTCAGCCCAAAGCTGCCCGCTACGACTCGGCGAGCGACGATCAACGTGAGGCTGCGAAGCAAGACCTAGCTTTTCGAAGCCGTGGACGCGCCCTCGTCCCGCGGCGCTTCCTCAACGAGTATTCGCCGATAGGCCGCCTCGATGCGCCCATACTCCGCTACGCGAAGCGCCTCCTTCTCAGCGGCTTGCCCCAGCCGAGCTCGGAGAGGAGCATCGTCGAGAACTCTCTCCAGGCGGTCGACCAGGGCGTCCACGTCGCCCGGAGGGAACAAGTAGCCGCTGCGAGCATCCTCTACGACCACACGCGCCTCGCCGACGTCCGAGACCACGACCGTGAGTCCGCTGGCCATCGCCTCGAGCATTGCGAGCGACAGGCCCTCGTTCCGCGAGGTCAGGACGAAGATTTCCGACTGCGCGTAGATGTTCTCGATGTCGTGCCGAAAGCCGAGGAATTCGATCGCCCCGTCGACGCCGAGCCGATTTGCTTCGGCGCGAATTGCTTGCTCGAGCGGTCCGTCGCCGAGCACAGCCGCTTTGAGGGCGGGACGGCGCACTCTCAACCGGGCGAAGGCCCTGACGAAGTCCAGTGTCTGCTTCGTCGGAATCAGTCGCCCGGCTGTGACGAGTTGATAGACGGGAGTCGCTCCATTCGCCGGCCGAAACCGCTGAGGGTCGACTCCTCCTGGGACGATCACCACCCGCTCGGGCGGCACGCCACGCTCGATCAGAGACTCGCGCGACTGTGGGCCCATGACCACGACGACGTCGCAGCCGCGGATCAGCCGTACGAGAAGGGCCTCGAGCAAGTGGAAGGGACGCGGAAGGCGGCCGAGGATCCGGTTGTCGGATCTCCATCCCCCACCTTGCCACTCGACGGGGCCGCCGATCAGGTGGCACATGACCGGCCGATGCAACAACCAGCCGACGAGCCTGGCATTGATCGTGTGAGGAACGAGGTTGTAGGAGACGATCCAGTCCGGGCGCTCGCGGCGAGCGACGCTCAGGCACGTGATGAGCTTGGCACCGGCGCGACCCAGCAGACGCGTGAGCGGCCGTCGCGGAATAACGGTTCGGAATTTCGGCATTGAAGGCCCCGCCCTGTCACTCACGAGCGTGATGCTCTCGACCTCCGGAAGTCGGAGGATCGGCTCGAGGTGAGCGCGAAGCTGATTCGGGCCCAACGTCACGGTCGCCAGGATGCGAAGTCCGTTGAGCTTCGCTCCCGAACCTTCGTTCGCGTTGACTCCGGCCTCAGCCATCGCGCGACCCCGCTGTAGTGGTCGTCCGGTCGACGAACGCCTGCTGCCAGAGCTCGAGTGTGAGCAGCTGCCAGATCTGCATCGCCGTATCGCGACGGCCGGACCGGAAATCGGCAAGCAGACGTTGAATCGGCTCCGGTTCGAAGATGCCGCGGCGACGGACTTCGGCCGGCGAGAGAACCTCTTGCGCGAGCGCACCGAGCTCATTGGCAAGCCACCCGCGTACCGGCGCCGTGAAGCCCGCCTTTCCGCGCTGAATGATCTCGGTCGGGACGATTCCGGCCATCGCTTGCTTGAAGAGCGTCTTGGTCCGAGTCCCCGCGACCTTGCCTCTCGGTGAGACGTGACGCATGACATCGACCACGAGCTCATCGAGCAGAGGGACGCGAGCTTCGATCGAGTGAGCCATGCTCATCTTGTCCATGTAGGTCAGCAGGGCAGGAAGGTAGATCTTGAGATCGAGGTACATC
>Ga0209153_1000876_pt1 | contig 11829 bp, 11 predicted proteins | sample GraSoiAngelo_120_FD_185877 | JGI IMG/M metagenome (GOLD analysis project Ga0209153, IMG submission 185877) | Grasslands soil microbial communities from the Angelo Coastal Reserve, California, USA - 14_0919_09_20cm (SPAdes) (version 2) | ecosystem: Environmental > Terrestrial > Soil > Grasslands ...
AAAACGCCGACGCGATCACCACGTAGAGCCCCACGAGGACGACGCCCTCGGGCCAGGTGCTCTCTCCGTCGTAGACGACAACCGCCGTGACGAAGGCCGCCAGCAGCAACGAGACGGCCAGCAGGGTCGGGAAGACCAGCGTCAGGTTCGCGGCGAAGAAGAGGCTCGCGAACAGGATCACGGGGGTCAGCGCCAGCGCCACCTGCAGCGACGAGTTCACGATCACGGCGATCGCGAAATCGGCCTTGTTTCGCAAAGCAAGCTGGACACCGACGACGTTCTCAACGGCGTTGCCGGCGATCGCGACGACCACGAGCCCAGCGAAGGTTTCGCTCATGTGCAATGAAGAGGTCGCGGGTTGCAACGCGGAGACGAACCAGTCGCTGACGAACACTGCGCCCGCCGCCGCTGCGGCCAGAACCGTGATCGTCGCCGTCAGCGACCATCTCGGCGGCTCCTGCGCCATGGGGTCTCCTGCCAGGAAGATCCCGAGCGTCGAAACGAAGACGACGAGCAGAACGCCCCCGCAGATCAGGCTCAGTGTCTGCTCGTGGGCCGCGGCCGGAGCGTGCAGGACGTGCGCGAAGGTGGGCACGGAGAGGATGGCGGCGGCGAGGAGCGTCAGCGTCGCGATCGTTCTCGCGCGGGGCGACTCGAACCGCTGAACGCCGTTTCGGAGCCCTCCGGCGAAAAAGGCAAGCCCGAGCACCAGCAAGCTGTTGGCGAGGACCGAACCGATCAGCGCCGCTTTGACGACACCGACAAGCCCCTTGTGGAGTGCGAACAACGCAACGAACAGCTCGGGCAGGTTGCCGAGCGCCGACTGAACCGAGCCCGCGCCTCCCGCGCCGAGCCTCCCTCCGAGCTGCTCCGTGGCCGTGCCGACGAGACGCGCGAGCATCGCGAGCGCGGCTGCCGCCGCCACGAAACGCAGAATCGCGTTCAGACCGGCGAGATCGAGCGCGCCTGCGATCCCGACGAGAGCGGCGGCGACGACGATCTCGGTCTGCTCTCGCCCGGTTAGGCCTGCTCGCACCGCGCGACGCTATCAACGAGGGAGACGCCTCCCCCAGAACGAGGGATCGGAACCTATAGGGCCGAGCCGCTCCGGCCGATACACACGCCGTGCGGCCAAACCTGCCTAGGAGAGGGGTCTCTTTCGTGCGTACTCGTCTGTTGCTGGTTCTCTCGGTTCTCGCCCTCGCAGGGGCGTTCGCCGGCTCCGCGTCGGCTTCGCAGTTGATCAATCGCGACGTCCGCAACATCCAGCTCGCGGTGAACAACAAGGGCGAAGCGCTCGTCAGCGACAGAACCATGCGTGGTACGCAACATGTGCTCGCCTGGGGCGCGATCAACGCGCGGCAGCCCAACCGCGCGATCAAGCAGCAGCGCTTCAAGCTCGACTACGCGGGCGGCTGGCGCAAGTACCACAGCCAGTACTGGAAGACCTTCGGGAAAGGCTGCGGCGCCTACGACGGCCCGGCTCTCGCGTGGATGGTCACCGCGTGTAAGGCGCCGGACGGCAGCTACTGGGCGCTCCAAAAGTGGCAGGTTCAGCTTCCCGACCTCGGCTTCACGCCCTGGACCACCGGCCTGCGCCAGTGGGAGCTCCACCTCTCGCACTGGACGACCGACCTCGCCAAGGTCGAGGTCTGGCAGGACTGGATCTACCACGGCCGCTTCCGCCATCTGTTCGGGCGCTACACGTATCTCGGCAAGCCCGTCTACGGCTTCGGGACGACCCATTTCGGAGCGCCCACCGACGGCTACGGCCGGCTGCTCTACCTCGACACCCACAACTCGGCCTACGGCAGCGGCTGGAGGCGCGAGAACTCGTTCGTCGCGCACAACCCGAGCGGTGTCTTCTGCTACGGCTTCTTCAAGCACAACGCGGGCGCGGGCGGCTACGCGCATCCCCCGGGCTTCAGCGGCATCCGCCCCGAAGGCTACGGCGACATGTACCGGCTGACCGCCAAAGGCCCCGGCGTCACGCCCGACGTGATGTGGAGCGACAGCGCCTTGCACGCCTTCAGCACGAGCAACTCCGCCGACGTCGCGTTCGAGGCGGCGATGAACTCGCAGCTCGACTCGATTCTCAACGGCGACAAGCTCTGCAGACAACACTAGAGCCGGCCTCTTTCTTGGCGCCCCGCGCGCGGCTGAGGTGACCTTGACGTAGGTTCCTCGCGTGGCCGTGATCGAGGTCGAGGGGCTGACACGCAGCTATCGGTCGCGGACCGGAACCTTCCGCCGCAGGATTGCGGTCGTCGAGGCGCTACGAGGCGTGAGCTTCTCCGTCGAGCCAGGCGAGCTCTTCGGCCTGCTGGGCCCGAACGGCGCGGGCAAGACGACGATGATCAAAGTGCTGACCACTCTGCTCTTGCCGACGTCTGGGTCCGCGCGCGTCCTCGACTACGACGTTCGGCGCCAAGCACGTCACATCCGCGGGCGAATCGGGTACGTGTTCGGGGGCGACCGAGGCCTCTACGACCGCCTATCCGCACTCGACAATCTGCGCTACTTCGCCGACCTCTACCGCGTCCCGCCTCGCAAGCGCGTCGCTCGGATCGAGTCGCTCCTCGAAATGGTCGAGCTGAAAGGACGCGAGCGCGAGCGCGTCGAGACGTACTCGCGCGGGATGAAGCAGCGACTCCACATCGCCCGTGGGCTGCTGCACGACCCCGAGATCCTTTTCCTCGACGAGCCGACGATCGGCCTTGACCCGCTCGGCGCGCGGGAACTGCGTCAGACCATCTCCGGGTTACACGACGCCGGCAAGACCATCGTTCTGACCACCCACTACATGTACGAGGCGGACGCACTCTGCCAGCGGATCGCTGTGATCGCGAACGGCAGCTTCGTCGCAACTGGAACGCCCTCCGACCTGAAGGCGGTCGTAGGCGATCACACGATCATCGAAATCGAGACCTTCGGGATACCCGACCAGCTAATCGAAAGGTTGCGCACGATCCCCGGTGTCAGGAGCATCGGTGTCGAGACGCGCGACCTCGCGCAAGTGCTACTGGTGCAGTCGGCAGTCGGAGCCGATGTCGTCCGTTCGCTGCTGAACGAGCTCGTGGATGTGCAGACCGGCAAGGTCGTCACGCGCGAGCCGACTCTGGAGGATGCGTACGTGGAGCTCGTCAAGTCGGCGTGATCCCCGCGATCCTGACCGGCATTCGCCTGCACATGAAGCAGGCTTCGCGGAACCCGTTCGACCTATCGGGCGTGATCGTCTGGCCGATCCTGTACGCGACGATCGCCTCCTACCTGCTCGACGCCAGGCACGAGCCCCGGCTGCTGCTCAGTGCGTCGCTCGGCGCCTCGGTGATGCTGATGTGGTCGCTCGTCGTGATCGCCTCGAGCGGCGCGCTCGAGCAGCAACGCTGGCAAGGGACCCTGGAGCTCGTCGTCGCGGCGCCCACACCCCTCACCGCAGTGATCGCCCCGATCTGCGTCGCGGGGGCGCTCGTCGGCACCTACGCGATCGGAGCCACACTCGCCTGGGGAGCGCTTCTGTTCGACGTACCGGTCAAGATCGACCAGCCGCTCGCATTCGCGGTCGGCGTGCCCGCGTGCGCGCTCGCCGTCGGCATGCTCGGCCTGATCCTGGCTGCGACGTTCGTCCTCTACCGCGCCGCGTTCCACCTCGGGATCGCGACGCAGTATCCGGTCTGGATCGTCACGGGGCTGCTGGTACCGATCTCGCTGCTTCCGAGCTTCGTCCGACCGATCTCGTGGCTCCTTGCGCCGACATGGGGCTTTCGCGCGATCCAGGAAGCCGCGCTCGGCCGGACGCCTTGGCCGGACATCGGCATGTGCTTCGTCCTCAGCGCCGTCTACCTGGTGATCGGCGGCTCCTGCCTCGTGGCCTTCGAGTACGTCGCCCGATCGCGCGGGAGCCTGCGGCTGACGTGAATACGGTTCGCGTCGTCTTCGTCGGCGGCCTGACGAGCTACCGCGCGCTCTTCAACTGGATCAGCCCCTGGATCTTCATCCCCCACACGCTCGGCTATCCGATCTTCGAGATCCTCTTCTTCGCCTATCTCGGTAGGTTCGCCGGCGTTCAGTCCGACCGGTTCTTCCTGGTCGGCAACGCCTTCCTCGCGATTGCCGTGACCGGGATGTTCGGCATGGGGCATGCAACGGCCGGCGAGCGCCGCTCGCAGACGCTCGCGACCCTGCTCGCGTCGCCGGCGAACAGATTCGCCGTCTTCCTCGGCCGTGCGCTGCCTTCGATCGTGACCGGATGCTTCGTCGCGGCGACCTCATTCGCGGTCTGTGCGGCGATCCTCGGTGTCCATGTTCCGGCATCCGCGTTCGGTGGGCTCGCGCTCGCGACGGTCGCCGCGGCCTTCGCCTGCACGGCACTCGGCCTCTGCATCGGCGCTCTCGGCTTGCGCGGACGCAACGTCAGCGTCTTTGCCGACGTGATCACGGCATGCATGCTCGTCGTGTCCGGCGCAAACGTCCCGCTGCATCGCTTGCCGGGCTGGGTTCAGACGATCAGCTCGGGAATCCCGCTGACGCACGGCATCGAGGCGGCACGGGCGATCGCCAACGGCTCGAGCATCGCCGGGTCCGCCGATCTGCTGGCGAAGGAGGCCGCCGTGGGGGCCGTCTATCTCGTGATCGGGCTGATCATGTTGCGGCTGTTCGAATACGAGGGGCGGCGCACCGCCTCGCTCGAGACGTTCTGAGAGCAGACATAAGATCGCCGCTCGTGGCGAGGAACGGCGAAGAGCTTCGCGAGCTGATGCGGCGATTCCCGGCGGGAGTCGCGATCGTCGGTGTCGATCTCGAGGGAGAGCGCCTGGGCCTGACGATCGGGACGCTGATTCCGCTCTCGCTCGAGCCGCCGCTCGTCGGTTTCGCCGTCCGGCGCGGGGCGGCGCTGCACGAGCTGCTGCGCCGCGCAGGAACGTTCGGGGTCAGCCTGCTCGCGGCCGACCAAGAGGCCGTGGCGCAGCACTTCGCGCGCGGCGTACCGCCGATCGCACTCTGGGAAGGCATCGATGTCCGCGAGGGCGACGGCCCCCCACTCGTGGCGGGTGCGATCGGCTGGCTGACGGGTCGCGTCTCTGCCGAGGTGCCGGCGGGCGAGGACACGTTCTTCGTCGGCGAGGTGCTCTCCGTCGAAGAAGGCGCACGCGAGCGACCGCTCGTCTATGTCGACCGGGGCTACGCCGGCGCGTGATCGCGGCTGTTGTTTTCGATCTAGACGGGGTGCTGCTGGACAGCGAGCAGGTGTGGGACGAGCTCCGGGAACAGCTGGTCGAGGACCGGGGCGGCCGCTGGCACGACGGCGCCCACACGGAGATGATGGGCATGAGCTCCGTCGAGTGGTCGCGCTACATGCGCGACGAGCTCGACGTTCCCGACCCGCCGGAGGAGATCTCGGCCGAGGTCGTGCGGCGGCTGGAAGAGGTCTACCGCCGGGGGCTGCCGCTCATCGACGGCGCCGAGCACGCTGTCGAGCGACTTGCCGCCCGCTGGCCGCTCGGGCTCGCGTCGTCGTCGAACCGAGAGCTGATCGACCTCGTGCTCGAACTGGCCGGGCTCGCCCGGTTCTTCCGCGTCACCGTTTCCTCGGAAGAAGTACCGCGCGGGAAGCCGGCGCCCGACGTCTATCTCGAGGCGGCACGGGCCCTACGAGTCCCACCGGAGCGCTGCACGGCAGTCGAGGACTCTCAGAACGGGATCCGTGCGGCGAAGGCCGCCGGCATGCGTGTGATCGCGATTCCGAACCCGCATTTTCCACCCGGCCAGGAGTCGCTCGCGCTCGCCGACGTCACGCTGGGCTCGCTGGCCGAATTGACGCCTTCTGTCGTCGCCTGACGTTTCGTCAAGCCCTCCTAACATGGCAGCGCCGCGGGTGCCGACTGCACGCTCTCCGCAGCCGCGCCGGCGGCTTCATGACCGCCTGCGGCGGCGCGATCACCTCGTAGCTCCAGGCGGGCCTCCCGATGTCGGGAGCGAAGTCGTAGGCGGGATCGGCCCCGGTCGCCGCGGCGGCGCCGATCCGGAAATCGAAGCGGCTCGCACCGCCTAGGTCGCGACGGTTCGCCCTCAGGGTGAGGGTCGAGCCCGCGAACGCGCCGTTGAAGGAAGCAGGGCGCTTCGTGAAGTCCCAGTTGCCGCGTAGGCAGCGGCCGAAGACATAGCGGCCGGCGAGCACGTCGAGCGCATACTCGGCACCGAACGTCCCGCGGCCACAGCCGGTGCCGGTCCTCGTGTCGGCGTCCACCAAGAGCGAGACAAGATCGGTGTAAGCGAGCGCGGCGCGGTTCGGGATCGAAATCCGGAAGAGAACGTTGCCGGCGTCGTCGTTAGAGACCTGCACCGCGGTCAGGTCGGGAGCCGCCGGCGACGCGTCCCCCGCCCCGTCTACGTAGGCCGAGCTGTTCGATGCGCCCGCCAAGGGCGCAAGCAGCAGTAGGCACGCCGTGCCGGCCACGCCGAGCGCCCACCTTGGTCCCCGCAAGTCCCCTCCTCTTCTAGCCCCGCTCTCATTGTGGGCGGAGCAGCCGCAAAAGCAAGCTCAGTCGACGCGGCCGAGCAAGACACAAGCGTTGTGTCCACCCAGGCCCATCGCGTTCGAGAGCGCCACCTCCACCTTGGCCTCCCGCGCCTCATTCGGGACGTAATCCAGGTCGCAGACGGGATCGGGGTGCTCGTAGTTGATCGTCGGCGGCAGCTTGCCCTCGTGCAGCGCCAGCACGCACATCATCGCCTCGATCGCGCCGGCGGCACCGAAGCAGTGGCCCATCATCGACTTCGTCGAAGAGACGGCGAGCTCGTAGGCGTGGTCGCCGAAGACGTCCTTGATCGCCTTCGTCTCTGCAGCATCGCCGAGTGGCGTCGAGGTTCCGTGAGCGTTGATGTAGCCGACGTCCTCGGGCTTCAGGCCGGCCCGCTCGATTGCCGCCCGCATCATCTCGCCGACACCGATCGCCTCCGGCTCGGGTTGGGCCATGTGGTGGGCGTCGTTCGAGGTGCCGTAGGCGAGCACCTCGGCGTAGATCGTCGCTCCTCTCGCCCGGGCGGCCTCGAGCTCCTCCAAGACGAGCACGCAGGCGCCCTCGCCCATGACGAAGCCGGCCCTCGTGGCGTCGAAGGGCCGTGAAGCATGCGGCGGGTGCTCGTCCTCGGCTGCCAGGCCGCGCATGGCGACGAACCCGGCGAGAATGATCGGCTGGATCGCGGCCTCGGTTCCGCCTGCGAGCATCGCGTCGGCGTCGCCGCGTTTGATCAGCTCGGCCGCCTCCCCCACCGCGTGCGACCCGGTCGCACAGGCCGAAACCGGTGCGTAGTTCGGCCCCTTGATCCCGAGCGAGATAGCGAGCTGCCCGCTTGCCGCGTCGACGAGGACGCTGGGGATGAAGCTGGGCGAGATCCGCTCGTAGCCGCGCTCGCGGAGGACCTCGCCTTGCTGCATGATCCCCGCGATTCCGCCGATCGCCGAGCCGAAGGCGATCCCGACCCGATGCGGATCGAACCCGTTCAACCCCGCGTTCTCGACCGCCTCCTTGCCCGCGGCGAGGGCCATCAGGACATTGCGGTCGAGCTTGCGCTGCTGCTTCGGCGAGGCGACGTCGCTCGGGTCGAAGTCCTTGACCTCCGCCGCCACGCGAACCGGGTAGCCGTCGGCGTCGAAAGCGCGGATCCAGTCGATCCCGCTCTCGCCGGCGAGCGCGGCGCGCCAGGTCTCAGGCGCGGAGTTCCCGAGCGGTGTGACTGCTCCGAGGCCGGTGACGACGACTCTGCGCACGACTGCGCATTAGACCTGCCGCGGCCGTGGCGCGGTTGCTTGGGGACCGGCACCCACGCGGGTGCCGGTCCGTGAAACCGTTACGCCCTGACGGGAACGCCCTCTTCCTTGAGCGAGAGCTCGGCGAACTTGTCCCAGTGCGCGTCGAGCTTCTTGGCCATCGCCTCCTCGTCCCTGCGGTTCTCGCGCGCGGCCTCGGCGGTCTCCTCGTCGCCCGCTCGCTGCGCGATCCGTTCGAGCAGCTGATAGCTCGCGATCTCGAGATGCTCGGTCGCGTAGCCGTCGCGCGCGTTCCGGCCGGCCTTCTCGCCCCGCGTGAGGTCGAGGACGCTCTTGAGGAGCGCACCGGCGATCCCGCCGGCCTCCCTGACCATCGACGGCGTGGCGCTGTGGGCCTCCAGCCGCTGCTGCATCCGCTCGGCGTGCCGCTCGGTCTCGAGCTTGTGCTCGCGAAGTTCGTTCTTGATCTCCGAGTCCTCTGTCGTCCCGATCATCCCGTCCAGCATCCGTAGGACGTTCTGCTCCATCGCGTAAGCCTCGTCGATGTGCTTGACGAGCTGCTCCTTCAGTTGCTCCGAAGCCATTTCTCCTCCTGTCTTGATCCGTTCCAGCTCGAAGTCGCCGAACTCCCGCCCACAAAACGTCGCCCGGCCGCGATAGCCCTCCTCGTCGCGCTCGAGCACGTCGACGAAGCCGGCGAACGGCGCGCGGTAGCGGAGCGAAAGCCCGACCACGTCGAACGAAGCGCCCGGCAGGGGGCCGAGCTTCGTCTCGCCCGACGCACCCGAGATCTGCTTGCGCACCCCGAGCATCGGCGGCAGCGCGCCGCCGGTGCGCTTGACGTCCCAGACCCCGTCGAGCTCGGCCACTCGGACTAGTCTGCCGACGAAATGCCACCCCGAAACCTTCCTTTCCCGCCGATGGAGGCCGAACTCGTCAGCGAACTGCCGCAGGGCGATTGGCAGTACGAGCCGAAGTGGAACGGCTTGGGCGCGGGGGAAACCGTGTTTCCCCCGCGAGCCCCCTTCTTCTTCGCAGTGACTCCAAGAATGTGGTGCGCGGCTCCGGCGGGCAAAGCCCGCCTGCGCCTTCGATCTCCGGTGGCGGTTCGAGCGAGCTAATGCCTCCGCGCGGACTTCCCTTCCCGCCCATGGAGGCCGAACTCGTCACCGAGCTGCCGGAGGGCGACTGGCAATACGAGCCGAAGTGGGACGGCTTTCGGGGCATCCTCGAGAATTTGAGTGGCGAGTTGCATCTCTGGAGCAGGAATGCCCGGCCGCTGCTGCGGTACTTCCCGGAGTTGCGCGAGGTCGGCGAGCTGCTCCCGACCGACTCCGCGCTCGACGGCGAGATCGTGATCGAACGCAACGGGGTTCTCGACTTCGACGCGATGCAGCTGCGCCTGCACCCGGCAGAGAGCCGGATCCGCAAGCTCTCCGCCGAGATTCCGGCGCAGTTCATCGCCTTCGACGTCCTGTGCTGGAAAGGCGAGCCCGTGCACAAGCTGCCGCTCGAGAAGCGGCGCGCCAGGCTCCAGCGTGTCGGCAAGAAGCTCCGGCTCTCACCGGTCACCCGCGATCCGGCAGAGGCCAGCGAGTGGCTGGAGCGACTCGAGGCGGCGGGCCTCGACGGCGTCGTCGCGAAGCGGCTCGGCGTGCCCTATCTCCCCGGCTCGCGTGACGGCGTCGTCAAGGTCAAGCCTTACCGGACCGCCGACTGCGTGATCGTCGGCTTCCGCTGGAGCGAGAAGACCGAGGGCCGGATCTCGACGCTTCTGCTCGGGCTCTACGACGCGAAGGGCAGCCTCGACTTCGTCGGACACTGTTCCGGCTTCCCGGCGCCCGTGCGCCGCGAGCTCGAGGAGAAGCTGCCGAAGCTGCGGGCTCCCGGCGCGATCAGCGGCGACCGAGTCCCGGGAGGCCAGAGCCGCTGGACGCGCGGCAAGGAGCTCGACTGGAACCCGGTCAAGCCGAAGCTCGTCTGCGAGGTTCGCTACGACAAGCTGGAGAGGAACCGGTTCCGGCACGGGACGCGCTTCATCCGCTGGCGGCCGGACAAGGATCCAAAGGACTGCACCTGGCGCGAGGTCAGGCCCCCCAGGCGCCCCGACGACCTGACCGTGCCGGCGCTGTTGGGTGCGTAGGCCACGAGCTGTCGTCGAAGCTGTTCGGGTCGGCCGGCTCGAGCTCGAGCCTCTCGAAGCGCGAAGCCAGCCCCACCTTGCGCTTCCACATGCCGGACGTGGGGTCGCCGACACGTTCGATCCGCGTCCGCATCGTCTCCAGCGTGAAAGCAGCCGGCTCGGCGCCCGGCACCTCGTCCCAAAGCAGCGGCGCCGACGCGCGCGCATCGGGGGTCGGCCGAATCGAGTACGCGGCCGCGATCGTCCGGTCGCGCGCGTTCTGGCCGTAGTCGACGAACACTCCCTCGCGGTCTGCGACCTTCCAGGTCGTCGTCGCGACGCGCTGGTCGCCGACCCGTCGCTCGACCTCCTGGGCGACCGCCTTCGCGAACCGCCTCACCTCGGGAAACGGCAGGTCCGGCCTGATCGGCGTCAGGATGTGCAGCCCGGTCGAGCCGGAGGTCTTGGGGTAGCTCGGCAGCCCGAGCTCGTCGAGCACCTCCTTGACGACGAGCGCGATCACAAGGACGTCCTCCCACTGGTCATCCGTCGTCGGATCGAGGTCGATCAGCATGTAGTCCGGCCGCTCGATCTCGTCCACACGCGAGTGCCAGGTGTGCAGCTCGATGCAGCCGAGGTTGATCACCCAGGCCAAGGCCGCGGCACTGTCGATCACGGCGAAGACGGTCGAGTGTCCGCTCGGGAAGCGGACGAATTGCTCGCCGACGTAGTCCGGATGAGCGGGGACGCGCTTCTGGTGGAAGAAATCGCCCTCGACTCCGTGCGGATAGCGCTTCATGTGAAACGGCCGCCGGCGGATGTGGTGGAGCGCGCACGGCGCCACGTCGACGTAGTACTGGACGAGCTCACCCTTCGTCAGCCCGCGCTCCGGGAAGAAGAGCTTGTCCGGGTTGGAGATCTTGACCTCGTGACGGCCGACTCGCATCGACGCCCTAACTTAAGCCCAAAAGGGACGTCCGGGCCCTTGCCGGGCGGCCGTCTAATCCCGGGCGGCGAAGCCGAGGAAGGGTCCAGCTTTCCGAAATGAGTCCTCAAAAGAGCGAAGCCCGCCTGCACAGACGGGCTACGCAAATGCCGGGAGGGAGAATTCGTGGGGAATTCGAGGGGAGCCGGCTTCTTCAGCATGCCTCGGAGCGCCCTTGCCGCCATGCTCCTGAAGGGTGATTTTGGTCAGAACCGAAAGAGGGGTGCGCTATCCTCAGCAGCGCCCGGAGAAGTGGCCGAGTGGCTGAAGGCGGCGCCCTGCTAAGGCGTTAGGTGGGGTACATCCCTGCCTCGAGGGTTCGAATCCCTCCTTCTCCGCTTTGCCGTTCGCGGCGGCTGCGGCCGTTCGCGGCGGCTGCGGCCGTTCGCGGCGGCTGCGGCCGTTCGCGGCGGCTGCGGCCGTTCGCGGCGGCTGCGCCGCCGGCTCACTGATACGGGGGAAACCATGTTTCCCCCGTATCCCCCCTTCTTCTTGGTCCGCGCCCTCGCAACTCGGGCTTCGCCTCCCGCCGGGCCAAGCCCGGCTCCGGCGGCCACCGGAATCGCATCGCGGCTAATCTGAGACCGGCTCGCATGGCTCCCGTGGAGGGGTGGCAGAGCGGTCGAATGCGGCGGTCTCGAAAGCCGTTATCCGTCTTTCGGCGGATCGAGGGTTCGAATCCCTCCCCCTCCGCTTTGTCGAGAACCCGCTTGGTTATGCGGTTTCTCGGCATCTTGTGTAGTCAGGTCAGGCTACGGTCGTAGCCAGATTTGACGACGTGCCTGAGTCTGTTCCGGCAACGGCTGCGGCGGTCTCTTTAACCGTCACAAACCAAGGTCGCCGCGAATCCTGGCGAATCCCGGTCGGCCCCACACAGCCGTGTCCGCCCGTCACGCCGGAAGTCGCGGGTTCGAGTCCCGCCGCTCCCGTCTCTCCGCACGAGTCCGGCTC
>Ga0209153_1000877_pt1 | contig 11825 bp, 9 predicted proteins | sample GraSoiAngelo_120_FD_185877 | JGI IMG/M metagenome (GOLD analysis project Ga0209153, IMG submission 185877) | Grasslands soil microbial communities from the Angelo Coastal Reserve, California, USA - 14_0919_09_20cm (SPAdes) (version 2) | ecosystem: Environmental > Terrestrial > Soil > Grasslands ...
CCGACAGTACACGGTTGGCGACGACGCCGGCGTCGACGAAGATCTCGGCGCGATCGGGGCGCGGAACGTCGCCGGATTCTTCCACCGAATCGACATCGGAGTGCAGCGCGTCGCCGTAGCGCAGGAAGCCGGTCAAGCGGGTGTAATGTGCGCCAAAGACGTCACGCCCGTAGTCGATCTCGGTTCCCAGTACGTAATCCTTCCACGGGTAGGAGTAGGTCAACGAGCCCATATTCTCGTGGCGATATGCGCTGGCGGAGTAGAAGGAATCGTTCGTGAGTGAGCGGAATCGTGCTTCGAGAAGACCGCCCAGTCGGGGCTCCCACCCCACACGCAGCATGTTGCTTTGACCGCCCACGGCGTCGCCGAACACCCGTTGATCGCCGAACCAGTGGCCAATGCTGAGTAAATAGTTCGTGATGCCGTCGCCGTAACCGGTCTGCACGGCACTATGATGGTGCACGTACCAGCTCGGCTGCCACTCGGAGAACTCGTACGTGATGTCGAACGGCCCGACACGCGGGAAGTGAAGGCCCGCCGAAAGATCCGTCTTCGAGAACAGCAACCTGTTGCCGCCCGCCGTGTCGTTGCCGGCGAATTCGAAATAGACGGAGAACGGCACCCTGCCCGGGAAAATGAAGCGGCTCGTGACCGAGGCTTCCTGCTTGCCGATGATGGCGGTCGTGCCGCACCCCGTGCTCTGGCACTGGGTGGCATTGAAAAATGCCCGGAGAATGCCGCTGATCGACTGCCCACCCGCGGCGCCGCCGCCGAACACGATGATACGGTTGGCCGCGAGCGACCAACCGGAATTCCCGGGCTCGATGCTCAGGTGCAGGCCGGCGAACTTGGGATAGCCGCGCGTCAGATTCCCGTTGGTGAGCTCGATCTTGTCCGAGTACGACATGCGGGCTGCAAATACCTGGTACTGCAAACCCAGGCGCGTCAATGGGTCATAGTTTGAGACAGTGACGGACGGCATGGTCGGTGCTTCCGTGCTGATCAGCATGGCGCTGTCGGTCATGGGCGACCACCAGTGATCACGGAAGCCCAGATCGAGCTGCGCCCAGTCAAAGCCGAGGCTGATCAGCGACCCGGTCGCCCTCTCCCTTCCCTGGTAAGCCACACCGCCCACATTCACCAAAGCGTAGGCGCTCGGCTGGATGTACGCCGCACCCGCCACCTGAAAGGGACTCTGCGCCGTTTCGCCGAGCTGGTTGGGCATCACGGTCTTGGCGCCATTGGTGATCGCGCCCGCGACGCTGGTGAACTCAACCGCCGTGTCCTGCATGTATTGCTTGAGAGCTCTGCGGACGCGACCGCACAGAACCGCATCGACCTCACAGGCTTTCGGCAATGCATCCAGTACCACCGCCGCCGGGATAGGTCGGGTCATGACAGGCTTGCCACCCAGAATGAGGACGCGCTCCACCTCGCGTTCAACCTCGGGGTCCAGATTGAGCGGCAGATAGGGGGTTACGCCCCGTGCATACGCGTGAGGCTGCAGTGCGGCCAGCAGTGCAAGTAGCAGCAATCCTCGTCGTGTCGTCATGAGTGGCGTCAGGTTCGTCCGATGCAGCGGCGTTGCTTGCCCGCCGAGAGACTTCGTGAAAAAACGGCTACACTCGCCACGGCCACGGGTTTATCAAGTTGGACCTGGAGCCTGCCGTGGACGCGTCAAGTGGCGAGCTAGGCTGACTGTTTGGCGCTCGGCGCGCCATGGGCTCCGTTCGACGGTGTTGGGCGATTGCTCATTGCACAGAGTAGCTATTATAAGTACAAAAATAAGCTGATGCCCGCGAACGACATGTGACCCTCATTGAAAGTCCCTACACCCCTGAGACCCACGGTCTTCTTTTTCTGCCGGGTCGGCGACATGATCATGCTGACCGCGCTGCTGAGCCTGCTGCACAAGCGCTACCGCCTGCCGTGCCAGGTGATCGGCACCGGATCCTGGACGTCGGCGATTTACCAGGGCAACCCGGATGTCGCCGGGGTCTGGTCTTTTCATCGCCATCTGCCCTTCCCGCTCGACCGTCCCTGGTCAAGCGTGCGCCGCGCGTTGCGTGACAGCGCGCCCGGTCCGATCTATGTCTGCGAGCGTCACTACCGCCAGCTGCCCAGAATCCGGCGGATGCTGCGATTGAGTGGTGTGGACGGGCGCCGCTGCGTCTTTATCGGCAGCGATACCGCTGCGCAACCGCGGATCGATGGCCTCGTCAACCTGGGGGCGGTCACGCCGCCGGCGCTGCGTGCGACAGACTACCCTCTGCCCGCGGCGGCGGCGCTCGACGGCCCGCGCCTGCATGTGCTCGCGGCCGAGCGCGCCGAGCGTGATGCCTGGCTGCAGGCCCAGGGCTGGTACGGGCGTGAGCTCATCCTGCTGCAGCCGGGCAATCATCGCAGCATGGGGCCGCGGCGCGCACGCTGGCGCCGGCTGAACACGGACGACAAATGGTGGCCGCTCGAGCGCTGGGCGGAACTGTTGCATAGAATCCACGCTTGCCGCAGCGAAGCTCTGCTGGTGCTGTGCGGCTCCCCCGAAGAGGTGCCGATGCTCGAGGAGATCCGCGCCGCCGCACGACTCGCGAACGTGGTCGTTGCCAGCACCGGACTGCGTCAGCTCTTTGCGCTGTGCGAGTCGGCGCACAGCATGATCTCGGTCGACACCGGTCCGGCACATGCGGCCGCCGCTTTGAGCCTGCCGCTCGCGGTGCTCTACGGCGCCCAGTCGCCGAGGTACTACCTGCCGCGCAGCCCGTGCGGCTCAGCGGTGGTCGGCATCGGCGGCCCGCCGCTCTCCACGCGCGTCGATCAGCTCTCCGTGGATGCGGTATTTGAGGCGTGGCGCTCTTTAGGAGCAGCGGGTGCAAGCCGAGGTCCCTAGGTTGCGTTCAACAACTTTGCCGAAGGGCGGGTGGTATCGACGCGGCCGCACAATCATTTCAGTCGCAGCGCACCGATGTTGACTTCGGTGCGGGCGCGCGTGGCCACATCGACCTCGGTGCGGCCGGAGTTGGCGAGCGTCCACGGTAGTGGCAGATTGTCCGCCTGCACGCTGAGCACGTGGTGTCCGGCCGCAACCGCCGGGAAGTCAAAGCGCCCATTGGAGTCGCTGCGCACCGAGAAACGCCCGTCGAGGATTACCGTCACGTTCGCAGCGCCGGATTCACCGGCGTCGTAGCGGCCATTCTCGTTCGTGTCCAGGTACACGACACCGCTCAGGCGGCCCGATCCCGAGCCTGGCATACCACCCAGCGGCACGAAGTGCGCGCCGCGCGCCTCCTGGTAGCGCACGGTCAGAAACACCCCACGCTCACCGGCCGCCGCAATTACGGCTGCAGTCGGCGGCGCCAGCGGCGAGGTCACGACCAGTGGCGTCCACGAGCCGACCCGGTTCTCGTAGTAGCTCGCGAGCACCGACCACGCGCGGGCCACCCGCCAGGTGAGTGAAACATCTGCGGACCGGGAAGGCGCCGCCTGACCCTGCACGGCGGTTGCCCATTGGACGCCGCCATCCAGGGCGAGGCGCGCGGTGAGGTCTCCGCCCCCGTAAACTGCCAGGCGCACGACGGTGCTGTCCTGCTCGATGTTCGTGATCGCCGCGCTGCGGATATGGTCGACGGCGGCCGTGGTGCTCAGGCGAGTGCCGGCACGCATGTTCCATGTCTGCTGCAGCGTGATAGTGGCGTCCCGGGCTTGCGGATCGGTCGCGTAGTCGAGTTGTCCGCGGCCGATCCCGTAGGAGTTGGCGTTGTCGAGGTACGCTTCCACCGACCAGGCACTGGCGCTGGCGCTGCGGCGGACGTTGAGCACGCCGCCTAGCCCTGAGTCGCGGGCCAGCTGGTAGCGCGCATCGCCGTTGACGAAAGTCGTGCTGGAGCCCGTTCCCGAAGTCCGCCAGCCAGCGCCGGCTCTGGTAGTCCACGCGGTAGTATCCGCCCTGGGCGTCGCTGGTAATCAGCTGATTACCCCAGGCGAGATTGGGGTCGATACGGAACGCGCCGAAAGTCTGCGTCATTGCGCCCTGGGCGTGCGAGGCATCCACCCACACACCGAGCGAGTTGCCGTTGCCATCCACGGTGCCGTCAATGACATTGATCTGTGCGCGCGAGCCGCCATCCTGCCACGCGGCCGTGAGCAAGCCGGTGGTGGAAGAGATGCGCTCGGTAGCCATCGTGGCGAAGGTGCCCAGCGGCTGGTAGTACAGCGAGACATCGCGGGCGGCTGCCAATTCTCCGCCCAGCGCCCATTGTGACGCCGGCGCCCACTGCGCACCCAGCGTGGCCGTGGATCCGCCCAGGGTCTGAAAGGTCGGGACCTTGATGCCGTCGTAGATGCCCGGCTTGCCGGCGCCGCCCACCAACTGCAGCGCCGACGGGCCCCGCCATTCGGTCTCGACGCCCTCCATCGGCCCCTGCGCCAGCAGAAAGCGCGGTTGCACGCGCGCGAGGTTGATGAGCGGCGCATTGATATCGCCGAGTGCGTCGTCGGCCTGCCAGCCATCGTCGAAGGGCATGCCGCGCTCGTGCAGCGAGAACGAGGCGGTTCGGTAGTCGTGGCTGACCCCGGGGCGGCTGGAACCGCCGGTGCGTGCCGCCGCGTCGGCCGACCAGGCGCCGTAGGACGCGGTGTCCCATTGCGTGTCCACGATCGCACCGTTCTCGTGCGTGCGGGGGGAAGGGTCCGGACCTTGCTGGTCAAGGACGCTGACGACACCATCGATGCGTATCGAGCGCGCAAGGCCATCGGTCTCGCTCGTGCCGTAGCCCTCGGTGGAAAGGTCGGGACTCAAGGTGCCGCCGGCAATGTAGCGATCCTGGTAGGTGGGCGCCGGGGTCGGTGGCGCCTGCGGGGCGCTCTGTGCGTGTGACGGTGCGCTCAGCGCCGCGATCAGCCACGGGCCCCACAGCCACGCCACCAGGCGCCAGGCGCGGCCCGCCCCGGGGATCATTCAAAGCGCTCGTTGAGCTCGGTGCGCTGATTTCCCCATTCGAGTGCTCCCTGCACCGTGACGGGGAAGGTGAGCGTCGGGTGGTCGTTGCCATCGGTGGACGGTGTCAGGAAGACTTCGCGGACGTCGCCGGGAAGAATCGGCAAGTCGGAGGGGTTGAAGTCGTACTTGATGCCCTTCGCATCCGTGCCGGAGAGAAACCCGCTCATGCGCGCGTGTGCATTGCCGGCGTTGTGCACACGCAGGGCCGGCAGCTTCTGGCCGTTGAGCGTGACCAGCTGCGGCCCGAACACTTCGATTTGCGGCTTAGCGTTGCCAACAATCACATACACGATGATGCCGATGCGTCCCACGACCGGAAGCCGCAGTGCGCCGCTCTGGGCCACGGCCGGCTCCTCGCCCTCGACCAGGATGCCGAACCGGCACTCCCCCGCCGGCGCATCCTTCGGCACCTGCACTTCGAAGCGGTAGCGGATGGTGCCGCCGCCCGGCAAGGCGACCTCGGGCCTCTCGATCGCGACCCAGGGCCGGCAGCTGTCCGGTTGGAGCTCATCCTGGAACGCGACGCTGTAGTCCGCACCCAGCATGAAGTCCGCCGTGTGTACCTGGAACTTGGCGGGCGCGGCGGAACGATTCGTGAGCTCGAATACCTGGCGGACCGTGGTACCCGCCCGGCTCGTCAGCTCGAATCGCGGCGGCGACACCAGCGCGGCAAACCCGGCGGCCGAAGCGACCGCCGCATGCCACGCGGCCAGCAGCAAACTCACCCCCAGTGCCATGCGTCGCACGATCACTCCTCGTCCATCTCGAATCTGAAGTTCACGTGATACAGCTGCCGCATCTGGGTGCCATCCACCTCCAGGGTGAGTTGCAGGACGTCCTCGATGAACGGCGTGGTGATCAATCCCGAGTACACGAGCGCCCGAGTACCGGAGCTCAAGCGTCCCGCAAGCAGCCGGCCCTGTGTGGACCAGGAGGCGTTCATCGCACCAGGCTGCTGCGCCGGCAGCGCCAGGTAGATGCGCCCGGGGCGCCGCAGCCAGGGCGCGACGTTCAGTTTCACGCGCACAGTCAGCGTGCCGGTCATGCGGTTGTTGACGGGCCGGCGCGGCGACAGCTGTTGCCAGTGCAGCACGAGCGGCGCGTCGTAGGGCAGCGTGCCGGAGTCGTCGATGACCGTGGTCTTGGCGTCAGCCGGGACGGCGACGACCAGAACCGTCAACAGCAGCAGCCGCGGGAGGGGACGCATAGCTCGGGCAGCAACGCGGTCACGGTGCGGTCAACGTGTAGAGCACGCGGCCGGTATAAGTGCCCGCGGCCGGAATCGTGGTGTTGCCGTAGGAGAAGGTCCAGCAGCTTTCGGCCCACTGGTTCTGGGCAATGGCCCCCACGGTCTGCACCGCGCCTGCGGTGAAGGTTCCGGCGGGGAAGGGTTGAGTCGCTGTGCTGCCGGTCGGACCGTTGCCGCCGGTCGTCCAGGAAATTCGCGCGAACGAGAGGGTGTCGCCGCCGGCGTCGACGAGCGCTGCGGGCACGGTCGCGGTCACATTGACGGAGCCTCCGCCGGCGGTCGTGGTCCGGTAGAAACCGCCGATGTACAGCTGCGCGGGGACGTTACAGAATGCAAAGCCGTCGTAGGAACTCGCGCCCACGGTGCTGTCCGTGGTCATGGCCTGCGCGGTGCCGTTGCCGACTGCGGCGGCGGCCACGGCGACGGACTCCTTGTTGACGGTCGCGTTATTGCCCGGGGTGCCGCCGGCATTGTAGTTGCCGGTGAAGCCACCGACTCCCACCTGCAGATAAACGGTCTTGGGCGCCGCAGGGGCGATCGTTACCGTGAAGGCGCAAACCGTGTGCGAAACTGGGGCGAGCAGCGCAAGGCACAGAACGCGCCTGGCCAGGCGGCCTGCGTTATGCAAAACCGCCCCCCCAAGGCGCTGGTATGTGTCGCGCCGCAGGGGGGACATGAAGCACCGAGTCCTGGGGTCTGACGAGCGTTACGGCATCGTCGCGGTGTAGACCACGCGGCCGTTATTCACGTTCACGCCACCGTAGGTTCCGGCCGGCGGCGTTGTCGTGTTGGCGTACGCGTAGGTCCACTTCGCATCCTGGTTGATCACCTTGGTCGGGGGCGCGGTGATCACCACGTTTGCGCTGGCGCCGTTGGCCAGCGTGGGTGCCGGCAGGGCAGTCGCCGAGGTCAGTGTCGTCGCGGTCGTGCTGATCTGAGTGTAGGCGATGGAATCGCCGGCGCCGTCGCCGAGCGCCCCGGTTGCGGTGGCGTTCAGCGTCACGTTGCCGCTGTTGCTGACGACCGCTGCCGTCTCCACGCCGTTGGTCTGATCGCCACCCGTGCCCGCGACCGCGGTGCCGTTACCCACCACGGCCGCAGCGGGCGCGAACTGAATCAGATCGACCGTGCCGACCGAGGTCAGGACCCCAGTGGTGTAGGACGATCCGGTACCGACGCGAAGATACAGTATCTTCGGAATCGTGATCTGGAAGTCCACATGAGCGGTCGCGCCGGGTGCGGCCGTATTGGCGCCGGTCTGAACGTTCGACTCGGCGTTACACAGCAGCGGCACCGCCGCCGCCGTCGCGGCCAGGAAACCCTTGAGTACGATCGAATTGCGCATGATGCTGATTCCTGAGCTTGATTTGAGAGGCGACCCAATTTCATAAACCGCGCGCTGCCCCCGAAGGGCAGTCGCGTCGTGTTACGCCGCAGCGGCCGAAGTCGAATGCGACAATGGCTGGATTGTTGTGGTTTTCTAAGAGACTGTTTGTGACACCCCACGCAACTTTGGACAACGGGGCTCAAGCTTGCGTTTTGATTTGGACTTCCGTAAATGAATGACACTTCGGTAAATGGGTGACGATTGCATAAATGAGTGACATTTTGACGACGCTTGCGGGTCAAGGATGCCCGGTGGTGAGATACGACGAGAGCATGGGTACCAAACGAGACCTGGAGACGCTGAAGGAGCTGGAGCAGCGCCGACGGCTGGCGGGGGAGCTGCTGCGGCGGGGTGTACGGCCGGCCGAAGTTGCTCGCTGGGTCGCGGCGTCGCGACAGTCGGTGATGCGCTGGGGCCGACTGCTCGAGCAGGACGGTTTGCGGGGTTTACGACGTGCGGGGCGGATTGGCCGGCCGTCGATTCTCACGGACCGGCAACTCGAGCAGCTGGCGAAACTCCTCAAGGCAGGGTCGCAGGCGGCCGGGTATACCACGGAGAGGTGGAAGCTGCAGCGGATTGGGGCGTTGATCCGGCGGGAGTTTGGCGTGCGCCTGGCGGTAAGTTCCGTGTGGCGGACCCTGCAGCGGATGGGCTGGAGCGTGCAGCGCCCGACGAGCCGGGACCGGCAACAGAATCCCGCGGAAGTGATGCAATGGAAGCAGACGCGGTGGCCTTCCCGAAACAAGGCGCTGCGCGGCAAGGACTATTGATCGCCTTCAGCGACGAGTCGGGTCTGTCCGAACGTTCTGTGCACGCGCGCCCATGCCACGGGAGGGTTTTACCCGAGACGAGCGTTCGCGTCCGCCTCAAGCTCAGTCCGAAATGGTGCGATTCTAGCGGAGCGTTGAAAAGGCGCATGTGCGATCAGTCCCCCGGAACAACACCAGGCGCGCGGATACCCCGCCGCTGCCTGATCGTAGTGCCGTAGCGACGTCTTGCGTTGGGCGAATCGGCGGCGTATATACCGCCGACGTCGACGCGGGCACGGCTGTCGACCAACAGGAGCCGCATGCCTCGCACGGCCGAGAACACGAACTGGGCCGCCACTGTCGATTCGATCGTGAGCCGCGCACCGAGATCGGCCTCGCATCGGGATCCTCTGACGGCGCAGGTCCGATTGCTCGCGCTGCTCAGCTCTGCCGCGCCCCTCAATGTGCTGCTAGGCGCACTCGCATCCTATGTCGAGACCTGGACGGAGGGCCTTCATTGCACGGTACTGCTCGTCGACCCGACGGGGCGGCTGCTGCGACCCGGGGCAGCTCCGAGCCTGCCAGATGCGTACACCCACGCGATAGATCCCGTGCCGATTGGCATCGGGGAGGGAAGCTGTGGCACCGCCGCCGCGCGTCGTGAGATGGTCGTCGTCGAAGACGTTGAACAGTCCGACCTCTGGACCAAATATGCGCCGATCGCCTTGTCGTACGGCCTCAGGGCCTGCTGGTCGGTGCCGATTGTCGACGATGCCGGCGCTTTGCTCGGCACGCTGGCCCTCTATTACCGCGAGCGACGAGCGCCGTCGAGGCACGAGACTGATCTCATTCAGTTCGCGTCCTCCCTGGCGGCATTCGTGATGCAGCGACATCGCGACGCCGAGAAACTTCGCACCACCGATGCGCGGCTCGAAGCGGCTATTTGGGGCACGGATATCGGCCTTTGGACAAGCGGCATCGACGGTGACTACAGCCGGTTCGACAAGTGGTGCGAGCGTTTCGACATCGACCCGTGTGACGGCCCTGATCAGGACCGACGCTGGCGCGAGAGGATTCATCCTGAGGATGTCGAGCGCTACACCAGAACGAGCGACGACGCCGTGCGGGGTGTCATCGAGCACTATGTCGTTGACTATCGGATCCTGACCCGGAGCGGACGCTGGCGCTGGTTGCACGAGCGCGGCAAGGTGACTGTGCGCGATGGCAGCGGCCTGGCACAACGTTTCGTCGGCGTGTGCTTCGTAATCGACGAACAAAAGAACATGGAAGCAGCTCTGCGCAGGGCGGAGGACCGCTACGAACTTGCTGTAGATGCCGCCCGACTGCCGGTTTGGGAATATGACGTCGACGGCGACACCGTCATCGGCAACCTCTACTGGCACCAGGTCCTGGGCCACGACGTAACGGAAGCGGGGGCCCTGCGGCGCGTAGAGACGTGGCGGAGCAATATCCATCCCGACGACGTTGGCCGGCTCAGTCACGTATTTTCGGGGGACGCGGCTGACGCCACCGGCTTCTTCCAGTCCGAGTTTCGTATCCGGGCTGCCACCGGTGAGTACAAATGGCTACTCGATCGCGGCCGCGTGGTCGAGCGTGCTCCTGACGGAGCGCCGCGCAGGGTGATGGGCATCTCTCTCGATATTGATGCCCGCAAGCGGATGGAAACAGCCTTGCGCGAGAGCGAGCAGCGGTTCCGTGCCGCGTTCGAGTTCGCAGCCATCGGCATGGCGCTGGTAGCTCCGGACGGCCGGTGGATGCGAGTTAACCGCGCGTTGTGTGGAATCGTGGGTTATACGGCCGAGGAGTTGTTGGCGACGACGTTTCAGGCCATCACCCACCCGGATGATCTCCATGCGGACATGGAGTACATGCGACAGCTGCTCGACGGATCGCGATCTCACTACGACATGGAGAAACGATATTTTCACAAGGACGGGCACATCGTCTGGATCCTTCTATCCGTCTCGCTGGTGCGCGACGACGCAGGTCAGCCGATGTATTTCGTTGGGCAGATCCAGGACATCACCGCTCGGAAGCACGCGGAGAGTCAGCTCGTCGACAGCGAGTTCCGCTATCGGACCATCGCCAATCTCGTACCGGGCTTCGTGTTCGAGGGAGTGGTAAGGGATGGGCACCCGCAGCCGACCTGGGTGAGCAGCGGCTTTGAGCGCGTGTACGGCTGTAATCTCGATCGCTTTATTGAATTGGGCGCCACGAGCTTCTACGACGAGGCGACGCGCGCACGTATTCTTGCGGGTGCGTCCACCATTGCCCAGGGGTCCGATCTCAACATCGATGTGCCGCTGTGGAGCACCGACGGTGTGCACCGTTGGCTACGGGTCGTTGCCCGCGGCGTTCGCACCGGGCCGGGAGCAGAGGTTGACCGCGTCCTTGGCGTTGCACAGGACATCACGGAGCAAAAGCGCCTCGAGTGGGCGGTCGGCGAGGCGACCTACCAGGAGCAGCAACGACTCGGCAAGGAGATTCACGATGGCCTGGGTCAGGAGCTCATGGAGGTTGCGCTGCTCGCCCGGGGTCTGGCCGCGTCCGCGCGAAAAGGCCACCAGCCGAACGCAGATGAGCTCGACCGGCTCTCGGTGCTCGCCAGCCGGACCATCAGTACTTGTCACGCTATTGCCCAAGGCCTCGCGCCGTTGAGCGAGGCGCATGGCGGGCTGGTCCAGGCGCTGCACGACATGGTGGACCGCCAGTACGACCCCAGCGGCCCCGCCGTGCGATTTAACGCGATCGAGGATGCGCCGATCCGCCTGCAGTGGCCGTCCACGGACCATGTGTTCCGCATTGCTCAGGAGGGTCTGACGAATGCGCTCAAACACGCAGGGGCGCAGTCCATCAATGTCACTCTCGATGTTCAGCCCGACACCGTACGGCTCGAGATCTCGGACGACGGCGTCGGACTATCGCCGCACGCGGCAGAGTCTGCCGGCCTCGGCCTCAAAATCATGCGCTACCGGGCCGCAATGATTGACGCTCACCTGTCGATCGGATGCGGAGAGAACGGCGGCACTCTTCTGGTCTGCGAGTGTCGGCAGCCGGCGTAGCCTTCTGCACATTGGTTGCGCAGCCTTCTCGACCGTGCTGTCCACGGCCCGACCGATCTCGAGGGCCGCCCGTTGCCACACTGGCAGACGCCGAAGTAGCGGCGCTACCATGAGTTGACGCAACTGCGGCTCGCTGCCGAATGCCGGCGTGTCTGAGCGCCACGAGCGCTTGGCGGCGGGCTTGGTCGCGAGCCTGGGGAACTGCCGCTGATGGATCTCAAGGTCAATGGCCGGATTCGTGCGATCGACGCCGACCCGCAGACGCCGCTGCTGTATGTGCTGCGGGAGAATCTCCAGCTCAATGCTGCCAAGTACGGCTGCGGGCTCGGCCAATGCGGCGCCTGCACCGTGATTGTCGATG
>Ga0209153_1000878_pt1 | contig 11824 bp, 11 predicted proteins | sample GraSoiAngelo_120_FD_185877 | JGI IMG/M metagenome (GOLD analysis project Ga0209153, IMG submission 185877) | Grasslands soil microbial communities from the Angelo Coastal Reserve, California, USA - 14_0919_09_20cm (SPAdes) (version 2) | ecosystem: Environmental > Terrestrial > Soil > Grasslands ...
AGAACGGGCCCCGGCGCTACAATCAGAGCGTCGAGACATATTATGCCAGCGCCACGCTCGACGGCTCGTTCATGCTCGGCAGCCACAAATGGTATTGGGACGTGAACGGCCTGTGGGGCCACAACAAGGCCGACCAGACCGTGCTCGGCAACGTCAACGCCGCCAACCTCGCCAAGGCGCTTGGCCCGCTCGCGGGCTGCACCGGCGGCTGCGTCCCCTTCAACATCTTCGGCGGCGCCGGCTCGATCACCCCGCAGATGATCGACTATGTCACCTTCACCCAGCGCGACAGCTCCAGCCAGGAGCTGTGGGACTTCACCGCCAATGTCAGCGGCGGCCTGTTCAGCCTTCCCGGCGGAGACGCCGCGATCGCGCTGGGCGTCGAACATCGCGACCAGAAGGGCCGCTTCGATCCCGATCCGGTCGTCGCCGCGGGGCTCGGATCCGACATCCCGGCGCTCCCGACCAAGGGCCAGTATAATGTCGACGAGGCCTTCGCCGAGCTTCGCCTGCCCCTGCTCGCCGACACGACCTTCTTCCACCGCCTCGAGCTGACCGGCGCCGCCCGCTTCTCCGATTATTCGACCTCGGGCTCGACCACGACCTTCTCCGCCGGGATCAACTGGGAGCCGGTCGACGACCTCCTCTTCCGCGGCAGCTGGGCGCAGGGCTTCCGCGCCCCGACCATCGGCGAACTCTTCGGCACTCCGTCGCGCTTCGACCAGGAGCTGGTCGATCCCTGCTCCGCGGTCGGCGGCCAGATCCCGGCCGCGGTCAAGGCCAACTGCATCGCCGCCGGCGTTCCCGCCAACGGCAGCTACGTCCAGGCCAATCCGCAGCTTCCGGTGATCACCGGCGGCAACCAGAATCTCGCCGCCGAGAAGTCGGAGAGCTGGATCGGCGGAGTCGTCTGGCGGCCGAGCTTCGCGCCGCGCTTCTCGATCGAGGCCAATTATTTCAACATCAAGGTCGACGGCGCGATCCAGGCGATCGACGCCGAGGTCCTGCTCGGCCGCTGCACCGAATCGGGCGACGCCCTGAGCTGCGCCGCGATCAGCCGCACCGCCTCCGGCGCGATCTCGCAGATCCGCGGCCTGCTCCAGAACATCGCGTCCATTCAGACCGACGGAATCGACGTCACTTTGAACTACCGCACGCCCAAGACCTCGGCCGGCACGTTCGGCCTCTATTGGTCCAACACCTTCCTGTTCAACTATACGGTCACCGTGCCGTCGACCAACGGCACCACCGCGATCGCGCGCGAAGGAACCGAGCAGGGCAGCCCCGACCAGGCCTTCCCGAAGTACAAGTCGAACGCGGTCCTCGACTGGAGCCTGGGCGAGTTCGCGGCGTCGCTCACCGGCCGCTATATCGGCGGGGTGACCGAAGCCGACGGCAACCGCATGGGCAGCCGCTTCTACACCGACATCCAGATCCGCTGGAGCATCCAGGACGACCGCTTCGGCTTCGCGCTCGGGGCCAACAACCTGTTCAACGTCGACCCCCCGGCCTGCTTCACCTGCGGCCTCAACAATATGGACCCGACCACCTACGACGTGCCGGGCACCTTCTTCTACGCAAGGGCGACGCTGAAGATGTAAGCGCGAGCGCCCGAGCGCAGCGCGGGCGACGCATCGCGTCGTCCAACCGGCGCGAAGAGAGCGCGACCGCCGGCCAGCCTGCGCCGACGGCGACAGGACTGACGTCACGGGGTTCAGCCCCGTGGCGGCTCCAGCGTCCGAAGTTGGGAAGGGGCGAACCCACCCTCGTCATGCCGGACCCCGATCCGGCATCCATGAACACGGATTGTGTCCAGTTCTCGCGGACCTGTGTTCATGGACCCCGGGTCGAGCCCGGGGTGACGGGGAGGGGCGGAGAAGACACCGTAACCACCCTCGTCATGCCGGACTTGATCCGGCATCCATGAACACGGATCGTATCCAGTACTGGCAAACCTGTGTTCATGGACTCCGGGTCAAGCCCGGAGTGACGAAGGAGGGTCGCGGCCGTCTCCACAAGACCTCGTCATGCCGGACTTGATCCGGCATCCATGAACACGGTTCGTGACCGGTTCGCGCAGACCTGTGTTCATGGACCCCCGGCGGCAGCCCGGCAATGACGACAGCGGTTCACCCACCGCCGCCCCCCGAACCAACCCGGGACAAAAACAACTTTCCTACACGTTCTTTTTATGTTCTATAATCGTGGATGAGCGGGAATCAGGACGGGTCGGGGGCCCCGAAGCACCTCATCGACGATCGCGCCAAGGGCGCCTTCCTCGCCGCGATCAAGGGCGGCGCCTTGCTGAGGGACGCCGCCGCCGCGGCCGGCTTCACCCTCGGCGCCTTCTGGAAGGAGCGAAAGCGCGACCCCGCCTTCGACGAGGCTGTCCAGGAGATGCTGGAGCTCTCCAATCTCCCTCGCTTCATTCGGCCAGCGAACGGCCGGCCGATGCAGCTCCGCCGCACGCACAGGCTCCGCTTCGCCGACTGGCGTCAGGAGGTATTCCTCGCCCACTTCGCCGCCACCTGCAACGAGACTGCGGCAGCCGAGGCCGCGGGCGTCTGCACCGCGACCGTCTACCGTGCCCGCCGCCGCGACCCGGTCTTCGCCGCGGCCCACCAGGCGGCGCTCGAACAAAGCTATGTCCGCCTTGAGGCCGAGGCGCTGCGCCAGCGGCTCGAAGCCCAGAGGCGGCTCGCGGACGTACTGGACCAGGGCCTCGATCCCGGCGGCGCCCTTGCCGAGGAATTCGACCGGGTGATGAAGCTCCTCGCCCGCTGGGACCGCGGCAACGGCAAGGTCGGCCCCCGAACAGTCTCCGCTGCGCGCAGCGACTCGATGAGCTTCGACGAGGCCATCGCTCTCCTCGCCCACCGCCTCACCGGCCTCGGCCACCGGATCCCCGGCTACCCCGCCCTCGAAGCTCCGCCCGCCGACGAAGGCGGAGCGGCTGAGGCGGACGCAAACGGGGACGGGGAGGACAACCCGACCGAGAAGAAGCCATGACCGTCCCGCAACACAACCGTCATGCCGGACTTGATCCGGCATCCATGAACACGGTTCAAGTCCAGCCCTCACCGACCTGTGTCCATGGACTCCGGGTCAAGCCCGGAGTGACGAGGAAGAGGCGAAGCCCGCCGTACCAGACTCGTCATGCCGGACCCCGATCCGGCATCCATCAACACCGATCGAGTCCGGTACTCGCAGACCTGTGTTCATGGATTCCGGCCCGCGCCCGGAATGACGAGGAAGCGGTGCAGCCGTGACCGTCCCGCTGCTTACCCTCTCCGGCGCCGCCGAAATCCGCCTGACCCGCGCCCAGGCCTGCTTCGCTCTTGAGCTGCTGCGCACGATGGGCCCCGAAGAACGTCACCGCGCCCTTCTCGGCCTCCCCCGCGCCGCAATCGTCGCCATCGCCGAGGAATGGTGGTGGCAGGCCCATGGCGGCCAGTGCGAGCCTGAGGCGTGCGAGGACGGCTGCCCATGGCGGGTCTGGTCGATCGTCGCCGGCCGCGGCTTCGGCAAGACCAGGGCCGGCGCCGAATGGGTCTGGCAGCGCGCCCGCGAGAATCCGGATGCGCGCATCGCCCTCGTCGGCGCCAGCCTCGACGAGGTCGCGCGGGTGATGGTCGAGGGCGAGAGCGGCCTCCTCTCCATTCCCCGGGCAGGGGAGGACCCGCGCTGGCTGTCCAGCCGCGGCGAGTTCCGCTTCCCCTCCGGCGCCCGCGCCTTCGCCTACACCGCCGAGCGCCCGTCCCAGCTCCGCGGCCCCCAGCATCATTTCGCCTGGTGCGACGAGCTCGCCAAGTGGCCGCGCGCCGATCCCTGCTGGGACAATCTCATGCTCGGCCTCCGCCTCGGCGACGCGCCCCGCACCATCGTCACCACCACGCCCAAACCGGTGCCGCTGCTGAAGCGCGTCCTCGCCATGCCACGGACCGTCCAGACCAACGGCGCCACCGCCGAAAACCCGCACCTCCCCGACGATTTCCGGGCGGCTGTGACCGAGATGTTCGGCGGCACCCTGCAGGGCCGGCAGGAGCTCGACGGCCTCCTCCTCGATCATCTCCCCGGAGCGCTCTGGACCCGGAGCATCATCGAGGAGGCGAGGGCGCCCGCGCCCTGCATGGCCTCGTTCGAGCATCCGGCGCTCACCGTCGGCCAGTCGGGCCCGGTCATCCTGCGCGTCGTCGTCGGCGTCGATCCCCCCGCCAGCGCCGACGGAGACGCGTGCGGGATCGTCGTCTGCGGCCTCGGCGAAGACGGGATCGCGTATGTCCTCGCCGATCTCACCGCCGGCGGAATGCGCCCCGAAGCCTGGGCACGCCGGGTCGTCTCGGCCGCCGAGGCTTGGAATGCCCAGCGCATCGTCGCCGAGAAGAACCAGGGCGGCGATATGGTGGAGAGCGTCCTCAAGGCCGCAGGCCCCCACGCCCCGGTCCGCCTCGTCCACGCCGCCAAGGGCAAGGGCGCCCGCGCCCAGCCCATCGCCCTCCGCTTCGAAAGCGGCCAGGCCAAATTCGCCGGCCTCTTCCCCGACCTGGAGGACGAGCTCTGCGCGATCACCTATTCCGGCTTCGAAGGCACCGCCAGCCCGGACCGCGCCGACGCCCTCGTCTGGGCCCTGACCGAGCTGGCCACCCCCCGCCCGGAACCGGGGATCAGAAGGCTGTGAAGCCGGTACCGCACAGCCCGGAATGACGGGGGAGGGGCGAGGCGGCCCGTACCTAAGCTCGTCATGGCGGACTTGATCCGCCATCCATGAACACGGTTCGTGTCCAGTTCTCGCAGACCTGTGTTCATGGATTCCGGGTCAAGCCCGGAATGACGGGGGAGGGGCGAGGGTGTCAGTACCCCCTTGACCACACCCACAAATCCCGCATCCTCCCCGGATGGAACGGGACCCCTGCGTCTACATTCTGGCAAGCCGGCGCAACGGCACCCTCTACACCGGCGTCACGTCCAACCTCTTCCAGCGCCTCTACCAGCACCGCGAGCGGCTGAAGAAGGGGTTCACCGACCGCTACGCCATCTGCCGCCTGGTCTGGTTCGAGCAGCACGGTGAGATGGAAACCGCCATCCGTCGCGAGAAGCAGCTGAAGAACTGGCACCGCGACTGGAAGGTGCAACTGATCGAGGGTGCAAATCCGGACTGGCACGATCTTGCGATAGGCTTCGGCTTCGATCCCCTTCCGGAGCCGAAGAAGTAAGGCGCCAGCACCCGTACCAACCCGTCATGCCGGACCCCGATCCGGCATCCATGAACACGGTTCCGGTCCAGTTCTCGCGGACCTGTGTTCATGGATTCCGGGTCGAGCCCGGAATGACGAGGAAGAGGCGACGGGGCCTGTACGAGAAACCGTCATGCCGGACTCGATCCGGCATCCATGAACACGGATCGGGTCCAGTTCTCGCGGACCTGTGTTCATGGATTCCGGGTCAAGCCCGGAATGACGAGGAAGAGGTGACACCACCTTGCCCCGCGCCGCCTGCGCCCCTAGGGGACGCGCGCAAGGAGGAATCATGGCCACTATCCAGCTCAAGCTCACCGAGGACGAAGCGGAGATTCTGATCGACGCGCTGGAGACGGACCTCGAAGGCTATATCGACGCCGCCGCCGACGCGCGGGCCAACGGCAAGCGGGCCGACGTCGCCACCTTCACCGAAGCCGCCGACCGGATCCGCGCCGTCCGCGAGAAGATCCGCAAGCTCGTCCCCGACGCCTGAGGGCGTGACCCGGAGGCCACAGCGGCGGGCCGATTTTCGGCGCCGCGGGAACCCCGGCAACCATCGAGCCTGATCTACGTTAACGGCGCGTATCTGCAAATTGGACAGCCGGTGCAGCCCCAGCCGACGAACGAACATAAAGATATCGAGCAGCAGGCCGAGGAAACTCAGGCCGCGCTTCGGCGCAGCATCGAGCGGAGCCAAGAGCTCACCCGGGAAGCGGAGCAGCTCCTCGAGCGCAATCGCCGCCAACCGGGCGGGGGCAGCGGCCCGGACCGCCAGTAGCGTAACGCTTCCGGACCGCTGCCTCCGGGGGGCAGGGGAGGGCGATCTGCCCTTGAACAGCGCGGCGCTTCCCCCGATGTAGGCTCCAGCACACACACCGGCCGACAGGACTCCTTACATGCCCGATCATATCGACATCCTCTCCACCCTCGTTCCGATCGTCATCGAGCAATCGAACCGGGGCGAGCGCAGCTTCGACATCTATTCGCGGCTGCTTCGGGAGCGGATCGTGTTCGTGACCGGGCAGGTCGAGGACCATATGGCGACGCTGGTCACCGCGCAGCTTCTGTACCTGGAGAGCGAGAATCCGAAGAAGGACATCTTCATGTACATCAACTCGCCGGGCGGGGTGGTGACGGCCGGAATGGCGATGCACGATACCATGCAATATATCCGCCCGCGGGTCGGGACCGTCTGCATCGGCCAGGCCGCGTCGATGGGCGCCTTCCTGCTCTGCTCGGGCGAGCCGGGCATGCGGGTTGCGCTGAACAACGCCCGGATCATGATCCACCAGCCTTCGGGCGGCGCCCAGGGCATGGCCAGCGACATCGAGATCCAGGCCAAGGAAATCCTGCGCATCCGGCACCGGATGAACGAGCTGATGGCGAAGTATACCGGCCAGCCGGTCGAGGAGATCGAGAAAGCCGTCGAGCGCGACCGCTTCTTCGGCGCCAGCGAAGCCAAGGATTTCGGCCTGGTCGACGAAGTGTTCGAGAAGCGGCCGAACCCGGCGGACGGGGATACGACGCAGGCTGCGGCGGCGTAAGGGCGCGGGCGGCGACGATCACCACGGCGTGATCGCCTTCCGCTGATCCGTCATTGCGAGGAGTGAAACGACGAAGCAATCCAGTGGGCGGAGGCGCTGCACTGGATTGCTTCGCTACGCTCGCAATGACGGGTTGTATCGATGTCGGGCGATCGCTCGTTGGCGATCGTCCTCACCCCAAAATAAGTTGAGGAAGTTGAGGGGTGGCGAGAGGATGGGGGGCGGATCGGCGAATCCTTCGCCGCCGGGTTGAGGGAAGGGGCGCGCTCGTCGGTCGACGCCCGGTGCGGATGCGCATTGCGCGACTCGGTGCTGTCGATCTACCAGCTTGGAACATAAAAGGAACGGTGTAGGAAAGTTTTTTCTGACTCTCCGCCGATTGTCAGGGGCGCTGGCGGGCGCTTCGCCGGTCGCCCGCGCCGGCGCTCGCGGGCGGCCGGCGGGAGGAATAGAGGGCGTGAAGCGCCAAAGCGGTCAGGCTGACCGACGTGACGATCGACAGATGAAAGCCTTTGCCGTCGCCCGGCGGGATGGCGAGGAGGAGGAGCAGGGTCGCACCGCAGCCGATTGCGGAGCACAGGGCATAGGCTGCGCGCTTATCCTGAAAGCGGCGGACGATCGAATAGACGAACAGGACGGCGATCAGCTGAGGCGGGAGATAGAGGGACAGGAGGAAGAGCGCGCCGAGAAGCCCTCCGATGCCTTCAGGGACGTGAAAGAGCAGCTCGTTGGCGGCGCCGAGCAGGCCCAGCGTGACGAATGGGATGGCAGCCATGGCCGCAAGCCTCGGCATATGACCGTCAGCCACACTCATTCTCCATCTTGGGCATCGGCTTCCCTGGCTGCGATGACGAACCAGCAGACATCCGGATCCAGCTTGCCGGTTTCGATCTTGCCGCGCAGGCCTTTGAGCGAAGAGGAGATGGGGTCGGCGATCGGATAGGGAGAAGCGGCTCGGGCGCGTTCGAGGTCCTCCTTCGACTGGGCCCGGATCGCCTTCTGAAGCTGGGGCAGCACATATTTGGCGTTCTCGCCGACATCCATCAGCAGCTTCACGGCGGGCAAACGGCTGATCGGCCTGTCGAGAAGCCGTCCTATGGTGACGACGGACCTTTTGCCGGCGCCGCTCCTGGCGGACGGACAAACCTTGTCCCAGTGTATCTGGAGGCGGGCGAGCGTGCGCCCTTGTGCGTTGAATTCCACTTCGCGCCCAACTGCGGCGACGTCCCGTGAAAGCACCGCCTGATAGAGGTCCTCGCAGCCGGTCCCCGGGGCCGGGACGGCGAAGAAGAGCAGGCCGGCTGAGAGGGCGAAGATGCTCAGAGTTGCTGCTCCTGGAGGCCGAAAAGCCGATTCCTGCTCCTGGATAGGATGAACGGGCCGGCGGCGCTATCGGCTTGCGTTGCCGGCCGGCGGCCACGGCAGTACGGCCGTGCCGACCTTCCCGTCGGGCGTTCTTGTCAGGATGAGGAGCGGCTCACGCGGGCCGCGGGTCACCTGGATGGCGATCCGGCCGTCCCGGGACCGCTGCGACGCGCGACGGATTTTGCCGGACGCGATGGTTACGGTCACCGTCGAATCGTCTTTCCAGCGCGCCTCGAAGTCCATCGGGTCTTGAAGATCGGTGACGTAGACGTCGGCATTCCAGGGATTGCAGGAGGGGGCCCTGGGGCCGGTGACGCAGACCACGCGTGCATCTTCACCGACGATGCTGTCGGTCAGGGCTGCCGTTTCCGCGGAATTGAACCTGTGGGAAAGCGGATCGATTCTGTTGCAGTTGGCGAGGGCGAGGATTCCGGCCGCGGCGAAGAGGGCGCAGCCGGCCCGAATCCTGTGGCGCATCATTAAGTCCGTCATTGCCTTTTCTTCGGCACCGCCCGTGCAGAGCCTATGCAGGCGGCCGAGGATTTTCGGTGAGATGATCGTGGATGAGCCGTTGCAGCTTCGCCCCTTGCGCCGCGCTCGCCGGGGCTCCACATGGGGGCGAGGGACGCGGGCGCCGCAACGCTTTTCCCCCATTAATCATTAGGCCATTGTGATCGTGCGATAGTGCGGTCTAACATGGCAGCGAAGGAGAGGGCGCCCGGCGCGCGCCCGATAGGACGAACATGACCAAGCTTAGCGGCAGCGACTCGAAGAGCACCCTCTATTGCTCGTTCTGCGGAAAATCGCAGCATGAGGTGAGGAAGCTGATCGCCGGCCCCACCGTCTTCATCTGCGACGAATGCGTCGAGCTGTGCAACGACATCATCCGCGAGGAAACCAAATCCTCCCTGGTGAAAACACGCGACGGGGTGCCGACGCCGGCGGAGATCTGCAAGCATCTGGACGATTATGTGATCGGCCAGACCCACGCAAAGCGCGTGCTCTCGGTCGCCGTCCACAACCATTATAAGCGGTTGGCGCACGGCTCGAAGGGCGGCGAGGTCGAGCTTTCCAAGTCGAACATCCTGCTCGTCGGGCCGACCGGCTGCGGCAAGACGCTTCTCGCGCAGACGCTGGCGCGGCTGCTCGACGTGCCCTTCACCATGGCGGACGCGACGACGCTGACCGAAGCCGGCTATGTCGGCGAGGACGTCGAGAACATCATCCTGAAGCTGCTCCAGGCGTCCGACTATAATGTCGAGCGGGCGCAGCGCGGGATCGTCTATATCGACGAGATCGACAAGATCAGCCGCAAGTCGGACAATCCCTCGATCACCCGCGACGTGTCGGGCGAGGGCGTCCAGCAGGCGCTGCTGAAGCTGATGGAAGGCACCACCGCCTCCGTCCCGCCGCAGGGCGGGCGCAAGCATCCGCAGCAGGAGTTCCTGCAGGTCGACACGACCAACATCCTGTTCATCTGCGGCGGCGCCTTCGCGGGCCTGGAGAAGATCATCGCCGACCGCCTGCAGGGCAAGTCGATCGGCTTCGGCGCCTATGTCGCGGCGCCTGAAGAGCGCCGCACCGGCGAGATATTGCGCCAGGGCGAGCCGGACGATCTCCTGAAGTTCGGCCTCATCCCCGAGTTCGTCGGCCGTCTGCCGGTGATCGCGACCCTGGAGGATTTGGACGAGACCGCTCTGGTCAAGATCCTGCGCGAGCCGAAGAACGCGCTGGTCAAGCAGTACGCCAAGCTGTTCGACATGGAGGACGTGAAGCTCAGCTTCACCGACGACGCGATGATCTCGGTCGCCAAGAAGGCGATCGAGCGCAAGACCGGCGCCCGGGGGCTTCGCTCGATCCTCGAGAACATCCTCCTCGACACCATGTTCGACCTGCCGTCGATGGACGGGGTCGACGAGGTGATGATCGACAAGGACGTGGTCGAAGGCCGCAAGGAGCCGGTCCGAGTCTATGCCGAGAAGAAGGGCGAGAGCGCGGCCTGAGCCGGTTCGCGTGACTGCCGACGATCTTCCCGGGCGGCCGGCCTATCTGGCGCTGCTCCCCGAATTCCTGTTCCGCACCGACGAGCTCAAGTCGCGCTATCTGCTCAAGGCGTGGGTGTTGGCGCTGCTTCCCAGTTTGGTGCTGGGGGCGCTGGTGGCGGCGTTTCTGCCGGATGCGGGGCAGCCGGATTTCCAGCCGGAGAAGGTTGGGCTGCCTTACCTCGTCTTCCTGCTGGTGGTGGTGTCGCCGCTGATCGAGACTTTGGTGCTGGCGCCGCTGGTGCTGGTTCTAAACCGCTTCTTCGGGGCGGGGCCGGCGGTGGTGCTGAGCGCCTTGCTTTGGGGCGCAGCGCACAGCCTCGAGGCAACGGCCTGGGGGCTCGTCATCTGGTGGCCGTTCCTGATCATGTCGATCGTCCTGCTCACCTGGCGGGAGACCGGGCTTTGGACCGCCATCGGGATGGTCGTCGGCATCCACATGCTCCAGAACGCGTTCGGGGCGGTGCTGCTGCTGACCTCGGGCGCCGGTCATTGATGCCGCGGGGGCGCGGGTCCATATAGGGGGAAAGGAGAGCCGCAAGGCCCTTGAGTGGAGTATTCATGACCCAGACCTTCCCAGTCCTGCCCCTGCGCGACATCGTGGTCTTCCCCCACATGATCGTGCCCCTGTTCGTCGGGCGCGACAAATCCGTCGCCGCGCTGGAAAGCGCGATGGCGGCCGACAAATCGATCTTCCTCGTCTCCCAGCTCGACCCGGCCGAGGACGACCCCGACCGCGACGCGCTCTACGACCTCGGAGTCGTCGCCACCGTGCTGCAGCTCCTGAAGCTGCCCGACGGCACCGTCCGGGTGCTGGTCGAGGGCCGCGAGCGCGCGACGCTGACCGCGATGCGCGAGGAGGGCGAGCATCTCATCGCCGATGTCGTCACGCTCGACGCCGCGGAACCGGAGGGCGCCGAAGTCTCGGCTTTGATGCGCTCGCTGGTCGAGCAGTTCGAGAATTATTCCAAATTGAACAAGAAGCTCCCGGCCGAGACCGCGGTCCAGCTCGGCCAGATCGAGGAGCCGTCGAAGCTCGCCGACGCGGTCGCCGCCAACATCACCATCAAGGTGTCGGACAAGCAGGCGCTTCTCGCCGAGCTCGATCCGGTGCGCCGGATGGAGATGGCCTTCGCCTTCATGGAGGGCGAGCTTGGAGTGCTCCAGGTCGAGAAGAAGATCCGAAGCCGCGTCAAGCGGCAGATGGAGAAGACCCAGCGCGAATATTATCTCAATGAGCAGCTGAAGGCGATCCAGCGCGAGCTCGGAAACGACGAGGGCGAAGGGGAGGGGGACGAATTGTCCGACCTCGCCAGCCGGATCGCCAAGACCAAGCTTTCCAAGGAGGCGCGGACCAAGGCCAATTCGGAGCTCAAGAAGCTCAAGGGCATGGCGCCAATGTCCGCCGAGGCGACGGTCAGCCGCAACTATCTCGACGTCCTGCTCGGCCTCCCTTGGGGCAAGCGCTCCAAGCTCAAGCACGACATCGCCGAGGCGCAGCGCATCCTCGACGAGGACCATTTCGGGCTCGACAAGGTCAAGGACCGGATCGTCGAATATCTTGCAGTCCAGGCGCGGACGAACAGGCTGAAGGGTCCGATCCTCTGCCTGGTCGGACCTCCGGGCGTCGGCAAGA
>Ga0209153_1000880_pt1 | contig 11808 bp, 13 predicted proteins | sample GraSoiAngelo_120_FD_185877 | JGI IMG/M metagenome (GOLD analysis project Ga0209153, IMG submission 185877) | Grasslands soil microbial communities from the Angelo Coastal Reserve, California, USA - 14_0919_09_20cm (SPAdes) (version 2) | ecosystem: Environmental > Terrestrial > Soil > Grasslands ...
GACGCCGGCACGCTCGCGGTGGTCTTGAACTGATTGACCCTTGGTTTGCCATCGACGAAATCCCACAGGAATGTTGAGAAGCCGGGGCCTTCCTCCATGATCTTGAGGTAAGACTTTGCGCTCGCGACCGTACCCTCGATCTTGGCGCGGTTGCGCACGATGCCGACGTCGTTCATCAGCGCATGGATTTTCCTGGCGTTGTAGCGCGCGATCTTTGCTGGCTCGAAATCGTCGAACGCCCTTCGGAAATTGTCGCGCTTGCGCAGGATCGTGATCCAGGACAAGCCGGCCTGGAACCCGTCGAGGATGAGTTTCTCATAAAGCGCGCGGTCGTCATATTCCGGCACACCCCACTCGGTGTCGTGATAGGCCATGTAGAACGGGTCTTCGCCGGGCCACGGGCACCGCATCTTGCCATCGGCATGCAGGCGCGCCGAGCGGCTCATGCGACGGTCTGCTTCGTTGCGGATCGAACGGAGTCAGGGTCGGCCAGGCGAAGCCCGAGGCCGCCGGCCGTCAGCGCCACCCCGGCATCGAGCGCATCTGTGACGCGGTCGGTTCGGATCAGCGCCAGACCAAGTTGCCCAGAAGTCGAGCCGATGGTGCCGACCGGCTTGTCGCCGGCGAGGATGGCTGTGCCGGGTTCCGGTGCAAAACCGTCGAGAACGATCTTCACGGTGCGGGTGCGCGCGGTGCCGCGATGCTGCATCCGCGATATCACCTCCTGTCCGACATAACAGCCCTTCTCGAAATCGATACCGTGCAGGCGATCCATGTTGGTCTCGTGCGGGAACGCATCGCCATACATGAAGTCCAGACCGCCGCGCGGCGCGCCGGCTGCGATGCGGTGTGCCTCGTAGGGGCCGCTGTCGACGAGCTCGGTGCCAACGAGGTCGGCGACCTTCTGCCTGAGTTCCTCTGGGATGAGAATTCGCCAGCCGAGCGCATCATTGCGCGGATCGGCAAACGACAGGTCTGGCCTGACGGTGAAATCGCCGTCCCAGGCAGCAAGCACGCCGAGGCTGTCGGACAAATTCTCGACCGTGACCTTGGCCCGCAACTTGTAGAAGCCGAGCTTGTCGGCGAGGCCCTTCGCTAGCGCGCGCGGGCAGTCGAGCAGGAAGCCGCCGCCATGGCCGGACGGGGCCTCGGTGATCAGGAAGTCCGCAATGATCTTGCCCTGCGGCGTCAGCAATGCGCCGAACCGGCCGAGGCCGGGCGCGAGCTGCGTCACGTCGGTGGTGACGAGGCCGTTGAGAAAATTCCGCGCATCCTCGCCAGAGACCTTGACCACGCCACGGTCGGGAAGAAACGCTGCTTTCATCAGTGATCGCTCTTGAAGTTCTTGTTGAAACGGAAGTAGCGGATATCACAGGAGAACGTAAGGCGCTAAGATGCCGCGAACAAGGCCCGCGCGACAGCCAGTTTCCCTAAAGCGGGTGCCGAGGAGCAATGAATCAACGATTTGATACCATTCTAAAATCCGGCACCGTGGTCAATCAGGACGGCGAGGGCGTCCGCGACATCGGCATCGCAGGCGGCCGTATCGCCGAGATCGGCGGACTGGCGAATGCCTCCGCCGCCGAGATCATTGACTGCAAGGGCCTCCACATCCTGCCCGGCGTGATCGATACCCAAGTGCATTTTCGCGAGCCCGGCCTCACCCATAAGGAGGATCTGGAGACCGGCTCGCGCAGTGCCGTGATGGGCGGTGTCACCGCGGTGTTCGAAATGCCGAACACCGATCCCTTGACCGTTACCGGGCAGGCGTTTTCCGACAAGGTCAAGCGCGGTCGCCACCGCATGCATTGCGATTTCGCGTTCTTCATCGGCGGCACCCGTGAGAACGTGGCCGATTTGCAGGAACTGGAAAGCGCGCCCGGCTGCGCCGGCGTCAAGGTATTCATCGGCTCCTCCACCGGCGCGTTGTTGGTCGAGGACGACGAAAGCTTGAGGCGGATTTTCGCAGTGATCCGCCGGCGTGCCGCGTTTCATGCCGAGGATGAATATCGTCTCAACGACCGCAAGGCCTTGCGCGTCGAGGGCGATGCACGCTCGCATCCCCTCTGGCGGGACGAGACCGCGGCGCTGATGGCGACGGAGCGGCTGGTCAGGCTCGCCCGCGAGAGCGGAAAACGCATTCACGTGCTGCACATCTCGACCCGGCAGGAGATCGAGTTTTTGAGGGATCACAAGGATGTAGCGTCCTGTGAAGCGACGCCACATCATCTGACGCTGGTGGCGCCGGAATGCTATCTGCGGCTCGGTACCCGCGCGCAGATGAATCCGCCGGTGCGCTCGGCCGAGCACCGCGACGGCATCTGGCGCGGCATCGAGCAGGGCATCATCGATGTGCTCGGTTCCGATCATGCGCCGCATACGCTGGAGGAAAAGGCGAAGAGCTATCCGGCTTCACCCTCGGGCATGACCGGCGTGCAGACGCTGGTGCCCTTGATGCTCGATCACGTCAATGCGGGGCGGTTGTCGCTGCAGCGCTTCGTCGATCTCACCAGCGCGGGTCCGGCGCGGCTGTACAACATCGCCTGCAAGGGCAGGATCGCCGCCGGCTACGATGCCGATTTCACGGTGGTCGATCTCAAGCGCAGCGAGACCATCACCAATCAATGGATTGCCTCGCGCGCGGGCTGGACGCCCTACGACGGCATGCGCGTCACCGGCTGGCCGGTCGGCACCTTTCTGCGCGGCGCCCGGGTGATGTGGCAGGGTGAAGTCGTGACGGCGTCGAGCGGCGAGCCGGTGCGGTTTCTGGAGACGCTGCAACCGTGAAGCTTATTGCTTCGCCAGCGCGATGGAGAATTCGCCGTTGCGGACGCGGGTGGGAAGGCCTTCCACAAACTTTGCGACGGCGTCCTCGCCGTAAGTGCCGACCAGTTCGGCGAACGCTGCAAACAGGCTTGCCTGCGCCAGGCAATCCCCGTCGACGCCATCGTGACGCGCCTCAGCCCAGGCCTCGTTGAGGTAGCTCAGCGCGGCCTGCTTCTGCTCGTTATCGGGCAGCGGATCGCGGGCGAAGCAAAAGGACGCTCGATGGTTCATGCACTCAACAGGCGGTGTTCGCGATTCGGGCCGAATCGCATCGGGCGCGCGAGATGTAGCATGCAGGGCGCGGCCGCCTAGACCAGTTCTTTAGGAAAGGTTAACGGCGCAGAACAAAGATCAATCTATCGGCCTAAATTCCCGATTTTGCTGCATTAGTTCGCGTAGCGCGCGGTCAGATCGCGTGAGATTTTCGAGCCTTCCTCGATGTAGCGGCGGATCGCGACAGTGGCTGCGGGTGTGCAGCTCCGATAGGTCTGCTGGAACCCGTTGTAACCGCGGTTGAAGCCCGCAATCATGCGCGCGCGGCGATCGCCGGACGGGGTTTCGGCGTCGATCAGCGCCTGCATCTCGTTGCGCCATTTGCCGCCTTCATTGGTGCCGCAAATACCGCGCAGGTAGTGCAGCGTGCCGAGAATCTCGGCCAGCCGCTGCAGGTCGCCGTCGAACGGCGCCGCCGCATCCTCCGCCCGGGCGGGGGCCGGGTTGCCGACGAAAACAACGATCAGCGCGGCCAGCAAATATTTGTACAAATATTTGGACATGTGCGCCTGCGTGATAGACCCTTAAAGGCGCTGGAAGCAAGGTGGGAACGCTTGGCCGCTTAGCCCTGGAAACGATCCTGAATCAGGCGCCGGGCCGCCTCAATCACATCTTCAAGGCCGCCCGTGAGCTTGAGATCGCCCAGGCCATCGGGTGAGAGCCATCTGAAATCATCATGCTCGTCGTTCAGGACCGGTTCCATGGCGGCCCAGCGCGCCGCGAACGACATGATCAGATAGTGCCCGCCACCGCTTGCCGGAGGCAGTACCTCGCGCCAGCCGGCGAGCCCGACGATCTCGATCTTCAGCCCGGTCTCTTCGTCGACCTCGCGGTGCAGGGCCGCGTGCAGGGATTCGCCGAATTCGACCCGGCCGCCCGGCAGCGAATAGAAGCCTTTGGCCGGCGAGCGGGCGCGGCGCACCAACAGGACCTTGTCATCGCGGAAGATCGCGCCGCTGACGGCGAGCTGGGGATGCTGCGGATGAACGACAGTGACCACGGGAGCTAGCGGCTTGCCATGATGGTTTCGATGTCGGCTTCCTTGCCGCCGTTGATGATGCCGCCGGCCAGCGCCACCAGCGGCTTGACCCAGCCGATCGCCTGTCCGGCGAGCGTGGCGCGGGTCTCGTCCTGATGGGCTTCTCGCATGGCCGCGCCGACGGCGCTCAGGATCAAGGTCATGGCGCTCGCAATATTATCGAACTCGGTGCGGACCCGAGCGTCCGCCGCCTCGTAGGCTTCGATGGCGAGATCGCGCGCCTTGAAATTGGAGGCCATGAAGTGTTCGCAATACGATAGCGGGCACCAGGTGAGGAAATCTTCCGCGCATTCCGGCATGTCGGGAATCATCTCAAGCAGCATGATCGCTTCGTTGAAATGATTGAGGTAGTCGGTGGCAAGCCCGGTGCGGGGATTGATGTTGGCGGCCTGCAACTCCGCCGCGCGGGCCTCCGCTTCGGGGCCCGTCGGTCGCTGCATGTGGCGATCGGGTCGGGTAGGTGGGGAGGCCATTGCCGTCATTGACCCCAGTGTTGGCAATTGGGGGTTAAAAGGTGCTGAACGGATACTTATTTTAACCACAGAATGTGCGGACGCTTCGTAATTACCTCGCCTCCGGCCGCCTTGCGGCAGGCTTTTGGCTATGTCGAGCAGCCGAATTTCCCATCTCGGTACAATATTGCGCCGACGCAACCGGTGCCAGTGGTGATCCTCGAAAACGGCGGCCGGCATTTCCGCCTGATGCGCTGGGGCCTGATACCCGCGTGGGCCAAGGATCCCCGCAAAATCTCGCTGATGTTCAATGCTCGTTCGGAGACGGTGCAGTATAGGCCGGCGTTCAAGAACGCGATCAAGCGGCGGCGCTGCCTGATCCCGGCCGACGGCTATTACGAATGGCAGGATGCCGGCGGCCGCCGGCGGCCGTACTTCATCTATCGCCGCGACGGACGCGCGATCGGCTTGGCGGCGCTTGCGGAAACCTGGATGGGGCCGAACGGCGAGGAGATGGACAGCGTCGCCATCGTCACGGCGCCTGCGAGCGCCGATCTCGCTGTGCTGCATCATCGCGTGCCGGTAACGATCTCGCCCGACGATTTCGAGCGCTGGCTCGATTGCCGCGCCAACGACGTTGAGACCGCCATGCCGCTGTTGAGCGGGCCACGAGAGGGCGAGTTCACTTGGCATCAGGTGTCGGCGCGGGTTAATCGCGCCGCCGATGACGATGCGCAACTGATCCTGCCGATCACGGAGGAGGAGAGGCTCGCTGAAGAAGCGCAGAAGCCCGAGCGGAAAGCCGCGCGCAAACCGACGCCGGCGGCGTCCGATGACGGGCAGGGAAGTCTGTTTTAATTCAGGCATTTGAGATTGACAGTGCAGATCATGTTCGAACGGCGAGCAATTCCTTGAGCTTTTGCACGGCGCTGTCCGGCGTGGTCAGGACCGGCCGACCCGACGCCGCCGCGACCAGCTCCGCCGCCGGCGCCATGCTGTATTGCGCCAGCGCAACCAGGTCGCAGTCGCGCAAATCGCGCGAGGCTTCGGCGACCAGGCGATCGTGCTCCGCGCGATCGCCGCGGTCCAGCGCCGCCAATGCTCCCGCCGCCAGCTTTGGCACGATCTCGACCGAGCGGGGGAACTCCCGCGGCATCGAAGCCAGCGTCGGCGGAAACGTCGCAACCAAACCAATCCGGTGGGCCCGTGCGACCGCCTGCTCGATCATCGCTTCATTGGGCTTGAGCACCGGCATTGGCGCGTGGGCGCGCGCGACGGCTTCAATGGACGGACCGAAAGCCGAGCAAGTGAACAGAATCGCGTCGGCGCGGGTCGAGGCCACGTAACGTCCGAGGATGAGGAAACGATCTGTCATCCCGGCGGTGAGGCTGCCTTCGCGCGCGAGATCCGCCGACAGGCTGTCGTCGAGCAAATTCATCAAGCTGGCGTCCGGCCATAGCCGGGCGAACGCGGCCTCGATCGGACCAATCGAATGCTTGAGGGCGTGGATAAGAGCGACGCGCATGGTTTTCTATTTGCTTGGGTTTCACCGGAAAATATGCAGCGCGGCATACTGCACGAGCATGATCGTCTTGGCATCGACGATACGCCCGTCGCCGATCATCGCGAGCGCCTGGTCGATTGGCAATTCCAACACCTCGATGTCCTCGCCTTCGGAAGGCAAGCCGCCGCCGTCGCCCATTCGCATGTGCGGCTCGTATTCGGCGACAAAAAAGTGCAATTTCTCCGTCACCGCGCCTGGGCTCATGAAGGCCTCGAATACTTTTCGGATGTCGTGCAGACGGTAGCCGGTTTCCTCCTCGGTCTCGGCGCGGATCCGCACCTCCGGCGTTTCATTGTCCAAGAGACCGGCCGCAGCCTCGATCATGAGATCGTCATGGCCGTTGACGTAGGCCGGATAGCGGAATTGCCGCACCAGCACCACAGTGCGCTCATTGAGATTATAGGGCAACACGGTCGCGGCATCGCCACGGTCGAAGACCTCGCGGTGCTGGGTCTGCCACTCGCCGTCGGCGCGCCGCCATTCGAAGGTCGCGCTCTTCAGCGTGTAATGCTCATGGGACAGCACGCGGACGTTTTTGACGCGGATGCGGTCGGAAATGGTCATGTTTGCCTGCGCAATTTCGGTTACGGCGTCGGCTCGCGGCCATCGAGCCATTTGGCAAACACCACGCGTTCCTGCTCGATATAGCCGATGGATTGGTAGAAGGCGTGGACCTCAGGGTTATCGCCGCGGACCATGAGCTGGAGCTTTTCGATCCCGCGCGCGCGCAGCCAATCTTCCGCAGCACGCATGATCTGCCCTCCATAGCCCTTGGAGCGATGGTCCGGGTCGACGGTGACGTAATAGACCCAGCCGCGATGGCCGTCATGGCCGACCAGCACCGAGGCGACGAGGGTGCCATCAGTTCGCGCCAACAGCACCGTTGCATTGGCCTCTCTGCGCGCCAGCGCAATATCGGCGGCCGGATCGTTCCACGCCCGCGTCAATCCGCAACGCTGCCACAGCGCAATCACCTCGGTGATGTCGTCGTCTTCAATGGACTTGATCGTCGGGGCGTCATGGGGAGTTTTGGAACTCACAGCACCTTGCCCGGGTTCATGATGCCTTGGGGATCGAGCATCGCCTTGAGCGAGCGCATCAGCTCGATCGCGACTTTGTCCTTGACCTCGGGCAGCTCGTCGCGCTTGAGCACGCCGATGCCGTGCTCGGCGGAGATCGATCCGCCCATCCGCAGCACGATCTCGAACACGACAGCGTTGACCTCGTGCCAGCGGCCCATGAAATCGGCGGTGTCGCCGCCGATCGGCTGGCTGACATTATAATGGATGTTGCCGTCGCCGAGATGGCCGAAGGGCACCGGCCGCGAACCAGGGATCAGTTTTGTGACGGCGGCATCGGCCTGTTCGATGAAATCGGGCACCGCGGCGACCGGCACCGAGATATCGTGCTTGATCGAGCCGCCTTCCGGTTTCTGCGCTCCCGACATCTCGTCGCGCAATTTCCAGAACGCCTGGCGCTGGCCGAGGTTGGCCGCGATGACGGCGTCGTCGACGATGCCGTCTTCCATTGCTTTTTGCAGGATCGCTTCCAGCGTGTCGCGGGCGTCGTCGCGCGGCGACGACAATTCCATCAGCACGTACCAGGGATACTTGCTTGCGAGGGGATCGCGGATGTCGATGCCGTGGCAGATCGAGAAATCGACCGCGACCTCGGACAGCAATTCGAAACTGGTGAGCGTGCCGGCGGCCTCGGCTTGCGAGATCGATAACAGCTTTAGTGCCTGCGCCGGCGATTTGAGGCCGACATAGGCGGTCTCGATCGCGCGCGGCTTTGGAAACAGTTTGAGCGTCGCGGCGGTGATGATGCCAAGCGTGCCCTCGGCGCCGATGAAGAGGTTGCGCAGATCATAGCCTGTGTTGTCCTTTTTCAGCTTCGACAACAAATTCAGGATGCGCCCGTCCGCCAGCACCACTTCTACCCCAAGTGCCATCTCGCGCGCCACGCCGTAAGCGAGCGCGGTCGTGCCCCCGGCATTGGTGGAGAGATTGCCGCCGATGGTGCAGCTTCCTTCCGCGCCCAGTGACAGCGGGAACAGGCGGTCGACTTCAGAAGCCCGCTGCTGGGCGACTTGCAGCACCACGCCGGCTTCGCAGGTCATGGTATTGGAGGCGGTATCGAGCTCACGAATCCTGTCCATCCGGCGCATCGACAGGACCACCTCGCCATTGTGCGGCGTCTGTCCGCCGACGAGGCCGGTATTGCCGCCTTGCGGCACCAGCGCGATTCTGTGCGCGCTGGCGAGCTTGCAGATCGCGGAAACTTCCGCAGTCGAACCCGGCCGCAGCACCAGCGGAGAGCGGCCGTGGAACAGGTCGCGCTCCTCGGTGAGGTAGGGCGCGATATCGGCGGCGTCCGTCAGCGCATGTTTGTTGCTGACGATGCCGCGGAACTTGGCGATCAGTTCGCCCGAGAGCGTGGGGCTTGCGGATTTAGCGATATTCATTGTCGATTTCCCGGTCATTCCCGTCCCATCGCGGCGCGGCGCAGCCGGTCATTGATGGCTTCGCCCAAACCGTCTTGCGGAATAGGCATCACCGCAATCGCGCGCGCGGCCCTTGCGTCGAGTGCGCGAAGGTAGCCGAACAGATTGGCGGCAGCTTCCGTCAAATCGCGGCGCGCGGACAGGTTCATGACGGCCCTGGCGCCATCCGCGCCCGGCGGCAACGAGGGGCCAAATGCCAATAACGCCTCACCGGGCTCGATGTTCTCGGCACTGAGCCGCAACCGCGAGCGCGGCGCGTAATGCGAAGCCAGCATGCCAGGCGCCAAGGGTTGGCTGGTGTCGCTCTCGGCGTCGAGAGTAGGTTGCCGGAGCGGGTGGCCAAGCACACGCTCGATTTGTTCGCGGGGAACGCCACCCGGCCGCAGCAGCATCGGTGCTTCCAGGCATCCGACGATGGTGGATTCGACGCCGACCTCGACCGGGCCGCCGTCGATGATGAGATCGATCCGCCCCGCAAGGTCGCTCGAGACGTGAGAGGCGTTGGTCGGCGAGACGTGGCCCGAAAGGTTGGCGGAGGGTGCGACCACAGGCCCGGCGAACGCGCGCAGGATTTGCCGCGCCACCTTGTGCACGGGAACACGGACCGCGACGGTATCGAGGCCGGCGGTGGCGAGATCGGCCACCGTACAATCGATCACTTTTGGCATCACCAGTGTCAGCGGCCCCGGCCAGAACGCTTCGGCAAGCCGCAGCGCCGCCGGATCGAAACGGCCGATCCGCTGTGCCGCCTCAAGATCAAAGACATGGGCGATCAGCGGGTTGAACGAAGGCCTTCCCTTGGCCTGGTAGAGCCGCGCGATGGCGGCTGGATTATTGGCATCGGCGCCGAGCCCATAGACCGTCTCGGTCGGGAACGCGACCAGGCCGCCATCGGCGAGGCAACGCGCCGCGGCCGCGAGGGCGACCTCGTCCACGGGCAGAATCTGCGTTTTGAGCCCCACATTCACTGGGATTTAAGTCCTCAATTCCGCTTCTTGCAGTAGCCGAAACCCAAGGCTATAAGCCGCGTTCTTAGTCGGAGTGTGGCTCAGTCCGGTAGAGCACTGCGTTCGGGACGCAGGGGTCGCAGGTTCAAATCCTGCCACTCCGACCAATATAATCAACCACTTAAGCCCACCGTCAATTTCTTCAACCCCAGATTAGTCCAAGATTTGACTGCGGTTTACACGCAGGGCGCGCAGGTATCCATATCTGAGTTTCTAATCGATTTTCTTTCGTTTCCGAACTTCGACGTTCGGCAATTTCCATTGATCGCTTGATGGGTGAGCATTCGCGTTCTGCACTAATTTAACGCGCGATAAGAAGCCAAAGACTGAGTGACGTCGAGCCCATGATCGAGGCGTTCACCTCAGCGCTTTAGGAACTCCGGAGCCAGCAGCGCGGCCCCGATGAAGATGATAGTGCCGAGCATGCCCCGCCGGCGTGCCGAACTCTCAGGCGCGGATCTGCAATGTTGTCGCCGGAAAGAAGACGGAGTGGCTCAGGCGCAAGGCAGCCAGCTAAGGTTGGTCGGGTAGATATGCCACCTGGGCCACGACCTTCGACGCGTCACCGCGACATTTGTATTTCCCGATCAGCGAGCCGTTCGGGCCGTCGACGTTGGTTGCGCGGTGGAGGTTCCACATATTGTCCTTTGTCGGTGAATGCCGGCACAGCCGTCCATTCATACGGCAATGCCAGTCGGGCGATTTCGCCCGCTGTGTCCACTTACAGTCGGCGCCAGATAGAAGGCGTTGCTCCCGGGCGATCCAATCTTCTTCGCGCGATCGCTCGTATCGCACTCTCCGCTCGGCCCTCACCCGACACGTTGCTCGGCGGTCAGCGGCAAACGTGCCAGCTCATGGCGTTGAAGCTTACCGGTGGTGCTGCGGGGCAACTCCTCGGAGCGCATGAACTGCAGGTAGCGCGGGCGCTTATAGCCGGCGAGCCGCTCGCGACACCAATGGAGGATTTCGGTGCTGTCGGCCGACTGGCCTTGGCGGAGGACGACCACGGCCTTTATCGTCTCGCCCCAATGCGGGTCCGGTACGCCGAACACACACGCTTCTTGAACGGCCGGGTGTCGGCTGAGGACGGCCTCGACCTCTGCGGGATAGACATTCTCGCCGCCGGTCTTGATCAGGTATTTCTTGCGGTCGACGAAAGTGAGCGTGCCGTCCTCCTCACGCCGCAACAGGTCGCCGGTATGGAGCCAACCGCCCTTGAACACCTCCGCGTTGGCCGCATCGTCATCGAGATAGCCGGACATGATGCTCGGGCCCCGCACCACGCATTCGCCCGGCTGGCCGACAGGCATCTCGTTCATGTCTTCGTCGACGACGCGGACCTCCATCAACGGCGAGGGTCGTTTGCGCAGGGACGGCACCTCGCCTGGGCCGGAACAGCCGTGCGCGAGCAGATAGCTCGACTCGCTCTGCCCGAAGGCGTCGTAAAAATCGATGCCGAAGGTCTCCGTCAGCTTCGCGACGACGTTCGGCATCATGTTGGCGTAGCCGATGGCGAAGCGCAGGCTCGACAGATCGTTGGCCTGCCGCTGCGGGTTGTTCATGAAGTCGGTGATCACGCCGGGCAGGAGCAGAGTCCAGCTCAACCGCTCGCGCTCGATGCGCTCGTACATGGCCGGTATATCGACGCGCTTGAATGTCGCATAGATGCCGCCGGTGACGAAGGTCGCGTAGAGTGACTCGTCTCCGCCGCAGTGGAAGAGCGGCAGCCAGCCGACGAAACCGTCCTTCTCGGTCAGTCCGAACCATTGAGCCAGACGCAAGCCGCGGGTGGCCGCCGCTCGCTGGCTCACGAGTGCGCCTTTGGGCTGACCGGTCGTGCCACTGGTGAAAAGGATGTTGTGGATGTCCGCGCCCTCGGCGATCCGAGGCGGCTCGTCCGCGCTGCTTTCGGCAAGAGTGGCCTCGTAGTCGTCGAAGCCCTGCACCGACTCGAATGCGATCCAGTCGCGGATGTTCGGAAACTCGGACCGCAGGCCTTCGAGTAGCTCCGCCGACGCACCGGAGGTCAGGACGGCACTCGGACGAGCCTTGCGGAGGCACACAGCGATCTCATCGGGACGTAGCCGGATGTTCAGCGTCGCGACAGTGATGCCGAGTGCGGCCATGGCCGCATAGCATTCAAT
>Ga0209153_1000881_pt1 | contig 11803 bp, 12 predicted proteins | sample GraSoiAngelo_120_FD_185877 | JGI IMG/M metagenome (GOLD analysis project Ga0209153, IMG submission 185877) | Grasslands soil microbial communities from the Angelo Coastal Reserve, California, USA - 14_0919_09_20cm (SPAdes) (version 2) | ecosystem: Environmental > Terrestrial > Soil > Grasslands ...
GATATTGACAGTGCATGGATGCTGAAGGCCTTGCATCGAAACGTGCAGCAACTCCAGGCGTTGGTTGAGAAGATCATCGAGGAAAATACTAATCTTCGCTCAGAAAACGGCATTAAGGTGGAACACCGCGAGTTCGACCTCTGGCCGCTGGTGGAGGGCCTCATCTATGATTTGCGTCCAAAGGCACAGAGCAACAGCACCCGTCTTGTCAATGAAGTGCCCCACGATTTTGCCGTCTACGCGGACGCCAGTTTGTTAAAGCGGGTTTTTCAAAACCTGCTTAGCAATGCCATAAAGCACACCTCCCACGGAGTAGTGACCATTGGCGCTTGCCAGTCCAACCCTGACCCGACTGTCGAGTGCTGGGTAAAGGACACCGGCACCGGCATTCCCAAAGAACATCTCGATAAAGTGTTCGAAAAATTCGAAAGCGCCTCAGAAAATGAGGGTGGGTTGGGTTTGGGTCTGGCCATCGTAAAGACTTTCGTCGAAGCTCACGGCGGAAGCGTAAGCGTCCGCAGCCAGCCGATGATTGGATCGGAGTTCCGCTTTATCCTGCCCGCCAAAGCTGCGGGCGAGCAGGCAGCGATTACCGACACTGCAAGCGCCGATGCCAGCCGGCAAAGCGAAGATTTAACGTCGGCGCCTGCGTTCAGCTAACATTCATCGGCAATGATCAGGAAGCTGAAATCCGGCAAGTATCGGCTGTATTCCCGCAAGAAAAATCGGAAGACGGGTAAACGAAAAAATCTCGGCACCTTCAAGACAAAGGCTGCAGCGAAGAAACACGAGAAGGCAGTGCAGTACTTTAAACGTCATTGACTCCTTTCATAGCGACGATAAAACAGCGATAGAAAGGAGACCAATCGATATGCACATGCTGGTTCGCCACAAAGTTGCTGATTTCGCGAATTGGAAACCCGTCTAGAACGAGCATCTTACGGCACGACAGAAGGCCGGACTGAAAGAGGTTCATCTTTTGCGAAACACCGAGAACCCGAATGAAGTCATTCTGCTGTTTTCAGTGGAAGATCCTGACAAGGCGAAAGCGTTCGCCGCTTCGGATGACCTGCGCCAGGCGATGCAAAAGGCGGGAGTGAGCGACAAGCCCGACGTCTATTTTCTGGAGTAGTCGCGAATACACATAGAATCTCGTGGCTTGGAACAAGTGTCACCCAAGGCGCGACAATACATCCGAAGGAAGCAAATGAATCTCCGACCGCCGCTGCTTCGATACGCTCTTTGGCTGGTTATCTTTGCGGCTGTGGGATGCGGGCGAAAATCGACGAGTCAGGTTGTCGGCGATTCCCCGTCACGATCAACGTCGCCGGTATCAACTGCGGCGCAAGCGCCGACTGGCGCGCCGTCAACCACTTCGGCGCCTGAAGCAAAAGCCAATCAAAGCCCCTCGTCCGATTTAGCGAGACTGGAAACAAGAGTCCGGCCTTCGGTGATTTGGGTCAGCGTCTTTGATCCAAAGGGAAATTTGCTGCGCACGCAGAGCGGTTTCTTCATTTCTGCAGACGGTAGATTCGTCACCACGGAGCGCGCAATCGAAGGCGGAATCAACGCTGTCGCAAAGACAGCAGACGGCGGAATCTACAATGTCACTGGGATTCTCTCGGCCTCGAAAGCATTGGACGTGGCAGTTCTACACGCCGATGTAAAGCAGGTTGCGTTTCTTGAGCTAAACAAGACCGCCAATTTATCCCAAGGAGCAGGCGTGGTGGTAGTCGGCAGTGCATTGGCCGGAAGCGAAGGTAGCGCTCGTGAAATGACGATTGCCTCACGCGACGCCGAACGTTTGGAAATTGCTGGAGCGACTCCTCAAACTTCAGCCGGATCTCCTGTCGTGAGCAGAGACGGCGAAGTAGTTGGCGTCGTTACGTCAACTGGCGAAAGAACCATTGCGCGTCCTTCCGCCGCATTGGCCTCGTTGTTGTCTGGAGTTGCAGCCGGCGCCCAGCCGAACTGGCCGGCAACCGCGAGCGCTACACCACGGACAACACCGAAACCGCGACTAGTCTATGCGCCTGCGCCGGCGTTTCCTCCCAGGGCCTCTCTGCCCGGCGGTTCGGGAACAGGTCGCTTTCGTTTGACTTTCGATGCGAGAGGGAACGTAACCAATATCCAGATCATTCAATCCACGGGGAACCAACTCTTTGATCAATCTGCGATTAGCACGCTTCAGCAATGGAGATCGTCACCTGGCCAGGGATGGGCAGTGACAGTTCCTGTGACGTTTAGAACCCGATGAAGCCCCAACATGCGGCGCTCGGTTTTCGAGTAAAATCTGGCTGGGCGGCGGCAGTGCTGCTCATGGGCCCAGCGCGTTCGCCCCAGGTTTGCGATATCCGGCGGATAGACCTATCCGATCCGCAGCTTCCTGAAACGCGACAGCCCTATCACGCGATGATGGGAAGACTCGAAACGGACACCACAAAAATAAACCGTCGCGTGCGTGTGGTGCGAGGCGTTGCACAACAGTCGATTGCGACGCTTCTTGCTGGCTATCGAGGGAACAGTTACCCGATCACGCGCGCTGCTCTTGTGGTGGGAAGCCAAATTGATCCCGCGTCGATTGCGAATCCGCACATTCGAGCGCATGCGCTCGAAGGTCAGTTATTTCGCTCGGTGCTCGAGGAAGCCTTGGACGCATACCGCATTCACACGGAGGTTTTCGTCGAGCGCGATGCATATGCCCAAGCCGCCACGAAATTCAAAGAATCCAATGAAAACGTGCGGCGTGTGATAGAGAACTTTCGTCGAGCTACGCAAGGGCCGTGGCGCGCAGAACAGAAACTCGCCGCGCTGTCTGCGTGGCTCGCGCTTTGTTAGTTCTCAATCGAAGTTTGGAGTTCCGCCTTCAGGCGGTGCACCACGCGCGCTCCCGGGCCGCGTAAACGCGGAACTCCAGACACTTGTGATTGCGTTTACAGTCGATTGTCTACGATGAGAATCCGCGCGGCAACTGATGCGGATCGCGACGCGGCCTGGAATATTTTTCACGAGATCATCGCGGCGGGCGATACCTACGCGTTTGACCCGCAAATGTCCCGCGAAGAGGCGCTCGCTTATTGGTTTCGAGCTGATACGCTCACTTTCGTCGCGGAAGATGATCGGGAGTCCATAGGGGAAGCTGACAGCTTCCTTAGGACGGCAACGCCGTCCCCTACAGGAGAGATGAAAAAGCGAGTCATTGTTGGCACTTACATCTTGCGGCCCAACCAAGCTGGGGGCGGCTCGCACCTTGCCAACGCCGCTTTCATGGTTGCACCGGATGCACAGGGCTCCGGAGTAGGCCGCGAAATGGCCGAGCATTGCTTGGATCAGGCGCGCGGAATGGGTTTTCGCGCCATGCAATTTAATTTCGTCGTTTCTACGAACGCACCGGCCATCCATCTTTGGGAGCAACTCGGTTTCAAAATCGTCGGCACTTTGCCCGGCGCATTTCACCACCCTGAAAAAGGATATGTCGATGTTTATGTAATGTACCGCTCGTTGCTTGACGATTAGTCGTGGCTGCGCTTTCGCCAAAGAAGGATTGCAAAAGAACTGATTTCCTGCTGAACGTAGGTGTGAAATGCAAACGGTTATTCAAGTAATCGCGACCGGACGCGAATCGTTGCGCCACAAGATCATGAATGATCCACAGTTGGAGCGGAAATTTGGCTTTATCAAGATCTGGGCGAAACAGCCCGGCCGTCCGCATGGTTGGGCGAAGATACATAGCGCCGGAGATGTTTCCGGAGCGATTAATCTGGAGTGGCATGCGCGCAGCAAAACCCTCATTTGCCGGGTGGTGACAAAGCTCGGCAACAAGCCGAACTCAATCATCGGCGATTTTGTCGATTATTTGCTCGCCCGCCATCAAAGCCGCATTCTTGCCATTCACATCATGCGGCGCTGAACTCGACGCGCGCTTTCTTGGTCTGATACGCTCGCCAGCGAAGTGAGACTCGATTCTGCGATTTAGATAAAGGGGAATCTAGACATGAACGATCGACGTCAAGCGAAGCGCGTTGTTAATCGCAGAGTTTTTCTCAGAAGCGGAATCATTTTCAGCGGCGCAGCCCTCGCGGGAGCGAGACTGCCGGGCGCCGGGGAAAAAGAAAAAGAAGAGGGAGAAATCCCAGTTGGTCCGCCGGAAGATTTGATGCGCGAGCATGGCGTATTGAAACGCGTGCTTCTGATTTACGGCGAAGCCTTGGGCCGACTCTATGCAAAACGGGATTTGCCGCCGGACGCGTTGGCCGATGCCGCACGAATCATTCGGAGCTTTGTGGAAGACTACCACGAAAAACTTGAGGAAGAGTTTCTTTTCCCGCGCTTTGAGAAAGCCAATCAACTCGTCGATCTGGTGAAAGTGCTTCGCATGCAGCATCAGGCCGGACGACGCGTTACGGACATCACGCTGCGGTTGGCGAATTTGCAATCACTAAAGAACGACTCCGAGCGAGCACAGCTCATCAATTCCATCCAGCAATTCATTCACATGTACAACCCGCATGAAGCGCGTGAAGACACCGTCCTCTTCCCCGCATTTCGCAAAATCGTTTCGCTGCACGAATTTGATTCTCTGGGCGAAGATTTCGAGAAGAAGGAAGACGAGCTCTTTGGCGAGGACGGATTTGAAAAGGTCGTAGATAAAGTGGCGGGGATTGAGAAGCGCCTAGGCATTTACGATCTTGCGCAGTTCACGCCAAAACCTTAACGCATATTCCCATCGCTTTCGACGAATGCCCCGCGGCGAGAGTTCTTGTGCGGCTTATCGATCCTAATCGCGATCAGCAGGCGGCGTAAGAGAGCGCGAATATTGCAGGTCGAATGCGCGTAGTGCAGCTTGGACAGTGTCGCCAAATCCAGCAATGCCTTGCTCGATGTTTGGACCCAGTAACGCGACGAAAGTCCGACCGTGAATGGAGAGTCGTGGATGACGTGTCGCCGCCGGGCTATTGGGATGCGCCGAGCAATAACGGTCCATTTCTTGCATCGCGATCAGTGTTTGATCGACAGTATCCCGCGCGTTGAGAGTCGTGGCGCCGGCGTTCATCAACATTCCAAACGTGCGGCGCGCCGAGCTTGGACGTGTCTTGATCTAAATACATAATCCGGAGCCTACGGGGCTCGAACCCGCAACCTCCGCCGTGACAGGGCGGCGCTCTAACCAATTGAGCTAAGGCTCCCGAGGAAAGCGAAAGTTAGCGGGGATGGCATTGACCGCAACTCGTCGCGGGCGTGTGGCATTGCCAACGGGAGGCGTTTCGCGGGGAAATCCCAAGTTCCAAACTCCAATCGCCAAATAAACTCCAAGCTCCAAAATGCGCTCGCTGTGCCAACGGTTTTTTTTGCAGGTTGCGAACTGAGGTTTGTCTGGTGCTTGGCACTTGAGTTTTGGAACTTTCGTCGCAGGCGATGGTTGAACATTTTGGATAACGATGGCGTCGAACTCCGAAAGGTTTTCCGAGTGAACTCCGAAAAGGTTCGTGAGTGAAAGATTGCGAATGCGCGTGATAAGGCTATAGTGCCGGTCGGTTCGGCGGATTGACCCAAACCATAATGAGCGACGAGCGCAGTGAGGGACTTCAGGGCGGGGAAGGGGACTCCACTCCGCACAATCTCCTCGATTCATTCGATCGAGTGATCGCATCGTTGCCTCCGGGCGATCCCGTTCGACGCGACTTGTCGGATCTGCGGCCGCAGATTTTCGATCAACAGGAGACAATGGTCGAAGCGCGCAGGATGATTGAGAAACTCGAGGAGGTGATCAAGAAAGTTACCTCACCCGCGAACCGGATCGGCACGTTTCTTGGGGCCACGTCGAAGGACACGGCGCACATCGTGGTGGGAGGCGCCGATTATTATTGCAACGTCGATCCACGCATTTCGCTTGCGAAATTGAAAAAAGGGACGCGCGTGCTCGTTAATGAAGCTTTCGTGATTGTTGGCGATCTCGGTTTTGAGACAGCCGGCCCGGTAACAAAAATTACCGAAGTTCTCGGCAAGGACCGATTGCGCGTCGGCTCTGAGCACGGATTGCAATCGATGGTGTTACAACGTTCCGCCGATCTAACTCACTCTACATTAAAATCGGGCGACGAAGTCCGCGTTGATTCGAATTACCGCATGGCGTTGGAGATGCTCTCCAGTACAAAATCCCACGAGCATTATCTCGACACTGTGCCGGAGCTGCCGTGGGAAAAGGTCGGTGGCCAGGAGACGGCGCTCGAAGCCATCAAAGACGCGATCGAGCTGCCGCTGTTGCATGCTGACCTTTTCCAAAAATTTCAGCACGCCACGCCGAAAGGTTTTCTGCTCTACGGTCCGCCGGGTTGCGGCAAGACGCTCATTGGCAAGGCGACCGCCTACAATCTGACCAGGCAGCTTCGGGAAAAAGCCGGCACCGAGATGCGGGAATATTTCATGCACGTCAAAGGTCCCGAAATTCTAAACATGTGGGTGGGCGAATCGGAGCGAATGGTGCGCGAAATTTTTGCCACCGCTCGCGAGAAAAAAAGCGAAGGCTACATGCCGTTTCTGTTTATCGACGAGGCCGAATCGATCCTGGGCACGCGCCGGGCATCGCGTTACTCGAACATTCTTTCCACGCTCGTGCCGATGTTTTGCTCGGAGATGGATGGCATCGATTCGCTCAACGATGTGGTAATTATCCTGGCTTCTAATCGCGCCGATTTGATCGATCCGGCAATTCTTCGTCCGGGCCGCATCGATCGGAAAATCAAGGTCAATCGACCGGACAAACAGGGTACGCGCGAGATCTATCGGATCTATGTGACCGACGATTTGCCGTACGACGGTGTGCTCGCCAAAGAAGCTGATGGAATTACAGCATCCATTGACCGTCTGATCGAGCGCTTCGTGGACTGGCAATTTACGCGCCGCGACGAAAACAAATTTTTGGAGGTAACGTTGCGCAGCGGGCGCAAGGAAACGCTTTACCGCAGCGATCTCATCAGTGGCGCGATTATTGCCTCGATTGTGGAGCGCGCGAAAGCGATAGCGATCAAAAGGGCCATCGCCACGCAACAGGAGGAAGGAATTCGCGAAACGGATTTGCAGCTCGCCTTCAATGCCGAGTACATTGAGAACGACATTTTCCCGACCACGGACATCACAGAAGACTGGCTCAAGCTAATCGATTACGATCCGGAAAACGTCGTGAAAATTTCGCCTGTCAAACCCGTCTCCGATGCGCGCGCACGGACAGCGTTTGGCGTAATCTAATGCTCTTAAGAACACGGCGATTCTAGACTGTAGGGGAAGCTGACAGCTTCCCGTGCCTATGGCCGAACCTCCACGCTTGCCAGCAATCCTCCTACCCTGGGAGCAGTCGATTATTTATTTTGTGACTATCTGCGTGAAGGATCGGCGCAAAGTCCTGGCAACACCGGAAGTATTTGACGCCATTAAAGCGACGATCTCACAATTACGGAAATGGCATGTGTTGGCCGGTGTCATTATGGCCGATCACGTCCACTGGGTTGTTTCGCCGGTTGATGATCGCGATTTATCCGTCGGAGATTTCTCGCATGGGTTCAAACGGCTGTTACGACAGCGCCTTGATCCACAATCATGGGAATGGCAGCGCGGGTGCTTTGATCGGCTCCTGCGGTCGGACGACAACCTGCGAAGCAAATGGATCTACGTGAAGGATAATCCCGTGCGACATGGCCTTGTTCACAAAGCAGAAGACTGGCCATATTATCTGGACTTCATCAACGAGGCTGACCGGGGAAGCTGTCAGCTTCCCCTACAGAGGGAGCGATTACAGTTCAGGGGTGTCGGCGGACGATGAAAAGGATTCGGGAGCGATGAAACGCGTCTTTGGGCTGGAGACGGAGTACGGCATCACTCTAAGCGGTGCGGAGTCTGTCGATGTCGTGGCCGAATCGATCGAGCTGGTGCGGCATTACACTGATCACGGGGCACTGATGAAATGGGACTATGAGTTGGAAGATCCGCACCTGGATGCGCGCGGGTTTCGGGCGCGCGAATTACTTCAAGACACCGACGAATCGGCTTACTACGAGATCGATAAACGCCGACCACTCAGCTTCGAGGAAATAAAGAGCGACCTCGTCCTTTCAAACGGCGCCCGGTTTTACAACGATCACGCGCACCCGGAATATTCCACGCCGGAGTGCACAACGCTTCAGCAGATCGTTGCACAGGACAAAGCGGGCGAGCGCATTCTTGCGGAGTGCGCCCGGCGCCGAAATCAGAAGTTGCCGCACGGGTACGAAGTCCGGCTTTACAAGAACAATACGGACTTTGCGGGGCACAGTTACGGTTGCCACGACAACTACCTGATGAGCCGCGACATCGCATGGGACCGAATTGTCGCCGGCATTTTGCCGTTTCTTGTCACTCGCCAGATTTTCGCGGGCGCCGGAAAGATGGGTGTCGAAGCCGAGAGCGGCCAAAGCGACCCTGGTATTTATCAAATCTCGCAGCGCGCGGATTTTTTCAGCGTGGTGGTGAGTATCGACACGATGAATCGGCGGCCTCTGATCAACACCCGCGACGAGCCGCATGTGGACGCGAGCCGCTATCGCCGGTTTCACGTTATTCTTGGCGATTCGAACATGAGCGAATGGGCAACGGCGATGAAAATCGGGACCACGGCACTGGTTCTGGATTTGATTGAGCGCGGGCAAGCTCCCCAGCTCGAGATTGCGCAACCGGTTGATGCCAACAAATCAATCAGCCGCGACCGGACTTACGATTGGATTATTGAATTGAAAGATGGCCGCAAAATCTCTGCCATCGATGTGCAACGAATTTATTTGCGCGCGGCGAGCAAGCTGTGGCGCGAACCGCCAGACCACGAACACGCATGGATATTGCGCGAATGGGAAGACGTCCTGAACGATCTCGAGCGCGACGCGGTGTCAACGCGAGACCGTGTCGATTGGGCAGCGAAAAAGTTCTTGCTGGACGCGTTGCAGGAAGGAGAAAAACTTTCCTGGAGCGATCCCTGGCTGCAGTCCATCGATCTGGAATATCACAACCTCGATCTGGATCGCGGCTTATACTACGAACTATTGCGGGAAGGTTTAATGCGCCGCGTCACCAACGAGGATGAAATCAAGAGCGCGATCTTCAACCCGCCGGAAACTACGCGCGCGTTTTTCCGTGGCCGCACAGTGGCTCGTTTCAACGACGAGATTTCCTCCATTCAGTGGGACGAAATCGTCTTTGTAAATCCTGCAGTCGCGGGACATTCATATCGCGTGGCGCTGCCCGAAGCAGCAATGAATGCGCGCTTGAACGCGCTTAATCACGCCGCGCGCAATGGGAAAGATTTCTCGGAATTCATGAGCGTCATCGCGCAGATTGGGTAATTGATCAGACGCGATCCCTCTCGCGGTGGACCGTTGTATCGACGCCGCGAAGCGAGCCGCACATCCGTTTTAACTCTCGGCTGCTCATCGGCCGCAGTGGTTTCCGATCAGCAGTGTTTTGACTCTTTGCGCGCTTCGTTCGGGACGTCATGCGTTTCATGATTGGAGATTCCTCGACTCCGCTCGGAATGACAAATCAACAGTCGAAAATCGGCAATCGAAAATAAGCTCACTCCCACTCGATCGTGCTCGGTGGTTTACTCGAAATATCGTAACAGACGCGGTTGACGCCTTTGACTTCGTTGCTGATGCGGCTCGAAATGCGCGCCAGTAATTCGTACGGAACCCGGACCCAGTCGGCAGTCATGCCGTCCTGGCTTTGGACGATTCGAAGCACAACCGTGTTTTCGTAAGTGCGCTGGTCGCCCATCACGCCAACGGATTGGACGGGCAGCAAAACTGCAAATGATTGCCAGACCTTGTAATACCAATCGGCCGCTTCCATTTCACTTTGCACGATCGTGTCCGCTTCGCGCAGGATCGACAAACGCTCGGGCATAACTTCGCCGAGAATACGAACAGCAAGACCCGGTCCCGGGAAAGGCTGACGATAAACAATCTCCTTCGGCAAACCGAGCTGCCGTCCGACCTGGCGCACTTCGTCTTTGAAAAGTTGCCGCAGCGGTTCCACTAGCTCGAAGTGCATCTTCTCCGGCAAACCGCCGACGTTGTGATGAGTCTTGATGACCTGTGCTGGATTGCCTCCGATCGAGACGCTCTCAATGACGTCCGGGTAAAGCGTTCCCTGAGCGAGAAATTTGTACCCACCGTGTTTGCGGGTTTTGTTTTGCCGATCTTGCTCAAGCAATTCCTCGGTCGCGTGCTGGAACACCTTGATGAACTCGTTGCCGATCAATTTTCGTTTGGTTTCTGGATCGGTCACTCCTTTAAGCAGCGCGAGAAAACGCTCGCTGGCGTCGACGTATTTTAATCGTACGTGGAAATTCTCGCCGAAAACACGCTGCACGACTTCTTCCTCACGCGCGCGCAGCAATCCATTGTTGACGAAGATGCATGTGAGCTGGTCGCCGATGGCGTTGTGCAAGAGCGCAGCCGTTACTGAAGAATCGACGCCGCCGCTCAAACCGAGCACCACCTTCTGATCGGCTACTTGCTTGCGAACGCGGGCGCAGGCTTGTTCGATAAAGGAACCCATCGTCCAGTCCATCGCGCAGTGGCAGATGCGAAAGAGAAAATTCTGCAAGATCTCCCTGCCGCGTAGCGTGTGCGCGACTTCGGGATGAAATTGCAGTCCGTAAACCTTGCGTTGCCCGTCCTCCACCGCGGCGAAGTCGCACCCTTCGGTGGTCCCGATGACGCGAAAACCTTTCGGCAAATCGGTGACTTCGTCTCCATGACTGTTCCAAACGTCGAGCTGACTGCCTAATCCATGGAAGAGTTCCGAACCGTTCTTGATGTGCAACATCCCCGCGCCATACTCGCGCCGTCCGGTGAACACGACTTTTCCGCCAAGATAATGCGCCATCAGCATCAATCCGTAACAAATCCCGAGCACGGGAATGCCCAGCGAAAAAATTTCTGGATCGATGTGTGGTGCGCCCTTGTCATAAACACTCGCTGGCCCGCCGGAAAGAATCAGCCCATTGGGTTTTGCTGCCGCGATTTCGACGGCTGGCGTGTCACAGCGAAGAATTTCTGAATACACCTGGCATTCCCGCACACGGCGGGCTATGACCTGCGTGTACTGCGAGCCAAAATCGAGAATGAGAATTTTCGAGTGTATCGACACGTCTGCGGTCTTCACGCGCTACGGGTGGGTTTGCGGGATGCTATGCTCCCCGGCCGGATCGCCGGGAAAGCTCTCCAGCGGGCCAAGCGTTCCCTGACCAGTCACGCCGCGCTCCAACTGCTGTTGCACTTCTTGTGTACTGCGTTGTTCCAGTGGGTCCGCGCAGCCGCCCGCGATCAGCCACACAATCGCGAGCAGGATTGAAGGGGGTTTCATCTGCTTATTTTATGAATGCGCGATTTCATTGCAAGAAAGTTGAAGCGTTGAAGGGTTGAAGACGATGATCGACCCGGAACTTTTGCTTCAAGGCTATCGGCTCGGTGTTTTTCCAATGGCCATGGAGGACAACTCGATCGAATGGTTTTCGCCCGACCCGCGCGCGATCCTGTCCCTGGAAGATTTTCACGTACCACACGCGTTGCGACGTCTATTGCGCAAGAGAGTATTTGAAACAACAATCGACAAGACCTTTTCCGAAGTGATTGCTGCATGCGCGAAACGGGAAGATACTTGGATCAATCGCGAGATCATCGAGAGCTACACACGACTGCATGAGCTCGGCCATGCGTATTCCGTCGAAGCCTGGAAGGCAGGCAGGCTCGCCGGCGGCCTTTACGGCGTCGCGGTT
>Ga0209153_1000884_pt1 | contig 11783 bp, 8 predicted proteins | sample GraSoiAngelo_120_FD_185877 | JGI IMG/M metagenome (GOLD analysis project Ga0209153, IMG submission 185877) | Grasslands soil microbial communities from the Angelo Coastal Reserve, California, USA - 14_0919_09_20cm (SPAdes) (version 2) | ecosystem: Environmental > Terrestrial > Soil > Grasslands ...
GGCGGGTAGTTTGACTGGGGCGGTCGCCTCCTAAAGAGTAACGGAGGCGCTCGAAGGTGGGCTCAGGCTGTTTGGAAATCAGCCGTAGAGTGTAAACGCATAAGCCCGCTTGACTGTGAGACACACACGTCGAACAGGTACGAAAGTAGGAGTTAGTGATCCGGCGGTTCTGTATGGAAGGGCCGTCGCTCAACGGATAAAAGGTACGCCGGGGATAACAGGCTGATCCTACCCAAGCGTCCACAGCGACGGTAGGGTTTGGCACCTCGATGTCGGCTCATCGCATCCTGGGGGTGCAGAAGCTCCCAAGGGTCTGGCTGTTCGCCAGTTAAAGCGGTACGTGAGCTGGGTTTAGAACGTCGCGAGACAGTTCGGTCCCTATCTGGCGTGGGCGGAGCAGGATTGATGGAATCTGACCTTAGTACGAGAGGACCGGGTTGGATCCACCTCTAGTGTACGAGTTATCGTGCCAACGGTAGCGCTCGGTAGCTAAGTGGAGCATGGATAAACGCTGAATGCATCTAAGCGTGAAGCCAGACCAGAGATTAGTCCTGCCAGTGAGACTCCTTGTAGACCACAAGGTTGATAGGCTGGAAATGTAAGCGCGTATATCTAAAGGCGCTCAGTTGACCAGTACTAATCAGTCCCATGGCTTGACCATAAAATTTACTCGCCAGCAAAACTTCAGCGAGTAAATCTTAGGTCGCTTCGCACAGCGATAACAGTTACTATTCGATTCTCAAAGCTCTCTGAATGCAAAGAGCCTTCTGCGCTCTGCAACGTTTGACAAGTTTTCCGGTGGTTTTGTCGAGAGGGTCACACCCGTTCCCATCCCGAACACGGAAGTTAAGCCTCTTAGAGCCGATGGTACTGCGTGGGAAGCTGCGTGGGAGAGTAGGAAGCCGCCGGATTAAATTTCATGAAAGCCCGCTCAAGGCATGAAGCTTTGAGCGGGCTTTTGCATTTTATGCTTGGTCTGCGACAATCGTTTGCGCTTGTTCGTAGTGATAGGCATTTACTGCTCTGAAACGCGCGGAAGCTTGCATGCACAGTCTAACTCTGAAAACATCTCTGCTGATCATGCTCTTAATCGTGAGCGGTTGCTCTGACAAAACCATGACCACAGGCACGCCTGCGGCCGACAAAATCCCGACCTACACCTACGAGGTTAAACACGTCTATCCGCACGACCCGGCCGCCTTCACGCAAGGTCTGATCTTCCGCGCCGACGTCTTGTGGGAAAGCACGGGGCTGCACGGCGCTTCGAGTCTGCGCAAGGTCGAGCTAGAGACCGGGCGCGTGCTTAAAAAGATTGACGTGCCGCAGCAGTATTTCGCTGAGGGCATGACGGTCTTTCGCAATCGCGTCTATCAACTGACGTGGCAGACGCAGAAGGGCTTCATCTACGATCCAGAGACTTTCCAACAGCAGGGCGAGTTCGCTTACACGGGCGAAGGCTGGGGGCTGACGCACGACGCAGACTCTCTGATCATGAGCGACGGCACGAATCGCATACGCTTCCTTGATCCCACGACATTCGAGACCAAGCGCACGATCAGCGTCGTGAATAACGGCCAGCCCTTGAACGAATTGAACGAACTCGAATACGTCAAAGGCGAAATCTACGCCAACATCTGGCAGACAGACACGGTCGTACGGCTCGACCCGCAGACAGGCAAGATTCTCGGCTTCGTCGATCTCTCAGGCTTGCTCCCGCCCGCCGACCGCACACCTGCGACCGACGTGCTCAACGGCATCGCCTACGACGAAGCCAATGACAGGCTCTTTGTCACCGGCAAGATGTGGCCCAAACTGTTCGAGATTCGCCTGATCAAAAAGTGAGCACGGCTGAGGGCCAGCATGTAGCTGATTACAACGAGGGTTTATCTGTTCTCAAGGATGATCTGTTTCCCTGTTTGATCTCCTGCCGCAGGGCGCGACAACTGCGCGTTCGGCGGCATCAAAGGGTTCGTGAGCTTCGACACCTATTTTCGAGTTTCGTCTTACGCCATGCTCGCGTGCGGCGTGCTCGCGCTTGTCGTCGCGGGCGGCTTGAGTCTGCCGCTCGCCAGCGCGAGCGCCGTAATGCTCGTCGTCGCGTGGCAACTTGAAGGGACGAAGTGGCAACTCTCCGAGCGCCTCGGCCTCGCGCTCGTGCTGCTCTCTTTGCCGCTCTTTTATCTCGATTGGAAACTACAAACCGGCGGCGCTTGGCTCACGGAGCACGCGAGCGCGGGCCTCGGTGCGCTGACGCACTTCATCCTATTCCTGTCCGCGATCAAACTCTGGCAGCGCAAAGCCGACCGCGATTGGTTGTTTCTTTATCTGATCTCATTCTTTGAAATCCTACTCGCCGCGGGCTTGAGCATCAGTCCGCGCTTCCTCGGCTCGCTCGGTCTCTACATGTTCTGCGCGCTCGCCACCATCGTCGCGTTTGAGATCAGGCGCGCGCGCCGCCACATCACAATTCAAGAGACGCGCTTCGTGCGCGCGACCGGCGCAGGACGATTCGTGCGTATGCCGCGCGGGCGAAGACTGCGACCCACGACAGGCGAAGCGCGGCGTCTGGCCCTCGTCGCTGCCTGTCTGCTCGCGCTCATCTTCGCGTTGGCGTTGCCGATCTTCTTCATCACGCCGCGCGCGGGCGCAAGCGCGCTCACGCACAGCGACGAGGGCTTGACCGGCGTGATCGGTTTCTCAGATGAAGTGACCATCGGCGAGATCGGTCGCTTGCAGCGCAGCAATCGCGTCGTCATGCACGTGCGCGTGGCCGCACCAACGAACGCGCAACCGCGCGCGTTGCGTTGGCGCGGCGTCGCGCTCGACGAGTTCGACGGCCGCGCGTGGCGCAGGACGGTTGACAAGTCAGACTATCTCGCGGGCAATGATGAGCGCACGCTCTTTCAGTTCGACACGACCGAGGCGCTCGACCGGCTGACGACTGAGACTTTCTTCGTCGAAGCGATGGACACGCCCGTGCTCTTCATCGCGCCGCGCGCCATCGCCGTGCAGGGCGCGCTGCCCTTCGTCCGCCGCGATGCCGAAGGCGGTCTCAGCACACGCACGCACACACAGGAGCGCATCACCTATCGCGCTTACTCCGACACAAACGAGCCATCTGTCGCGTCGTTGCGCGCAGATAACGCGCGGCACGGCGCGGTTGCGGGCCGTTATCTGCAACTGCCCGCCAACCTAGACCCGCGCATCTTTCAACTCGCGCGTCAATGGATCATACAAGACCACGCCGGCACGAACTACGACGCCGCCCGCGTCATCGAATCGCACCTGCGCCACGATTTTAGTTACACGCTCGATCTCAAGGCCGGCGGTGCAGACCCGCTCGCGGATTTTCTCTTTCGCGTGCGCGCCGGCCATTGCGAGTATTTTGCGACCGCAATGGCCGTGATGCTGCGCACGGTCGGCGTGCCCGCGCGCGTGGTCAACGGTTTTCAGCAGGGCGAGTACAACGACGCGGCGGACGCATACACCGTCCGTCAATCCGACGCGCACTCTTGGGTCGAGGTCTATTTTCCGCAGGCGGATGCTTGGGTCAGTTTTGATCCGACGCCCGACGCGGGCCGGCCCGTTGCTGACGACGGTTGGCTCGGCGGCTTCAGCAAATATGCCGAGGCTTTGGAGCTATTTTGGATTCAATACGTCGTCGCCTATGATAAGCAGGAGCAACGTTCACTCGCGTCAACGATTCGCAGCAGTCTCGGCGCTTACCGGCAGACCGCCGGCCAAGTTGCTGATGAACTGCGCGCGCGCCTGCTCGCTTGGTGGCGTGGGCTGACTGTGAACATGAGCACGCAGACGCAAGACCGATGGTTACGCTATGCGCCGTTCTTCCTGCTGCTCTGTGCGCTGCTCGGTCTATCGTTCTTCTTTATCAAGGGCGCGCGCCGTTTGCGCTTCAAACGTAGACGCACGGAGTTGCAAGCAGCGGGCACTACGCGCTCAGCCGTCGTCTTCTACGAACGCATGAGCAAGGCGCTCGCGGCACGCGGGCATGAGCGCGCGCCCGCACAGACGCCGCTTGAGTTCGCCACGACGACGGGCCTGCCCGAAGCCCTACTCGTCACGCGCGCTTACAATTGGGTCCGTTTCGGTGCGCATGATCTGTCATCGGCAGATGCCCAGCGCATCGAGACGTGGTTACAAAGTTTGGAAGGAAATGGAAAAGCGGTGACGAGTGACAAGTGACGAGTTGCAGACAAGGTTTTACTTGTCGCTCGTCACTTGTTACTCGTCACTTGTAACTGCTTTATGAAGAAAATTGGTTTTATCAGTTTGGGTTGTCCGAAGAATCTGGTTGACAGTGAAGTGATGATGGGCCGGCTCAGAGAAGCCGGCTATGAGATCACGAGCGATGAGACGCAGGCGGAGACACTCGTGGTCAACACGTGCGGCTTCATTGATGCGGCGAAGCAGGAGTCAATCAACGCGATCCTCGATGCGGCACGGCTGAAGGCGGAAGGCAAATGCCAACGGCTCGTGGTCGCGGGTTGTCTGGTCGAGCGTTACCGCGAAGAGTTGCGCGCGGAGATGCCCGAAGTTGATGCCTTCATCGGCACGAATCAGATCGGCGATATAACGAAAGTCTGCGATGAGCGTGTGAACACGCGGTCGCTGCCTGTCATCCCGCTTGGTAATCAGAGCGCGACGTATCTGTACGACGAATCAACGCCGCGCGTGCTCGCCACACCCGGCTATAGCGCGTACATCAAGATCGCCGAGGGCTGCGACCGCCCGTGCGCGTTCTGTTTTATCCCGCAGATGCGTGGCCACTTTCGCAGTCGGCGCTTCGGCTCGGTCGTCGCGGAAGCGCAGGCGCTTGTCGCGCGCGGCGTCAAAGAGTTGATCCTCGTCGCGCAGGATTCGTCGCGCTACGGTGAAGACTTGGGCCAACAGGATGGACTCGCGCACTTGCTGCGCGAACTCGCGCGGCTCGAAGGCGTCGAATGGGTGCGCGTGATGTACACCTACCCGACGCACATCAGCGATCTCTTTCTTGACGTGCTGGCGCGCGAGCCGAAGGCCGTTAAGTATCTCGACATGCCTTTGCAGCACGCTTCGCAGAATGTGTTGAAGTTGATGAAGCGCGGCGGCAACCGTGCGAGCCTCGAACGTCTGATCGAGCGCGTGCGCGGGCGTGTCCCGAACATCGCCGTGCGCACGACGTTCATCACAGGTTTTCCCGGCGAGACCGAAGAGGATTTCAACGAGTTGCTGACCTTCATGCGCAACGTCGAGTTTGATCGCGTCGGCGTCTTCACTTACTCGGACGAAGAAGGCACGCCCGCTTACGAATTGCCGGACAAGGTTGAGCCGCGCGTGGCGAAGAGGCGGCGCGACCGGCTGATGAAAGAACAAGCGCGCATCTCGCGCAAGCGCAATCGCGCGCGTGTCGGCTCGACGGTGCGTATGCTCTTTGAAGGCGCGGCGAAAGAATCAGATCTGCTCTGGCAAGGCCGGCTCGAAACTCAAGCGCCCGACATAGACGGCTGCGTGCTCATCAACGATGCGCCCGAAGGTCTCATTCCACAGCTCGGCGATTTCGTCAATGTCCGTATCACCGACGCGCATGATTACGATCTGATCGGACACATAGTTTAGTGAGCAGTGGGCAGTCAGTAGTGAGCAGTTAAAAGCTGTTCTGCTGTTCACTGTTTACTGCACGCTGCTTTCTGTATGAAAGAGTCGAGCGACGAATTAGCCCCGGCAGTTGTGACCAACGCCGTCATCGTGCCGCCGGCGCGGCGGACACTATCTGACTATCTCGCGCTGGCCATAGGGACGTGCGGGGTCGGGTTCATTCCGCTTGCGCCGGGCACGTGGGGTTCACTCGTCGGCGTCGGCTTGTTTCTCTGCGTTCATATCGCGAGTCTGCGCTTGGCGCTGGCAGTCGGTAAGAGCGAAGAGGCGGCGGGATTGCTGGCCGTCTTTCAGAGTTCGTTGTTGCTGTTGTTGCTGTTGCCGTTGGCATTGGTCGGCGTGTGGGCAGCGACGCGCTGCGAGTCGTTGCTCGGACGCAAAGACCCCGGCGCGGTCGTGATTGACGAAGTGATCGGTCAATTACTCGCCTATCTGTTAGTGCCGTCTATAATGCCGGCCGGCGGCAAACTTTGGCCGTTCATGGTCGTCGGTTTTCTTGCGTTTCGTGCCTTCGATATTTGGAAGCCGTATCCGATCCGCCGGCTGGAAAAGCTGGGCGGCGGTCTCGGCATCATCGCCGACGACTGGCTCGCAGGCAACTATGCCGCCGCGCTCGTGGCCCTATTCGCCGTGATCTATCGGCTGTTCTGACGCGAAAGGAGCAAAGATGATGGAAGCGAAAGATACACAAGGCGCGCACGCGCCCGACGATGCAGAGGCCGCGCGCAAAGAAGAAGCCACCAGCAGCGAGACGCTCGCCGACATTGAAGAGACAGAGCAGGTCAAGACGAAAGATGACGGCGCAACGCCTGACGCGCCAACCTCGCGCTCCGGCCACGCACCCGACGACACACCCGATCCAGATCGCAGCACAGACAGACGCGCCGACGAGCCGATGTGAGAGAACAGAAGGCAGTTCTGGACAAAAAAAGAAGGCCGTTGGTTGAACGCGCTTCGTGATTTGACGAGAAGCGCAGCAATCTGCGGCCTTTCGCTTGTCCTTAACTGCCTACTGCTTTCCGCCTTCTGCTTTCTCTCCATGCGCGGCGAAAAGAAACCCGTTATAATTTCCGCCCGAATGAATCACACAAAAATTTTGGTCTCTGATGATGTCAGCGAGAGCGGACTTGAGCCTCTGCGCGCGGCCGGATTTGCGTTGGAGAAGCGAACCGGTTTGAAGCTCGACGAATTGTGTGCGTTGCTGCCCGACTATGAAGGTCTCGTCGTGCGCAGCGAGACGAAAGTGACCGCGCAGGTGTTGGACGCAGGCGCGCGATTGCGCGCCATCGGGCGCGCGGGCGTCGGCGTGGACAACATTGATGTGGCGGCGGCCACGGCGCGCGGCATCATCGTGATGAACGCGCCCGACGGCAACACGATGACCACCGCCGAGCACACGCTCGCACTGTTGCTCGCGCTCGCGCGGCGTGTGCCACAAGCGCATGCGAGTCTGCGTGCAGGGAGATGGGAGCGCAAAAAATTTGTCGGCGTCGAGTTGCGCGGGAAGACTCTGGGCGTTGTCGGGCTTGGTCGGATCGGGCGCGTGGTCGCGCATCGCGCGCTCGCCTTCGGGATGAAGGTCGTCGCGCACGATCCGTTCATCGCGCCCGAGCAAGCGAAAGAGTTTGAACTGGAACTGTTGCCGCTCGCGCAAGTTTGCGCGCGGGCGGATTTCTTGACCGTGCACACGCCGCTCACAAACGAGACGCGCGGCATCATCGGCGCGCGTGAGTTGGCGCAGATGAAACCGGACGCGCGTGTCATCAACTGCGCGCGCGGCGGTCTCGTGGACGAACGGGCGCTTCATGCCGCGCTCAAAGAGGGGCGCATCGCGGGTGCAGCGCTCGACGTATTCGAGCAAGAGCCGCCGCCCGCCGACAATCCGCTCTTACAACTTGAAGAAGTGATCACAACGCCGCACCTCGGCGCTTCGACACGTGAAGCGCAAGAGGGTGTCGCGCTGACGGTCGCCGAGCAGATGCGCGATTATTTTTTGACCGGCGCATTGCGCGGCGCAGTCAACGCGCCCGCGCTCGGCGCGCAAGAGTTGCACCTGCTCCAACCATATCTCACGCTCGCCGCGCGGCTCGGCCGATTTCAGGCGCAGTTGATTGACGAGCCTGTGCGTGAGGTACGGCTCGAATACGCGGGCGAGATCGCGGAGCTTGATGCCGCGCCTGTGACGCGCGCTTTTCTCGCCGGTCTCTTGCGCGACATGAGCGCGCGCGTCAATGTCGTCAACGCGCTGTTGATCGCAGAGGAGCGCGGCATCGCGGTTAAGACTTCATACTTGCACGGCGGCGCGAGCGAGCCGCTACCCACGATTCGCACGCGCGTGCTGACGACGGGCGGCGAGCATTCAGTCGCAGGCGCACCCTTCGGCGCAGCGCGCGAAGGACGCATCACGGAGATCAACGGTTTCCGCATCGAAGCGATCCCCGCAGGGCACATGCTCGTCACGCGTAACGTGGACGTGCCCGGTGTGATCGGCCGACTCGGCACGATCTTGGGCGCGCGCGGCGTCAACATCAGTCGCTTTCATCTGGGGCGCCGCGAACGCGGCGGCGAAGCGATGGCCGTTATTGAGATTGATGCGCCGCCCGACGAAGCGACGCTCGACGAACTGCGCGCCGCCGAACAGATCATCTCCGCGCGCCGCATCGCGCTCGACGCATGAACGATGCGCCGGGTTTGACGCAGCAGTTTTTCGTTCGATCAATGGGAGGGGAGAATGAAGAAGAAGACTGAGATGGTCGAGGATCGGCTGGCCGATTTTACGCGCGACCGGCGCATCCTTGTGCTCTCTTTGATGGCGCTCGTTATCGGCGCAATCAGCGCGGTTGTCGCGTATGTCTTAGTCTGGCTCATCGCAGTCATTACGAACATCACTTTTTATCAACGCTTCTCCGCAGTCTTTCAATCGCCGCAAGCACACCGACTCGGCCCGTTCGTCATCATCGTGCCGGTCATTGGCGGTCTCATCATTGGCCTCACGGCGCGCTACGGTTCGGAGAAGATTCGCGGGCACGGCATCCCGGAAGCATTGGAGGCGATCCTGTTTGGGCGCAGCCGCATGTCACCGAAGGTTGCGGTCTTAAAACCGCTCTCGTCTGCGATCTCAATCGGCACGGGCGGGCCCTTTGGTGCAGAAGGCCCGATCATCATGACGGGCGGCGCGGTCGGCTCGCTCTTCGCGCAACTCTTTCATCTATCGGCGGCCGAGCGTAGAACTTTATTAGTCGCAGGCGCGGCGGCCGGCATGGCCGCGATCTTTGCTGCGCCGGTCGCGGCCGTTCTGCTCGCGGTCGAACTGTTGCTCTTCGAGTGGCGACCACGCTCGTTCATTCCGGTCTCAATCGCGGCGGTTGTGGCGAGCACCCTGCGCGTACCGCTCTTGGGCGCGGGGCCGATCTTTCCGGTCAATCCACATGCAACGTTGGGCGGTGAAGGATTGTTCTTTGCCCTCGTCGTCGGCATTGTCGCGGGGCTGGTCTCAGGCGGACTGACGGCGCTCGTCTATGGCTGCGAAGACTTATTCGAGCGGCTGCCGGTTCACTGGATGTGGTGGCCGGCGATTGGCGGACTGTTCGTCGGGCTTGGCGGCTATTACGATCCGCGCGTGCTGGGCGTCGGCTACGAGACGATTCACGCGCTCCTGCGCGGCGAGATCATTGGTGCGGCGGTGGTCGGCTTGTTGATTGGTAAATCGCTCGTCTGGTCAATCGCGCTCGGATCAGGCACGTCAGGCGGCGTGCTTGCGCCGCTCTTGATCATGGGCGGCGCACTTGGCGCGGTCGAAGCGCACTTCATCCCTGTGGGCGACGTGGGCTTGTGGGCCATCGTCGGCATGGCGGCGATGATGGGCGGCATGATGCGCTCGCCTTTGACCGCGATGGTCTTCACGCTTGAATTGACGCAAGATTTCAACCTACTGCCCGCCCTCTTGGTTGGCTCTGTGGCCGCTTACGCGGTGACTGTGTTGCTGCTGCGCCGCTCGATCTTGACCGAGAAGGTGGCACGGCGCGGTTATCACGTCACGCGTGAGTACAGCGTCGATCCGCTCATGGTTTTGCGCGTCGGTGAAGTGATAGACGAAAGCCCGCCGACGATTCTGGCCACGATGAAGGTGACAGAACTGTCGGATCGCATCGCGCAGCGCGATCCTGTGCTGACCAGACGACAAGGCATTCCAATCGTGGACGAGGAGCATCAACTCGTCGGTATCATCACGCGCGGCGACGTGTTGCAGGCTTTGGAGCAAGGCACGAAAGGCAACACGACCGTGCTCGAAGCTGGCAGCCGCGATCTAGTTGTGACCTATCCAGACGAACTGTTGCACGAAGCTGTGACCAAGATGCTACGCAACGATATTGGCCGCCTGCCCGTCGTGAGTCGCAAGAACCAGCGCGAACTGCTCGGTTATCTTGGGCGCGCGAGCATCATGGCGGCCCGCCTGCGCCGGCTCGAAGAGGAACACATACGCGAGCAAGGCTTGATGCCTGACACAGCCTGAAGACTGTGCGCCATGAACGCGGAAGGAGCGCGCGACAATGCTAGACCTGATCATCAAACGTTTCGAGCAACCGGACGAAGTGCGTGAACATGAGAAGGGCCGGTTCGAGTTGATCACCATCGCGGGCCTAACCATCGGGCGCGCGACCTACGAGCCGGGCTGGCGTTGGCGCGAGCATGTCGGTGCGTTGACGGGCACGCTTTTGTGTGAAGTTGAGCATGTCGGCTTGGTGCTACAGGGGCGGGCGCTGGTGCAGATGACGGACGGGCGCGAGGTGGAGATGCGACCGGGCGATCTTTTTTATGTCGGCCCGCAGCACGACAGTTGGGTCATCGGCGACGAACGTTACGTCTCGCTCCATTTTCTCGGTGCGGACGTTTACGCGAAGTGAGCCGTGAGTCTGCACGTCATCACGCGGCAAACTCTTCAGCCTCATTCGAGCACAAACTTAACATGCTGGCTGGCGCTCGTCTTGGCGGTGCGGTCAATGGCGTTGGTTTGCAGGACGTAGCGGCCGGCGGGCAGATCGCTCAGGTCTATCTCGGCGACGTAGGGCAAAGCTCTGTAGTCGGGCAAGCCTTCGGTCGCCACTTTGCGCAACGGCGCGGTGATGACCGGCTGGTCGTCGCGGAAGACTTGCACTTGCAGGGCTACGTCGGGCGCGGCTGCACCGGCGGCGCGGGCGGCGTTGTAGATGTAGAGTTGAAAGCGCAGCACAGAGTTGCGTTGGAAACGACGTTCTGGGTTGACTAAAGCTTGACCCTGATCGTTTGCGGCCTGACCATCGGTCGCGGTCAGGTGCGGGCGCGCGCCGAGAAAGATGCTGCTCAGGGCGAGCTTGCCGCCGTCGAGCGCAGGGATCGTGATCCACTGTGCGGCGCTGCCTGTGCGCTCGCGCTCGACATCGAGCGCGGCCACGCGCACTTGATATAGTCCGGGCTTGATGCGCGTCTGAAGCGTAATGACGAAGGGCAGCGGCGCGGACGATGGCGCCGAGGGCGCAGACGGAGCGGCGTTCGCGGGCTTGGGCGTCATCGTGGCGCGGCGTTGGAACGAAGAGGCGATGTGGCCTTGATCGTCGTAGATGACGCCGACCAGATCAATGTGCTTGCCCTGTCCGGGCGCGGGCGGTTCGACATTGGCCTGCACACTGCTCGCCAGCACTGTGCCCTCCGGCGCGACCAAGTAGTTGAGCGTGAGCGCCGTCGGCAGCGCAGTCTTGGGCGCAAACGAGTTGAGCGCGGCGGCCAGAATATCGGGCGGCTGCGTGTGGGCTTGAGCGTTATCGTTGGCGTGTTCTGCGCGCTTGTGTTTGTCTTCATTCTTGCGCGCAGGCTCGGCGGGCGGCGTATTGAAGAAGCCGCGTTGCACGAGCACGGTCAACTCAGGGCGCGCACGGACGCTCACTTCGATGTGCCGAAACTTGCCGCCGCGCAACTCTTCTTGCGCCGGTCGCCACGCCAGCAGGTAATAGATGGAAGTCTCCTGTAAAGCTTTCGTGATCGCGTTCGTCAGCGCGTTGGTGTTGAGCAGCGCGCGCCCACCCGTATCGGCGGCGATGATGCGCAAAGGGTCTTGCAGCGCGAGCACGCCAGCAGCAGTCCCGCGAATCTGG
>Ga0209153_1000885_pt1 | contig 11771 bp, 10 predicted proteins | sample GraSoiAngelo_120_FD_185877 | JGI IMG/M metagenome (GOLD analysis project Ga0209153, IMG submission 185877) | Grasslands soil microbial communities from the Angelo Coastal Reserve, California, USA - 14_0919_09_20cm (SPAdes) (version 2) | ecosystem: Environmental > Terrestrial > Soil > Grasslands ...
ACCGCTGCCGGACACCTTCCATGGCCTCACGGATGTCGAGCAGCGCTACCGACGCCGCTACCTCGACTTGCTGATGAACGAGGAATCCCGCCGCGACGCCTTTGTGCGGACGAGGATGATCAGCGAGATCCGGACGTATCTCGACAGCGAGGGGTTCGTCGAGGTCGAGACGCCGATCCTGCAGCCGCGCTACGGGGGCGGGTTCGCCGAGCCGTTCGTGACTCATTCCAACGAGCTCGATCAGGACCTCTACCTGCGAATCGCCGACGAGCTTTACCTGAAGCGCCTGATCGTCGGCGGGCTCGAAAAGGTGTACGAGCTCTCGAAAGACTTCCGCAACGAGAGCACCTCCTACAAGCACTCGCCGGAGTTCACGCAGCTCGAGTGGTATGAGGCGTACGCCGACTACCGGGACGTCATGGATCGCGCCGAGACTCTGGTCGAGCGGACGGCGCTGGGTGTGATCGGTACGACGAAAGTCACGTTCCGCGGGCACGAGGTCGACCTGGCGAAGCCATGGCGACGTGTCAAATTCGTGGATGGGCTTCAGGCGCACGGCGTCTGGTCACGAGAGGTCGACGACCTGCGCGCGAAGCTCGAGGCCGCCGGTGTCGACACCACGCAGGACCGCACCTGGTCGCAGCTCGTCGACCATGCCTACTCGCATTTCGTCGAGCCGGAGCTGATCCAGCCGACGATCGTCTACGACTGGCCGATCGAGCTCTCGCCGTTCGCGCGGACGACCGACGACGATCCCACAATGGTCGAGCGGTTCGAGGCCGTGGTCGGTGGGATGGAGTTCGCGAACGCCTTCAGCGAGCTGAACGACAGCGAGGAGCAGAAGGAGCGCTTCGCGATGCAGGAGGCCGAGCGTGCTGCCGGCGACCCCGAGGCGGAGCCGGGCGACCCGGACTTCGTCGAGGCGCTCGCTTACGGAATGCCGCCGACAGGGGGAATCGGGCTCGGCATCGACCGGCTGACGATGGTCCTGGCGGGCCGGGACAACATCCGCGACGTCGTGCTCTTTCCCGCGCTGCGCGAGCGCAGCTAGACAGCCCTAGGCGCGGCCCGCCTGGACGTCTCGATCACGTCGGTGAGGATGTCGTCGAGGAAGAGCGTCGGCGCCCAGCCGATTGCACGACCGACTTTCTCGATCGAAGGGATGCGATGGAGCATCTCCTCGACGATCCCGTGCCGGTAGACCTCGTCGTACGGCACGAAGACGAGCTCGGAGTTGCTGCCGGTCGTCGTCCGGATACGCTCGGCGAGGTCACGGATGGTGACGCTCTCGGTCGAGCCGACGTTGAAGATCTCGCCGCTGGTGGAACCGTCCTCGAGTAGGCCGTGCAATGCCCGGATCGCGTCGGCCACATGGCAGAAGCAGCGGGTCTGGGTGCCGTCGCCGTGGATCTCGATCGGCTCGCCCGCGAGTGCCCGTTCGACCATTCGCGGGATCACCATTCCGTACTGCCCGCTCTGCCTCGCACCGACCGTGTTGAAGAGCCGGACGATCACGCAGTCCAGGCCGCGCTCTTCATGCAGCGCCAAGGCGAGGAACTCGTCCATCGCCTTCGAGTCGGCGTAGGCCCACCGGCGCGCCGTGGTCGGCCCGTAGATCCGGCGGGCGTCCTCGGCGAGCGGCTTCTCCTCGCGGTGGTCGCCGTAGACCTCGGACGACGACGCGATCAGCACCCGTTTGCCGAAGCGGGCGCAGTACTCGAGCACGTTCTCAGTGCCCTGGACGTTGGTGAGCAGCGCGTGCCCCGGCTGCTCGATGATCAACCGGACGCCGACCGCTGCGGCGAGGTGGTAGACGACGTCGCACTTGTGGACGAGCTCGCTGACGACGGACGGCGAGAGGATCGATTCGACGACCAGGTGGAAGTCGGGCCGCTCTTCGAGATGGGCGACGTTCGGGCGCGCGCCGGTCGAGAGATCGTCAAGCACGAAGACCTCCCAGCCGGCGCCGAGCAGCAGTTCCGAGAGGTGCGAGCCGATAAAGCCGGCGCCGCCGGTGACGAGGGCTTTCGGATGGGCCGCGTCACGAGAGCGCAATGCGGTCCGAAGCGTACATTGAGGCGATTTCGCCACCGATTTCGACCCTCTACGCGGGCAGTGGTAACGGATCCGTAAAGCCCTTTCGCGCACCCCACGGTGCCCCCCGAACCGTTCGCTACAGTGGGCGGACGCTAAGGCGTAGGGTCCTGGAAGCCGAGAGAGGGAATACGTGTTCGAACGTTTCACCGAAAGAGCCCGCCAAGTAGTCGTCCTGGCTCAGGACGAGGCGCGTGCGCTGAAGCACAACTACATCGGGACCGAGCACATCTTGCTCGGCCTGCTGCGCGAGGAGGAGGGGCTTGCGGCCCGCGTCCTCGAGTCGCTCGACATCACCGTCGAAGAGGTCCGCGCCCAAGTAGCCCGAATCGTCGGTCAGGGCGACGAAGTGACGACGGGACAAATCCCGTTCACCCCGCGCGCGAAGAAGGTCTTGGAGCTCGCGCTGCGCGAGGCGCTGTCGCTCGGTCACAACTACATCGGCACGGAGCACATCCTGCTCGGGCTCGTACGCGAGAACGAAGGAGTCGCGGCACGGATCCTGCTCGACTTCGACGCCGACGCCGAGAAGATTCGGAACGAGATCATCCGCATGCTTTCCGGCCCGGGCCGGCGCCAGCAGGGTGGTCCCGGCGGCGCCCCAGGCGAGAAGTCGAAGAGTTCCAAGCTGCTCGACCAGTTCGGCCGCAACCTGACGAAGCTCGCCGCCGAGGCGAAGCTCGATCCGGTCGTCGGACGGCAGACCGAAATCGAGCGCGTGATGCAGATCCTCTCCCGCCGCACGAAGAACAACCCAGTCCTGATCGGCGAGCCGGGCGTCGGCAAGACCGCCGTCGTCGAGGGCCTCGCCGCACGGATCTCCGGCAACGAAGTGCCCGAGCTGCTGAAGGGCAAGCAGATCTACACGCTCGACCTCGCGGCCCTGGTCGCCGGCTCGAAGTACCGCGGCGAGTTCGAGGAGCGCCTCAAGAAGGTGATGAAGGAGATCACCCAGCGCGGCGACATCATCCTGTTCATCGACGAGCTCCATAACCTCGTCGGGGCCGGTGCCGCCGAGGGCGCGATCGACGCCGCTTCGATCTTGAAGCCGGCGCTCGCACGTGGGGAGCTCCAGACGATTGCCGCGACCACGAGCCGTCGGTCGACGACACCATCCAGATCCTGCGCGGCCTGCGCGACCGCTACGAGGCGCACCACCGCTGCAAGATCACGGACGAGGCGCTGCGCGCCTCGGCAACCCTGGCCGACCGCTACATCCAGGACCGCCACCTGCCGGACAAGGCGATCGACCTGATCGACGAGGCCGCTTCGCGGATGCGGATCAAGACGATGAGCGCGCCGCCGCGCTACCGCGAGCTCGAGGACGAGATCGAAAAGGTTCGCAAGGACAAGGAAGAGGCGATCGAAGCCCAGGAGTTCGAGAAGGCCGCGTCTCTGCGCGACAAGGAGCGCAAGCTGACGCAGAAGAAGCGCGAGCTCGAAGAGGACTGGCGCAACTCCGAAGGCACGGAGGAGCAGCCCGAAATCGGTGAGGAGGAGATCGCCGACATCGTCTCGATGTGGACGGGCATCCCGGTCTTCAAGCTGACCGAGGCCGAGTCACAGAAGCTGATCCGGATGGAGGACGAACTCCACAAACGCGTGATCGGCCAGGAGGAGGCAATCATCGCCGTCTCCAAGTCGATCCGCCGCGCGCGGGCCGGCATCAAGGACCCGAAGCGCCCGACGGGATCGTTCATCTTCCTCGGCCCATCAGGAGTCGGGAAGACCGAGCTCGCCCGCACGCTCGCCGAGTTCCTGTTCGGCGACGAGGACGCGATGATCCAGGTCGACATGTCCGAGTACATGGAGAAGCACTCCGTGTCCCGGCTCGTCGGCTCGCCGCCCGGCTACATCGGCTACGACGAGGGCGGCCAGCTCACCGAGGCCGTGCGCCGCAAGCCCTACTCGGTCGTCCTGCTCGACGAGATCGAGAAGGCGCACCCTGACGTCTTCAACATCCTGCTCCAGATCCTGGAGGACGGGAGGCTAACGGACGCCCAGGGCCGCAAGGTCGACTTCCGGAACACGATCGTGATCATGACCTCGAACATCGGCGCCGGCACGATCTCGAAGAATCAGACGCTCGGCTTCTCGATCGGCGACGAGAGCGGTCTCTCCTACGAGGACATGAAGGAACGCGTTCTCGGCGAGCTCAAGAAGGTCTTCCGGCCCGAGCTGCTCAACCGCATCGACGAGGTCATCGTCTTCCACAAGCTGACGAAGGAAGAGATCACCACCATCGTCGAACTGGTGCTCCGCCGCCTGCGCGAGCAGATGGGCGAGCACGAGGTTGCGATCGAGTTGACCAACGAGGCGAAGGAGCTGCTGGTCGAGAAGGGTTACGACCCGGCGATGGGCGCCCGGCCGCTGCGCCGCGCGATTCAGCGCTACATCGAGGACCCGCTCGCGGACTTCGTCCTGGGCCGCTCGCTCGAGCCCGGCTCGACGATTCTCGTCGAGCGGAAGGACGAGGACGAGGTCGACATCACGGTCATTCCCGGCGAGATCACGCCCGAGAAGGTCACCGTCCCGCCGGAGGAGCCGACGGACTCCTCCGACGACGAGCACTCCGAAGACGAATAGCAAAGCGACGGCCCGAAGGCCGCCGCTCTGCTTCCCTTGGGGGGAGGGGCTTTTCGCCGCGCTCAGCGGACGTAGACGAAGTTGCCGACGCCGAAGGAGCCATGGCGGTAATCGCCGCTTCTCGCGTGCCAGCCGTCGTGGACGAGGCGTAGGTCGCTCGGATAGCCGGCGCGAGCGACCTTGATACAGCCGTTCGAGTAGTAGTCGGAAGCGCCCTCCCAACAGTAGGGATCGTCGCCTCCGGTGGGGCAGTACTGGCCTTGCGATGCGGTCTCCTCGGAGTGGATGAAGAGCTGCGTCCGCCAGGTCCCGTTCCAGCACGGCTTGTTCTGGAGGTAGAAGACGCGCCCCTTGATGGTGGCGTCGTAATAGTCCCAGTGGCCCCAAAGGTCGTACCAGCCCGCCGGCAGCCAGCCATGGTTGATCCAGCAGGCATCGGTGGAGACGCCGGAGCCGGCGCGCCAGGTCTGCGTGTCGTAGTGGCCGCCTCCGTAATCCCAGGCCATCGTCAGCGGCGACCAGCTGTTCGACTGCCGAGTGAACTCGAACCAGGTTCGGTACGCCGACCCGTTTGCCGGGACGACCAGCGCGGCCGCGGCGAGCAAGCCGGCAATCGCGGCTCGTACCTTCATCATTGGCCTCCTTCCTCGGTAGCCGAGTCGTCGACCGCCCGCAGCCACTCCTTTGCCGGCGCTGGGGCGCTCCGCTCGCAGCTCCTGGTGATGCGGTCGCACTGGAGAAGAAACGAAACGCCGCCCTCGCCGTCTTTCGCCGGTGGAACGTCGGCGCTTGCCGCAACCACCTCACCGGCGTCGTCCACGAAGCGCGGCTCTTGCACGCCCACCGGGAACTGCGCACGGTCGAGGCTGAGGACTTGCTCCAGCGTCAACGAGCTCGAGCCGACGTGGAAGACCGCAAGCCCGCTGCTGGCCGGGGCGACGATGTTGTCGCCGACCCAGGAGCCCGAGTACGCGATCCACTGCAGGGGCGGTGTCGCGGTGGTCACGTCCAGCCAGGCCAGCTCGCGGCCGCTCGCCAAATCGAGCACGCGCACGTTCGTCGCGTCCTCACTGAGGACGGCGACACGGGTGGAGTCCGGGCTGACGGCGACTGCCGTGCCCTCGGTGAGCGGCCGGATCTTTCCAGGCCCGTCCGCGACCAGCAGCTCGGTCTTCTCACCGAGACCGAACCGGTAGAAGAGCAGCCTGTCGCCTGCCCACGAGTAGACGACGTAGTGGGCGGTGTCCGTCGTCCATACGACGTCCCGCCCGTGGATTGCCTGCCGCACGACAACTTGGCCGGTGTAGGTCCGGCCGGCCCGGAAGACCGGATCGGCACCTTGGACGAAGGCGATCGCGCCGTCGTGGCGCCAGGCCGCGGAGTAGGCGCCGCGAGCGACCAGGAAATCTTTCCCCTGGTCGTCGTGGACGCGCAGGGACGGCACGCCCAAGCCGGCCCCGTCGGCGATCCCCTGCGCCGAGAACGACTGCTCGGCGTCGACCGTCTTCAGCGCCTGCCACGTGTTGTAGGCGACCAGCTTTCCGTTGCCCGAACGTACGGCCACCGGCGAGAGCGGGCCCATCATCGCACCCGAGACCGTGGCGGACAGCTCTCTGCGTATGCCCTTGTCGTCGACGAGCGTATTGCCTCGAACGACGGCACCGGGCGGCTTCTCCAGACCCGCATGGACGGTGAGCGGTCCCGTTTTCGGCACCGCGCCGTGAGCGGCGAAGACACCGAAAAGCGCAAGCGCGGCCGCCAGTCCGGACGCGACCGCCAGCGCCGCAGCAGTCGTGCGCGCTCCGAAAACTCGTTTCATACGGCCCTCCTTTCTCGACTCCCTCGACGGTACGGGCGGATGTCGTTGCTGTCGTTGCCTTGCGAGGAAACGGCACAGACTTGTCTCGATCCCGTCGCGTTGGGCGTCGGACCGCGTCCGTACACTCGGCCGGGTGGCGAAAGCAGCCGTTCAGCACGCGTGCACGGAGTGCGGCTACAGCGCCGGGCGCTGGTTCGGCAAGTGCCCCGGCTGCGGTGCGTTCGGGACGCTTGTCGAGGAGCTCGCGGCCCCCGCGTCAAGCGCCGCGGCCAAACCCCTTCTGCGCCTCGTGGACGTCGAGGCCGACGAGGCCGAGCGGATTCCGACGGGGATCCCCGAGCTCGACCGTGTACTCGGTGGAGGGCTCGTACCGGCTTCGCTCGTGCTTGTCGGCGGCGAGCCGGGCGTCGGCAAGTCGACGCTGCTGCTCTCGGCACTCGCCGCCATCTCAGAGGAGCGGCGGGCCCTGCTCGTCACGGGCGAGGAGTCGACGGCCCAGGTGAAGCTACGCGCCGCCCGGCTCGGCGGCGCCGGGAAGGTCGAGATCCTCGCAGAGACCGAGCTCGAGACTGTCTGCGCGACGCTGGAGCGCGAGCGGCCCGACGTCTGCGTGATCGACTCGGTGCAGACGCTCTATTCGTCCGAACTCGGCTCTGCGCCAGGCTCAGTCGCCCAGGTTCGCGAGGCAGCGTCGCGACTTCTGCGAGTCGCCAAGCAGTCCCACGTGGCCACGTTCCTCGTTGGCCACGTGACCAAGGACGGTACGGTCGCCGGTCCGCGCGTGCTCGAGCACCTCGTCGACTGCGTGCTCCAGTTCGAGGGCGACCGCTACCACGCCCACCGGGTTCTGCGCGCGGCGAAGAATCGCTTCGGGTCGACGAACGAGCTCGGAGTGTTCGAGATGACCGGCGCCGGCCTCGTCGGCGTCCCCGAGCCATCGGAGCTGTTCGGGCGGGGCGCCGAAGGCGAGGTGGGCGCGGCCGTCGCTTGCGCGCTCGAAGGGACACGTCCGATCCTGCTCGAGATCCAGGCCCTCGTGGCGCCGACCGACCTTGCAATGCCCCGGCGGGTCGCGACGGGCGTCGACCCGAAGCGGCTCGCGATGATCGTCGCCGTCCTCTCTCGGCATGCTCGCGTGGCTCTCGGCGCCGCCGACGTCTTCGTCAACGTTGCCGGAGGTGTCCGCATCGACGAGCCGGGCGCAGACCTTCCGGTCGCCCTCGCGATCGCTTCGGCGGCGCGCGGCGCCGCAGTCAAAGACAGCACCGCCGCCTTCGGTGAGATCGGACTTACGGGCCGGCTGCGCGCGGCGACGCAGGCCGATCGGCGGCTGGAGGAGTGCGCGAAGTTCGGGCTCCGTCAGGTTGTCGCTCCCGCCGGAACCCCTAGTGGCAAACTACGCATTCTCGAAGCGGAGACTCTGGGCACGGCGATAGGGGCGGGGCTCGATGGCGACCGATCCGAGGGCAGATAGGCACGAACGACGGCCCGCCGCGCCGCTGGGTTTTCCTCGCAGCGCCGCCGAGCTCGACCCGCGTATCGACCCGAATATTCTGACCGCCATCTCGCGGATTGCCCCTGGCACGCCGCTGAGGCAGGGAATCGACGACATCATCCGCGCCCGAGAAGGCGCCCTGATCGTGATCGGCGAGCCCTCGGAGCTCTCGTTCATGTTCTCCGGCGGCATCCGGCTCGATCAGGCTTTCACGCCACAGCTCCTCTACGAGCTGGCCAAGATGGACGGCGCGATCATCGTCAGCAGCGCGATCGCCAAGATCGCTCAGGCCAATGTTCAGCTGATGCCGGATCCGACGATCCCCTCGAACGAGACCGGCACCAGGCACCGGACGGCGGAACGCGTTGCGAGGCAGACGAAGGCGCTCGTGATCTCGATCTCGCAGCAGCGGGAGACCGTGACGGTCTTCATCGGCGACAGCCGCTACCAGCTCGACCCGATCGCGGACGTACTCGCGAAGACGAACCAGGCGCTCGCGACGCTCGAGACGTACCGCCAGCGGCTCGACCACATGCTGACGCGCCTGACCGCGCTCGAGTTTCAGAACGCCGTCATGCTGGACGACGTCCTCGTCGTCCTGCAGCGGGCGGAGCTGACGACACGGATGGCGGACTACATCGAGCGCGCCTGCACGGAGCTGGGGTCGGAGGGGCGGCTGATCCGGATGCAGCTCGAGGAGCATGTGAGCGAGGTGCCGGCCGAGAAGGCCGCGATCGTCTACGACTACCACGCCGACGGCGGCGCTGACCGCGTTGCCGAGGGTCTGGAGGCCCTGGCGCAGCTGCCCTACCAGGATCTGCTCGAGTTCGAGCTGCTCGCCGTCTTGGGGTATCCGGCGACGATGAACCCGCTCGACTCCGCCGTCGCGCCGCGCGGCTACCGCGTCCTCACGCACATCCCGCGGCTGCCCGAGAACGTGATCCACCGCCTCGTCGGGGAGCTCGCCGGTCTCGACGGGATCATCCGAGCGTCGCAGCGGGACCTGGAGGCTGTGGACGGTGTGGGCACCGTCCGAGCCCGCGAGATCCGAGAGGGTTTGCGCCGCCTGCAAGAGCACAACCTCGTCGATCGCTACCTACAGCTTTAGCCCGCGCCTCGGGCCCCACGTAGTCGGCTCTGAGCAGGGCTTTTTGGGTCACTGGTCGAAAATCCCTGGAAATAGTGGCCTTTTCGAGCAGCTTCAGGTATACTCGCTGGCGTCGCCGACGGGCTCGACTCCGTCGGCGTTCTGGCGATGTAAGCGACGAAAAGGGAGGGTCGGCTTGTACAAGGTCGGCGACAAGGTGGTGTATCCGCACCACGGTGCAGGCACGGTTGTAAAGAAGGAATCCCGCACAGTGCTCGGGCAGAAGCGGGAGTACATGACGATCAAGATCCTCCACAACGACATGACGGTGAACGTCCCGACCGAGAACGCCGATGCCGTCGGTCTGCGCAAGGTGATCGACGAGCAGATGGTCAACAAGGTTCTGAAGGCCCTCACCGGCGGCGGCACGCAGATGCCGAAGAACTGGAACCGGCGCTTCAAGCACAACCGCGACAAGATGAAGACCGGCGACATCTTCGAGCTCGCCGAGGTCGTCCGGAACCTCTCCCTGCGGGACCACGAGAAGGGTCTCTCGACCGGCGAGAAGCAAATGTTCGTCAAGGCGAAGAAGATCCTCGCCAGCGAGTTGATGTACGCCAAGGACATGGACGAGGACGAGGCGTCCGAGTGGCTCGACGGGGTCCTCGCCAACGGCAGCTCGAAGAAGAAGACGACGAAGGTCGCGGCAACCGCTTAGTGATCTAGTTGTCGGTCTGGGCGGTTCTCGCGGCAGCGGGCCGCGGCGAGCGGCTCGGCGTAGACCGTCCGAAGGCGTTCGCGAAGCTTCGCGACCGACCGCTTCTCGCCGAAAGCCTCGAGCGTCTCGAGGCTTCGGAGTGGATCGACGCAATCGTGATCGTGGCTCCGCCCGGCTGGGAGGAGCCGTCGATTCTCCTCGCCGAGGAGCTCGGTTGTGCGAAGGTCAGCGCTTGCGTGCCAGGCGGCGAGACGCGTGCCGAATCGGTGCGCGCGGGCGTCGCCGAGGTGGGCGAGGAGGCGGCGGTCATCGCCGTCCACGACGCGGCTCGACCCGTGCTTCCCGACGAGGTCCTTGTGCGCGTGCTGACGGCGCTGAATGAAGGCTGGGACGGCGCCGTGCCCGCGCTGCCGCTTGCGGACACGGTCAAGCGGGTCCGGGGCGGGCAGGTCGTCGAGACGCTGCCACGGGAGGAGCTCGTTGCCGTCCAGACGCCGCAGGCGTTCCTGGCACCAGTTCTCCGCGAAGCTTTTGCAAGCGATCTCGGGGGGGCTACCGACTGCGCTTCCCTCGTGGAAGCACGGGGCGGCCGGGTGACGACGGTGCCCGGTGACTCGAGACTCGTGAAGGTCACCGATGCCGCCGACCTCGAGCTCGTGGCCTCGCTGCTTTGATCGTCGACTACCACATGCACCTGCGCGATCCCGAAGAGGGGATCGACCATTCGGTCGAGGCGGTGGAGAGATTCGTCGAGTTGGCGGCTGCGCGCGGCGTCGACGAGATCGGCTTCACCGAGCACGTCTACTACTTCGAACAGACCCGTCGGCTCTGGGACGAGCAGTACATGCTCGAGCGCTCCGGCCACGACCTTGACCGCTACGTGGGTGCGGTCACCGAGGCAAAGGAGCGTGGGCTCCCGGTCAAACTGGGGCTCGAGGTCGACTACGTCGTCGGCCGCGAGCGCGAGACCGCGGATGCACTCGCCCCCTATCCGTGGGACTACCTGCTCGGCTCGGTTCATTACGTCGACGGCTTCCCGGTCGACCAAGAGCCCGGCCTCGTCGAGAAGGTCGGCCCGCACGAGGCCTGGCGCCGCTACTTCGTCTGGCTGCGGAACGCCGCGCGAAGCGGACTGTTCGACTCCCTAGCTCATCCCGACCTCGCCAAGCACCACGGACCACGGCCGGACGCGGAGGCGGTCCGGTGGCTGCACGAGGAGACGGCCGACGCGATCGAAGCCGCAGGCGTCTGCATCGAAGTCTCTTCGGCCGGTCTGCACAAGCCGGTCGGCGAGCTTTATCCCGATCCGCCGCTGCTCGAGGCCTGTCACGCTCGGGGAGTGCCGATCACGCTTGCTTCGGACGCGCACGTTCCGCAGAACGTCGGCCGCGACCTCGATCGCGCAATCGAGCTTGCGCGGGCGGCCGGCTACGAGACGGTGACGGTCTTCGACCGGCGCGAGCGACGGCAAGAGACCCTCGGATGAGCGAGCTCCGTATCGGGCTGGGTGTCGACGCCCACGCTTTCTCGGACGGCGTTCCGCTGGTCCTCGGCGGGGTCGCGATCGACTCGCCGCGGGGCCTCGCGGGCCATTCGGACGGCGACGTCATCGCCCACGCGCTGATCGATGCTCTGCTCGGCGCAGCTGGGCTCGGCGACATCGGTTCGCTGTTCCCGCCGGGCGAGCCGGAGTGGGAAGGTGCTTCGTCGCTCGACTTGCTGCGGCGCGCTGTCGCTCAGGTACGCGAGGCCGGCTGGGAACTTGTCAACGCCGACTGCATCCTGATCGGCGAGGAGCCGCGAATCGAGCCGCTTCGCAAGCAGATGCGCGGGCGGTTGGCCGAGGCACTGGAAGCAGACCTGGAACGGATCAACGTCCGCGCCACGACGACGGACAAGCTTGGCTTCACCGGCCGCGGCCAGGGCCTGGCCGCGGAAGCGGTCGCCCTCCTCGAGCGCAACGATGCGGCCG
>Ga0209153_1000886_pt1 | contig 11750 bp, 9 predicted proteins | sample GraSoiAngelo_120_FD_185877 | JGI IMG/M metagenome (GOLD analysis project Ga0209153, IMG submission 185877) | Grasslands soil microbial communities from the Angelo Coastal Reserve, California, USA - 14_0919_09_20cm (SPAdes) (version 2) | ecosystem: Environmental > Terrestrial > Soil > Grasslands ...
ACTTGGCGATATCAAAACCGATTGTCGTAACCGCTTGCATGATTGGCTCCTCCGAATGGTGGGGGGCCTTAACAAGGCCCGCCTTCGTGGCACTCGCGTGCCGGTGGAGGAGCCGTCCACAGCATCATGAACGGATTCATGCACCGCGGCAGAAGCAATTCATTCGATCACCTCGTTTGCGCGAGCGAGCAGCGGCTCCGGGATTACAAGGCCGAGCGCCTTGGCGGTCTTGAGGTTGATGTTCAAGGTGACTTCCGTCGCCTGTTCGATGGGTAGCTCTGCAGGCCGTGCGCCCTTGAGTATGCGATCGACATAGCCGGCGGCGCGCTGCCAGAGTTTGAAGAAATTCGCCGAGTACGACATCAGCCCGCCTTGCTTGACTGCTTCGCCGAACGCATAAATCGCTGGCAGGCGCCGCTCAGCGGCAAGCGCAATCAGTCGAGCTAAAAGGGTTTCTAGCAGCGGATCGTCGGTAACGACAAAGCCGTCGAAACTCGCTGTCACAAGTGCGGCCAAGCTGTCCTCGACATCCACCGGCCGCATCGAGAGGGCTGTCAACCCGAAACCGAGCCCAGGGGCTGCTTCGCGAACCAGTTTGCTTTGGTTGAGGGTCCCGGGATTGTCCGGGTTCCACAGCATGGCGACGCGACGCGCGGTAGGTACCGCCTCCCTCAGAAACTCCAGCCACTTCACGCTGTAGTCGCCGGAGAGCAGCGACAGGCCAGTGATGTTGCCGCCCGGTCGAGCCAGGCTTTCCGCAAAGCCGCTTCTCACGGGATCTCCGGTCACGCAGACGATCGGCACCGTAGATGTTGCGCGATGCGCCGCAAGCGTGACCGGCGTGCCCGGAGTCACGAGAACACTCGCATTGAGCGCGAGAAGTTCGTCGATGAGCGAAGCCACGCGCTCCGGGTTTCCGTCAGCGTAGCGCTCTTCGAGCAGCAGGTTTCGCCCAACAACGTATCCCAGGTCTGCGAGGCCCCGACGTAGTCCCGCGGTGCTCCCGTCTGTCCCGCGGGCGCCAGCCCACACGTAGCCAACCCGCGGCACCGCCGATTGTTGTGTGCGGGCCGCGCGCGGCCATCCGAGCACCACCCCGCCAAGCAAAATGATTAACTCGCGGCGTTTCATTCGATCACCTCGGGGACGCGCCCCCGGTCCTGCTACATTATGCGCCCGTAACCCAGAGTTTTGAACGGGCCGGTGGCGGATATCGGCGCGGCGAGGTCCGCAGTGGGTCAAACTCAGAAGAACTCGGTTTGAGCAAGTAGCCCGCAAGAGCGCAGCGATATGCGGGTCCACGGAAAATATGAAAATCCCGGATATCGCTTCGCTCATCCGGGCTACGCTTGCTTATTCGATAACCTCGTCAGCGGTGATCAGCAGGGATGATGGAATTGTCAACCCAAGGGCCTTGGCGGCCTTGAGATTGATGACCTGTTTGAAACGGGTCGGCTGTTCGACCGGCAAGTCCGCGGGCTTTGCGCCGCGCAATATCTTGTCAACATAACCGGCGGCCTTGCGGAAATAGTCGGGGAAATCCTGTCCGTAGGATATGAGTACGCCGTAGGGGACCATTTCCGCTTGCAAGCCGATGGTCGGAATTCCATGGGCAAGCGCCGACGCGCCGACACGGGCCCGCTCATTGAAAAAGATCGGCCCGGTCGCAATGACACCGTCCACGTGATCGCTCTGTGCCTGTGCGAACGCCGGTTCGATAGCGTCAGGTACTGAAATCGCGACCGAACGAAACGCAAGTCCGAGCGTCTTGGTCGCCGCCGTGTAGGCCGGAATTATGCCCGGCTGCATGATCGAATATTGAGGGTCAACGAACAGAGCGACGCTGGATAGATTCGGAACGGCCTCCTTGAGCAACGCCAGGAATTTGCCGGAGAGATCAATCGTCAGCGTTGAAAGCCCGGTCATGTTGCCGCCGGGATGCGCCAGACTTGAGACAAGTCCAGCGCTGACCGGGTCCGGCATAATGACAAACACAACGGGAATTGTGCTTGTGATCTGCTTGAAGGTAACAGCAGCGGCTGGCGATACCGCGATGGCGACATCAACGTCACTTTCGACAAGCTCTTTTGCGAGAATCGGATACCGATTGAGCTGCTCAGCAGGAAATTTGTGCAAGAACTCGATGCTCTTGCCCTCGACATAGCCGAGATCGCTAAATGCCTTGATGAGCACGGTGAGGTACTCGTGTTCCTCCTCCGCGCTGCCCGCATGCCAGAGCACGCCGATCCTCGCAATCTTGCGGCCTGGCTGTACCGCCGCAGCCGTGCGCGGGACCAACAATACAGAGGTGCTGAGAAGCGAAATGAACTCGCGTCGCCTCATGGAGTGCCCCACGACCAAGAACGAGTTGTCTAACTTCAGATTAGCAGATTGGAAGCCTCCGAGCGAGAGTCGGCGAATGTCGTGTTTGGGCCAGTCGCGTCATTTTTGGCTCATTTGCCGGTAGTCTGCTCATCCCTCAGAGTAAGTAGCCCGCAAGAACGCAGCGTTATGCGGGTTCACGGAAAAATATGAAAATCCCGGATATCGCTTCGCTCATCCGGGCTACGCTTGCTAAAAGCGCTTTTTTGACAGCCGGCCGATCACTTCCAGTATACCCTCAACTCCGGACATATCGCTGCACCGCATTAAGTGGCGCGATGTGCAATAAGCGACTAGTGGCTCTTCCGCCGTCCTGCTCGATTGATGTAGCCTATCTGTCGAGCGGTTCGTGCCGCAGGCCTCACAGCAGAAGCAGACTTAGTGGGAGGAACAGATGAACCTCGTTCGTTCCTTGTCGCCGTCATTCTCAATGCCACTGGCCGGAACTGTGCTTTGCGTTCTGGTTGTCACCACACCGACTTACGGACAAACCCAAGCCACGGCCAAAGCCGCCGACTCCCCACCGCAGTGGGCCTATCCGGAGAACAATCCCAACTACAAGCCCCCGGTCGACGACGGCAAACCTGTGCGCGTACCGAACAGCACGGCCGGCTATACCTGGACGCAGCTCCGGACCCGATTCATCGCGCCGGTCTGGCACCCGGAGGACCATGGACCACTACCGGATATCGTAGCTAGAGGGCGCGATCCCAACGTGTTCGCCTGCGGGTTCTGTCATCGTGCGGACGGGCCCGGCGGTCCGGAAAACGCCGATCTCGCCGGCCTTCCAGAGAGCTACTTCATCCAACAAATGGCTGAGTACAAGAGGGGCACGCGGGTCACCAGCGTTTCGAGTCGTTCGCCGCCCTCTCTGATGATCGGCCTTTCCAAGCCGATTACGGATGCCGAGGCGGAGGCGGCGGCGGCTTATTTCTCTGGCCTGAGGCCACGCAAGCGCATCAAGGTAGTCGAGAGCGACATGGTGCCGAAAAGCTACATCGCTGGTCTGGTCTGGGCAGCGACGGAGAACGGTGAACGCGAACCGCTCGGGCAGCGCATCCTCGAAATTCCCGACGATCTAATCCAGTTCGAGAGCCGCGATCCGCGGTCGACGTTCACCGCGTATGTTCCGGTCGACAGCCTGGCGAAAGGCGAGACGCTGGTGAATAAAGGCGGGCCGGGAAAGACGCTCCAATGCGCCCCGTGCCATGGTCCGGACCTCAAGGGGCTCGGTCCTTTGCCCAGCATCGTCGGCCGCTCGCCAAGCTACATGTTTCGCCAGCTCTACGACTTCGCGCATGGCGCGCGGACCGGCGAGTGGAGCCCCCTGATGGCACAGGTGGTGAGCAACCTCGACCAGAACGATATGCTGGCGATTGTAGCCTATCTTGCTTCACTCGACCCGTGACGCGGCTGTCGATCCGCCCAATCGGAGCCAGCGATGACGGTCCACGGCCAGAGCGGCGAGATATACGCCGTTGACGGCTCGGCCGTCAGATCGCCGCCTCGGTCTTCGCATCGAAAACGTGAAGCCTGGAGGGGCGCATCGCGACGCGCAGCTTGTCGCGCACCTTCACCCGCACGGACGGCTCGACGCTCGCCACCATGACGCCTTGGCCAACCTTCATATCGAGCAGAATTTCCGAGCCGAGTTGCTCGACCACTTCAATCACCCCATCGAAGCACGGGTGGTCGAGATCGGCGGTACCCGCCACCGTGAGGTCCTCCGGGCGCACGCCGAGCGTGACCTCGTGGCCGATATGGCCGCGCAGGCGCTGCGCGGTCTCCTCCGGCAGCTTGATGCGCAAGCCGGCGTTCTCGGCGATCAGCGATCCGTTCGCCTCGCTCACGGTCACGGCGGCGAAATTCATCGCGGGCGAGCCGATGAAACCGGCGACGAACTTGTTGGCCGGCTGATTATACAATTCGAGCGGCTCGCCTACCTGCTGGACCACGCCGTCCTTCATGACGACGACCCGGTCTCCCAGCGTCATGGCCTCGACCTGATCGTGGGTCACGTAAATGGCGGTGGTACCGAGACGCAAGTGCAGCTTCTTGAGCTCAACGCGCATCTGCACCCGCAGCTTGGCATCGAGGTTCGACAATGGCTCGTCGAACAGGAACACGCGGGGGTGACGCACGATGGCGCGGCCCAGCGCTACGCGCTGGCGCTGGCCGCCGGAGAGCTGGCGCGGCTTGCGCTTGAGCAATTCGCCGATGCCGAGGATGTCGGCCGCCTCCCGCACCCGCTTCTCGATCTCGCTCCGTTCGAATTTGCGCATCTTCAGGCCGAACGCCATGTTGTCGTAGACGCTCATGTGCGGGTAGAGCGCGTAGTTCTGGAACACCATGGCGATGTCGCGGTCCATGGGCGCGAGTTCATTGATCACATTGCCGTCGATCGAGATCGCGCCGGAGGAGATCGCCTCAAGCCCGGCGATCATCCGCAGTGTCGTCGTCTTGCCGCAGCCGGACGGTCCCACGAACACCACGAACTCCTTGTCGCGGATCTGCAGATTGACGTCTTTGACGGCGTGCACGCTGTCGTAGAACTTGTTGATCCCCTTGAGGACGACCTGTCCCATTGCTGTCAGCCCTTCACCGATCCGGTCAATCCCGCGACGTAGTGCTCGACGAAAAACGAATAGGCGATGGCGACCGGGATCGATCCGAGCAGCGCACCAGCCATCAGCGGCCCCCAGAAGAACACGTCGCCGCGGATCAGTTCGGAGGTGACGCCCACCGGCACGGTCTTCTGCTGAGGCGAGGACAGGAAGACGAGTGCATAGATGAACTCGTTCCACGACAGCGTGAAAGCAAAGATGCCGGCCGAGAGGATGCCTGGGATCGCCACCGGGATGACGATGTAGAGCATGGCCTGCCAGCGCGAGGCGCCATCAATCCGCGCGCATTCCTCGAGCTCCTTGGGCACCGCCTTGAAGTAACCCATCATCAGCCAGGTGCAGAACGGAATGAGGAAGGTCGGATAGGTCAGGATCAGCGACCACGGCGTGTCACCCAGCCGATAGTTGCGGATGATCTCGGCGAGCGGAATGAACAGCAGGGTCTGGGGCACCAAATAGGTGATGAAGATGGCGGTGCCGAGGCTGCCGGCAAACGGAAAGTTAAGCCGCGACAGCGCGTAGCCCGCGAACACGCCGCACACGAGCGAGATGGCGGTCGACAGCGTCGCGATGAATGTCGTGTTCCACAGCCACGATGCAAACAGCGTCTCTTCGAACAGATATCTGACGTGGTCCCAGGTCGGCTTCCAGGTCCAGAACGGATTATAGTTGATCGAATTCCAGGGCCGGTAAAGCTCGCCATCCGGCCGCACCGACGTGATCACCATCCAGTAGAACGGAAACAGCAGGAAAAGCAGGAACAGCGCCATCGGGACGTAGAAGAACACCCACTTTCGCCACCTCGCGCCCTCGATCATGGCTCAGCGGACCTCGACGCGACGGATGTAGAGAAGCTGGATGATGACGACCAGGAACAGCACCGGGAACATCGCGAGCGAGATGGCGGCGCCTTCGCTCAAAATGCCGGTGCCGATGCCGATCTGATAGGCGTAGGTGGCGAACAAATGCGTGGCATTGGCCGGACCGCCGCCGGTCATCACATAGACGATCTGGAAGTCGGCAAACGTCTGGATCACCGAGAACAGCACCACGACCATGGTGACCGGCAAGAGCAGCGGCCAGGTGATGTACCAGAACCGCTGCAGCGGCTTGGCGCCATCGATGGCGGCGGCCTCGCTAAGTTCCGGACTGATGGTCTGCAGCCCCGCGAGCAGGCTAATGGCGAAGAACGGCACGCCGCGCCAGATGTTGACGATGATGATCGAGATCATGGCAAGGTCCGGATCGCCCAGCCAATTGATCCGGCCGGTGATCAGACCGAGATGGTAAAGCAGCCAGTTGAGGACGCTGAATGTCGGGTCGAACATCCACTTCCAGGCAAAGGTCGAGAGCACGGTCGGGATGATGAAGGGCAACAGAATGAAGGCCCGGGTGAAAGCCTTGCCGCGGAAATTGCGGTTGAGCAGCATGGCGAGCCACAATCCGAGCGCCAGCTTGAAGACCGTGGTCACGCCGGTATACACAAAGGTGTTGTAGACCGAAGTGCGAAAAATCCCGTCGTTGAAGATCTTGTAGAAGTTGGCGAGGCCGACGAACTCGCCGGGCACGCCGACGCGCGCGTTGGTCACCGACAGCAGGATGCCGCGCACGAACGGATAGGCGATGAACATGCCAAGCAGCGCCAGCGTCGGCACCAGCAGCACGAAGGCGAGCCAACGCTCGTCCTCGAGCAGCCGGAGCCGCGGGCGCGGCGCGCCCGGCATGTAAATTCGGGTTTCAGCGATCGCCATTTCGCTTCACCTCGTTGCGCCCTACATGCGGCAGCCAGTTCACCGCCGCATGTACCGGTACGCGCGTCAGGTATAGATCTTCTTGAGTTCGTCTTCCGCCCACTTCACGGCATCCTCCGCCGACGCACCCTGGATTGCCTTCGCGTACATATCGACGATGATGTACTTGGTCAGCACCTCGGCCGCCTTCTTGCCTGCGGGGCCCGCGTAGCCAGGGGCCTGGCCGAGCTTGCCTGCGACCTTGAAGGGGTCCATCACCGCATCCGCGCCCCACAGCTCGTGGTTTTCCCATTGCGCGGTCGGCGGCGTGGCAAAGCCCTTCTGTGAGATGAACCACTTTTCGTAGTTTGCCGGAGTATGCACCCATCTCAGCAGGTCCTTCGCCGCCTTCTGGTTCGGCGAGTAACTCATCAGCATGTGCGAGAAAAACGTATGCAGACCGAACTGCCCCTGTGGTCCTTTGGGCAGCGGCGCATGCAGGATGTCGGTCTTGAGCTGCGCACCCTTCTCGGTAATGTACTTGTCCGGATTGCGCAGAGATTCGATGTAGATCGACGCGCCATTGAGCGTGGATGAGATGGTCTGCGACAGGAACGCGCGGTTGTTGCTGGTGTCGTCCCACGCCAGGCCGCCCTCGTCGCAGGTATCCTTGTAGAAGCTCGTCATGAACTTGACGGAGTCGATCGTGTTCTTGCTGTTGATCGCCACCGTCTTGCCGTCGGCTTCCACCTCCTTGCCGCCGTAGGACCACATCAGCGGATAGACGAAGGTCGGCGGATCGCCGAACGAATGGCTGACGGCCTGGCCGAGCGGACGGCCCTTTGCCTTCAACTTCTTGCCGGCGTCGTAATAGGCATCCCACGTCTCGGGAAATTTCGTGACCCCGATCTCTTCGAACCAGGACTTGCGGTACGCGTTCATGGCGCCGACGATCGTCCACGGCATCGAGTTGAATTTCTTGCCGTCGCTGGTAACGGCGCGCGAGTATTTGTAGAGCCCACCTTCCCTGTTCGAGACTTCCTCGGCGAGATCGCTGAGGTCAACCACGCTCTCCGCGTAGAGGGCTGACTGGTTGTTGAAGACCATGATGAGATCAGGACCGCTTCCCGATTGAACGGACGCGGTCACGCGCGGCTGCAGGTCGTTGCCGTTCACGGTCTCCAGATTGATCTTGATTCCCAGCGCTTTCTCGGCGGCAGGTATCAGCTCCTTGCGCAGTAATTGATCGGAAGCCGGCACGAAGTCATTCCAGCGCAGCCAGTGTACCGTCGTGCCTTGTGCGAAAGCCGGCGCGCGGCCGCTGGCCAGGATGCCGGCCATGCCGCCTGCGAGCGCGGTGCCGCCCTTGAGGACGTTACGTCGGGTTACCGTCGTCATGCATTCCTCCCTTGGTGATGGTGATGCCCTTCGGCCGGTCTGGCGCCAGCTTGGAGTCTGTTTCAGACTATCGCGCCTCCGTGGTGCAACGCGGGCGCGCGCGCTCGCGCGTGCAACGCGTTGTTTCGACAATCATTGCAGGTGCTGCCAGCCTTCCGGCTTTGGCGGCGATTGCGGCACGAAACCGATTCCAGCGCAAAACACGGGTGGTTCGCCGTGCAGGCACGTGCAGCCAGCGCATGAACCTTATCGCCATACCGGCTCCCTCCCGCGCAGCAAGTGGCCGTCGCCGAGCGGGTTTTCCCCGTCTTGTTAAAAAGCTTTGGTACCGGAATGCCGACGCGAGGTCATTGTCGCCGGTCACGGCAGGAAATCAAGGGCTAGCTGGCCGCCGTCTGCGATAAGTGCCGAAAAGCCGCGCGCCGGGTTGCTGTGCGCCGTCGCGCCCGGGGCGCGAGCGACGACACGGTGCGTTAAACGGCCCCCGCCTTCTGCGCGTACTCCCAGGCCGACTTGGACAACGGCACGGTGCGCTTGGCGGATTCAAGGGCTTTCGCGTTCGCCGCAGTGCCGTCGCGAATCCGCCCGGCGATGCCTTGCGTGATGCCTGCGAGGCGGAACAGATTATAGGCAAAGTACCAGTTCAGGTCAGGCACCGCAGTGCCGGTGATGTTGCAATAGACTTGGGCTGCTTCATCTAACGTGGGGATGTTGAGCGCCTTGAGGTCGACGCCCTCAAGGCCCGGCATCGTCCACTGCATCAACAGATAGGTGAAGTCGGCCATGGGATCGCCGAGCGTCGACAATTCCCAGTCCAGCACCGCCTGCACCCGCGGCTCGGTTGAATGGAAGATCATGTTGTCGAGGCGATAGTCGCCATGCACGATCGAGACCCGCTCCTGTTTCGGCAGCGTGCGCGGCAACCACTCGGCCACCTTCTCGAATTCCGGAATGTGCTGCGTCTCGGAGGCGCGGTATTGCTTGGTCCAGCGATCGACCTGGCGCGCGAAATAATTGCCGGGCCTGCCGAAATCAGCGAGACCGATGGCCTGCGGATCAAAGAGATGGAGTTTGGCAAGCGTCTCGATCTTGCTCTCGAAGATCCTGCGTCGATCCTCCGCCGTCTGGCTCGGCAGCGTCGGATTCCAGAACACCCGGCCCTCTTCCATCGACATGATGTAGAAGGCGGCACCGATCACGTCGTCGTCGGTGCACAGCGCGTAAGCCTTGGCTACTGGAAATCCTTGCTTGCCGAGTGCGGCAATGACGCGGAATTCGCGATCGACCGCGTGCGCCGACGGCAGCAATTTTCCGAACGGCTTGCGCCGCATCACATAGGAGCGGCCGGGCGTATCGAGCCGGTAGGTCGGGTTGGACTGGCCGCCCTTGAACTGCAGGACGACCAGCGGCCCCTGGTAGCTTTCGACGTGGCCATGCATCCAGTTGTCGAGGCGCAGCTCATCGAAACGATGCCGCTCCTCGACCGGTTGGGTGCCCGAAAATTCCTCGTCTTTCCTGACGCCGTCGGCCACGATGACGCTCCCTCATATTCTTCTTGGGGAGCACCTCAAGGCTGCTCCCTGATTAGTGGGTGGCAGCGTTTGAATACTTCCGAAGTTCAAGTCTGGCAATGGCGCGGTTATGGACTTCGTCCGGCCCGTCGGCGAGGCGCATCGTGCGCATCGAGGCGTAGTCGCGCGCAAGGCCTGCCTCGTCGGAAACACCGGCACCGCCGAACGCCTGGATCGCATTGTCGATGATCTTCAGCGCCATGTTGGGCGCCGCCACCTTGATCATGGCGATCTCAAGTTGGGCGGTCTTGTTGCCGACCTTGTCCATCATGTCGGCAGCCTTGAGGCAGAGCAGCCGGTTCATCTCGATATCGGTGCGGGCTTCGGCGATGCGCTGTTCCCAGATTGAATATTCGATGATCTTGCGGCCGAAAGCGGTGCGCGAGGACAGCCGCCTCACCATCTTCTCCAGCGCCTCCTCGGCCTTGCCGATCGTGCGCATGCAGTGATGGATGCGGCCCGGACCGAGCCTGCCTTGGGCGATCTCGAAGCCCCTGCCCTCGCCGAGCAGAATATTGCCGGCGGGAATGCGGACGTTCTCCAACAGCACCTGGGCGTGGCCGTGCGGCGCATCGTCGAAGCCGAACACGGGCAGCATCTTCTCGACCTTGATGCCCTTGGTGTCGAGCGGCACCAGGATCTGCGACTGCTGCTGATGGCGCGGCGCATTCGGATCGGTCTTGCCCATCACGATCGCAATCTTGCAGCGGGGGTCGCCGACGCCCGACGACCACCATTTGCGGCCGTTGATCACATAGTGATCGCCATCCTTCTCGATGCGGGTCTCGATGTTGGTGGCGTCGGAAGAGGCGACCGCCGGCTCCGTCATCAGAAAGGCGGAGCGGATTTCACCGTCCATCAATGGCTTGAGCCACTTCCGCTTATGCTCCTTGGTGCCGTAGCGCATCAGCACTTCCATGTTGCCGGTATCCGGTGCGGAGCAGTTGAAGACCTCCGAGGCCCAGCTGATGCGGCCCATCTCTTCGGCCAGCGGCGCGTATTCGAGGTTGGATAGTCCCGCGCCACGGAATTCGTCATCCTCATGCGAGGACGGCGGCATGAACATGTTCCAGAGCCCTTGGCTCCGGGCCAGCTTCTTCAATTCCTCCAGGATCGGGATGACCTTCCAGCGCGCGCCCTCGGCGTCCTGCTGCTTGTAGATCGGCACCGCCGGGCGGACATGCTTGGTCATGAACGACTGCACGCGGCCAAGCCATTCCTTCTGGCGGTCTGACATTGTGAAATCCATGGGACGCTCCTTCACCTTCGCTTTTGAAATCTTGGGTCGCACTCTCTTCCCGCGATCAGCCGATCGCAAGGAGATTTGTGACGCTGCCGCGACAACGCGACGGTAGGCGCCAAGTCACGGAAATGCCGGACGCGACTTCGCACGGTTGACATTGCCACGCTTGAAACAATAGTTTCATACAAGTGTTTGAATTGCAACTCCGCTTCGCGGGGGACAGCCATGCCGAGCGACCGGACCCGGACCGCCATCCTCGCCGCCGCCGAACGGCTTTATGCCGATCGCGGGTTCGGCGACGTGACGCTGCGAGATATCGTCGCCGCCGCCGACGTCAATCTTGCGGCGGTGAATTACCATTTCGGCTCCAAGGACGAATTGATCGCGGAATTGTTCGTCACGCGAAGCCTGGCGCTGAACCGCGAGCGGCTCAGCGAACTGAGGGCCGCCGAAGAGGTGCGCGGCGGGCGGGCGCCGATCGAGGCGGTGTTGCGCGCACTGGTCGGACCGACCTTGCGCGGCTGCCTTGGTCCCGACAACCAGCGATCGACCGCGGCACGCTTCATGATCCGCGTCTCGATCGAGTCCGTCCCGCCTATCCGCCGAATCAGGAATCGCGAGCTCGATCATTTGCGGAAATTCGTCGCCGCGATGGCCCGCTCGCTACCCGGCTGCAGCGATGTCGAACTCTATTGGGGACTGCATTTCGCGCTCGCCATGGCGCAACAGACGGTGCGCGACTCAGAGCGGCTGACGAAATTGTCGGACGGAAAATGCGACGTCGACGATGTCGACGATATCA
>Ga0209153_1000890_pt1 | contig 11661 bp, 7 predicted proteins | sample GraSoiAngelo_120_FD_185877 | JGI IMG/M metagenome (GOLD analysis project Ga0209153, IMG submission 185877) | Grasslands soil microbial communities from the Angelo Coastal Reserve, California, USA - 14_0919_09_20cm (SPAdes) (version 2) | ecosystem: Environmental > Terrestrial > Soil > Grasslands ...
CACGATCGCTGTGCTACAGCTGAGGCTCGCAAGCTCTCGCCACTCGCTGTGATTATTCGCCGCCAGTGACGGCGGGAACTACAGCGGGGTAGATTGAAAGCGCCGGTAGACGCGACCTGTTTATAGACTTGGGTCAATAAATCAATCCAAGCTCCGTAGGAGCGGCACGGAGACAACCCACCTTTTCACGCCGCTCCTGAGGGAGCTCGGCGATTTGGGAGATCGGTGTCCTATATACATATCGCGCCTGACGGCGCTGTCGCAATTCAGGGTCAGCTTTTCAACAGAGCTAGGAACCAGCTCCGCGCCAAGTTCACGCAATTGTTACAAGAGCGTCATTGGTTCGTAACAATCGCTTCTTAGCTTCGGCCCGTTCGTGTGAATCGACGGGCAAGAAAAGTTCATCGGTCTCGCGCCAGCGCGCGTCACGAACACTGAGTCAACCCAAGGAGAACCGATGTTTAAACGATTCATGTATATAGTGGCAGCCGCTTCTTTTATTTTCGGCGGCATCGCGGCCAGGGCACAGGATGCCGGGGCATTGCTCGATCTGCTTGTCCGCAAGAAAATCATTACCGACCAGGAGGCTGAAGAAGTTCGGGCCGAGCTGACAAAAGAGACGGCAGCCACTTCGGCGGGGAAATGGAAACTGTCCGCGCCAATTACGGAGTTGGAGCTCTATGGCGACGCGCGATTGCGCTACGAATACCGTAGTGGGCGGACGGCGGGTGACGTCTCCCCGCCCAACGACTGGCAAGAGCGCAAACGCGAACGCTATCGTTTGCGCATTGGGCTGCGCGGCGTTCTGGCGGACGACTGGTTCTTTGGTATTCGGCTGGAAACGAGTCAAAATCCACGTTCCACTAACGTGACTTTCGGAGACGATACTTCAACTACGAGTGGCAGCACCACGACGTTCAATGGTCCGTTTGCCAAGAACAGCGACGGTATCAACGTCGGTCAGGCTTACCTGGGTTATCGTGGGTTTAAAGACATCACCCTGACCGGCGGGAAGATGCCAAATCCCCTTGTCACCACCCTGATGACATGGGACGCCGACATTAATCCAGAAGGGACGGCGGAACAGTGGAAACACTCGTTCACCTTTAATTTTGGAGGTGGAGGGGTGGAACAAGCTCAACAATCCTACGCCAAAGATAGTAAAAATCTTGCGATCACCAAGACCTCAGAGCCGTGGAAGTTGAAAGTGGATCTTTTCGCGAATTTTGCACAGTTTATCTACGACGACGTTAACCCGGAGAACCCGCTCGGGGCGCCGAGAACGTCCGGTGGCAAACTCGTGCCAACTACCGACGCCTGGCTGCTAGCGTGGCAGGTAGGCGCGAGGTTCACTTTTCCGAACAACCTTTACGCGCAAATCGCCCCAACGCTCTATAACTATACCGGAAATGGCGATACCTTTAATGGTCATTTCGTGGGCGGCGACCCGGCTCTTTCCAATAGTGATTCCCTCAGCACGAACCAGGTAGGTATCAACAGCCTTCTGGTTTTCGATATGCCGATGGAGATCGGTTGGAAAATCGGGGAACTCCCGGTCCGCATCTTTGGCGACTTTGCCGTTAACTTCGAGGCCGACGACCGCGCCAAGGCCGCTGGTTTCCCGGGCAAGGGAGATCAGCGTTACGCCTATCAAATTGGGGCGGGCATTGGGCAACTCAAAGCCAAGCATGATTGGCAATTGCAGGCCTTCTGGCAGCAGACGGAGCAATTTTCACTCGATCCAAACCTTGTTGACTCCGACTTCTTCGATAGCCGGGTGAACATCGAAGGAGTGGTCGTCCAAGCCGGCTACGCCTTGAGCGACGCTGTCATATTCAACCTTAGCTACGGCTATGGATGGATGGCGGATAAGTCGCTGGGGACGGGCGGAATTGGAGATATCGGTATTAACCCGCTGGATAAATATCAGATCTTTCAGGCAGACCTTAACGTGAAGTTCTAACCAGATTAACTACTAGCTAAAATGAAACGTATTTACCTAAGTCTAATTACCATTATCTCGCTGATGGGTTCCGCTTATGCGGACCGTCTTGTCATTAAAGGTTCCGATACGCTCGGGGCAAAGCTGGTGCCGCAACTAGCCGAACAGTTTAAGTCGCAGCATCCCGGCACCACCTTCGACATCGCGGCAGAAGGTTCCACTACTGGAATCGCAGCGATCATCGACGGCACTGCGCAGATCGGAATGTCGAGCCGCCGCGCCAAGTCATCAGAAATCGGCGCCGCCTCCGCCAAGGGCGTCAACATGAAGCCAACTATCGTCGCCTACGACGGTATCGCCGTGATCGTTAATGCTGGCAATCCGGTGAAGTCGCTCACCAAAAAGCAGGTGGAGCAAATTTTTACCGGCGAAGTGACGGATTGGAGTGTTGTTGGTGGTTCGGGCGGCAAAATATCCATCTACACTCGTAATACCTCCTCCGGCACCTACTCAGACTTCAAGGAACTGGCGATGAAGAAGCGTGATTACGCTCCGGGATCGCAAAAAATGGCGGGTAACGAGCAGATCGCGTCGGAAGTAGGGCGGAATCCTGCCGGCATCGGCTATGTCGGCATCGCGTATACCAAAGCCGGCGGGGTGAAAGTGGTCTCGATCGATGGCGCGATCCCGTCGATCCAGAGCGTGCAAAACCACTCATACCCCTACTGGCGCCCAACCTTTTACTATACTAATGGCGAACCAGGTGGCATCGCGAAGACGTTCCTTGATTTTACTTTGAGCTCGGTCGGGCAGAAAATCGTCAATCAGGTTGGCTTTGTTCCAATCAAGTAATCGAGAAACACATGAAAACGTTATTAGGTACTGTCTTAGCAGCTGTCGCCGGTCTAACCATTGGCCGGACGGATACAATCGTAATTAAGGGCTCGGATACCTTGGGGGCCAAGCTCGTTCCGCAGTTGGCGGAGCAGTTTAAGTCCCAGCATCCCGGAACGACCTTTGATATCGCAGCCGAAGGATCGGCCACCGGGTTTGCCGCTTTAATCGATAAGACAGCAGCGATTGGAATGGCGAGCAGGCCAGCCAAACCAGAAGAGATCGCTAATGGCAAAGCCAAAGGGGTCGAGCTGAAGGAAACTATTGTGGCTTATGATGGAATTGCGGTCATCGTCAATACCGCTAGTTCGATCAAGGGCCTTACAAAAAAGCAGGTGGAACAAATCTTTACCGGCGAAATTACCGATTGGAGTGCCATTGGCGGCAGCGGTGGAAAGATTTCCGTTTATACGCGGAATACCTCATCGGGCACTTACGCGGAGTTTAAAGAACTGGCGATGAAGAAGCGGGACTACGCGCAGGATTCGCAAAAGCTCGCAGGTAACGAGCAAATTGCGCAGGAAGTCGGCAAGAATCCAAATGGAGTGGGCTACGTCGGCCTGGCTTATACCAAAGCCAGCGGGATCAAGGTAGTGCCAATCGACGGAGCCTCCCCTTCGAAAGAAAGTGTCCTGGCAAAAAGCTATCCCTATGCTCGGCCTACCTTTTTCTATACTAATGGCAACCCAATCGGAGTGGTTAAGGATTTTATCGATTTCACCGTCGCTCCCGATGGGCAGAAAATAGTCGAGCAAGTCGGATTTGTCCCTATCAAGTAACTGCCGCAGCTGGCTAGGTAATCAAAGAGCGCACTGAGTGTGATTCTCAGCGCGCTTTGCTTTGAACCGACACCGGCATCGTCGATGCGCTACAATGTTCCGACGTCCTGCAGGTTCAAGTTGTAGCCGCGATCCTGATCCCGGATGTGTTTAGCGCCAACGGTGCGATTTACCCAGGCAACGCCCTAGGGTCCGAGTCAAAGCTTTGCCGACGCACCGCGCTAAATGCAAGTCGAGGAGCTCAACCTGACAATTCAAGCCAACAATTGTTCATTATTTTGCGAATAGTTACCTGATCGTCACCTGCTTTTCACGGCTTCGTGACATGACAGGAGAAGAAAGCGCCGGAGTTTTGTTCATCATGATCTCGCCAAACATTATCACCGTCCGTCGCATCAGAAAGGCCCCACTGTTACGGCGTCGCTCCATCCGCGATATCAGCCGGGATTATTTCGGGACCGAGTATGTCCGCTTCTTGGTGCTGGAATCGATTCTCTTCGCCATCATGGCGGCAGTAGCGATTTGGCCAATTGTGAATGCGGTCGAAGTCATAAAGCTTTACCTATTGTAGACCTGGACTCCAGCAGCGGTGACTAGCTGTTTCCAATCACCGAGTTGCGCCTTTTGTCATGTCAAGCGCAGCATGCCCTGAGCGAAGTCGAATCGAGTCGACAGCGAAACTTTGCGCATTGTTTGTTGATCCGACCGGGACCGCGCGGACAAATACCGAACGAATAGCTCGCGGGGCAATCTTTTAGAAAATAACCCCCGTCATTGCTTCTTCATCATCCGGCATCAGAAGTGGCCCGTTCCCTCTGAGGTTCGCATAAGCACCCGTGCCACTTACAATCTCCCACCTTCCCTTAGGCGGAGAAGTGGCAAATTGGCACTCCTGATGAATAATAATGATTCCATCTGGTGCTATTAACGTAACCACGCAATGGGCTCTAATACCATCAGTATTGAAACCAACGTGCATTGTAGCAGCCCCTGAAATTGTAAGGGCTCCGCTTGTGGTGAAGGTTCCCGCCACATCGGGAAATGTGGAAAAATCAAATACAGCGGTGATGGTAACTGGTGTGGGCTTGGGAGCCGAATAGGCAGGTACCGGGCTGATCGTGAAGAAGGCAATCATACACAGCGTGATTGCCGCGGAAAAAATTTTGTTGTGTCGCATAATCAGCATCCTCTTTTTTGTGGTTGAATTGATATGAAACTGTACTGATTCGGCGCCTTTTTTCGGCGCGCGTCAAGCAGTTTCCCGGTTTTTTGGCTGTCTGTCCCCCTCAAGTAGGAATGAAACCTTCACGAATGCTGATGCTGACGGAACCACGTCGTCTGGCCCGACTTTGATTGCGCAAAAACACCGGGACAAATTCCGAACAAATAGCGTGGGGGCGTGTCTTGTGCTATAAACTTACGCAATGTTAAACCGGTTGACGCTGGCCGCCATCATGGTGACGGCGCTTTTCGTAAGCGCCGTTCGATTGCCTGCGTCCGCCTGCCCGGCGTCGAGTCCGCCAATTGGCCAGGCTTGCAAGCAAGGCAGCTGTCCGAACAAGGCTTGCTGCGCTGAAGCAGAGAAGAATAAGGCTCGGCCGTCGTCACAACCACTTGTTAAGGATGACAGCACGGCCTCACTGCTCGTCGCTGTTATTACACCGGGCCTGACGAGTTGTTTGCTTCCGGTGCGACCAGCGGAGCATTCTGCTGATCCAGCGGCGCTCGGCCTCACGGCTTCAACGCCGCCGAAGCGCGTCTTTCTCTGCACGTTTCTTATCTGATCCAAAGAGCCTGATGCCGGAGGTGTGCCCATTCGTCGGCACGCCTGGTCTTCAACGGAGCTCTTGGATCAATGAAAACAAAAACAACTTACCTATTATTACTTAGTTTAACTTTAGTCTTAGCCGGGCAGATGGCGGACGCCAGCGATGGCGACGTCCGTCCAACCGAAGGTGGAAGCCTGACTCTTAGAGAGGTCACTTCCGCCGCGCTGGCCAATAATCCGTCGATTAAAGGAGCGCTGCGGAAATGGAACGCCGCCAAGGCGCGGATTACACAGGCAGCAGCCTGGGAGGATCCGCGAGTTTCGGGCGAATCGCGCGTGCATCGTTATGTCGATGTTCCGCCGAATGCGTTCATGGACCAGTCGGCTAGCATTGAACAAGCGATTCCAATCACCGGGAAGAATCTTGTTCGAGCGCGTGGCGCGAATGCGGAAGCAATTTCGGCTTACGAAGAGCTGCGGCGTCAGCAGCTTGATGTAATCGCGGCAACGCGCGCGGCCTTTTTCCGGCTGGCGAACGCTCATGCACAAATTGAAATCAACCAGAAGAATATCACCTCAATGCGGCAGATCGCCGATGTCAGCCGCACGAAATTCGAAGCCGGAACGCATTCGGCTGCCGACGTCCTAGTCGCAGAGACGGAAGCGAGCAAAGTGCTCGAATTGCAACGCGATCTGGAACGCCTGCTTTCCGAACAAGAGGCGCAACTAAATGCGTTGATGAATCGCGATGCATTCGCGCCGCTTGGTGTGCCTGGCGAAGTCACTCGGAAAATGCCGGAGGTTTCGCCGACGAAGCTTCGCCCACTTCTTCTCGCCCACCGGCCAGAGATCAAAATGGCCGAAGTGAGGATCGATATCGAGAAATCGAACCTTCAGCTGGCGCAGCGGGCCTGGATTCCCGATCCGTCGCTCACCGTAAAAGCGCAGCGTTACAATGACGCTGCGCAGACTGTGAGTGAATTAGATGCGGGAGTTTCGTTCACGGTTCCGTGGGTCAATTTTAGGAAATACGGCGCCGCTGTCCGTGAAGCGCAGGAGAATCTCGGCGCGGCTGAGGAAGCGCTCGATCGCTCACAGAAGGACGCGCTGCGCCTCTTACGCGACCAACTCCAAAAAGTCGAAACGGCGCATCATCATCTCGAACTGTTCCGCGACAAGATCATCCCTCAGGCGCAACAGGCGTACGAAGCCAACCGGCTCAACTACGAGTCGGGCAAGGCGTCATTTCTCGATTGGATCACCTCACAACGCAACCTGCGCGATCTCGAAGCGATGGGACGACAACATCTAACCGATTACCAGGTCGCGGTCGCAGAACTCGAGGCGATCCTCGGCGCGCAAGTTTATCCGCTGCCTGCCGATCCACCTCAACCGAAAGCCAAACAAAAATGAGACCACGAAAAATTTTCAACAAAATCATTCCTCTGGTCGTGATGAGTTTGCTCGGCATGGCTTCGTGCTCAAAAGGGCCGACGGCGAAGGATAGGAACATCGATTACTGGACCTGCACGATGCACCCGTCGGTGCATGCGAAGGATCCCGGTAAATGTCCCATCTGCTCGATGGACCTTGTGCCGGTGATGAAGAAAGGCGGCAGCGAAATGAAAGGTATGGCTGGAATGCCAGGGATGCCGGGAATGAAAGGGGGCGCGGAGACCAAGGCGCCGCAGACAAGCGAATTCGTCGTTCCGGTGGAGCGGCAGCAACAGATCGGCGTTCGGTGGGCGAAAGCCGAACGCAAACCGCTTCGTCACACGATTCGCTCGGTTGGTGTGATCGTGCCGGACAGAAGTCGCAACTGGCAGTTCGTCTCCCGCGTCGATGGTTACGTGCAAAAGCTGAACGTCACGTCGCCGGGCCAGGTTGTCGATAAAGACGCGCCGCTCTTGTCGATCTACAGCCCGGATTTGCTCACCAGTGAGCGCGAGTTTGTTGAACTATTGCGAATGCGCGACGAAGCGAAAAGCAAAGACGCACGCGAGACGCCGCAGCGCTTGATCGAGTCGGCCAAACGCCGGCTCCAGCTTTGGAATGTGACGCCAGAACAGATTGCCGAGCTCGAAAAAACACGCAAAGCCTCCGACACGCTGACGTTGCTTTCGCCGTTCCGCGGCGTCGTCCAATCGGTGCCTGTTGAACAAGGCAAGAACGTCAAAATGGGCGATATGCTCGTCGAAGTTGCCGATCTCGGCGTGGTCTGGGTTTGGGCCGAATTTTATGAAAACGAATTGTCGATGTTGCAAACGGGTCAAAAAATTGCGGTCACGGCGAAATCTTATCCGGGCGAAAACTTCGACGGTACGATCAGCGTGATCAATCCGTTCCTCGACGAAATGAAACGCACGGCCAAAGTGCGAATCGACATTCCGAACGCGGATTTCAAGCTGCGGCCCGGCATGTACGTGAACGCTGAGCTGGCGATGGACATGGGCGAGGCCCTCACCGTTCCCGTGAGCGCCATCATGCCGACCGGCGAGCGTAACGTCGTGTTCGTCGATAAAGGCGAAGGGAAACTCGAGCCACGCGTTGTCCAGCTAGGCGCGAAATACGGCGACATCTACGAGGTGCAAAGCGGCTTGCAGGAAGGCGAGCGCGTTGTCGCGAGCGCGAACTTTCTGATCGACGCCGAATCGAAGGTGCAAGGCGCACTGAAGGAATTTGAGCAAGAAAAGCCAGCAGAGGCCACCGGGTCGCCAGTGAAGCCATGACCGAAGCAGACTCAACTCCCAAAGATAACCGCGCGGCCGAACCGGGACGCGGCCCGCTGATCGAGCGCATCATCGAGGCGAGCGCGAAGAACAAATTTCTCGTTTTCATTTTCACGATCTTCGCGGTTGCGGGCGGCATTTACGGGCTGATTCACACGCCGCTCGACGCCATTCCCGACCTGAGCGACGTGCAGGTGATCGTTTATACAGATTGGGAAGGCCGTTCCCCCGACCTGATTGAGGACCAGATCACGTATCCGATTTCTACGGTCTTCATCGCGGCGCCGAAAGTGAAATTCGTGCGTGGCGAATCGATGTTCGGCAAGTCGTTCGTCTACGTAATTTTCCAGGACGGCACCGACATTTATTGGGCGCGTTCGCGCGTGATTGAATACCTCAACTCGGTCCGCGGTTCGCTGCCCGAAGGCGTCAATCCTGTAATCGGTCCCGACGCGACCGGCGTCGGCTGGGTTTTTGAATACGCGCTTGTTGACGACACCGGCAAACACGATCTCGCCGAGCTGCGTTCCATTCAGGATTGGAACCTCCGTTATGCGCTGGCATCCGTGAAAGGCGTGTCGGAAGTCGCGCCGGTCGGTGGTTTCGTAAAACAATATCAGGTCGATCTCGACCCAAACGCGCTGGTCGCCTACCACATTCCGCTCAGTGATGTCGTCAACGCGATCAAGATGAGCAACGCCGATGTCGGTGGCCGCGTCTTTGAGGTCGCGACGACGGAGTATTTCATCCGCGGCCGCGGCTACATCAAAAAGATCGAGGACATTGAAAACATTGTCCTTAAAGTCGAGAACGGTACGCCGGTTTATTTAAAAAACATCGCCACCGTGCATCTGGGCGGCGACATCCGGCGGGGTGTCGCGGAGCTAGACGGACGGGGCGAGACCGTCGGCGGCATCGTCGTGATGCGTTACGGCGAGAACGCGCTCAACGTTATCGACGGCATCAAAAAGAAAATTGACGAGATCAAATCATCATTGCCCGAGGGCGTGCGGATCGTGCCGACTTATGATCGCAGCGATTTAATCAAGCGCGCGATCGCTACGTTGCGCGAGAAGTTGATCGAAGAAAGCATCGTCGTCGCGCTGGTCTGCATCCTCTTTCTCTGGCACATCCGCTCATCGCTGGTTGCGATTATCACGCTGCCGATCGCGATCATTCTCTCGTTCATCCCGATGTGGTGGATGAATCTGACTTCAAACATCATGTCGCTCGGCGGCATCGCGATTGCCATCGGCGCGATGGTCGACTCGGCGATCATCATGATCGAGAACGCGCACAAGGCGCTCGAGCATTTCCGGGAAGAACACGGCCGCGAACCGAACAACGTTGAGCGCGTCAGTGTCATCATTGCCGCCGCAAAAGGCGTTGGCCGCGCATTGTTTTTCGCGCTGCTCGTGATCACGGTGAGCTTCGTCCCGGTGTTCTCACTCACCGCGCAGGAAGGTCGGCTATTCAAGCCGCTCGCGTTCACCAAAACGTTCTCGATGTTCTTCGCCTCGTTCCTTGGGGTGACCTTGGTGCCAGTGCTGATGGCGATGCTGATCCGCGGCAAAATCATGCCCGAAATCAAAAATCCGGTAAACCGAGTTTTGATTGGCGTGTATCAGCAGTTGGTCAATTTCGTCCTGCGCTATCGCTGGTTCACGCTCATCGCTGCGCTGGTCATTCTGGTGCTCACCGTGTTTCCGTATAGCCGGCTGGGCAGCGAATTCATGCCGCCGTTGAACGAAGGCACGTTGCTTTACATGCCCACGGCCGTTCCGGGAATGTCGATCACGGAAGCGACGAAGATTCTTCAGATTCAGGATCGACAGCTCAAAAAAATTCCCGAGGCGGTGACTGTGTTTGGCAAAGCCGGCCAGGCCGAAACACCGACCGATCCGGCGCCATTGTCGATGTTTGAGACGGTGGTCACGCTCAAACCGCCAGACCAATGGCGCAAGGGAATGACGTGGGACAAGCTGCTCGCGGAAGTTAACGCCAACATCAAGACGCCGGGGATGGCCAGCATCTTCTGGATGCCGATCCAAACGCGCACGGAAATGCTCACCACCGGTTTTCGCAGCGTCCTTGGCGTAAAAGTTTTCGGTCCTGATCTCGGGGAAATTCAGAAGATTGCGGTCCAGATCGAAAAAGAACTGGCTGATTTTCCGGATACGCGCAGCGCATTCGCGGAGCGCACTGTAGGCGGGTATTTCCTCGATTTCACTGTCAATCGGGAAGCGGCCGCGCGCTATGGGCTTAAAGTCGGCGACGTGAATGACATTATAGAGAGCGCAATCGGCGGCAAGAACATCACAACCACCGTCGAGGGACGCGAGCGCTATTCAATCAATACGCGATACGCGCGTGACTTCCGCCAGGACATCGACGCGCTCAAGCGCGTGCTCGTGCCCACGCCGACCGGTGCGCAAGTACCGATCTCGTTGCTTACCGACATTAAATACAAGACCGGTCCGCCGTCGGTGCGGAGCGAAAACGGCAAGCTTGTCGGTTTCGTTTTTGTGGACATTACGACGAGCGACATTGACGGCTACGTGCATAAGGCCGCGCAACTGCTCGGCCAGCGCATTCAGTATCCGCCCGGTTACTACATCCAGTGGGCGGGACAATTTGAATATCTCCAGGCCGCGAAGGAGCGGCTCAAGATCGTCATCCCCTTCACGCTCTTGATTATCTTCATGCTTATCTACATCAGCACGCGCTCGGTGATTAAAACCGCGATCGTTTTGCTGGCGGTTCCGTTCTCATTGATCGGCGCGTTCTGGCTGCTTTACCTGCTCGGCTACAACATGAGCGTCGCCGTTTGGGTTGGTCTGATTGCGCTCGCCGGACTGGATGCCGAGACCGGCGTCGTCATGCTGCTTTATCTCGATCACGCCTGGGAAAAATTCCGCGATGCCGGGCGGATGAATAATATGAAAGATCTGCATGATGCAGTCATTGAAGGCGCCGTTAGCCGTGTGCGGCCGAAGATCATGGCTGTCTCGGCGATTCTCTTCGGTTTGTTGCCGATCATGTGGTCCCCGGCGACGCAGGCTGGCGCCGATGTCATGAAACGCATCGCTACACCGATGATCGGCGGCGTCATCACCTCGGCGTTTTTAAACCTCCTGATCTATCCGGTGATTTACATCATGTGGAAAAAGCGCGGACTGAAAGAGCAAGAGGAAGAAGAAACCCCGTTGGTTCCGCCTGCGCTCGTGCCATCCGAAAGCGTTCTTCGTCGCATGACGAGGATTATCGCGATGGTTCTGATTGCTGCAGCACTCATTTACGCCGCGAATTTCGGCTGGCACAAATTTACGAGCCGAAATACAGCCGGCACTCCTTTTGCCACTCAGACCGTTAACGATCTCACCATCACATTTTCATCGCCCGGCGGACAGCTCAAGAATGGCGACAACGATGTACTGATCGAATTTCGCGACAGCAGCGGAAGTCTTATCGATGTGGGCAACGTCAAATTTGAACTCAACATGAATATGACCGGAATGCAGATGCACGAAGGCGCAAATATTCAGCCGA
>Ga0209153_1000891_pt1 | contig 11648 bp, 11 predicted proteins | sample GraSoiAngelo_120_FD_185877 | JGI IMG/M metagenome (GOLD analysis project Ga0209153, IMG submission 185877) | Grasslands soil microbial communities from the Angelo Coastal Reserve, California, USA - 14_0919_09_20cm (SPAdes) (version 2) | ecosystem: Environmental > Terrestrial > Soil > Grasslands ...
GACGACGGGCTCGTTCCACTGCTCGGCGAGGCGGTGGCCGAAGATGGTGCCGTAGTCACCCCGGAAGAGGGCGAGCGACTTGGCAATCTCGGCCTGCGTCGGCGTGCCGAAGACCTGGGTGAGGTCCTTCCAGTCCGCGCCTCCCGGGGCAGCAGCCCCCGGGGCGGTCGCGGCGAGCGCGCCGAGCGTCACCGAGGCGAAGATCAGGAATTGGACGAGGACGAGGGCGATCCCGGTGCGGATCAGCGCCCTCGGTTCGAGCTGGTGGAAGAACCAGGCGATCATGCCGGCCACCGCGTATCCGAACAATATGTCGCCGTGCCAGATGAAGTAGAAATGGATGAGGCCGAACAAGGCCAGCCACGCCATCCGCCGGTAATGGACCGCCGCTCCCGACCCGCCCTTCGCCTCGGCCCGGTCGATGACCAGCAGCATTGAGGCGCCGAAGAGGAAGGAGAAGAGGCCGCGCATCTTGCCGTCGATGAAGACGAAGCTCAGCACCCATGCGGCACCGCCACGCCGCGGACGATGTCCAGCGTCAGGATGCGCGGCGCGGGCAGGGGCTCAGCCTTCCGCGGGCTTGGAATTGAGCTGGATGTAGTTCTGAAGCCCCATGCTCGCGATCATGTCAAACTGGCGTTCCAGCGCGTCGACATGCGCTTCCTCATTCTCGAGGATTTCGGCGAACAGGTTGCGGCTGACATAGTCGCGCACCGTCTCGCAATGCAGGACCGCGCCGCGGAGCTGCTCGAGCGCCTCCATCTCCAGAGCGAGGTCGGCTCGGAGCACTTCCTCGACCGTCTCGCCAATGCGGAGGCGGCCCATCAGCTGGAAATTCGGAAGTCCGTCGAGGAACAGGATCCGCTCGGCGAGGCGGTCGGCATGCTTCATCTCGTCGATCGACTCGGCGCGCTCGAAGGCGGCCAGGCGCTCGATCCCCCAATGGTCGAGCAGCCGGTAGTGAAGCCAATATTGGTTGGTGGCGGTGAGCTCGTTCCTGAGCGCCTCGTTGAGCAGCTCGATGACCCGGTCGTCGCCCTTCATTCCCGCCTCCGCCAAAGCGCGACCCCTAGCAAGTTCGCAAGGCGATTTCGAGCGCTCAGGCGGCCGCGCCGCGCTCCTCGGCAATGATCTCGCGGGCGAAGGGAACGCACTGCCCACAGCGGGGCCGCCGGCCGAGGCTGCGATAGGCGCTGTTAGGGCAGGACGCACCCGCCTGCGCGGCTTCCCGCACGTCCCGCTCGCGAATTGCATTGCACACACAGACGATCATGAGACGCAACGTAGCGATAATGCGAAGCGTTCGCAATAGGCTTCAGGCGACCGTCAGCTCGCCGCCCATCAGCGTCGGGAAGAAGCCCTCGTGGGCGCTCCGGATCGCTTCCAGGGCGACGCTGCTGGCGGGGGCGTGGACTTCGCCGGCGGGGCCGAAGCTGTGGGTCTGGTGGAAGTGGATCGCGGCGCCGCCGGTCTTGCCGATCGGGGCGCAGGGGCGTCCCGCGGCGGCCGCGGCTTCGGCCAGGCCGGAGCCGGCGGGGGCGGTGACGATGTAGCAGCCCTGCGATTCGGCGAACCAGAAGGCGGGGTGCCAGCCGTCCTCGACGATGCTTGCAAAGGCGCGGAGCCGGGCGCCGATGCCGGCGGCGAGCGCCATTTCGGCGACCGCGACCAGAGCGCCGCCGTCGGCGACGTCGTGGACTGCGGTGACGAGGCCGCGGGCGATGCAGTCGCGGATGAACTCGCCGGTGGCGCGCTCCTCGGCGAGGTCGACGCGCGGCGGCGGGCCTTCCTCGCGGCCGTGTATCTCGCGGAGCCAGAGCGACTGGCCGAGTTCGGGCACCAGGGTGCCGATCAGGAAGATCTCCTCTTCCTCGGCCTTGAACGCGATGGTCGCCGACTTGCGCCAATCGGCGAGCAGGCCGACCCCGCCGATCGCGGGTGTGGGGAGGATCGCGCTGCCGCTGCCGTCCTCATTCTTAGTCTCGTTGTAGAGGGAGACGTTGCCCGACACGATCGGGAAGTCGAGCGCCCGGCACGCCTCGGCCATGCCTTCGATGCAGCCCACGAACTGCCCCATGATCTCGGGCCGCTGCGGGTTGCCGAAATTCATGCAGTCGGTGGTGGCGAGCGGGGTGGCGCCGACCGCGCAAAGATTACGATAGGCCTCGGCGATCGCCTGCTTGCCGCCTTCGACGGGATCGGCGAAGCAGTAGCGCGGGGTGACGTCCGTGGTGATTGCGAGGCCCTTGTCGGTGCCGTGGACGCGGACGACAGCGGCGTCTCCGCCCGGCCGCTGGACGGTGTCGGCGCCGACCATGTGGTCGTACTGCTCCCAGATCCAGCGGCGGCTGGCGAGGTCTGGGGAGGCCATCAGCTTCACCAGATCGGCGGCGAGGTCGCTGTCATGGGGGACGCCCTGGAGCGGCTGCGGCCTGGGCGTCGGGACCCAGGGGCGGTCGTAGCAGGGCGCGTCGTCGGCCAATGGAGCCAGCGGGATGTCGGCGGCGGTCTCGCCATTCCACTTGAGGACGAGGTGGCCGGTCTCGGTCACTCTGCCGATGACCGCGAAATCGAGCTCCCACTTGCGGAAGATCGCCTCGGCCTCGCCCTCGCGGCCGGGCTTCAGGACCATCAGCATCCGCTCCTGGCTCTCCGACAGCATCATTTCGTACGGCGTCATCCCCTCTTCGCGGACGGGGACGGCGTTCATGTCGAGCTCGAGCCCGACTCCGCCCTTGGACGCCATCTCGACCGAGGAAGAGGTGAGGCCGGCGGCGCCCATGTCCTGGATGGCGACGATCGCATCGGACGCCATCAGCTCCAGGCACGCCTCGATCAGCAATTTCTCGGTGAACGGGTCGCCGACCTGGACGGTGGGGCGCTTCTCCTCGCTGTCCTCGGAGAAATCGGCCGAAGCCATGGTCGCGCCGTGGATTCCGTCGCGGCCGGTCTTGGAGCCGACATAGACGACCGGATTGCCGACTCCGGCGGCGGCCGAATAGAAGATCTTGTCCTGATCGGCGACGCCGACGGTCATCGCGTTGACCAGGATGTTGCCGTCATAGGCGCGGTGGAAGTTCACTTCGCCGCCGACTGTGGGGACTCCGACGCAGTTTCCGTAGCCGCCGATGCCGGCGACGACGCCCGAGATGAGGTGCTTCATCTTCGGGTGGTCGTGGCGCCCGAAGCGCAGCGCGTTCAGATTGGCTACGGGACGGGCGCCCATGGTGAAGACGTCGCGCAGGATCCCGCCCACCCCGGTCGCCGCGCCCTGGTAAGGCTCGATGTAGGAGGGGTGGTTGTGGCTCTCCATCTTGAAGATGGCGGCCTGATTGTCGCCGATGTCGATGATTCCGGCATTCTCGCCCGGACCGCAGATCACCCAGGGGGCGGTGGTCGGGAGCTTCTTGAGGTGAATCCGCGAGGATTTGTACGAGCAATGCTCGGACCACATGACCGAGAAGATGCCGAGTTCGGTAATGTTCGGCTCCCGCCCCATGGCGTGCAGGACGCGCTCATATTCCTCGGGGGAGAAGCCGTGCTCGGCGACGATCTGCGGCGTGATGGATTCGCTCATGCCCGCGCCTCTAGGATATCGCCCCGGATTTGTCGAAACTCCTGATCTGCGCTATCGACGGTCACCTTTTGTTCACTCGATCACGGAGGCGACGATGGCGGTCAATCCAGTTCCGGAGGGATATCACAGCCTTACCCCCTATCTCTTCATCGCCGGCGCAGGCGAAGCGATTCGCTGGTACGAGCGCGCTCTGGGTGCGACCGAGATCCTGCGGCTGCCGATGGGCGACAAGATCGGCCATGCCGAAATCCGAATCGGCGACAGCTTCCTCATGCTCGCCGACGAATTTCCCGACATGAACCGCCTCGGCCCGCTCGCCCGCGGCGGACCCACCTCCGCTCTCCTTATCTATTGCGAGGATGTGGACGCCCTCTACGCCCGCGCCGTCGAGGCCGGCGCCACCGCCGAGCGGCCTCCCGAGGACCAGTTCTATGGCGACAGGATGGGTACCTTCACCGATCCCTTCGGCCATAATTGGAGCGTCGCCACCCACATCGAGGACGTCCCCGAGGACGAGATGCAGCGGCGGATGGCCGAGATGATGGCCGCCCACGCGCCCGCCTGAGCCCCGCCCAAAAAGAAAAGGCCGGCCGGAGGATGTCCGGCCGGCCCGTTGAGGCGGTAAATGTGAAAAGCGATCAGGCCTTGCAGCTCTGCGAGCCCTTGCCCGGAGCGGTGTAGGTGATCTGCGGCGTGTTGCCGCTCACCGAATAGCCTTCGGCCGTATAGGCCGCGCCGCCGCCGGCCGAGGTCAGGATGGTCGGCGTGGCGCCCTTGTCCTTGCGCACCTGGGCGGTGTTGTCGGTGTAGAAATCGATATAGACGAGGCTGTTGTCCTTGCAGCGGTAGGTCCGGCTCGCCTGGATCATCGGCGGCGGAGCGACCGGGGCGGCCTGGTTAAGTGCGGCGGCCTGCGGATCGTCGTTGCCGGCGACGATGGTCTCCGGCCCCTTGTTACAGGCAGCGAGGGCGATGAGGGCCGCGAGGGGAGCGGCAATGAGATAGGGTTTCTGCATGCTACTCAACTTCGCGAGTGCAGCATCTTCCGTCAAGGGGATTCATGCGAGCGGTTCGCAAGACGGCGTCCGGGCGGGGCTGGAGGGCGTTCGAACGTTCGCCATTGCATTCGGATGGCGCCTCGTTACCTTTTAGGCAGCAGGGGAATGCGGGGGAGGAGACCATCGGCGCCATGCAGCGCGTTCGGATCGGACTGACCGGCCTCGCCTTCGTCTTCCTGCTGGTGCTGCTGGCGGCGATCTTCGTCAGGCCGAGCGCCGAAACCCCGATCACCGCCAACGCCGTCGACCAGATGGCCAACGGAGTCGTTCCCACTCTGGCTGAGAATGAGGGCGAGCCCAAGGAGCCGCTCGCCGAGCTCGGCGTGGCGCCCGGGAATGCGGATACCAATAGTGTGAAGCCTGCGGCTGGGGTGGCGGCGAAGAAGCAGTAGATCACACCACGCTCATCCTGAGTAGGGACTGAGCGACCCCGAAGGCCCGTATCGAAGGACGGAACCCGCGCGGTCCTTTGATACGGCGGTTCGACAGGCTCACCGGCTACTCAGGATGAGCGGGACATTCCTAATTTCCCCAGCACCCTCGCCCGGAGACTCGCGTCCTGGGGCCCCGGGGATTCCATGCCCCCGCCGCAAACCACAAACTTATCCACAGCCTTTTCCGGCAACATCTTGCCCCAAATCCTTGCGGAACAAAGCAAGAAACGGCAGAGAAGTCCCTCTGGTGGCATGAAATCCCCACAACAGGCATGAAAAACCCTTCCATCCCGTGCCCCATCCTGTTATTCACAGCCTCTGAGTTTTTTGGGGCACTTTCTGGCTGACAGTGATGTCACGCGGACGCGGAGGCGCGCGTCCGTGAACAGGGAAGGTCCGTGTGCAGGGAGCGGATCGAAAAACCGTGGAGTTGGAGCATCTCTTCAATGGGAGCGCACTCAACGCGGTGGACGCCAAAGGGCGTCTCTCGATCCCTTCGTTCATCCGCGGAGTCGTCGAGCGCCGCTCGGATGCCAAGGCCGTCATCCTCGGCGCCCACCAGTCCGACCCCTGCCTCACCGCCTACGACCGCGGCTACGGCCGAATCCTCCAAGCCGAGATCGAGCGTAAGCGCCTGATCGAGGAAGGGCAGGGCGGCGACCCCGGCGCCCATGCCGCCCGCGCCCGCCGGGTGTTCGGCCTGACCGAAGACGTCCCCTACGATCCCAGCGGCCGGATCATCCTTCCGCCGATGATGCGCCGCAAGGGGCAGATCGAGGACCTGGCTTTGTTCGTCGGCGCCGGCGGGACGTTCGAAATCTGGAACCCCTATGTCGCGCTGAAGAGCGGCGACGAGGATCTGCGCGAGCTCGCCGCCTATCGGCTCGAAGAGAAGGGGCTGAAGGCATGAGCGCCGCCGCCCCCGCGCCCCACATCCCAGTTCTGCTCGACGAAGTGATCGCCGGCCTCGCGATCCAGTCGGGCGAAACCCATGTCGACGGCACCTTCGGCGCCGGCGGCTACACGCGTGCAATCCTCGATAAAGGGGCTGCCCGGGTCTACGCCTTCGATCGCGATCCCGACGCGATACAGGAAGGCGAGACCCTGGCGGCTTCGAGCGGGGGGCGCCTGACGCTTGTTCCGGAGCGTTTTTCCCGGATGCGTCAGGCGCTTGCCGCCCGCAATGTGGACGAAGTGGACGGAGTGACGCTCGACATCGGCGTCTCCTCCATGCAGCTCGACCGCGCCGAGCGCGGCTTCTCCTTCCAGTCCGACGGCCCGCTCGACATGCGGATGGCCCGGGAGGGTGAAAGCGCCGCCGATTTCCTCAACCACGCCCCGGAAGAGGACATCGCCGATGTCATCTACCGCTATGGCGAAGAGACCAAATCGCGCCGGATCGCCCGAGCGATCGTTTCGGCGCGCCCGATCGAGCGCACCGCCCAGCTGGCGGAGGTGGTCCGCAAGGCTTTGGGCTGGCACGCCGGGATGAAGAAGGACCCCGCCACCCGCACCTTCCAGGCGATCCGGATCCATTTGAACGAGGAGCTTCAGGAGCTGGAAGGCGGCCTCGAAGCCGCCGAGCAGGTGCTGAAGCCCGGCGGCCGCCTTGCCGTGGTGACCTTCCACAGCCTCGAGGACCGGGTCGTGAAGCGGTTCCTGAAGGAGCGCAGCGGCGATCTGCCCTCCGGCTCGCGCCATCTGCCCGAGCGGCGGGACCTTGGTCCCAGCCCGAGCTTCGAGGCCGTGGCGAAGCCGGTTCGCGCCGGCGAAGCGGAAGTGAAGTCCAATCCCCGCGCCCGTTCGGCGACCTTGCGGGTCGCCAGGCGCACGAATGCCGCCCCCTGGGGCCAGTCGAGTGAAGGAATACCGGGATGATCGCCAGAGGATTCAAGCCCGTCGCCTGGGTCGCCGCCGTCGGTGGAGCGGCGCTGGGTTGCTATATGGTGTCGTTGCAGGTCGCGACGGAGCGCAACAAGCTCGGCTCGGTCGAGCGGCAGATCATCGCGACGAAACAAGAGATCAGGAGCCTTCAGACCGAGCTCGGCACGCGCGGCCGGCTGTCGCAGCTCGAGCGCTGGAACGCCGAGGTGCTGGCGCTGTCGGCGCCGGCCTCGGGCCAATATCTGAAGGACGCCTTCACGCTCGCGCAGTTCGAGCAGCACCAGCCGACCTATGAGGAGAAGGCGAAGGTGACCCTCGCCTCCGCCGACACGACAGCGCCCGTGGCCGCCGCGCCTGCTCCGGCCCAGCCGCAGGTGCGGATGGCCGTCGCCGCTTCGGCCCCGCAGCCGGCCGTGACCGCGACGGTGCACCAGGCGTCGTTCACGACGATCGCGCCCGAGCCTGCCGCGCCGCAGCCGGCCAAGGCAAAGCCGAAGCCGGTGGTGAAGCAGGCCCAGGCAGAGGCCCCGGCAGCGAAGCCGCTCAAGCCCACCGTGACCGAGACCGCGCAGGCCAAGCCGCGCAAGCCTTCGCTCGACTCGCTCTCCGCCTCGCTCGCCGACGCCGCCCGCTCCGAGACCGCGAGCCGGAAGGGCACGAGGTGACTGCGGCGGCGCTTCGTCCCGACGCCATCCTGCCCTTGCCCGAGCGGCAGCAGTCGATGGCGCTCACCTATCACCGGCTGATGCTGGCGATGCTGGTCTTCGCCGGCGTCACGATGGTGATCGCCAGCCGCCTCCTCTATTTGCAGGTGTTCACCGACCGCTCCGGCGCCGCGGAGATGATGAACCCGCTGATCCCAACGCGGGGCGACCTGGTCGACCGCAACGGCATGCCGCTGGCGCGCAATATCGACGCCTGGTCGATCGCGATCCACCCGAACAAGCTGCTGACCGATCCGAAGGAACTCGCCGGCAAGCTCGCCGAGCTGATGCCGGAGAAGACGGAAGCCGAATATCTGGCGATGCTCACTTCGGGCAAGAGCTTCGCCTATCTGAGCCGCCGGGCGGTCCCCGAGCTTGTCGCCGCGGTCAACGCGCTCGGCGAGCCCGCAGTCGAGTTCGGCCGCGAGCCCGAGCGGCTCTACCCGCAGACCGGCCTTGCCGGCCATGTCCTCGGCTGGACGATGGACGGGCGCGGCGTTGCGGGGATGGAGCGCGTGCTCGACGCCCGCCTCAGCGACCCGTCCGCCCGCGCGACCCCCGTCGCTTTGTCGATCGACACCCGCGTCCAGGCGGTGATGGAGAGCGAGCTGGCCGCCGCGATGGCGAAGTTCAGCGCGATCGGCGCCGCCGGGCTCGTCCTCGACATCCAGACCGGCGAAGTGATCGCGATGACCTCTTTGCCCTCCCTCAACCCGAACGTTCCGGGCCGCGACGCCGCTCTGGCCGGCTTCAACCGCGCGACCCTCGGCGTCTACGAGCTTGGCTCGACCTTCAAGCCGTTCACCGTCGCGATGGCGATGGATTCGGGCATCATCAAGAGCTTCGGCCAGATGTACAATTGCCCGCGCGGGCTGTCGGTCGGCGGCTTCACCATCACCGACACCCACCCCTTCGGCCGCGCCTGCTCGGTGGCGGAGATCATGAAGGAAAGCTCCAACATCGGCACCGCCCAGATCGCGGCGCAGGTCGGCGCCGAGCGGCAGCAGGCGTTCCTTCGCAAGATGGGCTTCATGGAGCCGGTGTCGATCGAGCTTAACGAGCGCGGCCGCACCCTGACCCCGGGCAATGACTGGGGCGAGACGGCGACGATGACTGTCGGCTACGGCCACGGCATCGCGGTCACCCCGCTCCACCTCGCTATCGGCTATGCGACGCTCTTCAACGGCGGCATCTGGCGCCCGGCGACCCTCCTGAAGGTCGATCCGCGCCATCCGGTTCCGGCCGGACGCCGTGTGTTCACCGAAGAGACTTCGCGGCGGATGCGGGGCCTTCTCCGCCTCGTCGTCACCGACGGCACCGGCAAGAAGGCCGATGCCCCGGGCTACCGCGTCGGCGGCAAGACAGGGACCGCGGAGAAGATCGTCGGCGGACATTATACCGGCGCCGCGGTCGTCACGACCTTCGCCGGTGTTTTCCCGATGGACGCGCCGCGCTATGTGGTCGTCGCCATGCTCGACGACCCCAAGGCGACCGCCGACACTTACGGCTTCCACACCGCCGGCTGGAACGTCGCGCCGGTCGTCTCCCGGGTGGTGAGCCGCACCGGCGCGCTGCTCGGCGTTCGCCCCGATCTCGCCCGCGAGGCCGACATGAGCGAGGTGCTCCCCTACGTCAAACGCGAAGCGGCGCACTGATCCGATGCGCCTGCGCGACCTCGCCGGGATCGACTCCGATTCTCGGGTGACGGGTTTCGCCATCGACCACCGAAAAGTCGCCCCCGGGACGGTGTTCGGTGCGTTTCGAGGCACGATGTTCGACGGCGAGGACTTTATTCCCCAGGCGGTCGAGGCGGGCGCGGCGGCGGTGGTCGCGCGTCCCGAGGCATCGGTGGTGGGCGCCCCCCATATCGCCGCCGAGGAGCCGCGGCGGGAGTTCGCCCGGCTCGCCGCCCGCTTCTTCGCGCCTTTCCCCAAGACGGTGGTCGCGGTCACCGGGACCAACGGCAAGACTTCTTCGGTGGAGCTCACCCGGCAATTGTGGCGGATGGCGGGGCATGTCTCCGCCTCGATCGGGACTCTCGGGGTGACGACGGCGGACGAGCAGGTCAAGACCGGCCTCACCACGCCCGACATCGTCACCTTCCTCTCCAACATGGCAGGGCTCGCGCGCGAGGGGGTGACCCACGCCTCGTTCGAGGCGTCGAGCCACGGCCTGTCGCAATACCGCACCGAGGGGCTGCCGGTTCACGCGGCGGCCTTCACCAATTTCAGCCGCGACCATCTCGATTATCACGGCACGATGGAGGCCTATTTCGAAGCAAAGATGCGGCTGTTCAGCGAGGTCGTGGAGCCGGACGGCGCGGCGGTGGTGTGGACGGACGATCCAAAGTCCGACGAGGTGCTGCGCCGGGTGGAGGCGCGGGGGCTTCGGACGCTGAGCGTCGGCAAGCGGGGCGAGACGCTCCGGCTGGTCGAGCGGATTCCGACCCAGCTCGGGCAGACGCTCGTGATCGAGGCGGAGCGCGAGCGGCACAAGGTCGTGCTTCCGCTGATCGGCGCCTATCAGGCCGCCAATGCGCTGACCTCGGCAGGCCTGGTGCTCGCGACCGGGGGCGAGCTTCGCCCGACCCTCGTCAATCTCGCCCGGGTGCAACCGGTGCGCGGGCGGCTCGAGCGGGCGGTGATTACGCGGGCGGGCGCCCCCGTCTATGTCGATTATGCCCACACGCCCGACGCGATCGAGGCGGCGATCGAGGCGCTTCGGCCGCACGCAAAGGGGCGGCTGATCATCGTCTTCGGCGCCGGCGGCGATCGCGACGTCGGCAAGCGCTCCGAAATGGGCCGCGTCGCGAGCGCGATGGCGGATCTCGTCATCGTCACGGACGACAATCCCAGAAGCGAGGAACCGGGCGCGATCCGCTCTGCAATCCTCGAAGGCGCACCCGGCGCCCGCGAAGTGGCAGGCCGCCGCGACGCCATCGCCGCCGCGGTCGCCGAGGCGGGGGTCGACGACATCATCCTCCTCGCCGGCAAGGGCCATGAGCAGGGCCAGATCGTCGGCGACAAAGTTCTCCCCTTCGACGACGTCCAGGTCGCCCGGGAGTGCGCGGCGTGAGGGTTTTGGCACATGTGCCAAGCCCCTCCCCTTCAGGGGAGGGGTTGGGGTGGGGCCTGTGCCGGGCGAAAGCACCGGCGCTTGCGATTTCCACCTCCCCCACCCCCAACCCCTCCCCTGAAGGGGAGGGGCTTTTATGAGCGCGCTCTGGACAGCTGAGGAGATCGCCGAAGCCACGGGCGGCACCGTCCACGGCGCGTTCGAAGCCTCCGGGGTCACCTTCGATTCCCGCGAGGTCGAGCCCGGCCACCTGTTCCTCGCGCTGAAGGGCGAGGCGACCGACGGGCATCTCTTCCTCGACAGGGCCTTCGCCGCCGGCGCCTCCGGGGCAGTGGTGAGCGAGGAGGTGGAGCGGCCGCACGTCCATGTCGCCGACACCTTCGCGGCGCTGAACGATCTCGGGCGCGCTTCACGGGCTCGGACCGACGCCCGGATCTGCGGCGTCACCGGCTCCGTCGGCAAGACCGGCACCAAGGAGGCGCTCTTCGCCGCGCTCGAGCGGGCGGCTCCTGGCCGCGCGCACCGGTCGGTGAAGAGCTACAACAATCACACCGGCGTTCCGCTGTCGCTGGCGCGGATGCCGCGCGGGAGCCGCTTCGGCATATTCGAAATGGGGATGAACCATGCCGGCGAGCTCGCCGCTTTGACCCGGCTGGTTCGCCCCCATGTCGCGATCGTCACTGCAATCGCCCCCGCCCATCGCGCCTTCTTCCGGAGCGACGAGGAGATCGCCGACGCCAAGGGGGAAATCTTCCAGGGGCTGGAGCCCGGCGGCACCGCCATCGTCCCCTTCGACAGCCCGCACCGCGACCGCCTCCTCGCCGCCGCCCGCCCGCACGCGGCGCACGTCCTGACCTTCGGCCTCGGCCAGGGCGCCGACATCCGCGCCCGCGAAGTGGTCCCGGCCTCGACCGGC